>Ga0070717_10003337_pt1 | contig 11464 bp, 6 predicted proteins | sample LARL113metaG_FD_71366 | JGI IMG/M metagenome (GOLD analysis project Ga0070717, IMG submission 71366) | Corn, switchgrass and miscanthus rhizosphere microbial communities from Kellogg Biological Station, Michigan, USA - LAR L11-3 metaG | ecosystem: Host-associated > Plants > Roots > Rhizosphere ...
CTCCCGCGGGGTCCGGGTCGGGTGGGGCCGGTGCGCCGAGGGCGAAGGGGCACCGGCGTTCTGGCCGTGGACCCAGGTGCTGCGAGCGACGGGCGGCCTGCCCAGCGGGCAGGATCGCCTCGCCCCGCCAGTGGCCGGTATCACGTCTGCCGATCCCCCGCCCGCCGGTATCACGCGCGAGGCGGCGGACCGGTTCCGGATCTTCGACCTGGTGGCACGCCAGCTTGCCGGGGCCGCCGCGGGGAGCGGCCTGCTGGTCGTGCTCGATGACCTGCACTGGGCTGACCCGGACTCGCTGGGGCTGCTCGAGTTCGCGGCGCGGCAGCTGGGCTCGAGCCGCCTGCTGCTGGTGGGCAGTTACCGGCCGGACGATGCGGGAGACCGGCTCCGTCGCGTCGCGGCGACCGCGGCAGCCGCGGCGGTGATCCCGCTGGAGGGCCTCGGCGTCGCCGGGGTCAGTGAGCTGATGGCGCAGATCACTGACGGCCCGGTGCCAAGCGCAGCCGCCGCAGCCATGCATTCGCGCACGGGCGGGAACCCGCTGTTCGTTCGTGAGCTGACCCGTCTACGGCAATCCCGGGCCGCGGCCGGCGACCGCTGGGCGGATTCTGCCACGGTGGACTCGGTGCGGGAGGTGATCGACCGCCGGCTGGCCCGGCTGTCCCAGCCGTGCATCCGGATGCTGACCCTGGCCGCCCTCGACGGGGAAAAGCTGCGGCCCTGGCTGCTCACCGCGGCCCTGCGCAGCACGGCCCTGGATACCGCGGCCGTGACCGCCGCCGACGTGCCCGCGCTCGCTGAGGAGGCAGCCGCCGTGCGGGTGCTGGCCGCCGATCAGGACGGGTCCGGGTTCCGCTTCGCCCACGACCTGTTCCGTGAGGTGCTCGCCTCGGCGCTGCCCCCCGCTGCACGCCGGGGACTGCACCGTGATCTCGGTGTCGCCCTCGAAACGTCCCGGGCCGAAGGCTCGGTGGTGCACCCGGCCGAGCTCGCCGCGCACTTCCTGGCGGCGGCCTCCGGAGGAGACGCCGAGGTCAGCGGCCCGGCGGTGCGCTACCTGCGGGAGGCGGCCGCCGACGCGACCGAGCGGCTGGCCTTCGAGGACGCGGTCACCCTGGCCGAACGGGCCCTGGCGCTCTCCAGCCTCGCCGGGCTTGACGGCCGCACCCGGCTGGGTCTCCTGCTGGACGTGGCCGACGCCCGGCGCCTGGCCGGGCGCCTTGGCCTCGCCGCCGCCACCTACCGCGACGCATTCTCCGTCGCGGATCAGCTGGGCGACCACGACGCCGCGGCGGTCGCCGCCATCGGCCTGCACCTGACCGGGGTGAAGACCGGGCCGTCAGCCGAGCGGGACAGCCACGCCGCGCTGCTCGCCGCGGCGGCAGAAGCTCTCGGTGCTACGTCCGCAGCCCTGGCGGCACGGGTGCAGGCCGCCCTGGCCCGGACCCTGTACCACTCGCTGGAGGCAGACCAGATGGCTCGCGCGGTTCCGATCGCGGAACGTGCGGTAGAGCTCGCCCGGGCGGCAGGCGACCCGTCCGCCAGCGCCGACGCCTTGCAGGCCCTCCACGATGTGAACTGGGTCCCCGGCCAGGCGAACCGGCGTCTCGGCGTCCTGGGCCAGCTCGCTCAGCTCGCCCAGGAAGCACCCGGCCGGAACGCTGTCCGCATACGGCTGCGCACGCAACTGCTCCGCGCGCAGGCCCTGCTCGAACTCGGCGACCCCGGCGCCCCCGCCGAAGCCGACGCCTACTGCGCCGGAGCCGATCGCCTCGGTGACCCGTGGTCGCGCTGGCAGTCCCTGTCGCGGCGGGCCGCCGCCGCCCTGCTCGCCGGGCGCCTTGACCACGCCGCCGATCTCGCCTCCCAGGCCGAGCGGCTATCCGCCGATCTCGGCGACGCCGACGCCGCCTGGATTGGCGACATCCAGCGCTGGGAACTGGCCCGCTTCACACGCGAGCGGGCCGGCTACCGCCGGCGCCGGCCTGACTCCGCGCCCCCGGTCGAAACCTGGCCGCCATGGCCCGCGCTCATCCTCGCCGAACAGGGCGACCACGAGGGCGCCGCGAAGGTCCTGTCCGGCTTCGGCATTCACCAAGTGTGGGGGCCAGGAGTCAGCGCTGCCTACGACCTGTGGTTCCCGGCCATCGCCGCCGAAGCAGCCGCCCGCTGCGGCAGCGACCAGCTCCGCGGCGATCTCTACCGGCTGCTCGCTCCCTACAGCGGCACCCAGGTCGGCTGCGGCGCCTGGGTCGCCTACTGCGGTGCGGTCGACTACTACCTCGGGCTGCTCGCCGCCGCCCGGGCCGACCACACCGCGGCCGCCGCCCACCTCGACGCCGCCACCGCCCAGCACCTGCGTCTTGGCGCGCCGCTGTGGGCCGCCCTCAGCCGCCAGCACTACGACCGCCTGCAGCACCCTCCGAATGGGCGCAACCGTTTCCGCCGGGACGGCGCCGTCTGGGCGCTGGCCTACGGCGACGTCCAGGCCCATGTGCCCCACGCCAAAGGGCTGCAGGACATCGCCGTGCTGCTGGCCCATCCCGGCCAGCCCGTACCGGCCAGCGATCTCGCCGGCACGATCACACGGTTTCGGGGGGAGCCGGCCCTCGACCGGCAAGCGGTGGCCGCCTACCGGGCCAGGCTGCGCGACCTTGATGACGACATCGCCGAGGCCGATGCCGGCCACGACCCCGAGCGGGCCGCCCGCGCCCGGGCCGAACGAGACGCACTGGTCACAGAACTCACCCGTTCCGTCGGCCGCGGCGGTCGGCCCCGGCGGCTGGGCGACGACACAGAAAAGGCCAGGAAAACCGTAACCATCCGCATCCAGCGCGCCCTGCGCCTCCTCGACACCCACCACCCGGCGCTGGCCTCCCACCTGCGGGACGCCGTCCGCACCGGGACGACCTGCAGCTATCAGCCCGCCCAGCCCCTCACCTGGGAACTATGAGGCCGGCCAGAAAAACGGCTGGTCAGCCCTCAATCCGGGCGAGAACGGCGAAGTCCAGGGCAGCGCCGTTCAGCAGAACGGCTCCGCCCGGGATGTCCGCTAGCTGGATGCTGAGGAAGGTGCCCCCGCTCATCGCGGCGATGATGTCCCGCTCCAGCGCCGCCAGATCGGTGCTCCGGGCCAGTGGGTAGCCCGGGGAGTCCTGGGCTGGGCCGGTGAGCGAGGGCAGGTACAGCACTGGCCATTGCGGCACGGCGAGGTGACTCGGGTGGACGCCGTGGAGGGGCGACGGACGCTGCAGCGAGATGCTGGCGGCGGCCGGCGGGGAGACGACCAGGTCGCCCTGCAGCGGACCGGCAACCGGCAGTACGACTGGGCCGGTGGCCCCGCTCAACTGCGCCGCCACCGTATCCGGATCGGCGTCTTCGAGGATCCAGGCGGTTGGGTCGGTCCCGATCTGCAGGAAGATATAAGACACGGCGCTCCTCCCCCAATGGCGCCTGTCCCGCTTGCCGGAACGGCTGGGTCAGGATAGCCGCGCCGGCCGGCAGCGCCTCAGTCTCGCACCGAGTTTGTCAGAGATGCGATGGATGCGCACGCGGTCCGGCGGTCAGCCCCGCCCGCCTGCCACCTCCTCGGCGAGGCTCAGCAGCGGACCCGACGGGAGCTTGCGGGCCAGGCCCTCCCCCGCCGCCACGGCACGGGCGGCCTCGTCGCGCTGCCCTGCGCGGGCCGCGGCCTGCGCCTCCCGCAGGCGCGCGTAGGCCTCCCGGTACGGCTGGCCCGCCTCTCGCCATGCGTCCGCGACGCCGCGCCAGGTGGCCGGGTCATCGGACCGGTGCTGGCGGGCCTGTTCAGCGGCGGCCAGCGCGCCGAACGCGGCAATGGCGGGCTGCCCGCGGCCTTCGGCGCCGGTGATGGCCCGTGCCCGCCCGGGGAAGAGAACAGCCGCCTCCTCCCAGGGCTCCGGGAGGTTGCCCGGCCGGTCCGCGGCAGGCCGCGCGGCGATGTCGGCGGCGACCCAGGCACCGGCCGCTAGCAGCCGTATCTCCTCCTCGGCCCAGCCGGTGCCCGCCAGTATCGCGAGCCCGTCCAGCACCTCCCCCGCCGCTGCCGCCAGGTTGCCGGCGTACAGCGCCTGCTCAGCGAGGCAGGCGCGGAGCGGGCCGGCGAGCCCGGGATCGGGCGGCGCCTTCGCCAGGGCCGCGGCCAGGTGCGCCGCCCGCTGGCTGTCACCCTGGCCCACGGCCAGCTCCAGTTGCAGCAATTCCAGGTAATGGGTGGCCTTCCCCGAGGACTCACCTATCACCTCGTCGAGGAACCGGCCTGCTTCGGCCCATCGCCCGGTCGCGATCAGCGCCCCCGCAATGTTGTTGTCCAGAGTCCACGTCAGCGCCGGCGGGGCGTCCAGGGACCCGGCGACGGCCCGGCCCTCCTTCGCCACCTCGAGCGCTTCAGTGCAGCGGCCAGCCGCATACAGGAGGTACACGTGGTCGGCCGCCGCCCGGACGATGTCTTCCACGTTGCCAGTGCGGCGCGCGAGACTGAACGACGTTTGCAGTGCCGCGATCCCGGCGTCGAACTCGCCGCGGTGGGCCAGGACGATGCCGAGTGTCGCCAGCCCATGCGCCTGCTCTGCCACGGCGCCAGCCTGCTCTGCCTCCGCAACGGCCCGCTCGGCGACCGGCAGCGCGCCGCCGAAGTCCCCGGACAGCATCCGGCCGGTGGCGAGCGCGGCGAGCACACGGGCCCGCAAGGCAGACGGCTGACCCTCCGGCAGCAGCGCCACGGCCTGCTCGGCGGCATCGACGGCCGCGTTGAGGTCGCGGGCGTCAAACCGGTAACGGCCGAGCCGCTCCAGCAACCGCGCCCGTTCAGCCGGCGCCGCGTCGCCTGACTGGGCCAGAGCATCAGCTATCCACCCCGCGGCACGGTCCGGGTCTCCCGCCCAGCCCGCGGCCCGCGCGGCCTCCTCCAGCAGGGCGGGGCCCGCCTCCGGAAGCCAGGCGGCTAGCTCGATGGCGAGCGCGTAGGACCGCACGGCCTCCGGGTAGGCGCGTTCCGCGACCGCTTGGCGCGCCGCCAGCACGGCCGCCGGCCCAGCCCGGTCCGGTGAGCTGGCCCGGTGCCAGTGCTCGGCCAGCAGCCCGGGGTCGGAGTCCGGCCGCGCGGCGAGGGCCTCCGCAAGACGGTGGTGGAGATACCGCCGCTCACCCGGCAGCAGGTGAGCGTAGAGCACCTGCCGGGTCAGCGCGTGGTTGAAGGCGTAGCCATCGGTGACCGGGACCAGCAGTCCCGAGGCGACGGCCTGGCGCGCGGAGGCCAGCAGGCGCTTCTCCGGCAGCGGAATGGCCGCGGCCAGCAGCTCGTGGGACATCCCGCCGTCCGCGACGCAGACCTGGTCGACGACCGCCCTGGCCTGCGCGGTGAGCCCCGTGGTCTTGGCCAGCACGGCATCGGAGATGGAGGCGGGCAGCGCCTGCGGGCCTGCGTGAGCGAGTTCCGTGGCGTACAGCGGGTTTCCGTCCGCGGCACCGACCATGACCGCCACCCGGTCCTCGCTGGCGGCGTCGGCCGGGAGCAGGCCGGTAACCAGCTCGGCGATCTCGCCGTCGGCCAGCCGCCCCAGCCGGAGCCGGGCCACCCGGGGCCGGCGCTCCAGCTCGGCGAGCCATTGGCCGACGTTACCGGCCAGCTCTTCCTCACGGAGGGTGCCGACCAGCATGACCGGCTGGTCCCGCAACCTGACCGCCAGGAAGGCGAGCAGCTCGCGGGAGGAGTCATCGGCCCAGTGCAGGTCCTCCAGCACGAGCACGACCGGTGACCTGGTGGCGAGGCCCGCCAGCAGCTCGAGCACGCGCACGAACAGCCGGTGCCGGGCGGCCAGCATGTTCGGCGTGCGGTCGTCGTCGAGCAGCCATCCCGCCTGGTCGCGCAGGGCGGCCACGAAGGGCCCGTAGGCGAGCGCGGCGCCCGCCAGTGGCGCTGACTCGCCGAGCAGGACCTGTGCGCCGCCCGCGGCCGACTCGGCCTGGGCGCAGAGTTCCTCGACGAGCGTGGTCTTGCCAATGCCAGCTGCCCCGGTGACCAGCAGCACTTGCGGATGGCCGGCCACCACCCGCGCGTAGGCGGCCAGCAGCGCCTTCCGCTCCGGCACCCGTCCAACGATGGGCACGGTCCCGTCGGCTGCCGGGGTCGTCGCCTCGGCCAGCGTGCTTTTCAGCGGCGGGAACCGCTCCGGCAGACCCGCGGCGACAAGCTGGTAGATGTGCTCTGGCGCCTCGATGTCCTTCAGCCGGTGCAGGCCCAGGTCCCGGAGGGATGCCCCGGCCGGGAGCCGGGAGCCGGCCAGCTGCCGCGTCGCCTCCGACAGCACAACCTGGCCGCCGTGCGCGACCGCCGCGATCCGGGCCGCCCGGTGCACGTCCAGCCCCACGTACCCGTCCTCGTGCCGTACTGGCTCACCGGAATGCAGCCCCATCCGCACCCGCACCGGAATCCCGCCTGGCCAGTCGTGGCCGGACAGGGCACGCTGCGCGGCAACGCAGCAGCGGATCGCGTCCGCGGCCGAGCCGAACACAATAAAGAAACTGTCTCCCTCGGTGCCCATCTCGTGGCCACCGCAGTTGGCGAAGGCGGCCCGCAGCAGGGCTCGCTGAGCCGACAGCGCATCGGCGTAGCGACTGCCCAGCCTCCGTAGCAGCGCCGTTGACCCCTCGATGTCGGTGAACAGCATCGTGATCGTCCCGGCCGGGAGCTCCCCCATCCCCCGATTATCCCCATCCCCAATTACCGGGCGCCCTCTGGCGCACGCGGGGACCGCGAGGGTGTGACGGGCCTACCGTGGTGACCGTGCGGAGGGTGCCGTGGTGGGGGATGCTGTCGGCGGCGGTGGCTCCGGTGCTGCTGATCGGCGGGTGGACGGTTGCGGCCGGGCTGCAGCCTGGTTCATTCAACCCGGTCGCTGACACCATCAGTGCCCTGGCGGCGCGCAATGCGGCGGACCGGTGGGTGATGACGCTGGCGCTGGGGGCAGTGGGGGCCTGTTATGTGATGACGGGCCTCGCGCTGCGGCCAGCGGCCTGGCCTGGTCGCCTGGTCCTGATGACCGGTGGGGTGGCCACCATTCTGGTCGCGGCCAATCCCGAGCCCGCCGGGGGTGGTTCGGTGCCGCACCTCTTCTGGGCGGCGGTCGGGTTCGTGGCCCTGGCGGTCTGGCCGGCCTTTGGCCGTAGCCGGGGGTCTCTGGTGCCGTACGGGCTGCGGCCTGCTGTGCGCGGCGTGGCTACTGCGGTGATGGCTGGCCTGCTGGGGTGGTTCGGTGCGGAACTGGCCAGCGGCGGCGGGCAGGTAGGCCTGTCTGAGCGCGTCCTGGCCGGGGTGCAGGTGCTCTGGCCCCTGGCCGTGGTCTGGAGTTGCTCCCGCAGCCGGTCTCGCGCCAGCCCGCCCGCGGGCCCGGCCGGGACTGGCCGTCAGGGCTGAAGCCACGCCGGCCCGCTGCTGCTTCTGGTTGTCAACGCCGCCGCATGCGCGAAGCCCGGCGTCAGTCTTGCTTCAGGACCTCACGGTCAGCAACCCAGGCCGTCGCCGTGTCCGGGGACTCCCCCAGCGCGTCGGTCAGCAATGCGACCAGCGCCTCGAGCTGCATGTCGGCCGACGAGGAGACCTCCTGGTCCGACCCGTCCAGCGCCCGGGCGGCGAGCCCTGCCTTGCTGTCGAGCAGCGCGGCGATCCGGGCGTCGATGGTCTGCGCCGCGATGATGCGCCACGCGGTCACCGGTTCGGCCTGCCCGATGCGGTGGCTGCGGTCGATGGCCTGGGTCTGCTCCGCGTCGGTCCAGGACATCTCGGCCAGCACGATATTCGAGGCGACCTGCAGATTCAGTCCCACACCAGCCGCGGTCAGCGAGCACACCACGACCGCGACGTCCGGGTCGTTCACGAAGGCTTCGACGTTCGCCTGCCGCACCGCGGGCGTCTGGCCGCCCCGGATCGACGAGAAGCGCACCCCCTGCCGGGCGAAGATTTCCTCGGCGGCGTCCATCACGTCGACGTGCTTGGCGAAGAAGACGACCTTGCCGGCGCTGCGAGCCAGCTGAGCCGCGTAGTCCGCAGCCAGTTCGGCCTTGGCCTGGCCGATGCGCCGCATCATGGTGAACACGTTCTCACCGGACTGCGCGGTCGCCGCCTCCTTCAGCTCCGACCGGGCCACCCGGCGGACGAGGTCATGGTCGATGCCCTCGGCGCCGCCGCCGGAGGATCGGTTCGCGAGCGCGGTCTCGTACCGCCCCACCATCCGGCCCGCGAGGTCCCGTTCTGCCGCCCGGATCGACCGGCCGGCCCGTTCGTCCAGCTCAACGGGGAGGTCAGCGATACGGCGGGCCGGGATGTCGGCGGCCACGTCGAGCTTGCGCCGGCGCACGATGCCCAGGTCAATGACGCACTGGCGCGCCGCGGGGTAAAAGCCCCGGTCGGCGGGCGTCAGGCCGGTGCCCTCAAGCGCGTCCATCAGCTCGTCGAGGGGCTTGCTGTCGTCGATCCAGCCGAGGAACTGCCAGATCGCCCGGAAGTCCTCGATGTCGTTGATCAGCGGGGTGCCGGTGAGCGCCATCAGCAGGGGCCGGCCCGTACGGGACCGGATGCGGCCGGAGAGCGCCAGGACGTTCTGCGAGCGCTGCGAGGTCTTGTTCTTCATGAAGTGAGCCTCGTCCACGACCATGCCGCGGAAGCCGAAGTCACCGAGCCAGCCCAGGTGGCGGTCCAGAACCTCGTAGTTGAGCACGACGATATCGGCGAAGCCGTCGACAGCCTCGCCGTCACCCTGCACCACCGTGGCCCGGCGGTGGGGAGCCCAGCGGGCCGCCTCACGGGCCCAGTTGGTCTTGACGACGTTCGGCGCGACGACGAGCAGCGGGTAGGAGCTCGCTGCCTCCGCAGCGAGCAGCGCCTGGGCAGTCTTGCCCAGACCCGGCTCATCGGCAAGCAGGAATGCCCGGTGGCCGGCCGCGGCCGCGGCGACCAGCTGCCCCTGGTGCGGCATCAGTTCCAGGCCTGCCGGGGTGAACCGTGCCGTCGGCGCCGGGAGCGCCATGCACGCCGGGGCTCCCCCGCCAGCCCGCTCGAAGGAACTCAGCAGCGGGCCGAGCAGCTCCCAGCCGGCCAGGCGGCGCGGACGGGAAATGCGCTGCGCAACGGCGGAAAAGTCTGGAGCGACAAAGGGGTTCGCCAGTTGCCGGGAGACCACCGACTGCGGCAGGACACGCCGCCCCGAGCCGGCCGGAGCTGCAGCGGTCTGCGCAGGCGCGATCTCTTCGCCCGGCGGCTCGGTGCCGAAGTCCGGCTGGAGCGACCGGGCCGCGTCGGAGACGCCGGAGTCCTCGGCGAGCAGGGCCAGTAGCCCAGCGTCCTGGACCGCGGTCCTCGCGAGGATGACCGCGACACCGTCCAGGCGCTTGAGCTGCTCGGTCCGGTAACCGTCGCTTCCGGCTGCCGCCCGGACGCGGGCCCGCTCGTCCCGCAGCATCAGGGCCGCGGCCTGGAACTTCGTGCGCACGGCAGGCGTCACGCGGCCGCGCCGGGCAGCCGCCTCGATCTCACGGGCGGTTCGGGCGAGCACCGGGATGACATCGCCGCGGTGGTGGACGCGCCGCTGCTTCCGCGTGGTGCTTGGGCGAGCGCCCGTCTGGCGCTGGCCTGATCGAGCCACAGACTTCCCCTCTGGAAATGCCGGGACACGTTGGCCACGGCAGCCATGCCGCACAGTCCCGCGGCCGGGGCGATGAACGTCCCGGGCAGCGGGCCTAGTGCTTCAAACCCCGAGCCGGCTTGCGGATCTTCGACGATCGACGCAGGCAGGCCGCTTACACGAACCCTGAGCCGCCGGCGGGCTGCTGCCACGGCACGGGAAGTCGTCGTCGGACGACCGGCTCAGTTCTCGACTACCACTCATCTTAACGCCCGCGAGAGCGCATAATTCCCGGCCGCACTGCAGGCGCCCGGTCGCGGGCAGCACCGGATCCAGGTGATCCTGAGACCGTCAGGCGCTGGCGCCCTCGGCGTAGTCGCAGGTACCGTCGGCCTGGAACTGCCGGGCGGCGCGGACGACCTCGGCACCGAGCCTGCGCAGCTGCGCGGCGATCGCCTCGTCCTTGAGATGCCCGTCCGGGTCGAACGACTGCCACGACTGGGCCACCGGCAGCACCAGCGGCACGCTCCAGCCGCGCAGCGCCCGGGCGATGAAGTCCATCGTGTTGACCGCCTGCAGGCCCTGCACCCCGCCTGCCGTGGTCACCAGCCCGATCGGCTTGTTCGACAGGTACGGCGGGTCGTTCTCGGCCAGCAGGATCAGCCAGTCCAGCGCGTTCTTGAACGAGCCGCTGACCGACCCGTGGTAGGTGGGGCTGGACCAGATCAGCGCATCAGCGTTGTACACCGTCTCGGCCAGCCGCTGCGCGTCCGGCGGCGGCGCGTGCTCGGCGGTGTACAACGGCAGGTCCAGGTCACGGACCCAGAGCAGCTCGACGCCGGCGCCGCTGGCGGCGGCTCCCTCCAGGGCGACCTGCAGGGCAGCCCGGCTGGTGGACTCCTCCCGGAGCGAGCCGCCAAGTCCCACCACGCGTACCGTCATGCCCTCCGTCCTTCCCTCGCCGCCGCGGTTAGATGCCGTACGCGGGCACGATAGCGCCGCTGACGGGCGCGGCGAGGTCCCCGGCGAGGAAGGCGATGACGTTCGCGATCGCCTCGGGCTGAACGGCGTGCGCCAGCAGCTCGGCGGGGAACAGGGCCTGGTTGGCGGCCGTGGCGATGAGCTGCGGCGCGACCGCGTTGACCCGGATGCCGTGCGGGCGCAGCTCGGCGTCGAGGATGCGGACGAGGTAGCTCAGAGCCGCCTTGCTGAGACTGTAGGCCGCCAGGCCGGCCGTCGGCTCGGCCGCCGGGCGGGCCGACACGTGCACGATGGAGCCCTTGCCGCGCTCGCGCATGTACGGCTCCACGGCCTGGCTCAGCCACAGCGCCGCGCCCAGATTGACGTCCATCAGGACCTGCAGGTCCCCGGGTGTTACGGCGACCGCCTCGCCCTGGCGGAACGTGCCGATGGTGTTGACCAGCACATCAGGAGGGCCGGCCTCGGCGGCTATGGCGTCGATGAGGCTCCTGGCCGCGGCCGGGTCGGTCGCGTCGCCCACCTGACGGCGGATGCCCTCGGGCAGCTCCTTCAGCTTCTCCTCGCTGCGGTCGGCCGCGACCACCGTGTACCCGGAGCCGGCCAGGACCTCCGCGGTCGCCAGGCCGAGCCCTCCGCCCGCGCCCACAACTACTGCCACGCGCTCGCTAGTGTCAGACGGCATCTCATCTCTCCTTCGCAGAGTGCGATGAGCAGCTCCGGCGTCATCGCGGCACGGCTGTCTGGTGGGCTTCCCCGTCGCCGTCAGGGTCGCCGCCGTGCTGGTGAACGGTCCTCACCAGAAGCTGGTGATCCCGCTGAGCCGCAGCTGCCCGCAGATACCGGCG
>Ga0070717_10003342_pt1 | contig 11460 bp, 13 predicted proteins | sample LARL113metaG_FD_71366 | JGI IMG/M metagenome (GOLD analysis project Ga0070717, IMG submission 71366) | Corn, switchgrass and miscanthus rhizosphere microbial communities from Kellogg Biological Station, Michigan, USA - LAR L11-3 metaG | ecosystem: Host-associated > Plants > Roots > Rhizosphere ...
GACGCGAGGTACTGGAAGTAGAGGAATCCAGATAACACTGCATGCATCGCGTCATTGCTTTGGACGCAATGGGTTCGGATCGTGCCCCTAAGCCTGAGATCGAAGGCGCAATTCAGGCTTCGCGACGCTTTGGTATTCACGTCGCTTTAGTCGGACCGGAAGAAATTCTTCAGGCCGAATTATCCCGCCATCCCTTTTCCCGCTCGCTGCCCATCACGATAGTCCACGCCAGCGAAGTCATCACCATGGAGGACAAGGCGGTGCAGGCGGTCCGCGCCAAGCGGGATTCGTCCATGCGCGTGGGTTCGCGCTTGGTGCGCGAAGGGAAAGCAGCTTCATTCATCACTGCGGGAAACACCGGCGCGGCAATGGCGACGGCAAAGATGGTGCTGGGCGGATTGCCCGGCGTGGACCGTCCGGCATTGGTTGCAATCATTCCGACTGCGGTGGGAACGGTCTCGACCCTGCTGGATGTAGGCGCCAACGTCGATTGCAAGCCGCATAATCTTGAACAGTTCGCCATGATGGGCGAAATTTATTTTCGCAGCATGTTCGGAACTGCTAGACCGCGGGTGGGACTGCTCTCAATCGGAGAAGAAGAAGGCAAGGGCAACGAGCTGACACGCGAGGCTTACCCGCTGCTTAAACAGCTGCCGATTAATTTTGTAGGAAACGTCGAGGGCCGCGACATCTACAACGGTAAGGTCGACGTGATTGTCGCTGATGGTTTCGTCGGCAACGTCGCACTCAAAACGTCGGAGGGGGTCGCCAATCTCGTACGATCCACATTGAAAGAGACTCTCGCGGCGACGATCACACGCCAGGTCGGATATCTGCTTTCGCGCAGCGCATTTCATGATTTCAAAAAACGGCTTGATCACACTGAATACGGTGGCGCGCCTTTGTTGGGGATCAAAGGCGCATGTTTTATTACCCATGGTTCCTCCAATGTGAATGCAATTAAAAACGCTGTGCGAGTTGCCAATGACTTTGCGGAACGTGATATCACTGCGCACATCGAAAAAGAAATGGCTGCCCTGCACCCCTCGGCCCCTCTCGAAGAAGTCAAAGTGGACGATTGAAGGTCGAAGCATTTCGCAAATCAAAGCGAGTTAACGAATAATGAACACTGCCTCAACAGCATTCCTTTTTCCAGGACAGGGATCGCAAGCGGTTGGCATGGGCAAAGACCTGGCCGAGCGGTTCGCAATTGCGCGGCGCACTTTCGAAGAAGCCGACCAGGCGCTGGGAAGAAAGCTTTCACAGCTCTGTTTCGAAGGCCCCGAAGACCAGCTACGGCTCACCGAGAACACGCAGCCCGCGATCCTGGCGGTATCGGTTGCAGCCTGGCGCGTGCTTGATGAAAAAGCAATCAAGCCTGCATTTGTCGCCGGACACAGCTTAGGGGAGTATTCAGCGCATGTGGCCGCAGGAACAATCAGCTTCTCCGACGCGGTCCGCACAGTGCGCAGTCGCGGCAAGTATATGCAGGAAGCGGTGCCGGTGGGAACCGGAGCAATGGCAGCAATTTTAGGGATGGGCCTCGACGCAGTGGGCGCAGTTTGCGGCGATGCGGCACAAGGCGAGGTTTGCGAGCCGGCAAATATTAATTCGTCCGACCAGATCGTGATTTCGGGTCATGCCGCGGCGGTCGAGCGCGCCGTGAAGTTGGCTCAAGAGCGGGGCGCGAAACGCGCAATTATTCTTCCCGTCAGCGCACCATTCCATTGTTCGCTTATGAAACCGGCCCAGGAAAGGCTTGCGGTCGATCTGCAGAAGCTGAAATTTTCCGCGCCCAAATTTCCTGTAGTTTGCAATGTGTATGCGAAACCGGTGGAAGATGCGGAAAGCTCAAGAGAAGCCTTGGTCCGGCAGGTGACCGGTTCGGTGAACTGGAGCGACTCGATGCAATTGCTTATTGCTCGCGGTGTTCAGACGTTCGTTGAAGTAGGGCCCGGAAAAGTGTTGTGCGGGTTGATGCGCCAGATCGATCGGTCGAAGAAGTGCCTGAACGTGGAAGATGAGGCTTCGCTGCAGAAGACACTTGAATATTTGACCAGCGCTCCGGTCAGCCAATAAACCTCTGGAAGTGCACGGCTCCTGATCGTGGATTTTCTACGTGTAACTCCGTGGTTCAAGCTCGTGGATTTAACAAGAAACCGGCGGACGCCGGTTCCGCCTACTCCGTAAGCCAGCCAAACCAGTTTCCGCAGTCAATCTCATTGGGCGAAAAATGCAGAGTCTTATCGGACTTGTCCACCCAAACGTAGGCATGCTGGGCCCGGTGATTTACCGTTGCCTGCACGATCACTCCGCTATTGCTCGAGTATGAACAATCAATCGCGTAGGACCTAATCGTTCCCCACTCGCTGGCTGGTCCCCAATCCTGATAGAAATCCTTGTAGGTGTAATTTGAATATTTTGCAGGATGTTGTTTCCAGTCAGGATCTCGAAACCAGATTCCATACGCGCTCTCAATATTCTGGTGTTTGAGCGCTGAGAAGAATCTGTGAGCTGTGCGGCGTTCGGGAAAGTTGCGCTCGTGATATATCACCCAGGCCAATATGATCGCGGCGATGATACCGGCAATGATTGCATTCCTACGACGACGGGCACGGCCCTCATCGAACTTTTGCGCATCCATTAGCGTCATGACCTACTAAGCATAATGGAATCCGCAGGAATAGAAAAAGTTCCTAAAAGGCACTGATTGTGGGTAGCGGTCAGCGCCCAGCACAGTAGCTAATCTTTCGGATGCTTACTGATCACTAGCCAGTAGTCACTAACCACCTTTTTACAGCGTTCGCTTGAATAACGGCACGGCAATCGAGAACGTCACGATTGCGAATGCAGTGAGGTAGACCATGTCCGGCCAGATCGCCACCAGGCCCGTCTCTTTCAATAGCAGCGACTTGAAACCGTGCACTGCAAAAGTGAAGGGGTCCACGCTGGCGATCACTCGCAACCAGCGCGGGAAGGCCTGAATGGGATAGACCGAGCCGCTTGGGAAAAATAACAACGTGTTCAGGATGCCGAATATTGCCCGCGGAACCAGCGGATCTTCCACCCGCACCATCAGCAGGAACATCATGGTGTTGAACGCAATCGAGGTTAGAAAAATCATGAGCATGAGTCCCATGATCGTTCCCGGGCGGAAAATAGTCCCCACGCCGGCGAGCATTGACCCTATGACTGTGATCACGACTCCGGTCATCACAGCTTTGATCGCGCCCGCGGCGTTGAGCCCGAGCACCAGTTCAGTTTTGGTAATGGGCGTAACCAGATAGCCTTCGTGAACGCCACGCGCCTTGTCGTCGATGTACAACATGCCTCCGCCGATCATGACCGAGACGAACATCGCCAGCGCGATTGATCCAGGCAGCAGATATTTCATGTACTCGATATAGGGATATAGCTCGACGATCTGCAAAACTGTTTGCTGCAGAATGCGCGGCTCGACTGTCGGATTGTTAAGGGCGTTGGTGATGCCTGTCATCTCCTCTTCAAGCGTCGAGGTCATGAAGTTGTCGCTGTTGTCGACAATCAGGCCGATGCGCGGCTGATTCTGCTCATACACACGGCGGGAATACTGCGGTGGAATGATGACTGCACCCTGGATCTTGCCGTTCCGAACATCTTGCACAGCTTTTTTCTCGTCGGAATAATAGACCGGCTCGAAAGTGCGCATGTTGGCGTGGACGGAATCGAAGGCCTCGCGAATCCTTAGGGCCTGCGTGCCGCCGTCTTCATCGACCAATCCGAGCTTGGCATCGCGAATTTTTCCTCCGAAAGCGTTACCCAGAACGATTAGTTGCACCAGAGGAAATACCATTGCTACCAGCATTAACGCAGGTGAGCGGAAGAACTTGCGCATTTCCCGCTCGACAATTGCCATCATTCGATTCATGGCTGTAACCCCGGTCTGGCCGGCATGGTGAACGCGTGGGCTTTGACCAGCTCGTCACGCAACTGCCGTCCGGTGTAGTGGACGAAAACATCATCTAGAGTTGTGTTCTGAACGGAAAGCGATTTCACTACTACATTCGCGTGCACGGCCGCTTCTACCAGTTCAGTGGTGGTGCGTGAACCGTCACCGGTGAGAATGCGATACATACCCGCGCCTTCATGCTGCACGGAAGTGACGGCGCTCAACTTGTGCAGGGTTTGATCCCAGTCTGCGGGCGCACGCTCAAACTGCGCTTCAATCACATTCGATCCCGGAACGCTGGCCTTCAAAGCGGGAGGCGTGTCGAGCGCGACCAGCTTGCCATGATCGACGATGGCAATTCGGTCGCACAGCCGGTCGGCTTCGTCCATGTAATGCGTAGTGATCAGAATGGTGAGTTGGCGCTGACTCTTTATATTGGTCAGCATCTCCCACACGGCGACGCGCGAAACGGGATCGAGCCCGGTGGTGGGTTCATCCAAAAAAAAGATTTTGGGGCTATGCACTAGCCCGCGCGCGATTTCGAGGCGACGGCGCATTCCACCCGAGAGCGTTTTCGTTTGCGCAGACCGCCATTTGGTGAGATCGACCAGTTGCAGCAGTTCGTCGATATTCTGTTTGCGTTTGGCGGCAGGTACGTCGTAAAGCTTGGCGTAGATGCTGAGATTTTCCTCGACGGTGAGATCGATGTCGCTGGTCAGAGCTTGCGGAATCACGCCAATGGCGCGCCGCGCGTCGTCGGGATCGGTCGCCACGTCGTATCCGGCAATCCGCGCCGTTCCAGAGGTGATCGGGATGAGCGTGGTCATCATGCGAATCAGCGTGGATTTACCGGCCCCATTTGGTCCTAACAGACCGAAAATTTCTTCTTCCTTCACCGAAAAGGTAACGTCATCTACCGCCGTGAAGTCACCGTACTTCTTGACGATGTGCTCGACCTCAATTGCATTAGGCACGCCATCTTGCAGTGGGCTCGAAGATCGACGGAGGCCGTTCGAGGCGTCACCTGGGCCAAAGGTCGTCATCATGGCTGAGCCCCAGATGCGGCCGCCGTATTCGAAGAAGCTTTGCCCCGCAACTGTGCCGGTGAGACCAGCACATCAGCGGTCATCCCAGGAACATAAGCCCCTTTGGGATTATCCAATCGGACCTTCAGAACGATGGTTTTAATGTCACGCTTGCTGCGACTGACATCACGCTGAGTGGCGAAATCTGCTTCTGCGGACTTGAAAAAAACTTTGCCTGAAGTAAGAGTCCCGCCTGGCAGCTTAATCCGCAGCGTATCTCCGATGCCGATGTGATCAGCTTGCGTTTCTGGAATCGCAGCCCGCACCCAGGTGTCGGTGAAATCAACTATTGTCACGATCGGCTGCCCAGGATTCAGGTATTCGCCTTCGCGCGCGGCGCGCACCGAGATGGTCCCGGTCACTGGCGCATAAATCTTGGTATAGCCGAGGCGGACTTCGGCTTCTTTTAGTTGCGCTTCCGAATTCAAAAGCTGGCCACGCATCGAAGCGACCGTGCTCTGTGCGGCCGCCGCCTGATGTGTGTTGGCGATTGCAGAATCCAGACCCGCCTGCGCAGCCGTGACCTGTTGCTGCAAGGATGCGACAAGGGCCTGCTGCGCTTTCAAATTAGCTTCGGCCTGGACCCGTTCCTGGTCCGATGACACGCCTTGTTTTGCTAGTTCAACTGTGCGGCGGCTGTCGCTCTCTACTCGTTGCAAAGTTGCTTCTGCCTGCAAAAGTTGTGCTCTCGCAGACTCAAGCTGCGCCTGCGCATTAGCGACGCTGCTTGTGGTAGATCCCTTGGTGGCGACGCTGGTGGCCTGAGTGGCTGCCACTTGGGAACGCAGGCTGTCGATCATGGCCGCGGCGGCGCGCGCTTGCGCTTCCAACTCAGAAGGATCGAGCACGGCAATCAGATCGCCTTGTTTTACCCGCGTGCCCTCATCAACTAAGAGCTTTGCAATCCTGCCCTGAACTTGCGGGCTTACGATTACCTGATTGGCATCAACCGTGCCCGTCAAGTCAAGGTCCGATCCGCGTGGTGTCGAGAGCAGGTAATAGCCAAGCGAAATGGCGAATATGATGCTGAGCAAAATTAATACCTTATTTCGCGCGTTCATCTGCGCTCTCCTTTGGTGCCCTTAAACAGGGCGGCGGAGATGAAATCGAGTACCGCGGCGCGACGCTCGGCTATGCGCTGGGGCGACATCGGATCAAGACCGGTCATCACTTTCATTACGGGCGCGCTCGCGAAATAAAAAACGATGACTGAAACCATGGATGGAATGAAGTGCATGGGATTGACTAACCGGAAATCGCCACTTTCCGCGCCTTCCTTCAATAGAGCCGAGAGTTCGGAAAAAATAGGCCGGAAATAATTTTTGGCGATACGTTGCAGGCGAGAAGCGTCGCGGCCGGCGCGCAGAAATTCGCCTTGAACGATCCTGGGATAAAGGGAATTGGAAGCGATGTAATCGAAATGGGCGTGCACGTACGCGGTAAGCCGCTCACGGGGAGAAAGCTTCTGCGATAGAGCATGATGGATGGCGGCGCGGACCCCGCTGAACACGTCATCCAGCACCGCTTGGTAAAGCGCTTCCTTGTCTTTGAAATAGTAATAGAGAAGCGCCTTGTTGACCCCGGCGGAACGGGCGATGGCATCAGTCCGGGCGCCCGCTATGCCTTCACGAGCAAACTCCGCGACCGCAGCTTTCAGAATGGCGGCGCGGCTTTCCTCAGGCTTGCCGCGGGTGCCTAGGCGGATTGTGCGGGCCGTAGCCATATTTAACTAACTGGTTAGTTACATAATATAGAAATCACATTTAGGTTGCAAGCCGGCATCTGCAGCTATTTGCGGTTGACCTGGGGCAGCCCTTCCGCCAATCCCGGTTCATTTTGCCCAGCAAGGCTCAAGCAATACCAAAGAACAATCGCGCCCAGCGAGAATGCGAAAATGATGGTTGAGACCGCGTTAATCTCTGGTGTGATGCCACGCCGCAATCGCCCCCAGATTTCGAGGGGCAGGGTATTGTCGCGGCCGACGAGGAAGAAACTGACGGCGATCTCATCCATCGACAAGGTGAAGATCAGCAGCGCCGCGCCGATGATTGAAAGCTTGAGGTTGGGTAAGGTCACGCGCCGCAAGGTCTGCCAATAATTTGCTCCGAGGTCGAGTGAGGCCTCCTCCTGAGCGCGATCGAGCTTTTGCAATCCGGCAAATACTTCGGTGGTTGCCACAGAAATGAGCGCGGTTCCATGACCGAGAATTACAGTTAATAGACTGAGCTTCAGGTCGGCTTGGCGAAACAGCATCAGAAGCGACAGCCCAGTAATGATTCCGGGAAGTACAAGAGGAAGTAGCACAACCCGGCGAAAAACTCCTTTGCCCGGGAAATTAGCGCGGTCCAGCGCAAGGCCCGCAGGGACGCCAAGTGCAAGCGCGATGAGAACCGACGCTAGCGCAACGATGATGCTGTTCAGGACCGAAGACCAGATGGCGTCATCCTGAAAAAGCAGACGATACCAGTTTAGCGTCAGATCGCGCGGAGGAAATCCACCAACCCCCTGCCCGTTGAACGAATACACCACGAGCACAATTATCGGCAGATAAAGAAACACAAAGACAGCTGTGGCGTATAGCGCCAGCCAGCGCGGGCTGTTGTCATAAGAGTTTTGTGTCACGAGAAGTCCCACCGGTGTTCGAATTTTTCCGAAAGCCATAGCAGCCCCACCACCAGGGCAAGCATGCAAAACGAAATCGCCGCGCCGAGCGGCCAGTTGTAGGCTGCGCCAAACAAACTCACCACAATGTTCGAAATCATGATCCCGCTCGGCCCGCCTAAGAGCAATGGCGCCAGGAAATCCCCGAAGCTGAGCACGAATGCAAATGTAGCGCCCGCGAGCACGCCCGGAATCGAGAGCGGAAGAATCACGCGCCAGAAGGTTTGCATCCGCGAGGCGCCAAGGTCATGCGACGCTTCGACCAGATTGCGCGGAATATGCTCCATGGCCGCATACACCGGGAGAAATGTGAATGGCGTATAGATGTGAGTCAGGGTAAGCACTACAGCGAACGGGCTATAGAGCAAGAATTGCAACGGGTGGCTTGTAAGATGGGCGAATTGTAATGACGTGTTGAGCACGCCGTCTGTCCCAAGGATAGTCTTCCATGCGTACGCGCGGACCAAATAGCTGACCCACAGCGGAATGATCACGAGTTGGTATAGGAAGTTCTTCCTGATGCCGGCGTGAAAACTGAGCAGATACGCTACCGGATATCCCAGCAGCAGGGAGAAAATCATCACTCGCGCGGCGATCCACGCCGACCGCAGTAATGTTTGACGATAGACCTCATGAGAAACCAGCTCGCGGTAATTCGAGAGGCTCCATGAATGAACCACCGCTTGCGTCGGCGATACCGACCAGAAGCTATACACGAACATCAATGCGTACGGCAGCAGCAGGAAAATCGCGACCCAGAACAGTGGCGGTAACGTAATGGCCAACTTGTAAGCGCGGGAGAACATTTCTATGTTCCTGATTCGCGGACCGGAACTGCGTCCTGTGGCGAAAACTCTAAGTCAATCCCGCCGCGGAGCTTTCCGCGTTGTGAGCTCCGGACGGTGAGTGTTTGCCCGTCGGAGGTTTGCACGCGCACCAGTTCGCTTGCGCCATGAAACGAGTAATCAAACACAGTTGCTCGAAATCTAACCGTCTTATGCCCGGAGTCTGAGGCTCGAATGCACTCCGGGCGAAGCGAAAAGAGTGCACGTCCGTTCGGCGCAGTCGTGGGCCATGATAACGAACCGCCATATGCTGTGCCGCCGCGCACTTCGGCCCGCAGTAAATTTGTATGTCCGATAAATTGCGCTGTGTACGACGTGGCCGGCCGGCTGTAGATCTCGTCCGGTGGCGCGACCTGCTCGAGTTCGCCCGCATGCAGCAACGCAATTCGGTCTGACATAACCATGGCTTCTTCCTGATCGTGGGTCACGAAGATGAAGGTGATTCCGACCTCGCGCTGCAGTGCCTTCAATTCCATTTGCATCTGGCGGCGAAGATTCGCATCGAGCGCCGAGAGCGGCTCGTCGAGTAACAGCAGTTGCGGACGATTCACCAGAGCACGCGCCAGGGCAACACGCTGTTGTTGTCCGCCGCTGATCTTCGAAGGCTTGTATTTCGCGAAAGCCTGCATCCGGACTTTGGCCAAGGCTTCCTCAACGCGGGTGCGAATTTCACTTGAAGGCAGGCTGGTCACGCGAGGACCGTAGGCGACGTTTTCTTCTACTGTCAGGTGAGGGAACAACGCGTAGCTTTGGAAAACCGTGTTGACGCGGCGTTTGTATGGCGGAAGAGGGTCGAGCTGCTGGCCTGACATCCAGACTTCGCCAGAGGTCGGCTGCTCAAATCCCGCGATGATACGCAGCAGCGTGGTTTTACCCGATCCGCTCTCGCCCAGGATGGTAAGAAACTCTCCGGCGGCAACCTCGAGTGAGATGTCGCGCAATACAGTATGTTTGCCGAAGCGCTTGGCGACATTTCGAAGGCTCAGCAGAGATGAAGTTGGGTTTTGCACGGGCGAGCGCGCCTGTACCTCCAAAATCTTCGAAGACAGGTGCGGGACACTATCCATGCGGATGCAGTTTACTGCGCCGCCTTCACTTCATTCCAGATTTCGTTGTATTTGGCACGGCGGGGCACATTCTGCCAGAAGTAGATGCGCTTCTGATATTCATCGACATCATCGAGGTGCAGATTCTTCTGTTGCTGTGTGCTCATGGACCGCGCTGCCTGAGGATTGGCCGGCGCGTATCCGGTGACATCAGTGACTTTTTTCTGCGTCTGCGCCTCGATCATGTATTCCAGAAATCTGTAGGCCAGGTCTTTATTGTCGCTTGCGGCAGTGATCATTAAGTGATCGATCCAGCCGGTGGTGTTTTCTTTGGGAATGGTTTCTCCGACGGGAAAGTTCGCCGCGCGCAGTTGATTGGTCATGAGAGGCCAGCCCATGGCGCCAACGACTTCGTGGTTCTCGAATAGATTCGTCAGTTCACCACCTGTGGACCATATTTTGCGGATGTTGGGCTTAAGCGCGAGTAGCTTGTTCTTGACTGCTTCGAGTTCCTGGTCGCTCAAATTGTAAAGATGGCTGGGATCGGGCTTGTCGTATCCAAGCATTTGCGCGGCCATGTAAACCGTGGAGAGATCATCCCAGACTGAAATTTTGCTTCTGAACTTTGGGTTCCACAGCACTGCCCAACTGTCGGGAGCTTTTGGAAAAGCCGTCGTGTCATAAATGAGCGGATTCGGCCCCCACATGAAGGGAACGCCGTAAACCTTGCCGTTCACTCGGACCAGGGGCATCGATCGCAGCTTCGGCGAAAGTTGCTCGTAGCTCGGCAGTTTTGCAACATCCAGGGGAGCAGCCAATTCCGCTTCTGAGATCATGGTCGCGACGTCGCTCGACGGCGAAATCACGTCATAGTTCCCGGCGCTGCCGCCGCGAAGTTTGGCCACCAGTTCGTCGCTGGACCCCATGTAAGAGGCGGAAATTTTGCAGTGGTTCTGCTCCTCAAACGCTCTGACGAATGAAGGGTCGGCATAGCCTTCCCATACGAGTAAGTTGAGAGTGGGAGTCCTCTTGCCGCAAGACAGTGAAAGGGCCGATAAGAAGATTGCGATTAGGAGCCGTGATTTCATGCGCAGGCGCGAAGCTTGCGGAATTATAGCAAGGTCACCGGCTTTGTCCGATCCACGATTTTGCGTTTACCAAATTGGAGCATCTGGATAAGATCAACCATGGAATCTGTGACGGTGCGCGACTCACTCACCGACGCCATAGCATTCTGGGAGCCTCGCCGCGTAATCTCCAACCTGGTGCTTGCGCTGGTTGTCATCATCTGCTTCGTGGTCGGTTATCCGGCATCGAAGGCCGTGCTCTCAATTGATTTTGTTTTGGCTCTCTTCTTACTGGCAGTAGTTGCCAATGTTGCCTATTGCGCGGCCTATCTGGCAGACGTTTTTGTCCAGGTTTCAGGTTTCCGCGAAATTTGGCAGCGCTCCCGATGGGTTCTATTTGCGATCGGGACTACTTTTGCGGGCGGTCATCACTCGGTTTGTCGCCATGGGGATGTTTCACCTTCAAAATTAAATAAACATCCGCCAGCGATCGATGGCACCAGCAGTACCTCGTCGCCGTCCTGAAAGGCGTAGCTTGGACCGCCAAGGAAGCGGATGTCCTCTTCGTTCACGTAAACATTGAGAAAGCGGCGAATCTGGCCTGACTCATCGCGCAGATGCGGCTTGAGGTCGGGAAATTTTTCGTCGAGCGTCGAGAACAACTCGTTTAAGTTCGTTGCGGCGCAGGTTAACTTGGCTGTGCCTCCCGTATGGCGCCGGAGAGCGGTGGGAATTTGAACAGTAATGTTCATTGTGCTTCCAAAATTCAAAAAGCTTTTGACCGCGGACTTCGCAACGAAAATCAAAAACAGAACACGTTAAAGCAGA
>Ga0070717_10003346_pt1 | contig 11453 bp, 8 predicted proteins | sample LARL113metaG_FD_71366 | JGI IMG/M metagenome (GOLD analysis project Ga0070717, IMG submission 71366) | Corn, switchgrass and miscanthus rhizosphere microbial communities from Kellogg Biological Station, Michigan, USA - LAR L11-3 metaG | ecosystem: Host-associated > Plants > Roots > Rhizosphere ...
GAATTAGCCTCGATATTACGGCCCGAAAAGAGGCAGAGGCCCTTGCCCGCCAGCAGCGCCACGAACTTGAACAACTCAGGCAACAGAAAACCGCGTTCCTTGAGAGAGAGGTGGCGGAGCGCGCCCGGCTCGAACGTGAGGTGATTGAGAGTTGTGCCCGTGAACAACGGCGCATCGCATATGAGTTGCACGACGGCGTCGGGCAACAACTGGTGAGCATCGCTTTAAGCGCGAAACTGCTCGAAGAACAGTTGCGGCCGGAAGGGCCCGCCGAAGCGGAGAAGGCATCCGCCATCGTGCGGCTCGCGAACGAAGCGGCCAGGCAGGTACGCCTCACGGCACGCAGTCTCGAAGGCGCTGACGGAGTAGGCGATTTGAAAACGGCCCTGGAGTCGCTGGCCATGAACATCAGTCAGAATTGCCGTGTGAGAAGCACGGTTAAAGCCAGTGGCGCATCCTTGCCGGTTAGCGCGCCGGTATCAGCTCAACTTTACCGGATTGCGCAGGAGGCGGTGCGTAACGCGATCGAGCATGGCGCTGCTCGCGAGGTACTGATCCAGCTCACATTCGGCAACCGTGACATGGTGTTGACCGTACAAGACGACGGGGAGGGGTTTAACACCAAGACCAAAGGCCCCGGGATGGGACTTCGAATCATGCGCTATCGCGCGCAGTGCATCGGTGGCTCGTGCGAAGTGCACGCCGGCCCCACTCAAGGCACACTCGTTCATTGTCGTGTGCCGCTGGAAGCGCAGCCTTCCCTTTCGACAATCTCATGAATGCAATAAAACCAACCGACAAAAAATCGTCCGTGATCGTGGTGGAGGACCATCCGGTGCTATGCGACGGGCTCAAGCAGCTAATCAACAGCCAGCCGGACCTCGCCTGTGTCGGGGTCGGGGACGACATTTCGGGCGCCAAGCGCCTCGTTGAAGAATGCAAACCCGATCTGATGGTTCTTGACCTGCGGTTAAAAGGCGGCGACGCGCTCGATTTCGTCAAAACATTGCGGGTCGAGCATCCGGAAGTGAAGGTGCTCATCCTCTCGCAATACGACGAGTTAATTTTCGCGGAGCGCGCGCTCCGTGCCGGAGCCTCTGGTTATATCATGAAGGAAAACGCTACCGATGAGGTGCTGCGAGCAATCCGCAAAGTCCTTGCAGGCGAATTGTATTTCAGCGAACGAGTCGCCACGGCGATAGTGCAGAGAACGTTGCGCGAAAAACCGAACGGTTCACGCGCCGGCATCGAACGCCTGTCGGATCGCGAGATGCAGGTGTTTCAACTTTTGGGGGCTGCATTCAGCCCGCGGGAAATTGCAGAACAATTTCACCTTAGCCGGAAGACAATCGAGACCCACTGCGAAAAAATTAAGCATAAACTAAGCCTGTACACTGCAGGGGAGCTCAAGCGGTTTGCCCGACAATGGGCTGCGGAGAATTTGGCGCCTTCGGAACCCTGGGTCGTATCCTCGTCACAAAACGGCGGGGCGAAGAAGTAGGACGTTTCACAGCGGGTAGGGCGCGTCACCTCGTCCGTGCCAATTTTTGTAAATCCTAATCCGCGCGCCGAAGAGCGTAACAAAGAGGTGCAAGGAGGGACGCCTGTTAGCAAATTAGTTTCGAGTAAAACGTTCATATTAATAATTCGGCCACTTCCCTAAGGACAATTTTGCCCATCGCCTTAGGTAGAAACTCGGGGACACAGTCAGGATGGCGGGCTGAGAACTTGGTCCCGGAATTTCCGTAGAACACGCTGATGGAAGGACCCCCCAAATTGCGCTTTTCCCGAGCGATCGCAGCAGCCGTCGCCCGAACCACATTACATTTATTTAGCGAGGGAAAGCTAAATGCGGGTTCCTCCTTTTCTTATCAACCTCAGAAGTTAGCGGGGTAGGCAGTTGGAAGAGTTCAATCAGATCAAGGCAGGAGGTCACTCGGCAACTTGGCCGGATGACCAAGGGCGGCAGCATGTCCTTTTGAGTTCGAGCACCAATATTCCTTACGTTTCGGGCGAACTTCCAACGGCGCGCGCGCTTAGAGTGCCTGGCTGGAAATCCAGTCTCGATCTCATTTGGATTCTGCTTTCGCTGCCGATTTGGCTGCCTCTGATGTTGTTGCTCATGCTACTGACGCGAATTGCTTCGCAGGGTCCTGTTTTCTACCGGCAGAAGCGCGTTGGCCTTGGTGGACGACATTTCTTTATCTGGAAATTCCGAACCATGAAGCTGAGCGCTGAGACACAAACTCATGAGCGTTACTTCCAAGAACTGATGCGGAGCGATTGTCCGATGACCAAGCTGGATGCTCACGGCGATCCGCGCCTAGCCCCTTTTGGGCGAATTCTGCGCGCCAGCGGTCTGGACGAACTGCCTCAAATCTTCAACGTGGTTTGCGGCGAGATGAGCTTGGTCGGGCCGCGGCCGTGCCTGCCAAATGAATTTGCTGGGTACGAGCCCTGGCAGCGAGAGCGCATGAACGGTCTGCCGGGCCTGACCGGGTACTGGCAGGTGAACGGCAAAAACAAGACGACATTCAACGAGATGATCGCCATGGATCTGTTCTATCTGAAGAACATGTCAATCTTGCTCGACCTCAAAATTATGCTCAAGACCTTCGCCGTTATCGCTGAACAACTGTTTGAATCCAGGTCGGCCAGGCAACGCAATCGTCAGGAGCGAGAGCCTCGCCCACCCAAAGCACCGGAGCGGCAAGGTGAAGGCGGTCGTTCAACCACTACGCAAGTTTTGCACGCCTGATGGGAATCATCTCAAAGCTATGAAAAAACCAGTCACAGTAGGCATAATCGGATGCGGTTACTGGGGACCACTGCTGGTTCGCAACTTCAAAGGCAGTGCGGACTGCCAGCTCAAAGCCGTCTGCGACCTTAATACGGAGCGCCTGAAACATATTCGCTCGCTTTATCCGGACATCGAGGGCATCACACAGACGCAGCAGCTTCTCAACGGCACCAACGTGGACGCTGTCGTCATTGCCACCCCGGTGAAGCATCATTATTCATTGGCCAAGGCAAGCCTCCTGGCAGGCAAGCACACGTTCATCGAAAAACCGATGGCGTCGTCTTCAGCCGAGTGCGAGGAACTAATCGAAATCGCCGACCGCAATGGTCTGGTTTTGATGATCGATCACACTTTTCTTTACTCTTCGCCCGTGCAAAAGATTGCCCAAATTGTTCAAGCCGGAGATTTGGGTGAGATTCGCTATATCAATTGCAGGCGTCTCAATCTGGGATTATTCCAAAAAGACATCAACGTCGCGTGGGATCTGGCGCCGCACGACGTCTCGATCATTCTCCATATTCTGGATGAATTTCCCACCACGATTAACTGCCAGGGAAACGCTCATATCACGCCTGGCGTAGAAGACGTCACTAACATGTCGCTCTCCTTCTCGCGCAAACGCTTCGCTACCATCCAAAGCAGCTGGCTCGAGCCACGGAAAATTCGCGAAATGACCATCGTCGGCACGCGACGTATGATCGTCTATGACGATTTGCGGACACGCGAAAAAATCCGCATTTACGATGCGCGGGTAGAGCGTCCGCCGCACTACGATACGTTTGCTGAATTTCAATACTCTTATCATTACGGGGACAGCTACATCCCACACCTCCATCAGGAGGAACCGCTGAAGTCGGCCTGCCAGCATTTTATTGACTGCATCAACACGAATTCTCAACCGCTAACGGATGGCCGTCGGGGGCTGGAGATGGTCAGGATCCTCGAGGCGGCCAGTGCTTCCCTCAAGATAAACGGTGCGCCCGTGACACTTTCTCGTTCGAATAGCGTCGCGCCGGCTCTCGCCTCGGCCAAAGCAGAAGAGCTTCTCCCGATTGAAGCATTCGCTGGATGAGAGTCGCGCGAGCTTCGCACACCGTGCAGCGTGTGAAGCTTGACCATAACTCCCCAGATTCATCGCATTAAGCTAAACGATAAAATGAAAGTTCCCTTTCTCGATTTGAAGGCGCACCATGCCCCTTTAATTGAAAAGTTCGATCGCGCAATTCGCGAAGTGATCGAGAGCAGCGCGTTTGCCGGCGGGCCGTTCGTCGAAAAGTTCGAAGAAGAGTTCGCTGCATTCTGCGGCTCTTCCTATGCGATAGGCGTTGGCAATGGGACAGATGCGCTTTGGCTTACTCTCCTGGCGCTTGGAATTGGTGAAGGCGACGAAGTAATCACGGTCCCGAATACATTTATTGCGACGGCCGAGGCCATTGCTTACTGCAAAGCGCGACCCGTGTTTGTGGATGTGGATCCGGACACATTCACGATGAACCCGGCGGAACTGGAGAAGAGCGTGACGGAGAGAACCAAAGCGATCGTTCCGGTTCACCTTTTCGGGCAGCCGGCCGATATGGATGGGATTTTGGAATTTGCACGGGCACGCGGACTCTTTGTTATTGAAGATGCCGCTCAGGCACACGGCGCGAAGTACAAAGGTCGAAAGGCAGGGACTGTGGGCGACGCCGGTTGCTTCAGTTTTTATCCCGGAAAGAATCTTGGCGCCTTCGGTGAGGCTGGCGCGGTCGTGACCAGTGATCCCGAATTACAGAAGCGAATCCAAGTCCTGCGAGACCACGGTCAGTCACGAAAATATTATCACGCCGTGATGGGTTGGAACTGTCGAATGGATGGCATTCAAGCGGCTGTTTTGTCTATCAAATTGCGTCATCTTGAACAAGCAAATCTCCTGCGACGCGAACACGCGTTGAGATACAATCGAGCTTTCGCCGGAATCGACGAACTTATTACACCGGTCGAGGCAAATTACGCGCACCACGTTTATCACGTCTATGCCCTTCGAGTACAGGAACGCGACGAAATCCGGCGACAACTGCAGGAAAAGGGAGTCGGGTGCGCCGTGCATTATCCTATTCCGGTTCATCTCCAAGAGGCCTGCCGAAACCTCGGCTACAAAGAGGGCGCATTTCCAATCGCCGAGAAACTGGCCGAAGAATTTCTTTCTTTGCCGATGTTCCCGGAATTAACCGCAGAACAGATCGAGTATGTGGCTTGCTGCGTCAGTGAAGCAGTGGGTGTGGGAGCGCTCGCCTAGAGAAAAGTCTTTGGAAACTCTCCAAGTAGCAAAGTCAGAAGCCATGGACGCCGCGCCTTTCTCTGGCGACGATCCCGTTGTTCAGCGGCAGACTGGCGAGGAATCGCTCGAAATGCGAATTTGCGATCCCGTTCGCAACCCAGGCTGGGACCATCTGGTTGCCTTGCATCGCGACGCCGGTTGCTTTCACACGAGCGCCTGGGCGAAGGTGCTACAGCAAACATATAACCACCACCCTTTTTACCTCCGGTTTTCCCGGGGCCGCAGGTTGACGGCGCTGGTACCGCTGATGGAAGTGCGCAGTCCGTTCACTGGCCGCCGCGGCGTCTGCCTCCCATTCAGCGATACATGCGAACCACTCATCTTTGATCGAGACGCCGTCGATTTGGTAAGAGATCGAGTCGTGCGTTTCGCGCAGGAACGCCAATGGAAACATCTTGAAATTCGCGGCGGCAAATTATTTCAGCCTGTCGCGAGTTCAGCCGCGACATTCTACGGGCATACACTGGATTTGCGACGTCACGTTGATGAACTGTCCGAACGCTTCGACAGCCCAGTCCGCCGCGCGATTCGCAAAGCAGAACGCAGCAATGTGAGCGTGCTCGTCAGCCGCAGTCGCCAGGCAGTTGGAGATTTTTATCGGCTCCATGTTCAAACGCGCAGGCGGCACGGTCTTCCGCCACAGCCGACCTCCTTTTTCCTGAACATCTACGAGCACATCATCAAACCCGGACTGGGCTTCACCGTTCTCGCACAACGCGACTCACGCCTAATTGCCGCTGCGGTCTTTTTTCGCTTCGGGAAGAACGCTCTTTACAAGTATGCTGCTTCCGACAAACGGCTTCAGGAATTCCGCGCGAATAACCTTGTCATGTGGGAGGGCATCCAGTTTCTGCTACGCAATGGCGTAGAAAAATTACATTTTGGACGCACCGAGTGCGAAAACGACGGTCTCCGTCGATTCAAGCTTTCCTGGGACACGCAGGAAGAAATAATTCATTACTACCGGGTTGATCCATCGGGTCGGCAGTGTTTAGTGCCGGCCCCCCGAAACTCGGGCTTCTACAAGAGGGTCTTTGGCAAGTTACCGCTGGTGTTTAACCGGCTGGCAGGCTCGATCCTCTATCCACATCTCGACTAAAGGTTAAAATTATGGCTGAAATACGACAAGAACTGCAACAACACTCTGGCGTAAAGCTAGGCGACATTTTCTTCTCTCTGTTCAAGCGCAAGCGAACAATCATGGTATGCGCGGCGCTGGGCATTATTGCCGCTGCCGCGGTTTATTTTCTCTATCCACCCTCCTACGAATCACAGGCTAAGTTACTGGTGCGCTATGTTCTCGAAAGGAGCGGCGTCGACCCGGTCGAGGCAGAGAAAGCGGGGTTCGCGTCCAGCAACGAAGGGGATAAGGTGATTGGCGCTGAAATGGAGATTCTGACCAGTTGGGATCTTGCCGTGCAAGTCGCCCAGGCCCTAGGTCCCCAGCGATTGCTGCCGCCAGCCCGGGATCCGTTCTCCAGGCTGGTACGGGTAATCGGTCTGCAGCGATTGCTGCCACCATCTGGTGCATCTGCAACAGAAGGAGAGGCGGCACAAAGCATCGCCTCGGGCCTGAAGGTCACTGCAAACAAAGGAAGCAACATCATTCTCATCTCCTATAACAACCGGAATCCGGAGATCGCGACGCTCGTATTGGAGGAAATGCTAAGCCGTTACTTCGTCAAACATCTTGAAGTACACCGATCGGTGGGTGCCTTCGATTTTGTGGCGCAACAAACGGATCAGGTTCGCGGGCGTTTAAATCAGAGCGAAGACGCGTTGAAATCACTCCGGCAGAAAACAGGAATTGCGTCGCTCAAAGAGGGCTCAGCGGCCCTTACCGCTGAGGCCGCGAAAACCCAGGAACAACTTAACGCGGCCGAGGCGGACCTGGCCGAACAACAAGCTTTTGTTAGTCAAAAGGCCGACAGCGGCGCAAAGACTTGGAGAAAGAAAAAACCTGGGGATGAAAAGACGAATAAAGCGAAGGTTACGGGCACCCAGGCAAAAATCGAGACGCTTAAGTCCCGGCTTGGCGATATTCAGCGGAGGACGAAACAGCTTTCGGAGCTGGCTCCGCAAATTGAAGATTTGGAACGGAAGAAGGAGATGGACGAAGCGAATTACAAGTACTTCGCGGCATCGCTCGAAAAGGCGCGCGTCGACGAGGCTTTGGACCCATCCAAAATCCCCAATATTAGCGCCGTCCAACGACCCTCTCCTCCGAGCTTGGAGACGAAAAAGCGCGACAAGATTCTCATGGGATTGGCTGGCGGCGGGCTAGCCTTGGGTATAGCGCTTGCGTTATTGAAGGGATTGGTCTTGAACCAGAGTGTTGGCCGGCCGCTACAGTTGGAGACGCGGTTGCACATTCCGTTGATGCTGTCGATCCCCTATGCAAACGGACGCTTCGCCTTGCCTCGTAATGGTTCACCAATTAATCCCGGAGCGCTTACTACGGGACGGCGTAACCTGAAGTTGGCGCCGTGGGAGGCGGGTCATTTCATCCGGCCATATTGCGACGCAATTCGCGACCGCCTCGGTCTTTATTTCGAACTCAACCATTTGACGCATAAACCGAAGCTGGTTGGCGTTACCGGCTTTGCGGATGAAGCGGGAGCCTCCACTCTCGCTGCCGGGCTCGCGGCCTCGCTTTCGGAAACGAACGACGGTAAGGTCCTTCTGGTTGATGTGAATCTGGGCCCGGAGGAAGTGCACCCGTTTTTCAAAGGTAAACCTGCGTATCCTTTGAATAAAGCTCTTAAGCCATCGGATTCCATCGCCTCGGCTGCGGACAATCTCTATCTCGCTACAGTGGGATCGTCCAATAGCGGCGGTCCGGCGCAGCTCGGCTTGAAAAGATTCTTCGACATGATGCCGAATATGAAGGCGAGCGACTTCGACTACATTATTTTTGATATGCCGCCGCTGGACCAAACGAGCCCCACGTGGGGGATGGCTGCGTTCATGGACAAGCTTTTGGTGGTAGTCGAGGCCGAAAAGGACAACCGCGAGGTCATCAAGCGCAGCTACGGCAAGTTAATCGCTGAGCGAAACAATGTTGCAGTCGTGGTAAACAAGGCACGGTCCTACGTCCCGAAGTGGCTTGATTCCGGGTCTTAATTGGCTGCAAGGATAACAGCCGAACCACGGTTGCAATTTTTGCAATGGCTCGTTTCCCGGTCGTTCGGGGTTGTTGATATGCTGCGAATGCTCGCTCTTTGCCACTCTTGCTGATACATCTGCTTGTCCTCCCATGTCGACCTCGATGCTGATGGAGGCGCTCGCTGAACACCGGCGCCGCGGTTTTGAAGAGTCGAGACAGGAGAAGCACACAAGTTTTAACGTTCCGTTTCATGCTCACACTGACCCTTCTAGCAGCCACAGCGGCCGCTATTCTCTCATGTTACGCAATAGAATTTATTACGGGCTAAAGCCTTTCGTTCCGCAATTCATTCGAACGGCGATCCGACGAAAGTTGGCTATGCGGTTACGCACGCAAATCGGCGACGTATGGCCTATTATGCAGGGCTCGGAGCGGGCGCCGGAAAACTGGCCAGGCTGGCCGGGGAACAAAAAATTTGCGTTTGTTTTGACGCACGACGTCGAGAGCAAAGCCGGCCTCGCCAGGTGTCGCTCCTTGATGAAATTGGAACTTGATCTGGGATTCTGCTCTTCCTTTAACTTTATACCAGAAGGGAGCTACCGCGTCCCAGCTGAATTGAGGCAGGAGCTCACTGCCAACGGGTTCGAGGTTGGCATACACGATCTTAAACACGATGGCCATCTCTTTTCCTCGCGTCGCAAGTTCACGCGGCGCGCCGCGAGAATCAACGCCTATGCGCGCGAGTGGGGAGCGTCGGGATTCAGATCGGGATTTATGTTACGTAATCTCGATTGGCTGCACGACCTCGACCTGCAATACGATGCATCCACCTTCGATACGGATCCATTCGAACCGCAACCCCAGGGGCGCCACACGATCTTTCCTTTCTGGGTTCCTAATCCAAACGGCGACTCGATCAGGTATCAACAACGAGCCATCAACTCTTCTTCCAGCGGTTACGTTGAACTTCCGTATACCCTTCCTCAAGACTTCACGCTCTTCGTGCTGTTGCAAGAGAAGACGCCGGAAATCTGGATTCGAAAACTCGATTGGATAGCCCAACACGGCGGGATGGCACTAGTTGATGTTCATCCTGACTATTTGTGCTTTGATAACGCGACCGCAACATCAAGGGAATATCCAGCCTCTCACTACAAATCGTTTCTTGATTATGTGAGTCAGCGCTACAGCGGCGTTTTTTGGAATACGACTCCGAGGCAGGTGGCCCAGTTCTGTGCTCGAGTAACGCAGGCCACAAGGAGCTAGCAAGGGTTAAAACTATAAAATAACTTCTATGGATATTACAGTTTTCGGAATGGGCTATGTAGGCTGCGTAACGGCAGCATGCTTAGCCGAGATGGGCCATTCAGTAACCGGCGTGGACCTACAAGAGATCAAGGTCTCTCTCGTTAACTCGGGAAGAAGTCCCATCATCGAGCCGGACTTGGAACCGTTGATTCGCCGCGGGGTTGACGCCGGACGATTGAAAGCCACTCAGCAGGTACAGAGACTTGGCGACATTTCCCTAATCTGTGTTGGCACCCCTAGCAACGACAACGGCAGCCTGGGTCTTGACCAGCTAAAGAGAGTGGTAAGTCAGATCGGCGAATTACTACGAACCACAGATAGCTTCCACGTCGTAGTCGTCCGAAGCACGGTTTTGCCGGGCACGGTGAACGATGTGATTCGGCCTTTGCTCGAACAAGAATCTGGTAAAAAGGATGGAAAAGATTTCGGCGTTTGCATGAATCCCGAGTTCATGCGTGAAACCACGGCAATTCATGATTTCAATCATCCTCCCTTTACGATCATCGGCGCGTGTGGCGATCGCGCTGCCGAACGAGTTGCCTCTCTGTATTCTAGCCTAAAAGCTCCTGTGGAGCGCACTCCCATTCCGGTGGCTGAGTTGATTAAGTACGCCTCGAACGCATTTCACGCACTCAAGGTATGTTTCGCGAATGAGGTCGGAAATCTCAGTAAGGCTATGGGTATTGATAGCCACAGAGTGATGGAGATTTTTTGCAAAGATACGAAGCTGAACATCTCTCCCTATTATCTTAAACCCGGATTTGCTTTCGGTGGTTCTTGTTTGCCAAAGGACCTTCGTGCTATTCTTTACAAGGCGAAGCAACTGGATCTGGAACTGCCGGTGCTCGGTGCTGTGCTTGAAACAAATCGGAAGCAGATCGAGCTAGCCTTCAATTTAATCCGTCATACAGGAACAAGCCGTGTTGGGGTCTTGGGCCTCAGTTTCAAAGGCGGATCCGACGATCTTCGTGAAAGTCCCATCGTCGGATTGATCGAAACCTTGATCGGCAAAGGATATAAGTTGGCTATCTACGACGAAGAAGTTGCTTTGGCGAGACTCGTGGGTGCGAACAAGCACTATATCGAGCAAGCAATACCTCACATCTCGTCGCTGATGGTTTCCTCTCCAAAGGAAGCCATAGAAGCCAGTGATGTAGTCGTAGTTGGCAAAAATAATTCCAAGATTCAGGAAGCTGTAGCCAATAATAGCGATTCAAAGTTGATTATTGATCTGATTCGGTTACCCCGCGAAGCCGTGAAGGCCTCTCCGAATTATCAAGGCATCTGCTGGTAGCACGGCTACAAAGCAGTACAATTATGATGCGATCTCCAACCAAAGTCCTTATGTGGGTCGAAAACAATTTCCCACAGGACACTCGCGTCGTAAATGAGGCACGTTTACTCGCCGATGCGGGTTACAAGGTTGCGGTGATCGCCCTCCGGAGCCCGGGCCAGGCAGCGCGCGAAACCTGGAATGGTATAGAAGTTTATCGCGTACCGACGTTGGAGCTGTTTAAAAAGACAGTGGCTGGAAATGGTAGCCGATTGAATCTGCTTTTCCTTAGGCTGAAATCCTTTCTTGGTTATGTCGTAGAATACCTTTACTTCACCTCAGCTTGCCTTCTTGTTAGTACATATATTTTTGTGAGGCGCGGCTTCGACGTAATGCACGCCCACAACCCGCCCGATACTCTCTTTTTGGTGGCAGTGCCTTTCAAACTACTCGGAAAGAAATTTGTCTTTGATCAGCATGATCTCTGCCCGGAGCTTTACCGATCCCGTTATAGCGCAGGGGAAGGATTTTACACCCGATTTCTAAGACTGTTTGAGTGGTGCAGCCTGAAACTTGCTGACGTCACGATCGCCACGAACGAATCATATAAACAAATACAAATTGAGCGGGCGAATAAGAATCCCGCCAG
>Ga0070717_10003347_pt1 | contig 11452 bp, 6 predicted proteins | sample LARL113metaG_FD_71366 | JGI IMG/M metagenome (GOLD analysis project Ga0070717, IMG submission 71366) | Corn, switchgrass and miscanthus rhizosphere microbial communities from Kellogg Biological Station, Michigan, USA - LAR L11-3 metaG | ecosystem: Host-associated > Plants > Roots > Rhizosphere ...
CTGCGAGTTGAGCACCACCGCCTCCAGGCCGGCCGCCCGCAGGTGAGCGAGCTGGTCGTCCTGGAGCGCGATCAGCGGCGAGACCACGACCGTCGGCCCGGCCAGCGTCATCCCGGCCAGTTCGTAGATCGCCGATTTGCCGCCGCCGGTCGGCAGCACCGCCAGCACGTCCCGCCCGGCCGCCAGCGCCTCGGCCGCGCGCCGCTGCCCGGGCCGGAGCCGCCCGAAACCCAGCCGCTCCCGCGCCAGCGCCTCGATCGAATCGCCCGGGGGAGTGTCCACAGCGACCACCGTACGGGCTGCCTGGGGCTCAGGCGGATTGCGCGGCCTTGATGGCGTCGGCGGCGGCCGGGTCGCTGGCGCGAATATCGGCGAGGATGGCTCGGATCTGGCTCCCGAAGTTCACGAAGGCCTCGTCCTTGCCCTGGAACTGGACGCCGCTCACGGCGAGGGCACCGCGGTGGAGCGCGACCACCCGCCACTGGTCGTCGCAGACGGGCGACCCGGACGAGCCGTGGTCGGTGTCGGCCAGGTAGCGAATGGTGGTGTCGTCGGCCGCGCTGACCAGGTTGTTCCGGAACGCGACCCGCTTGGCCTTACCGCGTGGATGCTGGACGATGTTGACCGCCATCCGCGAGGTGCGGTCGAGGCTCACGATCGACGGGGCCAGGCGGGGGACCGGCCGGCCGGCCGGGGAAGCCAGCTCGAGCAGGGCGTAGTCCAGCGACTTGGACTTGGCTACCAGCCGTTTCGCCGCCACCTGCACGCCGTCGGCGTCCGGGGCGTCGAAATCGAACTGGAGCGCCGCGTTCTCGGCCTGGAGCCTGAGGTCCGCGTCGCTGGCGTCTGTCTCCTTTTCTCGCCGGGCATTGATGACGTGATGGTTGGTGATCGCCAGTTCCGGTGCCAGCAGCCAGGCAGTTCCCGACGTCACCCAGGCGCCGTTCTGGGCCATGACCTGCTGGGCCTGCTCGTACCTCGGCACGCGGATGAGGGCTACTGCCAGCGCGACCCTGAGTCCGTCGGCGAGAAAGCCGATACCGACCGTGTCGTCGGTGCCGATGATCTGCTCGCGGTTGACGACCTCGGGCAGCTGGGCGGGCTCCGGCATGGGCGGCACGCCGGCTGCCATGTTCCCGACCCGGTTGAGGAGTCGATCGAAGATCCGCGCCTCGGGCTGGTCAAGCAGCCTCAGGCGCTCGGCCGCGTTCTGGAGAAAGATCAGCACGGGGACCTCGCCGCCGGCCATCCGCTCCACCCCGTTCACCCGCACCAAGTCGAGGTTGAACTGGTCGAGAGGGCTGTCCACCCGGGGCAGCGCGCTCGCGAAGGCCGCCGGGATGCCGGCCAGCAGCACCTGGCGGGGCACGTCGATCAGCCCGCCGCTCAGCGCCGCCCGCGTGAGTTCGGTGATCTCCAGGTGGGTGAGGTATCCATTGAACGCCACCGCATGTCCCTTCCGAGAAGCCAGTTAAACCTCGCGCAGTTGCTCCCCGCCCCGCCCGTAAGGCGCGGCGACGAACAAGATCCGGTAGGGCCAGACCTCCACCAGCCGGAGGAAGGCGCGGGCGAACGCGCCGGAGTCAGCCGCCCGCAGCGTGCCGAGGGCGGCCTGGCTGATCGGATCGGGAAAGACGGTGAGCTGGAACGGGCTGCCCGGTGCCCGGACGAGGGACTCCAGGTGCGCCAGCACCGCTTCGTCCTGGGTCCTCCGGGCGAGCTCGACCGCAGGCCCGAGGGCGGCAACAAGACCCCACGCGTCCGCGGGGTCGGCCTTGCTCAGCACGTTGCCGAGCGCGTGGAGGCTGCCCGGGTCATCCTGGTCGATCGATTGCGCCAGGTACTGGAGCAGGGCCAGCCGGTCCTGGTGCCGCCTGGCCCGCTCGCCGAGCCGCGCCAGCCCGTCCGCCTGGCCGGCGCGGTCCCTGGTGCGGTACAGCCACGCCCGCTCTTGCAGCAGTCCCAGGTTCAGCGCTTCCTCCCCCTCCCGCGCGGCGCGTTCGAGGCCCCGCTCGATGAGGTCGAGGGCCTGCCCCTCGTCCCCGCCCTGGGCGGCTATCCGGGCCCCGGCCCGGAAGAGCGGGCTCGCTTCCGCGCGTGCGCCGGAGCCGAACGGCCGTCCCGCGCCGTCCCGCGCCGTGGCGAGGACCTCCCGCGCCTGGTCGAGCGCGCTGGCCCCGTACGGCAGCAGGTTCTCGATCTGGGCGGCGAGCGATGCGTGGTGCTGCTCGCGGTCAGCCTGGCCGCTGATTTCCGGATTGATCTTCAGGCCGAAGGTCGACAGGCGGAGCTGCACCCCGGCCGGGAACTCCTCGATCGCTGCCTGGATGCTCGAGCGAACCTCCGGGTCGCTCAGTTCCCGCTGATCCACCTGTTCACCGAGGTGCAGCCGGTAGTACAGTTCCTCCGCCTTGCCGCGCCGGCCAGCCTGGTCCGCATACCAGGCGGCGGCCCGGCGCCTTATCTGCTCCACCTCGGCCGGAGCGCTGGTGAGAAGCATATTGAGCATGACCTCGCGCAGCTCCCGCCGGTGCACCAGGTCCCCGTCGGAGCTGTCCACCGAGACGAGCGAGCTCTCCCGGCGGAGCTCGTCGAACAGCTCCTGGGCCTCGGCCGGGGTCTCGATCCCGAGACCGCACGGCTCGTTGAGCACCTCGAAGATGAGCTCGGCGTTGATCCGGCGCAGGACCAGCCCCGGGTGGGCCAGGCGGCGGACGCGATCGTCGGCGATGTGGTCGAGGATCCGCCCGTAGAGCTCCCCCTGGAGCACCTCGTCCGAGGCGGCCAGCAGCGAGAGGCCGCTGTGCGGGTCGAGCAGCGCCGCGGGGCCGCCGCGGGTCTGCTTCGCGAGCGTGCTCACGAGCTTGAGCGACAACGGCAACCGCCCGACCGTATCGACCAGCTTGGCCTGCAGGGTCTTGTCGGTGATCCCCTGGGCGCGCAGGAAGGCCATCGCCGCTTCGTCGTCGAGTCCGCCGAGCTCCATCTGGCGGGGTGGTCGGCCCGCCAGGACCAGAGATTCGACCGGAGCCCGGCCGGCCACGACGACGCGCAGGAAAGGAGCCCGCTCCTGCAGTTCGTCCAGCATCTCCCAGAGCTTCAGAGCGCGCTCCTCGCCGCGGTACTGTACCTCCTCGAATGTGTCCAGGACCACCACATAGGGTCGCGGTCCCAGGGCTCTTCTCATCCACTCGAGCGCCTCGGCGAGGAGGTTACGAGCCACCGCCAGCTGGTCGCCGGCCAGGATCTCCGGCTGGTCCTCCGGCTCTTCTTCCGGCCAGGTCACGTGGTTGACCACCGACCAGACCCGGGGATCGGCCCAGTAGCCGGCGCGGCCCGCCGGGACGGGCGGGCGCTGCCCGTAGACGTAGAAGCACTCGGACGGGTCCAGGAGCTGGATATCCGCCGGGTCACGGTCGGCCGTGGCGAGGCCGAGGGCCGCCGGCCCGCCGATGAGGTCGGTCGGGTAGTAGAAGTTATGCCAGTCGTGCAGCCTGCCTGAACTGCCCGGCTCGAGCGGCTCGAGCAGGCCCCGGCCGAAGTAGGCGGGGAAGGCCCAGCCGTAGATCTTGCCCGCCGGCGAGCCGAACGTGATCAGGGTCGGCTGGTCATCCTCGGGCCGGCAACCCGGCTGGAGGAGCGCCACCGCCGCTAGCACGGCGCCATGGCCGTGCGCGACCAGCATCACGTGACCGCCGTCGTCGTGCAGCCACCACATCCGGCGCTGCAGCTCGGGAACGGCGCGCTCCGCGTAGCAGGGGGGTGCCAGCGGATGGTAGGACCGCGGCCAGAACATGCCCGCCTCCCACCAGTCCTTGATGCTGTACGGTCCGGCTCGGTCGCCCCAGGTGAGGTAGAGGAGGCCCATCAAGGCAGGCAGCGTCAGGACAGCGAGGACGGTGCCGAGGTTGCGGATCGCCGTCGGCGGCACGAAGTGCAGCCGCCAGACGGACACGGCCATGACGAGCGTCGCGAGGACGACGGCCCACAGCAGCCAGGCGGCGTCCTGCGCCATGCCGCCCGCGAAATGCGCCCGGGCTACCTGCCGCTCCCAGCCTGCGCCGGTGCCGGCGTCTCCGGCCGGATTCCCCGGCGGGGCGAACGGGGGCAGGCCGGACCAGTACCACTGCTTCCGCGGGCCGGTCAACTGGTTCCTGAAGGCGGCCGCCTCGTCCTGGTACTGGCGCGCTACCGAGACCGGCAGCCGCCGAGCCCGCAGCCAGCGGACGCCCTCGGCCAAGGCGAACGCCGCAACCGCCAGGACGGCCGCGCACGCCACCAGCGGAACTCCCGACGTGATCAGGTACGGCAGGTAGATCTGGCCGTGGCCGCCGGACGGCGAGGGCGCGGCGATGGCGGCGTCGCTGGTCACCGGGCCGACCAGGTGCGCCACCCAGATCCCGGCGCCGAGCATGCCGGCGTTCAGGATGGCGAACCCCAGCATCAGCGTGGCCCAGGAACCGCCGGCCAAGGTCCCCCGGCTGCCGCGCAAGCCGGCCAGCGCCGAGACCAGCGCGAGGACGAGGACCAGCGCGATCGCCAGCGTCGTCCAGCCGGTCACGCGCGCCATCCCCGGCAGGTCGGCGGCGTGCCCGGCCGTGGCAGCCGGCTGCAGCCAGGCGAACACGACCGCGATGACCAGCGCGGCGGCCGCCAGAGCCGGCAGGTAGGACGCCAGGACACGGAACCTGCCGCCGTGCGCTCCGCTGTCAGGTGACGAGGCGGTATCCGGCGCGGACACCGCCGGTGTGGTCAGGGCGTCCGCGCCGATGTAGCCGGCCCCCAGGGCAACGGCGGCCGCGCCCAGCGCGATCGCGGTCCAGCCCAGGGCGGTGGCACGCGGCGATACGGCCAGCGCCCGGGCGATGACGCCCAGGGCGATGGCCAGGAACCCCAGGACGACCGTGAGGTGCATGTAAGTGGTCAGGCGGGCGCTGTTATCGCCGTCCCAGAACTCGTCATCGGCCAGCCCGGTCGGCAACGCGGCCGCCGTCATCATCCTGGCCGTGTCCCTGCCCGGTGCCGACACCCGGAACGGCGGCCTGACCGCCTCGTAGCGCCACCCCCGGCTGGACAGCCAGATCAGCGCCAGCACGAAGAGCAGCACCACCACGATGCCGAGCGTGACCTGGCGGGCCGGGTGCCCGGCGACGAAGGGCCAGCCCAGCGGGGCCAGCCACCACTGATTCCCGGCGATTCCGGCCCGCGTGGTCTGGTACCCGAGCATGTCGGCGCTGATCAGCACCGCGATCAGGGCCGCGTTGACCGTCAGTGCCAGCGCGCCGAGCCCGGACGCCAGCCGGTGCAGCCGGAACCGCCAGCAGGAACTGCGGGTGGCGGCGGAGCACATCCAGCCGGCCAGGTTGCCGAGCAGGAACGGGAGCAGCGCCAGCCACAGCACCCGCGCCATGCCCCGCCGGGTGCCGCCGCCCCACGAGTAGACCTCCACGCGCCGGTCCGCCGCAGGCCCGGCATCCAGGTCCAGGTCCAGATCCAGGTCGCCGTCGCCGGGGGGGCGGTAGAAGCCTGCCACGGCGTCGCCGCTGACCTGCCGCGGAGTCTGCTCGTCGGGAATCAGGCCCGGCGGTGACTCGCTCACCCCGGATACCCGCAGCTCGGTCACCGGCCGCGCCCTGGGCTGCGCGGGACGCTTCCCGGCGCTTTCCGGTAGCCGCGCCGCCTTGTCGCGGATCTCGGCGAAGCGGCCGTTGCCGGGAAACTGCAGATCGAGCTGGCGCAGCAGCTCCACGCACAGCCCGAGCTGGTCGCCGACGTCCAGGCTGGCCCGGGCGAAGTCGAGGTAGCCGAACGGGACGCGGCTGTCCTCCGGGAGCCGGGTGTGCTCCAGCATGAACCGCGCCATCAGCGAGGACTTCCCCGCCCCGCCGACCCCCGAGATGGAGACGGCCGGCTGGCGCTCCGGCTCGGCCCACCGGAACGCCCCGCGAACCCGTCCCCGCAGGGTCTCGGGGGGCACCACTCCGATGTGATGCCGGAGCTCGTCGAGTTGCCTGACCCGGCCGCGGAACACGGCGTCCCCGGCGAGCGTCTCGAACAGGCCGAGGAGCTTGCGGTAGGCGACGCGGGCGTCCACCTCGGCCACCGTGGGAACACCCTCGATCACGTCGCCCAGCCAGAGCGAGATCTGGCGGGTCGCCTCGAGCTCCCCGAGCGACTGCTGGTCCAGCGGCGGCGCCTGGCGGCGCAGGTAGCGCTCGAAGTGAGCCTGGAGCGAGCCGTTCCGCTGGCCGGGATTCGCGGCCAGGGCTTCCTCGAGGCGCCCGGTCGACACCAGCTCCCTGATCGTCTCGGCCCGGACGCCGGGAGTGAGCATGACCCGGCCCTCGAATTTGTGGCCCGTGGCCGGCACGAACTCGTCCCCCAGCAGTTCCACCGCCCCCCCGGTGGTCGGCGGCCCTCCCAGGGGACGCAGGCTCTCCGGATCCTCCACGGCGGCCAGGACCGCCGCGGCCTCGCGGTAGGCCTGGACCTGCGCAGGCTGCGACTCGGCTGGCGGCGGCTCGTCCTGGCTGGTCAGGAAGGCCAGGACCTCCTCGGCGTTCAGCCCGTCGGGGTGCGACATGAGGGCTCCTCGGTGTCAGCGGGGCCTAGGCAGGAAATTCGTGCAGTTTCCTGAGCTTCTTGTTGAGCATCGCGAGACGCTCCTTACCGGTCTGCGGTACCTGCGCGAGGATCCCGTCGGCCAGCTTGGCCAGCTCCCCTACCGTCAGGCTCCTCTTCCCCAGCCGCGTTCTCTCGGCGTTCCAGGCCGCCAGGCAGGGTTCCAGGTCGTCCTGGGTGAGACTGGCCGCGAGGGGGAGGGTCTCCTCGCGCACCACATCGTGGCCGAGGCCGGGCAGTGGCTGCGGGTAGTCGAGGAGGACGAGCTTGATGCGGTGCCGGTACCTCCCGGTCGGCACCCGGAGCGCGAGAACCCCGATCGTATCGCTGACCTCCGGATTGAGTTCCTGTCCGAACCCGTCGAACACGAGCAGCCACGGTCCCGGGGAAATCATCATCCGCTTGAGCATCCACTGCGCGGCCGTTACCGGATACGCGCTGCCGTCCTGTTCGGGGAAATCCTCCTCGACGCCGAGCTGCCCCTGGAAATCCTTGAGCAGGTCGATGACCTGATACAGGGCACTGGAACCCGCCCCGAGCTCCACGAACACTATCTTGACCGAGCCGGGCAGGTGGTCTTCGAGATGCTCGAGGAAGTGCCTGCTGTACGTCCGGCCGAAGCTATCGGCCACCGAGGACACCTGCAGGATCGGCCGCGTGTTGTGATCGATCAGGCACTGAACCTGCTTCCGGAAGTCCCGCCGGTCGAAGAACGGCAGGTCATCGGCCAGCCACGTGGCGTCGTAAGGGCTCGGGTTGGGGTCGATGCGCTTGACGACCCGCGGCAGGATGTCCTTGAGTTCACCCGCGCCCCGGTAAGTAATGAGGTATTCGAGGAGAACCTGGAGCATGGACGGGTCAAGTGTCCATCGGCTCTCCAGACAGGCTTTGACGGTGAAAGCGGCGATATCGGGAGCCTGCGTGCTGGTGACGTAGGAAACTATCGGCAGCGCCACCTTGGTCCCGAAAATCCGCTCGATCGTGGATTTCGGGTTGCCTTCGAATGCGAGCGCCTGCAGAAGCGACTGCTCGACCTGATCACGTTCACTGGTCGTCAGCATGACCCCCCTCGACCATGCCGCATGCTGAAGGGCCCGCTGCCGATCCGCGGGCCGGATCCGTAAGTCGTGGACCACCTTTGATGGTAGCGCGGAACCTTCGCGTCAGCATGCTGAATTGCTGCGCTAGCTCGGCCGTCCATTGCGGCTCAGCTGTCTCAGGTAACAGCTTTCTTACCGACAGCTAGCCGGGAAATATGCTGAGCGTCAAGCAATTACCGGCATTAGCTGCCGACGGCCAGGCCTGGCTTGCGGACTACGCGATATCCCAGCCGGTCCAGCCCGGCCAAGGCCGCCGCGACGGTTGTCCGGTCGAGGATCCTGGAGCTCTCCGGCAGCTGGTCATAGGGGACCAGGTCCGGATGAGTCATGGCCTCGCGGTCGAGGGGGCCCGACCGCCAGCCCTGGGCCAGCTTGGCCTGCATCCAGGCGAGGTGAATCTCGACCGCCAGCGGCTCGACCAGCGATGCCAGTTCCCTGGGCAGCGCCTCGTCCGGCTGGACCGTGGCCTCACCCATGGGCGGAGCCGTTTCCTGACCGTGTCGTCTCGAGTGCGAATGGCTCTGCCTCCTGGCCGCCCATCGCGATCGTCAGGCCGTGCCGGTTCCTCAAATCGGCGACGATCGCCTCGACCGGGATGCCGCCGTTGGCCACGACTCGCTGGCCGGTGCCGTCCGGCCTCGGCGCCATGATGGCGTGGCTGTGCAAGGCCCGGACCATCCACTCGTCGTCGAAGACGGGAGATCCGGACGACCCTTCGCTGGTGTCGGTGGTGTACTCGATGCTCTTGCCGCCGGGTCCTAGCCGGGCGAACGTGTTCTGGCGGAACGCGATCATCATCTCGCCGCCGCCCGGATGCTGGACGACATTGAGCCGGTCGCCGCTCGCCAGCGTACGAGCGGACTGCAGCTCGAGCCGGCCCCAGAACTCGATGGTCGAGACCGGGTCGAGCTCGGGCAGCCGGGAGTCCTCCAGGCCGGGCTGCTGCCTGTCCTCGGCGAACTGGTGCAGGCGCACGACCGCGTAGTCCAGGGCCTGGTCGGTCGCCAGGACCTGGTCGACGCTGAACTGGCGGGTGGCACTGCGGCGGTCGATGAATCCGAAACGAGCCTTCATGCCCCTGGCCTGCTGCCTGACGTCTTCTTCGGTGCGCCCGTCCTGGTCAGTTCCGGCGACCACGTGGTAGTTGGTCACCAGGATGCCCTCGCCGATCAGCCAGCCGGTGCCGTACCAGGACCGCTGATTTCCCTTCGAGATCATCGGCTTCCCGCCGCGGACTCCGGCGACCTGTACCCGGGCGATCGAGCGGCAGGCCTGGTAGGCGTCGGCCAGCCAGCGGACCGGGAGGGACTCGTCGTGGCCGCCGATGACCGCCTCGGGCCGCACCTCGATGGCCTCGGCGTGCAGGCTGGTGATCCGCTGCGCCCCGATCAGGCCCTCCTTTTCCCGCCCGTCCAGGCTCATCTGCTCCACGATGAGATCAGCGATCTGGTCGGCCCGGCTGGGCACGTCCAGCTTGAGATAGTGCGGCTGGGTCATGTCCGGAACCTGGATGTCTTCCAGGCGGTCGACGCTGCCTGCACCGACCTTGAAGGGGAGAATCACCATCTCGCCCCGTTCGTGGCGGGCTTTTGCCGCCTGGAATTCCTGCTCGCAGTAGCTGCTGTCCCAGTAGTCCTTCGACACGAGCATGACGAAGATCCCGCATTCGTGGGTGACCTCACGGGCCACCTGCAGCCGCCAGTTGACGCCGGCCCGCAGTTCATGCGGGTCCTTGTAGTGGAACAGGTCGATGTAGCGGGCTCTGAGCGCCTCGGCGACCGCGAGCGCGAGCTCTCCGTCCCCGCTGGAGTTGCTCAGGAAGACCCGCAGTCGCGCCCGCCCCAGGCTCCCGAAGTACCGGGCGGCATCCTCGGCGGTCTTCGCCTGCTGCAGGTCCTCGGCGGTGAGCCGTTCGAGCCCGGTGAGCTCACGGTCCACCGCCAGGACCAGCTCCTCCGGATTGCGCCAGTAGATCAAGGGGTCGGTCGGCGTCTCCCGCAGCCGGGTGCTGACCACCGGGAGCTTGACGGTGGTCGGGAAGTCATCGTCCCTGAGCGGGACGAGCTTGATGGAGGGGATCAGCCTGCTATGCGCGAACCCGAAGAGGTCAGGCGGGGTCAGCTGCCCGCTGGCGTCGAGAATCAGCAGGTCGTAGTAGTCGAGCGACGCCAGGCTCCCGTAGTCGAGTTCCTTCGGGTCGAGCATCTCGACCGTGTAGTTGTGCTTGCCGCCAACCTCACGAAGCCGCTTCCTGAGCTCGGGGAACGACGCAAACCGCTTGGTCCGCCGCGGGTCGAGCAACACGCCGAGGCGGTGGCTGCGTGAGGGAGGCTGCACGCCATAGGCCATGACTCGCCCGCGGAACTCCCTGACCTGGCGCTTGAGTTCCGGCAGGCAATTGTCCGGCACGGACCGGTCGAACTGCTGCTGCATGTCTCGGGGCAGAATGGAGAAGTCGTCGGCTTTGGCATCGGCGCTGCGGACGACGAATCTCGGCTTCCTGGCCAGCCGGGCTATGTCGAACTCGAACTTGATGTAGCGCGAATACCCAGGCGGGTCGGTCCGGTCGGGCACGACGGCGACGAAGCAATGGCTGCGGCGCATCATCGTCTCCAGGTAGAGCAGCGAGAAATGATCCGACCGCGCGTCGACCAGGAACGAGAAAGAATTGTCGGCGAACACCGACCAGTACTTCCGGTTCAGCTCAGCGTCGCCGCCCCGGTAACTATGGCTCAAATAAGTATTGAAGACAGTATTCATGTTTTGACCGGCCATGAAGCGCTCCCCTCCAGTCGCCGGGGTGCCTTATGATAACCCCGGCATCTGCGCGGTGTTAGCTAACGAGGAGGGACGCGTGGAGCTGGGGGAGGTTCGGTACGATGCGGCGGGTCGCCAGTGGGAGCGATTCGACGGCCAGGGCTGGACGGCCATCGTCGCCCAGCCCGTCGCTGCGCAAACCGGGATGATCGTGTACGAATCCACCGATAGTACCGATAATGGCGAGTGACCAGGCCGCCGGGACGACGGAAACGACCGGCCCAGTCGAGGACTGGAGACGTGCGGTCGAATCCCTGCGCGAGGTCGCCAAATGGATCGTGGTCGCCTTCGCCGGAGTCGGCACCGCCATTCTCGGTGTGCTGCCCGTGGCGGGCGTAAGCAAGCTCCATAGCGCGACGGGGATCGCGCTGGCAGTGGTGGGCGCCCTGCTGGCCCTGGCGGGCGTGGCCATCGGCGTGCGGGCGACCTCCGAGGTGCTGACGCCGCGGGTATCGACGCTGACGACGGTGGCCGCCCGGGCCGACGTGGCCGCGGCCATCGCCCAGGACCCGGCCACCTATCTCGGCGCGGCTGGCGCCACGGTTGACGAGTTCGCCCAGGATCTGTCCGGATGGCAGCGGACGCTGCGGGAACTGCAAGAACAGCGCGGGACAGACCCCCTCGCCGAGTCACAGCGCCGGGAGGCCATCGACGCCGCCGCGCTCAACGTCGAGAACCGCGCCGTGATCGCCCGCCAGGTGGTCGCCTTCGGGCACTTCCAGCTGGTGGGCTCGCTGTTCCGGCGGGCCAGGACCACCATGCTGGGGGCGTTCGCGATGGTGGCGCTCGGGGTCGGCCTGTTCGTCGCGGGCACGGTCGTCGACAGCGGTGACAGCGGCGCCACGATCGCCACCCTGGGCTACCCGGCGTCCGTCCGGCTCGCCGTCAACGACGACGGGCGCAAGCAACTCCAG
>Ga0070717_10003348_pt1 | contig 11448 bp, 10 predicted proteins | sample LARL113metaG_FD_71366 | JGI IMG/M metagenome (GOLD analysis project Ga0070717, IMG submission 71366) | Corn, switchgrass and miscanthus rhizosphere microbial communities from Kellogg Biological Station, Michigan, USA - LAR L11-3 metaG | ecosystem: Host-associated > Plants > Roots > Rhizosphere ...
CCAACTGGGGCATGGGATCGTCCATCAGCCACCTGGGCCGCTCGGAACCCAATTTCCACGCCCATAACATCGGCCGTATCGATATTTATCCTCATCTCTCCCTGCCCATCGTCGCCTCAGGTTGGAGCATCATTCCCGAGGGAGCGCTGCGGCTCACGCTCTACTCAGGCAGCGAGATCCCCAATCTCACCACCCTCAATGGCGGCACTCCCGGGGTCAGTCACGATCCTCTGCAACGCATCTACGGGGAGGCATCGCTCGATGTTCGTCCACCGGTCTTCGCGCGGGATTTCAACCTCGGCCGCTGGAACCGGACGATGCGCCACGTGATCGAGCCGGAACTGACGTACCGATTTGTCGGCGGCATCGGCAGCAAGGCCAGCGATGTGCTCGTGGTCGATACCACCGACATCGCCACCGACACCGACGAAGTGGGCTTTTCACTCACCCAGCGCTGGTACCTCCGCCCGAATCGCGACCAGCCCTGCCACACCCTAGACGAGAGCCGCCCCTGCGCCCCTCGTCCCCGCGAGTGGGCCAGTTGGCAGATCGCGCAAAAGTTCTTCATCAATTCCAACTTCGGCGGGGCGCTTATTCCCGGCCGGCGCAATGTTTTCGAGACCACGCTCGATTTGAGCGCAGTCGCCTTCCTTACCGACCCGCGCAACCTGTCGCCCCTCACCTCGCGCCTGCGGTTTGAAGCCATCGACAACCTCCGCATCCAGTGGGACCTGGATTACGATCCCAAGGCCGGCCGGATGGGGGCCGATAATATCTACGCCGGGTATAGCTGGGGCAACACGACTATCGGGGTCGGGCGTTCGCTGCTGAACGCGGTCGACGAAACCGGCAGCACCGCCTCCCTTATCCAGAGCCAGCAGTTGGAGCCTTTTCTCCAGATCGGCAAGCAAAACCGGGTCGGATTCAACCTGGCGGCGAACGGGGGCTACGACTTCGTCAATGGCGCCCTGCAGTACGCCGGTGTGCAGGCCGTCTATAACTGGAACTGCTGCGGGCTGACGCTGGGATACAGGCGCTTCGCCCTGGGACAGGCCCGCGACGAAACCCAATACCTCTACAGTTTCACCCTGGCGAATTTCGGCTCCGTCGGCGATATCCGCCGCTCGAACATGGTGTTCCGCGACCCCGCCGCCCCGCCGGCGTACTAACTGACTCGGACACCGAGTTTCGTCACGCTACATTCGCAAACCGTTGTGTACACGGGAGTTACGAGCGTCAGTTTGGGTCTTTTACGGGCGGGTTTATCTCCGTATGTTGTTGATTGTAAGAAGCTTATGTCTACAAAGATGGCCCAAAAAGCGGGTGGGGAGGGGGTGGTTCTTGCTGCTTGATGCATTGATACCGGTCAGGTGCAAAGCCCTGGATTATTGCCCGGAAGGTTTTCGGGGGATGGACGCTACTCGTTAATCTGCATTTCCATTATGCGCCTGGGATAGGTAATTATATGCAAACTGATTTTGAAAAGAGAGCTCATGAAATGAGTGGCTTACGGAAATATACGGCCCAATGGGGCTTGACAAAAATGGGGTGACCCCCGCGATGGATCGAAACCAAGATCGGCTGATCGGCTTCCGTGGGATCCCAGGTCTCAAAATCGAGACCTGGGGCACCCAGGGAGCAGGAACGAGGGAACAAATCACGCGCCGGCCCCGCAGGACGAATCAATGGTCCCTGGTTCCTCATGGTCCATGGTTCTCAATGGTCCCTGGTTCCATCGGTCACTTATGCCTGCCTTGCTTGCCTTTCTTCTCACCACACGTCAACTCATCACGCGGGTAACCGGGTCGTCCTTGTTCCCTTGTGGTCCCTTGTTCCCTGCTTTGGAGTATCCTTTCTTCAGAGGAATTCGATTTGTCACGCATTCACTTATTGGCCAGCCTTTTGGCTCTGGCACTGGCCGCAGGCTGCAAGGCCCAAACCACCTCGACGACGCCGATGGACCAGGCGCTTACGCACCGGATCGAAGTCATGGTTCGCTCCAAGTTCAACGTGCCGCCGGACTACAACATCCTCCTCGGCCCCCGCACGCCCAGTAAGGTCCCGGGATACGACGAACTGCCGGTTATCTTTGCCCACGGCCCGAAGAACCAGACCGTCAATTTCATGATCTCGGCCGACAACACCAAGCTGGCACGGCTGGAGACTTTCGATCTGATCAAGGATCCGGCATTCAATATCGACGTGGCCAACCGGCCCGTCCGCGGCAACCCCGACGCCAAGGTCACGATCATCAACTTCGACGACCTTGAGTGCGGCTACTGCGCGCGCATGCACCAGACCTTCTTTCCTTCCACCGTGGACCACTACAAGGGGATGGTCAAGTTCGTTTACAAGGACTTCCCCCTGGAAGAAATTCATCCCTGGGCGGTGCACGCGGCGGTGGACGCCAACTGCCTGGCCGCGCAGAGCGGAGACGTCTACTGGACGTATGTGGATTACCTGCATTCGCACGGCGAGGAAGTGAACGGCAGCGGCGAAAACCGCGATGTGAAGAAGAGCTTTGAGACTCTGGACCGCATTGCCCGCCAGGAGGGTACCCTGGCCAAGCTCGATTCGGGCAAGCTGGACGCCTGTATTGCCAAGCAGGACGAGTCGCAGGTCCGCACCTCCGCGCATGAGGCCGAGTCGTTGGGACTGGAAGGCACGCCGGCGATGTTTATCAATGGCGAGCGGATTCCGGGCGCGCTTCCGGAAGACAAACTCTGGCTGGTGATCGACCGCGCTTTGCGGGCCGCGGGCGTGCAACCGCCGCCTGATCAGCCGGGAGCGCCTGCCAGCACCGCCAGCCCTGCGGGTTCAGGCAAATAGCTACTGCCGAGTGAAAGAATCCAGGCACGTCCGAGCTGGGCAATGAACACATCGCCGCCCCGCGCCGGGGAGTTATTCTGTAGTGCCGGGAAGGCTTTTGTTTTCCGAGGAGAGTTCAGGTTGCAAGTGGAAGGTTTATCCGGTTCGCGTTGGCGTATTTTCCAGTTTTTGCTCTTAGGGAGTGGAATTCTCCTCGCGACTTCTAGCGGCTGCCACCGTCCGCCTTCACCTGACGTGATGGCCACCGTCAACGCTAAGGAAATCACGCGGACGGAGTTGGAGAAGTATTACAAGAGCACCGTGGGAGATGCTCCTCGGGAGCCTTCTGCCGAACAGGCCGACATCGTCCGCCTGAATGTTCTGCGCCAGTTGATTGACGACGAGATCATCCAGCAGCGTGCCGCCAAGCTCAATCTGGCCGCCAGCGACGAGGATGTAAACGCGCGGCTCACCGACATGAAGGCGCCCTATACCCAGGAGGAATGGGACAAGCAGCTAAAGCAGCGCAATCTGACCATCGACGATCTCAAGCGCGACATCCGCCGTTCGCTCACCAAGACCAAGCTGCTGAACAGGGAAATCGAGTCGAAGATCAACATCACCGACGCTGAGATCACCAGCTACTACAACTCCAACAAATCGGAGTTCAACCTGATCGAGCCGCGGTATCACCTCGCGCAGATCGTGGTGAGCGGCTCGCCGCCGCAGCAGGGCGGCAACCTGCCAACTCATCGGCCGCCCAATGAAGCCGAGGCTCTCAAAGAGATTCAGACCATCCACAACCGGCTGGAAAGCGGGGAAGATTTCGGTGCCCTCGCCACCCAATTTTCCGAGAACCCCAATTCCAATCAGAATGGCGGCGACATGGGGTTCTGGACGGAAACTCAACTGCGAGCCGATGCCGATGTTTACAACGCCGTGAACAAGCTCAAGCCCGGACAGATCACCGACAGCGTTCCCATGTACGACAGCCCTGGTCCCGGGCACAAGATCATGGGGTTCGCGATTTACAGGCTTATCAGTCGGGAGGCGGCCGGGCAGCGGGAACTCAACGATCCGCGGGTGCAGCAATCGATCCGACAGGATCTGCGCGAGCGCAAGGCGCAGCTTCTGCAGACCGCCTATTTGGACATGCTGCACAACCAGGCGACGGTGCGCAATTACCTAGCCGAGCAGATTCTGAAGATGGGTGCGCCGTAGGCCGTGCTTTTCTCAATGCCTGACCTTCCAGTGTCATCCCGAACGGAGCATCGGCCCTAAGATTCGGCTGAGCCCTTTAGGCTAGGGTATGCGCGACGGCAACGAATCTTTATCGTTCTGGTTGGAATCCAGGTTCCATCTCCGACTGCGGGTTGCGTTCGTAATTTCCGCTTTGGCCGTCATTCGGTCGCTGCACGCCTTTCGTCCCGGAGAGGACGATTCGAAAATAGCCCCAGGTGAAAACCGGGGAAAGCAGCGCAATCAAGTTTGCGCCCCATAGGTGGCGCCGCGACCCGCTTGGCTGAAGTTTTCCCATCGGCGGTGACACATTCTTTGAGCATCCAAGACACGGCGAAGCCCACGCGCGATTGCCGTACTGGCTGGGCTTGAATGGCCCTATGGAGAGACCTCCCTCAGGCCCACTCCTTCGCTTGATGGCCCTTGTAAAGGAGATGCCATCGCAGCAGGGAGCGGTGCAGTCTGCGTCTCTTCCGACGCTGGCCTACGCCGCAGATTCGGAGCGATTCGTGGCCCATTCGTACCCTTGCCGAGAATTCCCCCTACCATTACATCCTTAATTGCGTTGAGCGGATGCAATCGAGAGCAACACGCCCACGTACTGTCGCACCGTGGCGAGAGTCTTTGTGGCGACCTTGGAGTGGAATTCTGCGTTACGGCCTGCCCAATCCAGACTCTTCAACTGATCGACAAGGATGGCCCCCTCTACCTTTCCGACGGTGACCGGAAGTGAAAAAGGGTATGGCTTTCGCTGGCTGGTGAGCGGGCACACCACTGCCAATCCGCTGGCGCGGTTATATCGCATGTCTGTAAGAACCAGCGCGGGACGCCTCTTTGCTTGCTCTCTGCCTACGTGAGGGTCAAAGTCCAGAACTACGATGTCTCCCGCCTCAGGCACATACGATGTCACCATTCCACGGCTTCCTTCCCAACTTCAGGGCCAGCCGACAGTTCTGGGAATCGATTCTCGGGAGTGATTTGGGAGACGAGTTGAGCGAGCGTAGGGACCTTTCCTACACGCGACAGCTGGAGCGAGCCCTCAGCGTCCACCTCAATCTCAATCGTATCTCCGTTCCTGAGGTTGGCTTCCTTTGCCACCGGCTTGGGAATCCGGACGGCCAGGCTATTTCCCCACTTCAACAACTGCGCCCTCATAAGCATTGCCCTCGGACATCGCGTAGATACATTGTATCACCATAGGCTTTATGCTGCCAATTGCTAACAATGGCAAAGTGAGCAGTGCGGGGGCGTATCGTGGCCATCCCGGAAGTTTCGAAGCCGGCGGCGCACGACAAAACGGCCTCCGCCAAGGCGGAGGCCGTTTTGGTGACCCGATGCGCTGGCCGCGCTTACTTCAGGTTGCCGCTCGAATCCATGGTAATGCCGCCGGGGCCCTTTTCCTTCTTGGCCTCGTTCTCCTTGCGGGTACCCATGGCCTTGGCGCTCCACTCTTTCGCCTTGGCAACGTCTTCCTTGACGGCCTCGGCATTCCCATAATCCACATCCGCCTTGCGGCGATAGATCAGGTTCAGGTACGCCATGGCATCGTCGTAGTTGGGACGGTTCGCCACCGCCTGGTTCAGGTACTGCAGACCTTCTTCGACGAGGGACCCATTCTGCATGGCGAGTTGTTCCATGACCTTTTTGGGAGCCTTCACGTTGCCTTCGCCATCGTCATTCACACCGGCCGGGACAAGGGCCTTGAGCGCGTTCTCGTGCGCCAGCGTCCAGTTGATCACGCCGATGGTATAGGCGGCCTCAGGATCTTTCGGATCCACCGCCAGTACCTTTTTCTGCCACTCTTTGGCTTCGAGGAATTTCTTGATGCTGAAGTAGATGCCCGCGATCTGCTTCATGCTATTGACGTCACTGGGGTCCTTGGCCAAGACTTCCTGGAACATGCTGATGGCCTGCTGCGCGGTCTTCAGATTCTCCGGCGTGTCGAGCCCGGGCACCACGTTCTGCGCCAACGCCGTGGCCAGATAGCTCTTGGCCATGGGCAGGCTGGGATCGAGTTCGGTGGCTTTCTGGAAATGCCCGATCGCCTCTTCGTAACGGGCGCTCTTGTACGCATCCACTCCCTTGTTTAACTGGTCACGGGCTGCGAGGCGGTTGCAGCCGCTCAAGGAAAGCACCATGCCGGCCAAGGCAACCGCGATCGCCGTAATACGTGCGGGTCCATTCATGTTCGTATCCTTCTCCTTCAGGCCAGCGATCGTTCGCGCGCCTGGAAACTCAATAACCTGCTTCCGGGCGGGAGTAACCGAAACCAGGACGAAAAAGAATTGTACTCCTGTCGGGGCAAAAACCAGAGCATGCGTTTTCCGCTTTGCCTCCGTCCCCTGACCAACGGCCTCCGGGGAAGTCATCCGATATGAGAACGGCCGGATACTTCCAGCCGGTTACAGCGCGGCAGCCAACTTCGGCGTGAGCAGGCCGACATGATCCACAACGGCCGCATGGCGGATGTCGATCACTTCGCACGAGCTGGCAGCTTCTGCCGCGGACAGCGAGCGCCGCAGAAGCTTACCTTCATAAGCAGTTTTACTGTCCGGCCATGATCTTGGGCGTCATCAGTCCGATATGGTCAACACCCGCCGATTTGCCGATGTCGATCACTTCGGCAACATAGGCGAAGTTCACATTGTCGTCGCCGTGGACGAACATGATGCGCTCGGCACGGTTGGAATAAATGTCGGTCAGGCGCGGCAGAAGGTCGACCTTGTTGACCTCTGTCTCGTTGATCTTGTAGTTCGGCGTATGCCCCGGGTTGTTGATCACCTGGACCACGATGGTGCGGTCATTGGGCTGCTGCTGCTTCTGCGGATCCTTGGGCGGCTGCGGCACCAGCGCGTCCAGGCCTTTGGGCGTCACCGGCACGATGACCATGAAGATGATCAGCAACACCAGCAAAATGTCGATCATCGGGGTCATGTTGATCTCGCCCATTGCGCCGCCACTGCTACCCGTTGAAAATGCCATGGCTTCAAACTCCTCGGTTGTTCTTGCTTGGTTAGAAAAGTTACTCGCTCGGCTAGCTTATTGGCCGCCCGCTCCGCCGCCCGGTTCCTTCTTCTGGGTCAGCAAGCCCACTTCGTCCACGCCGGCGGTACGCACGGCATCAATGGCGTCTTCCACGGCGCGGAACTGCGCACGGGCATCGGCGCGCACGAAAATGGTCTTCCCCGGCTTGTCGGCCAGCTTGTCGCGCACCTTGTTGCCCAACTCGCTGGTGGCAATCTTGTCCTGGCCCAGGAACACTCCGCCGTCGCGGGTGATAGCGACGACAATTGCGTCTTCCTTGTCCGCATCCGGCATGGAAGTGGGATTGTCCACCTTGGCCATGTCGACGGACACCTTGTTCTGGAGCATGGGTGTAATAACCATGAAGATGATCAGCAGCACCAGCATCACGTCCACCATCGGAGTCACGTTGATGTTGGCGTTGACCTTACTGCCTTCGTTTCGAACTGCAACTGCCATTGTGGGGCTCCATGCCTCGAGAATTTTTATTCCGGAGGGCATCCGGTGCGTTGTCGGTTTGACTTTCCAGCCCGGGTAACGAACCATGCGGGCGAGAGGGCTCACTCCCGCCCGCGCAAATTCTCGCTCGAGCCGTAGCTGCTTCGACTTACCGCTTGTGGCTCTGCTTGATGAAGTAGTCGATCAACTCGCTGGAGGAGTTGTCCATTTCGACGTCGAACGCCTCGACGCGGCCGGTGAAGTAGTTGAACGCCATGACGGCGGGGATAGCCACGAGCAGACCAAATGCCGTGGTGACCAGGGCCTCAGAGATACCGCCGGCGACCGCGCCGATGCCCGAAGTCTTCTGAGTGGCGATCTGTTGGAAGGCGTTCAGAATGCCGACGACCGTTCCGAACAGGCCGACGAATGGAGCCGTGGCGCCGATGGTGGCCAACACACTGAGGCCTCTCTTCAGCTTGGCATGAACGATAGCTTCCGCACGTTCCAGGGCTCGCTGCGAGCTCTCGATGGTCTCTTCGGTAGGAAGACCCGCGGAAACGCGGAACTCCTGCAGGCCGGCGGTGACGACTTCCGCAAGGTGAGATTTCTTGTTGCGGTCGGCGATCTTGATGGCCTCTTCCAGTTTGCTGTCTTTCAGGGCTCCGGCAACCTTGGGAGCAAACTCACGCGACTGCTTGCGGGCAGCTGAGAAATACAGGTAGCGGTCGATCATCACGGCCAAGGACCAAATCGACTCGATGAAGAGAAGGATAGCCACTGCTTTGGCCAGCCATCCCATGTGGTTCCACAGCCCCATGGGGCTGAAGCTGACTGTCTGCTCCTCCTGGAAAAGCGCCAGGCTGCTGACCGTATGCGTAGCGAAATGTGCGAGCTGAGCGAGAATCACTGAATCGTTCCTCCTGCGGAGTTTTCTTGTTTATTTTTGTGAGGGCCCGCCTGCGCGGGCAAACTGCCCGCGGATGGCGGGCAAAGGTGCGAATGCGGCTCTTTCGGGATTCGCATTCAGGGTGAATGACAAGCAAAGGCCCTTTTCCGGGAATGCGGAAAAGGGCCAAAAGGTTTCTTAGCCGCCCAGGCTGAAGATCACGTTAATCGTGGTCTCCACCTCCACCGGCTCATTGTTGAGCAGGTAGGGCTTGTAGCGCCAGGTTTTGACGGCGTCCATAGCGGCCTGCTGCAACATGGCCGGCCCGCTGATGACGCGCAGATTTTCGATCTGTCCGGTCTTCGAAATAGTTGCCTGCAGCACCACGGTGCCCGAAACGCGGGCCGCCTTGGCGATGGGCGGATACACGGGCTGCGTCTTTTGCAGCAACATGCCGACCGCAACGCCGGCCGAGATGTTCACTTTCTTGGGAGCCTCGGCTTTCACCTTGGGCGCATTGCCGCTGCCGAACACGCTGCCCAGGACGCCGGAGTTGCTGCCGCCCAGGCCTTCCATGCCGGCTACGCCGAAGTTATTCGACGGAGGCGCTTCTTTCTGGTCCACCATCTTGATGTCGTGCGGAATCTTGGTGGGCGCGGTGAGCTGATTGTTCATCATCTCCGACTGCACGTGGACCACGTGGACGACCTCGGGTGGCGGCGGCGGTGGCGGAGGAGGAGGTGGCGGCGGAGGCGCGACCAGCAGCGTCTGCATGGCGGCCTTGGGAAGGGCTTCAGGGTAGATCAACGGAATCAGAATGAGAAGCAGCAGAATCGAGCCGTTGATGATGAATGTCACCACCATCCAGTACTTGCTTTTGCTCGCTTTGCCAATCCTGTTTGCTGATTCGAATGTGGAGTCTTCAAACATGGCCAGCCTCGAATTCGGGTGTTGGTTACTCTCTCTTAGACACCGCGGGAAGTTCTAATGTTCCCAGAGCATCAAAACTGCGCCAAACAACGTGCTCACACCTATATCAAACATTACCCAGACCTTGCAAAGGATGCTCAAAATTCGGTGCAAGTTGACTGCTGTGCAGGAAAACTACCCGTGGCTTCGAAAACCAGCCCATTTCCAGAATTAGATGCGCGCGCGCTTGGCTGCCGGAAGAACCGCCGCCCTACTCATCCCCGAGCCACCATTCTTGCCGGCGCGCCATTCCTGCCAGGCCACCAGCATGGGAGCCGCGATTGCAATCGACGAATAAGTTCCTATCAGAATGCCCACTACCAATGCAAACGAAAAACCGCGCAGCACCTGCCCGCCGAAAATATACAGCGAGAGGACTGTAAGAAATGTCAGTCCCGACGTCAGCACCGTCCGGCTCAGGGTCTGGTTGATACTGCGGTTCACCACGTCCGCTAGCGGCTCGCGCCGGGTGAGGCGCAGGTTCTCGCGAATGCGATCAAATACGACGATGGTGTCGTTCATGGAATAGCCGACCAGCGTCAGGATGGCCGCGATCACCGTCAGGCTGATCTCCATGTTGCCAAATCCGAGGGCGCTTGCCAGCGAGAACGCCCCCACCGTGATGAGGGTGTCGTGGAAGCAGGCCACGACCGCGGCCACGCCATAGATCAGCTGGAACCGGAACCACAGGTAAACCAGCATGCCAAGCAATGAATAAAGCGTGGCCAGTCCGGCCTGCTTTTCCAACTGACGGCCCACGGTCGGCCCGACGACATCGACCTTGACCCCGGCATCGTCGAACGGATTGCTCGCGTAGTACTGGTGCAGCGCGGTGACCACCTTTTGCCGGCCCACGTCGAGCGAACCCTCGTTGTGCTCCTCGGGGAGGCTGATCAGCACTTCATTGCGTTCCGCGCTGCCGCCGTAGTTCTGGATCTTGGCATCCTTGAATCCGGCCTGGTCCACCGCCTGGCGGATGGCGCCGATGTCAGGACGCTGCTTGAACTGGACCTGCACTTCGGTGCCGCCGCGGAAATCCACGCCCAGCGGAACGGGCTCCCCAGTGGTCTTCCAGTGCCATGCCATGGAAATGATGCCGGCTACGCTGAAAATAAGAGAAAAGGCCAGGAAGTACCATTTCTTCCCTAGCCAGTCGACGTTTACGCCACGAAAAAATTCCACTTGAATCCTTCCTAAATGCAGGGAACAGGGATTAGCGAACAGGGATCAGAAAACTGGTCGATCTGCGCAAATCAGTCTCCTAATGCCTGCTCCCTAATCCCTCATCCCTGTTGTTCCAGTCCCAGTGCTTCCTGGTTCCCTTGTTCCCTGTTCCCTGTTCTTGCTCTGCCCTGACCCCTGATCCCTGATCCCTGATCCCTGTTCTTAAATCGATACCAGTTCGCCGGCCTTCATCTTGTTCAGGTGCGCGTCGAAGATGGTACGCGAGACAAACACGGCGGTGAACAGGTTGGCCAGCAAACCGAATGTCAGCGTGGTGGCGAAGCCCTTCACCGGCCCGGTTCCGAACAGGAACAGGATGGCCGCCGACACGATAGTCGTCACGTGGGTGTCCACGATGGTGACCCAGGCATGCGCAAAGCCCTGGTCCACGGCTGCAGAAGCAGCCTTCCCGGCTCGAACTTCTTCGCGGATTCGCTCGAAGATCAGCACATTCGAATCCACGCCCATACCGATGGTGAGGATGACGCCCGCAATGCCCGGCAGCGTCAGAGTCGCCTTCGAGTAGCCCATGAATCCCAGCAGGATAAGCAAGTTCAGCAGCAGCGCCAGGTCCGCGTTGATGCCCGACCCGCGGTAGTAGACGAGCATGAAGATCATCACCACCAGTACGCCCACGATGGCCGCGGTTACGCCTTCCTTGACCGAATCGGCTCCCAGCGAAGCGCCTACGGTGCGATTCTCAAGATAAGTAAGCGAAGCCGGCAGCGCGCCGGTGCGCAGCAGCTTGGAAAGCGTCGTCACTTCGTCCTCTGTGAACGTGCCTTCGATCTCGCCGCGGTCGCGAATCGCGCTCTTGATGTTGGCCACCTCGCGCACCCGGTCGCCCAGCACTACGG
>Ga0070717_10003349_pt1 | contig 11446 bp, 7 predicted proteins | sample LARL113metaG_FD_71366 | JGI IMG/M metagenome (GOLD analysis project Ga0070717, IMG submission 71366) | Corn, switchgrass and miscanthus rhizosphere microbial communities from Kellogg Biological Station, Michigan, USA - LAR L11-3 metaG | ecosystem: Host-associated > Plants > Roots > Rhizosphere ...
GGAATACGCCTGACGTTGATTGTCAGCGCGATCATTCTGTTCGCCGCTGCAGCCATGGCTTGGAGCGGCTTTCACTATTCTTTCAGCCCCGCCGGAATCGAAATTCGCACCCTCGGATTTCGCGTGCGCTCAATTTCCGCCGCTAAGATTCGCAGCTACGCGATCGATCGCTGGAACGTAATCGGCGGCTACGGCATCCGCGGACTGGGCAATCGCCGCGCATACGTCTGGGGAAACAATGGCGTCCGCATCAAGACAACACAAGGCGAAGTTTTTCTAGGTCACAGCCGGCCGGAAAAAATCATTCGCGATTTGGATGCTTTAACCAACCACCAGCGCCGGGAAGTTACACCAGGTCCTTAGTTTTTCCTTCGTGTAACTTCGTGTCCTTCGTGGTTTAAGCGCGGTTTTGAGCGGAAAAGGAGGAGGTTATGTTTTTAGGATTAGCAATTGAAACGTGGGTCTTTATCGGGTTAGGCATCCTGCTCTTGATGTTGCTGATGAGCTTCATGGCCAGCCTTTACAGAAAAGTTGGTCCGCACGAGGCATTGGTCGTGTACGGCTTCCGAAAAAAAAGGGTTATCAGCGGAGGCGGTACGGTCGTGTTTCCGATGATCGAGAACTGCCACGATTTGTCGCTGGAGCTCATGTCATTCGACGTTGCCCCGCAACAGGATCTCTACACGAAGCAGGGTGTCGCGGTCACAGTCGAAGCGGTCGCGCAAATCAAAGTTAAATCGGACACCGAGTCCATCTGGACCGCCTCTGAACAGTTCCTGACCAAGACCGATCAGCAGCGGGAAGCTCTGATCAAGCTGGTGATGGAAGGCCACCTTCGCGGCATTATCGGCCAGCTTACGGTCGAAGAGATCGTTAAGCAGCCGGAGATGGTTGGCGACCGCATGCGTTCGACCTGTGCGGATGACATGAACAAGATGGGCCTGGAAGTCATCTCGTTCACCATCAAAGAAGTCCGCGACAAGAACGAATACATCATCAATATGGGGCGTCCCGATGTTGCCCGAATTAAGCGAGACGCAGACGTTGCCGCCGCGGAAGCTGATCGTGATACGGCGATCCGGCGTGCTCTCGCGACCCGGGAAGCGGCGGTGGCAAAGGCGCAGGCCGACCAGGACCGCGTGCTGGCAGAAACGTTATCTTTGGCAAAGCAGGCGGAGGCAACGCGCGATCTGGAAGTGAAGCGGGCGCAGTATGTGGAAGTCACTAAGCGGCAGCAGGCGCAGGCTGACAAGGCCTATGACATTCAGACCGCCATCATGCAGCAGCAAGTGACGGCTGAACAGGTGAAGGTGCAGCAGGTGGAGAAAGAGCAGCAGGTCAAAGTGCAGGAAGCGGAAATTAATCGCCGCCAGAATGAACTGATCGCGACGGTGCTGAAGCCGGCGGAAATCGAGCGCCAGCGGATTGAGACGCTGGCTGCCGCTGAAAAGCAGCGCCTCATCGCCGAAGCCGAAGGGCACGCTTCTTCGATTCGCGCCCAGGGCGAAGCGGAATCGGAAATCATCTTCAAGAAAGGTGACGCCGAAGCTCGCGCCATGAACGTAAAGGCCGAGGCGTACCAGGAGTACAACCAGGCCGCCATCTACGACAAGCTGCTCACCAGCTTGCCGGAAGTGGTGCGCGCGCTGGCGGCTCCGCTGGCCAACGTGGACAAGATCACCGTGGTCTCGACCGGCAACGGCGATGCCACCGGGATGAACAAAATCACCGGCGACCTCACCAAAATGGCGGCACAGGTTCCGGCGCTCTTCGAAACGCTATCAGGCATGAGCATGTCTGACTTGCTCTCGAAGGTGCGCGGCATTGGCGATAAGACTCCAAAGCCGCCCGACGCTTTGCCGTCGGGGAATGGGGGAAAGAAATAAAAGTCAGAGTCCCCATCCTCTCCAAAGAACGGAGAAGGGTGGGGCACCCTCGGGTTCAGTGGAGATTGAAGATGAAACGACCATCAATGCAAATCGGACTGGGCATCGCACTCGGCGCCGGAATAGGAATCGCGGTAGGTGTTGCGCTCGGGACCGGCGGAGCGTGGCTCGCAATCGGAATTGCCATTGGTGTTGCGATCGGAGTGGGAATGTCGAGGAGAAAAGGTTCATCACGGCTGGAGCGGATTTGATGTTCGCGGAACCAAAGGTCAAAGTCCCCACCCTGTCGCAGAGAACGCGACAAGGATGGGGCACCCTCGATGAATTTGGTTTGAGCTAAGAGCTAAAGGCTAAGAGCCAAAAGCTCGGAAGGAGTCAATCATGGCACTACTAGAGCGGGTTTCAACTTTAATTCGTGCGAATCTCAACGACCTGATCGACAAGGCCGAGGAGCCAGAGAAGATGATCAAGCAGGTCATCCTCGACATGCAGAACCAGCTTCTGCAGGTCAAGACGCAGGTGGCGATCGCCATCGCGGACCAGCACTTGCTAGAAAAAAAGCAGAAGGAAAACGAAGACAAGACTGCCGAGTGGATGCGCAAGGCGGAGCTTGCCGTCACCAAGAAAGAGGATGACCTGGCCCGAGCTGCGCTGCATCGCGTAGAGAGCTATCGCGAGCTGACGGGAAGTTTCACTCAACAGGTTGCCGATCAAAGAGCGCAAGTGGATAACCTCAAGACCGCCCTGCGCCAGCTTGAGCAGAAACTCACCGAGGCCCAGGGCAAGGCCGATCTGCTGGTCGCGCAACATCGGCGCGCCCGGGCAGTGGGCAAGGCGCATGATGCCCGTCTGGTGATTGGCGACAACTCAAAGTCCGCGGCCTTCGATCGGATGAAGCGCAAAGTCGCGCACAATGAAGCCGTTAGCCAGGCCAAGTCCGAGCTTGGCGCCGAGGATGTCGAAGATCGCTTCGCCACAATCGAGAAGGCGGACCGGATCGAGCAATTACTTGCGGAGATGAAGAGCAAGCAGGCGTGATTCACCATCTGAAGCCTTCGTCATGTCTTGTCATCCTGAGCGGAGTGAGTTCATTCGCTTCGCGAATGAACAAAACGAGTCGAAGGATCTATGCAGTTGCTTGCAGCACCACGAAAGCTTCAAGGCATTCTGAAGATGAACACGGAGCAGCCTCGTGAGAATTCCCTGAGACGTTCATTGACAGTGCGAGAAGTGCAGAGGTCCTTCGACTCCGCAGCATGATTCGCAAGCGAATCATGCAACTGCGCTCAGGATGACAAGAGTGAAAAGCTCAGAATCAGACATGCGACTCTTGTAAATATTAGGAGCCCTTATGCAATCCCGCATCACTGGAACAACAATGCCGGTTTTGGAGTTCGTTCTCGAACCGAACGAATCGGTCGTCTCTGAGGCCGGAGAGCTTTCGTGGATGGGCAGCTCCATCCAAATGACCACGCACACACAATTTGCCGGCGGCGGAGGGCTATTCAGTGTGATAAAGCGGGTGGCTGGCGGCGGCTCGATCTTCATGACCGAATACCGCGCCATGGGCGCTCCCGGCGAGGTGGCGTTCGCAACCAAGCTGCCGGGGCACATCGTGCCGGTTGAAGTTTCGCCAGGGCACGAATACATGATTCATCGCCACGGCTTTCTGTGTGCGATGCCGCAAATTCAGATTTCGGTCGGATTCCAGCAATCGCTGGGCGCGGGCATTTTCGGCGGCGACGGTTTCCTGTTGCAAAGATTGAGCGGTCAGGGAACCGCCTGGCTGGAACTTTCCGGCGAGCTCGTGGTCCGCGATCTGCAACCGGGCGAGACCTTGCGCGTTCATCCGGGTCACGTTGGCGCATTTCAATCCAGTGTGTCGTTTCAGATCACGACTGTTCCGGGCATCAAGAACATGATTTTCGGCGGCGACGGAATCTTTCTGGCCTCGCTCACCGGGCCGGGACGAATCTGGCTGCAGACCCTGCCAATCGCAAAGCTGGCTCACGCAATCGATAAATACCTGCCGCATGAGGCTCGCCGAGAGACGGTCCAGGGCGGTGTAGTAGGAGGAATTGTCGGCTCGATCCTGGATCGAATGAAGTGAGTCCTTGCAGCTGAGGCGATGTCATCCTGAGCGAAGTGAGTCCATCCAGGCTGGACCGAGAAACAGACAGCATCACACAAAAGGGGAGTGTTTATGAAAAGACTCTTCAGCGTCGCAATCATCCTCTTATCTTCGGCACTCGCTGTCGCTGCGCAGGACGTCACCGGCGACTGGAATGGCAAGCTCAACGTCAATGGCGGGGAACTAAGGCTGGTTCTGCATATTGCGAAGAACGCCGATGGCAGCCTCAAGGCCACACTCGACAGCGTTGATCAGGGAGCAAATGGAATTCCCGTGAGTTCCATCGCGCTGAAGGATTCGAAGTTGAGCCTCGCAGTAAGTGCAGTGAACGGCAGCTACGAAGGCAAAGTGAATTCCGCCGTGACGGAGATCGCCGGCACATGGACGCAAGGCGCCTCACTCCCACTCAGTTTCCACCGTGGCGTGGTTGCTGAGAAGCCGAAGCCGAAGCCGAAGCCGGCCAAGGCCAGCGACATCGACGGCGACTGGTTCGGCACGATCGACACTGGAGTCGGCAGACTGCGTGTGGTGCTGCATATTCTCAACACTGAAGACGGCTTGAACGCGACCATGGACAGCCTCGACCAGAATGCGAAAGGCATTCCGGTTACCAGCATCACGCGCAGCGTGTCGTCGCTGAAGTTCGAGATCAAAACAATCGGCGGCTCATACGACGGGGCGATCAGCAACGACCTCAGCGCTTTCACCGGCACATGGAGCCAACTCGGCAAGAGTTTCCCGCTGACCCTGAAGCGAGTGAAGGATGCATCTGAACTGGAGCTCCGGCGGCCGCAGACTCCGGTGAAGCCATATCCATACAGTGAAGAGGAAGGGAGCTACAAGAATCCTGCGGCCAATATCGAGCTTGCGGCGACAATCACCATCCCTCAGGGTAAAGGACCGTTTCCGGCGGTGCTGCTGATGGCTGGCTCCGGGCCGCACGATCGTGACGAAAGCATCATGGGACACAAACCGTTTCTGGTGCTCGCCGACTATCTAACTCGCAAGGGCATTGAAGTACTGCGGGCTGACAAGCGCGGAGTCGGTAAATCGGGCGGAGACTATTCGCAAGCGATGATGACAGATTTTGCTTCGGACGCGGACGCGGGCGTTGCTTATTTAAAAACGCGCACCGAAGTCGATCCACAAAAAATTGGATTGCTGGGCCACAGCGAAGGCGCGGTGGAAGCGCCGATGTCTGCCGCGCAAAATCCGGATGTAGCATTTGTTGTCATGATGGCGGGACCAGGGGTTCCCGGAGATCAACTTTTGCCGGAGCAGATGCGCCGCATCGAGGAAGCGTCGGGGAAGAGCAAAGACGAAATCGAGAAGGATGTCGCATTACAAAGCGACATACTTGCAATTGTAGAGCGGGACAAAGATGACGCCGCGCTCGACAAGGATTTGCGAGAAAAACTTGCCGGCAAAGTTCCAGAGGCGCAGATGGGAATGCAGGTGAAGGCGGTGAGTTCGCCCTGGTTTCGCAGCCTGTTGCAATATGACCCTGCGCCGGTGTTGAGCAAGTTGACGTGTCCGGTGCTGATACTGAATGGAGAAAAAGACGTGCAGGTGCCACCGCAGCAAAATCTTCCGCCGATTCGTAAGGCGCTCGAATCAGGTGGAAACAAGAGTTTCGAAATCGACGAGTTGCCGGGATTGAACCATCTTTTTCAGACTGCGAAGACCGGAGGCATTGCGGAGTATTCCGAAATTGAGGAAACAATGTCTCCCATAGCGCTTGAAAAAGTGGCAAGCTGGATATTGAAGCAGTCTAGTGGGCAGCGTGAGTTGACGCGCAAAAGCGCGACGACTGGCGCAATGTGAGGTTCGTGTGGACAAAGTCTTTCATTTCGATTCTCCGTCAGCCCCCTACATTGCCGATGCTGCGGTGCTCAGCTGTTTCGACCAGCGCATCCGGACGGCAGTGAACAAATTTCTGCAACGGCAGGGAATTCTGCGACCGGACATGATCGTCGTCGCGGGAGGAGCCAAGACGCTGGCTTCTCCCCGAAACGACTTCGAGCGAGACTTCATTCTCGAGCAAGTCAGGATGTCGATCCTGCTCCACGGCACCAAGCGGGCATACCTGTTCTGCCATTCGGATTGCGCGACTTACGGAGGACTGGCTGCGTTCAAGGGCGATCAACACGCTGAAGCAGAGCATCACTTCCACGAACTACGAAGAGCGGCAGGGTTGCTGAACACCGCTTTTCCGGAGCTGCAAATCAAATGTTTTTTTGTGAATTTTGAGGGGCTTTTCGTGGCTAGAGATCAAGCCTCTGCAGCCGACTGAAGCGCTAGCGGGAGACAGCGGCAAACAAGTTCGTACGCATCAGCGACTGGAACTGCTTGTCGTCGGCTTTGAAGTGCATCTGGAGCTTGGAACTGTCGGAATTCACCGAAACATCTTCCAGGGCCGCCTTTTCGACCGGGCTGGCAGTCATCTTCTTGTAGAGCACGCCAGCCTTCACCAGGGATGACAGTGTCGCGGCCGTTACTGAGTCCGATGTGATCACGTCCAGATCGAAATTCACGCCGTTCTGGAAGTTCATGGTGTAGCGCGAGCCGAGGATGCGCTTCTTCAACGTCTCGTAATCGGCCAACTTCGAGGCATCTCCGAGAGCCGACATCAACATGTTTTGTGTGCCCTTCTGGTCAAGAATGCTCCACACCGTACCGGATTCCACGTCGCTGATCAGGTTGGAAATATCAGGGTTTGAGTCGAGAGTGGTCACATAACCATCTCGCGCATCCAGAGCGCCGCGCACGGCGCCACCGTCGCCGAAGAGCAGAGTGGTGTCGTCAAGAAAGCTCATCTCCATGCCTTCAGCCATGGGATAAAGCTCGGAATCGCGATACTTGGTCGGGCGGATTTTCTTCAGACGAAGTCTCTTGAGCACCGTCTTGTTCGCAAAAACTCCCTGCGCCGCACCTACAACCTTCACACCTTGCTTGGCATGTCGATAAGAAATGAAGGTGAGCGTATCAACGTCGCGGTCAGGAACGATCCCAATTCCCCGGAGCGCGGTTTCAAACTGTTTGACGTTATCCGGGAGTACTTGAGCTTTGAGTTGCTGGGCGGTATCAGAATTCTTGAGCGCGCGATAGTCCACGCAAATAATTTGCTGCACTTCGGCTGGAATCGCTGGGCGAACCGAGGAGGCCAAAGGCGCCGCCGCTCCTGGCCCGGTTAACGGGCCTAAGCAGAAAAGCGCGAGGCACAGAACAATAAGGCATTGGCGTGGAAAGGCGGTCATAGTCATCCTCAAAGGCTGATAAAGTTGGATGCGCAGCTGATTTCAGCGGTCACCCGCGGGATAGTCAATTGTAGTCCGAAATGGGCAGAAAAGTGCTCATTCTAAAAGACCAGAGTAACCTCTCTACTTCTCGAAAAAAGAGCACTACTGCTTCAGGGCTGCCGCGCGTCCGCGTATCTGGGTGGCAAAATCCGCATCCTTCAATGACTCCAGGTTGATCTCCACGTTCGCCAGCGCCCCTTCGATCGCAGCGCGGGCCATAGCCCTGGAAGTGATTAAATCCGATTTCATGTTCGGATTAGTGATAGGCCCCAGTCCTTCTGCAACGCGCAGCACTTCTCGAGATTTCTCCGCGACGCTAAGCGGAACGGCGGTGGCTTGCTTCAGAGCGGAGTCGATCACGCCGTCTGCAGCAGCTGATTCTCTTGCTTTCTTGTATGCAGCCATCACCGAGTTATAAGACTCGGCGTCAGCATCGATGGCAGCCTTCAATTCCTCTCGAAGTTGCGACAGCCGGGAAATCGCTTCGCTCAATTCCCGCTCATGTTGCGCGTAAGCTTTTTTCCCGCGGGACATGCTTGCGACCATTACCGCTAGACCTGCAGCCATTGCGCCACTGGCTGCTGCCGCGCTGCCACCGCCGGGAGTTGCACTTGGAGCCGCCAGCTGCTCGATGAAAGGCTCAACGCCGGCGCGGATTCCGCCGACGGCCATCTTTCCGCCCATCACTGACGAGAGGCGATTCTCCAGGACCAGAGAAGAGTCGAAGTTTTCCACCCGCAGAAACCACTCTGCTGCCTGCTCCAGCGCCTTCTTGGGGACCAGTCCAACGATCTCGCTGCTGGAGGGAACAACGCCGTAGCGCGCGGCCTCGGTGCTTACCATCTCGAACACGCGATGGATTGGTGTCTGTTCAAAATCTGTCAGGTTCATGGAAACCTGTGCCTGACCCCGCACCAGAAATCCTGCAGCTTTCACGAAGCGCAAACCGCCACTTGAGAAGCGTACCGCTTTGGCAATCTTCTTCGCGATATCGACGTCGGGCGTATTCAGAAAGATGTTGTAGGCGATCAGGAACTTCCGCGCCCCCACGACGCAAGCGCCAGCTGATGGATGCAGCCGAGGATCTCCGAAATCAGGTTTGCGCGCGGGACTGATAGCAATATCGTCGCGGATGCCTTCGAACTGGCCGCGGCGTATGTTCTCCAGGTTCTGGCGCTCAGGGGTAGCAGCGGCCGCTTCATAGAGATAAACCGGTATTTGAAAGCGCTTCCATATCTGCTCACCCACATGGCGGGCCATGGCGACGCAATCTGCAATGCTTACGCCTTCAATAGGAATGAATGGCACAACATCCGCCGCTCCCAGCCGCGGGTGCGCGCCTTGATGTTTATTCAAATCGATCAGTTCTGAAGCTTTGCCGACTCCGCGAATCGCCGCCTCCTGCACAGCCTCCCGCTCACCGGCAAGGGTGATCACGCAGCGATTATGGTCCGCATCCATTTCCCGGTCGAGCAGGTAGACGCCATCCATCCTCATGGCTTCAATGATCGCGTCTACTTTCGATTTATCGCGTCCTTCAGAAAAATTCGGGACACATTCCACTAGAGTTTGCATAAACGAGAAGCATATCGGGCAGGGAATGAGGCTGCAAGCGAGGCAACGTTAACCAGAAGCAGTGATTCAGGATCCAGCAGTCGCGACGCGGCTCTTGACTAGAAGCTTGCGGGCGTTACCAATGAGGTCTCCAATCTCGAACGGCTTGGCGAGGAAGGGAACTTTGTGTTGCTCCAGGAAGCTCCTAACCTCCGGTTCGGCCAGGCTCGAGAAAGTGAATAGGAGGTGCCCGGAAAGGGCAGGCCAGGCTTCCAGTAACCATTTGTGGGTTTCCTGCACGCTGCCTGCGCCGGGCATCTTGCCGCTCAGAATGCAAGCGTCAAAGGATTGCTCCGACAGAGCGGATTTCATTCTTTCGATGCTGGTGGCGGTGGTTACTTGCGCCCCGGCTCCAGCAAGCACGTCGCGCTCGAATTCGAGAACGCTTTCTTCATCTTCCACCAGAAGAATGCTTCCCTTAAGTACGACTTCATGTCGCAGCCCAGGCGCAGCTTCGGGTGCTGCAACCGCAGCGCGCCCAGCCGAGGGCAGTTTTATTTCGATGACCGCTCCGCCGGAGTCTGCGTTATGGGCGCTAATCTCCCCGCCATGCTCTTTGATGATCCCATAGCAGATGCTCAGGCCCAGGCCAGTACCTTTCCCGACGTTCTTGGTGGTGTAAAACGGCTCAAAAATGCGGTTGGGCTCCTGGATTCCGGGGCCTGAGTCTTCGAATTGGATGACTACATTGCTCTCGCTGGAAGCGACTCGAACCTTAAGGCCGTGCTCCTGGACCTCACTCGATGTTTCATCGCCGGTTTCAGTCATGGCATCGATGGCGTTGTTGATGATGTTCAGGAATACCTGCTCCAGTTGGTGCGGATCCCCAAAGACCGTTGGCAGCCCTGGTTCGATGTCGCGCTCCAAGTGGATATCCCCAACTTTGATGTCGTAGTCGCGCAGCAGGAGCGCCTCATCCAACACCCGGACGACATCAAACTGCTCCCGCTCGGGCTTGCGCTGCCGCGCAAACGAGAGCAGGTTTTGGACCACACGATGGGTGCGCTGGCCCTGTTTAAAAATCTTGCTCACGTACTCTTTGGCCTTGGTGTCGAGCGCCTCCGACTCAAGCAGCTGCGCGTAGCCCAGGATTGCGGTAAGCGGATTGTTCAACTCGTGGGCGACACCAGCGATCAGCTGCCCGATGGCCGACATCTTTTCGCTTTGCAACAGCTGCTCTTGCGCGCGGCGTAGGTCGTCATAGGCTTTGCTGGTTTCTTCATACAACCGCACTTTTTCGATTGTGGTCGAAAGCTGGCGGCCAATGGCGACTAGGAGATTCTCATCACTGCTGGTGTACTCGGCAGTCTGGCCGCGGCTGATGCCCATTAGGCCAATAGGTTGATCTTTTCCCCAAAGGATTACCCAGATTGAAGCTCCAGGCTCGGCCTCGCGAACAAATTCTGAAACCGCCTTCGGCAAATGGGGCAGGTATTCCGCTGTCAGGACCTCAGCGCGCGAGCGCATGACCAGATCGCCAAAACCCTCCGGAAAGCAAATTTCCACTACTCGACGCTTGCGGTCGGTCACCCGCTGGCCCCAACGGGCACGTCGCCTGAACCGGTGCTCTGGTTCGGCCAGGAAGACGGAGCCGGCTTCGGCACCGAGCAGTGAAATCACCTGTCGCAAGGTAAGATTCAGGATTTCGTCGAGGTCGAAAGTCTGGGTTGCAATCACCGCCATTGCGTTAAGCGCGTTCAACTCACGGTTACGACGCCGGATTTCCTCCTCGACTCGCTTTTTCTCTGTAACATCCAACAGGAAGCCCTGATAGCGTTCAATTTTCCCGTCATCATCGCGGATGACGAAGCTGCTCTCGACGGCAGTCATCGTGGAGCCATCTTTGCGGCGCAGTGTGACCTCAAAGTCGCGAACGAAGTTGTGCGCTTCCACCTCACTGCGGAATTTCTTTCTTTGCTCAGGTGAGGTGTAAAACTCCCCGTCCACGTTGCGACCCAGCAGATTTTCGTGGCTGGGATAGCCGAGCATGCGCACAAAGGCGTCGTTGCAATCGAGCAGATTGCCGTTCGGCGCAGTCACAAATACGCCTTCCTGTACCTGCTCGAACAGGGAACGGTACTTCCGCTCGGCGGCACGGCGCTCAGTGACGTCACGAACTACGTGGATCGTGCCCTTTTGCTTGGTACCCTGGTCAATGTAGCTGGAAGTGGAAGTGACTGAGAAGCCGCCGAAGGGATCCGGACCTTCGTAAAACCCTTCTTCCTGGCCGCGGCAATATGGGCAGTTCGTCCATTCGGCTTCATCCTTGGGCAGCACGCTTTCGCAGAGCTGGCCGACTACTTCCGACTGCGACTTGCCTACACGGCTCAATAGCGAGGGATTCGCTTTCAAAATTTGGTACTGCGAGTCGTGCAACAGAACCATGTCCTGGATGGACTCGAAGGTATTACTCCACTGCCGATGCGACCGCAGAATTTCCTCGACCAGGTGCATGTTTTCCAGCCCTGAACCTAGCTGCTGGGCACATGTGACCAAAAAGTCCAATTCATCCGGAG
>Ga0070717_10003350_pt1 | contig 11444 bp, 5 predicted proteins | sample LARL113metaG_FD_71366 | JGI IMG/M metagenome (GOLD analysis project Ga0070717, IMG submission 71366) | Corn, switchgrass and miscanthus rhizosphere microbial communities from Kellogg Biological Station, Michigan, USA - LAR L11-3 metaG | ecosystem: Host-associated > Plants > Roots > Rhizosphere ...
TTCGATCACGCCTTTTCCGAGATGGACAGCATTGGGAATGTGGCCGCGAGCCCATTCGTTGTCTTCGCGCGTGTCTATGATGATCATTGGTTCGCCCGCATCGAGCTTCTTCTTAATGTCCCGGTAGTCTTCTTCCTTGATGCGGGTCTTCGCTTCTTTTACCAGCTTAAGAAATCCCTCGGGATGATCCGGCATGATTTACCTCACAGTTGTTTTGCGGTTCAACAAAGAAAATCTAGCACGGCAGACGCCCGGCATCGCTCACAATCACTGCATGTCGCGCCAGTTGGGGCCCACTTTTGTTTCCGCGACAATCGGCACGCTGAGCTTGTGCACGCCTTCCATCACTTCTTTTACCAGCTTTCGAAGGTTCGGAATCTCCTTTTCGGGCCCTTCGAACAAAAGCTCGTCATGCACCTGCAGAATCATCTGTGATTTGAACCCATCCTCGAGTCGTCGGTGAAGCTCAATCATGGCGAGTTTGATCAAATCCGCTGCAGCGCCCTGCATGGGCGTGTTCATAGCGGTGCGTTCGGCAAAATTGCGAATATTCGGCTGAGGCGAATTGATCTCCGAAATTTCGCGGATGCGCCCGAAAAGAGTCTTTGTCTGGCCGGTCTTGCGCGTTTCCGCGATCTGGCGGTCGAGAAATTCCTTCACACCGTGATAGCGCTCAAAATATGCCGCGATAAACTTCGCGGCCTCCTTCTGTTCTATATCAAGCTGCTGCGCCAGACCAAATGCAGAAAGCCCGTAGATGACGCCGAAATTGATCACTTTTGCCACTCGCCGGTGTTCACGCGTCTGTGCCAAGGGCGGAACGTTGAAGACCTCCTGCGCTGTCCGAGAGTGAATGTCCTCGCCCCGGCGAAATGCGTCCACTAAAATTGGATCTTTCGAGAGGTGTGCCAGAATCCGGAGTTCAATCTGCGAATAGTCGGCCGAAAGGAGCAGATTTCCGGGCGAAGCGATAAATGCGGCGCGAATTTCGCGACCAAGCTCCGATCGTATCGGAATATTCTGCAAGTTCGGGTTCGCAGAGCTAAGCCGACCCGTGGCGGTGCCCGTCTGATCGAAGCGCGTGTGCAGCCGACCCGAAATAGGGTGCATGAGACGCGGCAACACATCGGCATACGTGGACTTCAGCTTGGTCAGTTCCCGATATTGCAAAACCTTCTTGGGTATTTCATGGACCAGAGCGAGCTCTTCGAGGATGTCCACCGCCGTCGAGCGCGACTTCATCCGGCTTCTTCGCGGCGGCTGCAGGTTGAGCCGGTCAAAGAGAATTTCGGCAAGTTGCTGTGGTGAATTGATTTTGAACTCGCATCCAGCCAGATCGAAGATGCACCGCTCGAGTTCGGTGATCTCCTGCTGCATGTGCGCCGAGAGACGATCGAGCTCCTTGGGATCAACGCGAACGCCAACCGCTTCCATGCGCGCCAGCACAGGCGCGAGGGGCAGGTCGATTTTCTCGTAGAGGTGAAGCAGGCCATGCTTTTCAACTTCCGCGCGAAGAACGGGCGCTAGACGGAACAGGAAATCGGCGCGTTCGCCCGCCGCCCCTGAAAGCGTGTAATTCAGGTGACGCAGAACAACCTCGGCGAAGGTATGGTTCGCCGTCGTGGGCCGCAATAGATACGAGTACAACGCTGTCGCGTGGCGAATTCCTGCCACACCGCAGCCGTTCATCACCGCATCTGGTGCGGCGAGCAGACAAAACAGTTTCGGATCATGAAGAATCTTCGGATGCTTCTCGTCCGCCAGCCAATCCTTCATCGCGGCCACCGCTTTGTTCTCAACGTCATTCGCAGCTGCTCTAGCCACGCCTGCCTTAGTCGACACTTCCACGTCGAGCACCCGTGTGCCAAAGCCTTCGTCGTCCGGCTCTTCGGAATCAAGATTGAGCCACACAGCCGCTTCCTGGTTGCGAGGAATTGCTTCGAGAAACTTCCCGAGCGCTGTATGCGAGTCCAGTACGCCGTAGTCGGTCTTGCGCTCATCTCCCACCGGAGCAAATTCGCGCAGCAAGGACGTAAATTCCAGCTCGCTGAAAAGTTCACGCAAAGCGGCAAGATCAGGCCGTGGCATTTTTAGATCTTCGAGAACAAGCGGCACCGGCGCGTCAGTCGGAATCGTCGCCAGCTGCTTGCTGAGCTTTACGAACTCGCCGTATTTCTCAAGAGCCTCGCGATAATTTGCCCTCTTCACTTCGCTCGCGTGCTTGAGCGTTTCCTCAGCGCTGCCGTACTGCTGAATCAATTGTCTCGCGCCCACCTCGCCAATCCCGGCTTTCCGCCGCTCGCCGGGCGCCGGCTTTTCATTGGGATCGCGCGCCCCGGGAACGTTGTCGATCGAGTCACCCATGAGCGCCATCACGTCCGGAACCTGGCTCGGCGGCACTCCCATTAACTCCTCCACTTTCTTTGCGTCGATCAGCAAGTCGCCCTTGGCGGGATTCAGCATCTTCACGCGCCCACCGACCAGTTGCATCAGGTCCTTGTCGCTCGTCACGATGTAAACATCGAGATCTTCTTTCTCGGCCTGCTTGGAGAGCGTCCCGATCACGTCGTCGGCTTCATACCCGGGATATTCGAGCATCGGCAGCCGCATCGCTTCGCAATACCGCCTGACAAACGGCACTTGCAGCGCAAGGTCATCGGGCATTGGCTGGCGCTGTGCTTTGTATGCAGCAAAGAGCTTGTCGCGAAATGTGGGCGCGGAGACGTCGAAGACGACGCCGAGATAATCCGGCTTCCAATCCTTGAGCAGCTTGCGAATCATGTTAGCGAACACGTAAGGAACGTTCGTCGGAATGCCGGTCGCGGTTCGCATGCGCATTGGCATGGGAGCGTAGAAAGCGCGAAAGATGTAGCCCATCGCGTCAATCAGGAACAGGCGTTTTGGGGTTTCTGCAGGCATTCGGTTCGGAAATGGTGCGACTCGCACGTCAAGCGTCGTCAGGTGGCAGGCCGCGAATACACCAGTATAGCAGACGAAGCACGACGATTCCGGAGGGCTGACAGAGCCCCATCGATAATGTGGGCTTGACTCTGTAACTCCTTACGCTTATAGCTATTGCATCGCGTTGTTTTGGGGGTTGGTTCTGAGGGGCTCGATGATGGCCTGCTTGATGCTACCTGCGGTCGCTTCGCGCTTGTGCCGTGCATCTGTTTTTCAATCCTGGAGGGAAAGTGCCATGGGGAACCTGCATGGTTGTGGCGTTCGCGCCGTATTATTCTGCGCTGCACTGATATTGACCGCGGTGGCTGCAATCCCCGCCTCAGCGCAAACATTTCGCGGGACGATCCTCGGCACGGTGACGGATACAAGCGGCGCCGCCGTCCTGAATGCGAAGGTCAGCGTGCTCAACGTCGCTACCGGCGTGGAGCGCACCACCGAGACGACGTCGGATGGCGGATACTTGATCCCCGAACTGCCCGTAGGTACGTATGACGTCACGATCGAACTGGCGGGGTTCCAGAAGGCCAAGATCACCGGGGTAACGGTCTCCGTCGCTTCCGAGAGGCGAGTGGACGCGATACTGAAGCCTGGCACAATCAACCAGCAGGTGGTTGTTTCAGGCGAATCGATACCCGTAGTAGATGTGACGACAGATACGTTGGGCGGCACTTTCGAGAGCAACGCTGTGGAGGATCTGCCGATCAACGGCCGCGACTACACTAAAATGCTCATTTTGGTTCCTGGTGCGACTGGTGAACCGAACGGCGGCGGCGATTCTCCCGGATCCTACGGACAATTCAGCGTGAATGGCAGCCGGGGGCGTGCCAACAATTATCTGCTCGACGGCACGGATATGAACGACGGCTACCGCAACCTTCCAGCTATCAACCAAGGCGGAGTATTCGGCACGCCGGGAACAATCCTCCCTGAGGATTCCATTCAGGAGTTAAGCATTCTTTCTAATACGGAAGCCGAATACGGGCGAAATTCGGGATCTGTAGTCAACGTCATCACGAAAAGCGGTACGAATGAATTTCATGGCAGCGCGTTCGAAGATTTCCGCAACGCGGTGTTGAATGCGCGAAACTTTTTTAACGCTACCGGCCAGCCGAAAGACGCTTTCAGGAACAACCAATTCGGCGGAACGATCGGCGGTCCCATCGCCAAAAACAAGCTTTTCTTTTACGGTTCGTATGAGGGCCAGCGCGAAGGGATGGCCATCACTTCACTGAATACTGTTCCCGAACTCAGCGACTACACCGCGGCCATAGCCAGTCTGGGCGGAAATACGGCATTGTGCGACACAATTTTCGATTGCGTAACTCAACAGTCCCCGACTGTCGTGAACCCTCAAATCGCGAAGCTCTACACCGTCTGCAACCAATCCGGCCGGTGCTCCGGCTTCCACAACGTCTGGCCCACGACAACGGCGATTGGAGGCCCCGCGACGAACAACCTGGACAGCGGGATCGTGAAGATTGATTACAACATGAACACCAACAATCAGATTGCCGGCCGCTATTTTTTCGGCAACAGTTTTCAGAGCTTCCCGCTCGGGGTCGGAGGGGGCAACAACCTTCCCAATACGAATACAAACGCCCCCATCCGGACGCAATTGGTGTCGTTGAGCTGGGTAAGAACCGTTTCACCGGAAAAAGTGAACGAAGCGCGGTTCGGGTGGAACCGATATCGCAACGGCTTTTTTCCTGGGGATGCCTCGGTTTTCGGCGATCCCAATGTGTCGCTGGGGATTAATACGCTGAATATTCTGGGACCAAACACGGCGCTGCCTCGCGATTTCGGCCTGCCGACGATTGCGGTGAGCGGCTTTGCACACCTTGGCTCTTCGGGATTTTCCAATCCGCGCAACCGGGTGGACATGAACTATCAGTTCTTCGACAATTTTTCGTGGAAGATAAACCGGCACGATGTGAAGTTTGGCGGAGAGTACCGGCGGACGACGGTGGACTCGTTCAACGATCTTCTTGCACGGGGCAAGCTCGGATTCAACAGCCTGGCAGAATTTCTCGGGGGCGGGCTTTCCAGCGGAACCGAGAATTTCGGGAACACGTCGCGTAACGCCCACCAGAACTTCCTCGCTTTTTACGTCCAGGATGGGTATCACGTAACGAACCGTTTGACGGTGAACCTGGGCCTACGGTGGGATTATTTCGGTGTGGTCGGCGCGGATGGCAATCAGATCAGTATTTACAACCCAGCGGTCGGGCTGGTTCAGCCGGGGCAGCTTTATCCCAAGGATTACAACAATTTCAGCCCTCGCGTGAGTGTTGCTTATGATGTGTTCGGCAAGGGCAAGACGGTCATCCGGTCCGGATTTGGTGTGTTCTACGATGCTTTCTCGCAGGATTTCTTTACAGGCCAACTTGCGTTCAACACGGATAACACGGGGCCCGCCTACAATCCGATCGGCCCGAATCCCGTCTTCATCACGTTCAGTCTGAATCCGGCACTGCCCGTTGGAGGCCCAGGCAGTCCGGTTGCTGGTGATTCGATTATTCAACCCAATGTCCCTATTTTTGATCCGGCTTCGGTAACACCGGGGACGGCCACGAGCACGGACGCGTTCACGGTCTCACACAAGCTTCGTACTCCATACGTTTACAATTACAACTTCAATGTCCAGCAGGAACTCATCCACAACACGGTTTTAGAGGTGGGTTATGTAGGATCAGCAGGGCGAAAGCTCTTCCACTTTCTTGATATCAACCAACCTTCCCAGGCCGAGATCACGGCGGCGGACCTCGCTTGCGCCTGCATCAACTCATTCAGTGTGCCTAGGCCATTTGATACGGCTGCTGTGCTGAGCCCACTTGCGCCCAACGCGCCTTTTTTTGTGAATGAGTTACAGACGAGTGCCAATTCGAATTACAACTCGCTGCAGGTATCGTTGACCCAGCGGAACTGGCATCGCTTCAATACCCAGTTGGCTTACACGTGGTCGCATTCGATTGATACAGCGAGCGATGGCCAGGACTACGTGCCTAATGCTTCGCAGCCAAACGACAGCACGAATCCCAATAGCAACAAGGGCAACTCGAATTTCGATACGCGCAACCGCTTCGTGGTGACTTCGACGTACGAGGTTCCGGCGGCGCGGTCGCTTGGGAAGTTTGGGTCCGGGTGGGCCTTGAGCGGAGTGCTGACGGTCCTCAGCGGCCACCCGTTCTCGCTGAATTACAATTTCGTCGGCGACTTCGACGGAAGCGGAGAAGACTTCGGCCGGCCTGATGTAGTGGCTCCCATTCACTATAACTACGGAAATCCAGCGCAATTTCTGGATCTGTCTTCGTTCGCAATACCATGCACTCTGGATGGCGGGGGCACTGCCGACACGAATTGCGTCCCAGGGACGCGCCACTTCGGAAATGAGGGCCGCAATTCTCTGCTAGGACCCAATTACCGGAACCTTGACTTTGCCATCAGCAAAACAACTGATATCAACGAGCGCTTGAAGGTGCAGTTCCGCACTGATTTTTACAACATCTTCAATCATCCCGCTTTTGCCAGTCCGTTGTTGCCGGCTTTCTTTGCCGACGCTGCGCCTAACGGATTCAATCCGAACGGCACCAGCGCCCTCCGTTATCCTCTGACGGCAACTTCAGACGTGGGCTTGGGCAACCCGGTTCTGGGCGGCGGCGGGGCGCGCAGCATTCAGTTCGCGTTGAAGCTCCTCTTTTAGCGGACTAACTAACGGAGAATTGCGGCCCGGCGAACTTCATCGGTTGCCGAGCCGCTTCTATTTTGAAGCATTCCAATGTCCAGCGAGTATTGCTAGGCTGAATCTTGCATTGTGCGCAGCCCGAGTTTGGCCGGGGCGCGCCGATGGCTGATAATCAATCCCATCCGCTAGTAACAGTAGTGAAATATTCTTCCTAGTCCCTGCGTATTAACCCATGGAGAGGCGAAACATCACCGGAGAGATGAGCGCCGCGGAATTGGCGGAGGTGCTGTCGAACGTCCGGGCCGGTGACTCGGAGGCCTGGGGAGAGCTTTATCGCCGATATGCTCCGGCCATGTTCCGGTTCTGCCGACGGGCGCTCCCCACCCCGGAAGACGCAGAGGATGCCACGACGGAAATTTTCATGAAAGTGCGGCAAAAACTCGGCACCTACGACTCCTCCCGGCCGTTCACTGCGTGGCTCTACAAAGTGGCCGGCAACCACTGCTGGGATTTGCTCCGGCGAAGGCGCATCCGTCAGGACCTCGAAACCGGCGACATCGACACAATGCCGCTCGAGCATCCCGATCCAGGCCAACTCGAGAAGCTGCAAGCCGAACATAGCAGCAAAGAAGTCCGTACAGGCCTCGCCAAGCTGCCCGATCGCGCGCGGATGGCGCTCGTCCTGCGCTATTACTCGGACATGAGCTACGACGAAATTGCTGAAACGCTAGGTGTGCGTCGCGCGTTTGTGGGTGTGTTGCTGCTGCGCGCACGCCATCAATTGCGCGAGGTCTTGGCCGGAAGCGGAGCCTCCGGTGAGTTGGGCGCTGCGGCGGGGAGAATTTGATGAACCATTTTGACGAGATGACTGTCCTGCTTTATCTCGAAGGTCAGCTCGATTCCGAACGCGCTCGAGAAGTGAAGGAGCACGCGGCGTCGTGCCTATCATGCCGAGCGCTATTGGGTGCGCTCGAGAGCGAGGGGATCTGGCTTCGCGAGTCACTGAGTGCAGAAGACGAATCGGTTCCAGCGCGGCTTGTTGCGGCTCCCGAACGCGGCGCTGCGCCCTGGGGCTGGCTCACAGCTTTGGGTCTCGGCGCGGGTGGTGCGTATACGTTGTGGACCGGATTCGTCGAATGGCAGACGCAAGCAGCACAAGCCGGCTTCACGCAGGGAAATTTGCTCACGATGCTTTTCTTCAGCGGTTCATTTTGGAAAGGATGGGACGCAATGCGAAGCGCAATGGAAATCATGGCAATGGCCACTCTCGGACTTGTAGTGATGTGGCTCGTTCGTCGCCGTTTTAGGCGCGCGACGACATTCGCCGTCGTTATGGCGAGCGCCTTATGTGCGGTTGCCCTTCCCCCTCCCGCCGCTGCCGCAGACACCGAGCACGGAAACCCAAATTACACGCTTGCCGCTGGACAAGTGGTCAAGACTGATCTGATCGTCGCAGCCGACCGTACCGTGATCGATGGTGACGTAGACGGCGATTTAATCGCTTGGTCGCGCAACATCACCGTCAACGGCCACGTTAAGGGCGACGTCCTTGGCTGGGGGCAACTCGTCACCGTGAACGGAATAGTCGACGGCAACGTCCGCGCTTTCTGCCAGACGCTTTCAATCACCGGCACGGTCGGCAAGAACGCGATGGCCTGGAGCAGAGATGTAGATCTCAACCACAAAGGCAAGATCGGCGGATCAGCCACGATTGGCGCTGGCGATGGAGAATTGAACGGCAGCATCGGAGGCGACGTTCTCGCATTCATTGGTGGACTCGAAATCGATGGACCGATCGGCGGCAATGTTCGCGTTCGGTCGGGCCATCTTTCCATTGGCTCTGAAGCAGTTATCGGGGGCACGACTAAGTACGAGGGAAATAAAATGGCGGAAGTTGCTCCGGGAGCCAAGCTTGCCAGCCCGATAGAGTTCACACATTACAAGCGCGGCCCCGACCGTACATCACCCCGCTACTATTGGCGCCAGGCCTTGCATTGGGGTGCGAGTTTTGTTTTCGGACTCGTATTGCTTCTCATTGCTCCGGGCTTTTTCTACGATGTTGCGAACGCTTGCAAGAAAGTTGGCCCGACATCCGGCCTCGGCGTTCTGTTTCTTCTTGTGACTCCCGTGGCTGCAATTCTTGCCTGCATCACGATGGTAGGAATTCCGGTCGGTATCGCCGCCCTGTTTCTGTATGCTATCGCCATATACTCAGCGCAGGTGTTCGTGGGAACTTGGCTCGGCGAGAAGATTCTGGGAGCGGGCGTTGGATTTGGCCCCACGCTAGGCCGGCTCGGGCTGGGTCTCGCCATCGTCCGTCTACTGCGCCTGATTCCTTACTTGGGCGCGCTTGTGGGGGCTAGCGTCGTCGTTTGGGGCCTGGGCGCGCTTGTTCTGACGCTCTACCGATATATGCGGCCGCAATTTGCGACTACAGCAGCCGCGGCCTAAACCACACCGATTTTCTTGCCGACGCGTCCGATGATTTCGGCTGCTCGCTCCAAATCGGCGCGCTTGTGAGTGGCCGTCACGATAGTGCGCAGTCGCGCTTTGCCTTCAGGAACGGTCGGGAAACCGATCGCCATTGCCAGCACGCCCTCCGAAAATAGTTCGCGCGAAAATTCGAATGCTTTTCCAGCATCGCCCACCAGAATCGGCGTAATCGGAGTTTCGCTTTCGCCTGTTTTGAATCCGAGTTTTTTCAGCTTGCCCTTGAAGAACTTGGTGTTGGCCCAGAGCTTCTTGACTAGCTTTTCGCCAGCCTCGGAATCCAGCAGCTCGAACGCCGCCTGGCAGGTTGCTGTTACGGACGGCGGATGTGACGTCGAAAATAAAAACGGCCGCGCTCGATGATATAAGAATTCGATTAGGTCCTTCGATCCGCACACGTACCCGCCAATCGCTCCAATCGCTTTGCTCAGCGTCCCGACTTGGATATCCACGCGCCCATGAACCCCGCAATGATCAATCGTCCCGCGCCCCCGGCTTCCGACCACGCCCGACGCATGCGCATCGTCCACCATCATGATGCAGTTGAATCGCTCGGCCAGATCGCACAGTGCCGGCAAATCGGCGATATCGCCTTCCATCGAAAACACACCGTCGGTGATCAGCAGCTTTTTCCCCGGCCAATTCTCGGTTTCCTTCAGCACCCGCTCGCAATCGGCAACGTCCTTGTGCTTGAAAACCTTAATCGTCGCGCGCGACAGCCGGCATCCATCGATAATCGACGCGTGATTCAGTTCGTCGGAAATAATCAAATCTTCTTTGCCGAGAATCGCAGACACCGTTCCCGCATTTGCCGTGAATCCCGACTGAAAAACGACACACGCCTCCACCTTTTTGAATCGCGCGATCTGCTCCTCGAGCTCCATGTGAATCTTCATCGTGCCGGTAATCGTTCGGACCGCTCCCGAGCCGACGCCGTACTTGCGAGTGGCGTCAATCGCGGCGCGGCGGAGCTTCGGATGTGTGGTCAGCCCCAAATAATTATTCGAGCTGAGGTTAATCACTTCTTTCCCGTCAAAGGTCGCGACGGGTTTCTGCTCGCCCTCCAGCACACGTAAATGAAAATACTGGTTCTTCGCCTTCAGATCTTCGAGCGCTTCACGCAAATAGTGAAGCTGCGGACGCGTTCCGGTCGTCCCGGTCGTTGGTGTTGCCATTTGAATCCCCCCAAAAAAGGAATTAATTACCGCGATGAAGACGCATTACTTCGCAGCGCCGTTGGGATAAAAAAGCACCTTTCCGGCCTGGCCGGATTCGAGAAGTGAAAACGCGTCATCGAATTTCTCGAGCGGCATTCGCTCTTTGAAAAGCGGCTCGAGGTTCAAGCGCCCGTGCTTCAGCAATTCCGTCATCTGCACCCAGGTTTCAAACATCCGCCGCCCGTAAATCCCCTGCACCGTGGCGCCTTTGAAAATCACATCGTTTACAAGGTCCAGCGTCACCGGATCTTTCGGTATTCCCAGTAACGATGCGCGTCCGCCCGATCGCAGCATCTGAAATCCTTTGTGAATCGCATCAGGATGTCCGCTCATTTCGAGCATCACGTCAACACCAGCACCGTCCGTCGCATCGAGCACATGCTGCACCACGTCACCCTGCGAGGGGTCGAGCGCCTCATCAGCTCCCATTTTCTTTGCTAGCTCGCGCCGGTGGGCATTTACTTCTGTCGCAAAAAGCGTGGCGCATCCAGCTGCTCGCGCCACCGCGATCGACATCAATCCGATCGGCCCCGCCCCAGTCACCAACACGTTCAACCCGGCAATTTCGCCCGCCAGCACGGTATGCACCGCATTGCCGAGCGGGTCCATAATTGCAGCGTAGTGTTCGGGAATCGCAGGATCCACTTTCCATACATTGCGTGCCGGAATCCGCACGAACTCCGCGAAGCACCCATCTGCATCGATTCCAAGAATTTTCACGTTCTGGCAAACGTGCGGCTGACCCATGCGGCACGGCCGGCAATGCCCGCAATTCACGTGCATCTCCGCGGTCACGAAGTCGCCGTCGCGAATCGTCGTCACTTCGGCGCCAACTTTTTCAACAACGCCGCAGAATTCGTGGCCAAAAGTAAGCGGCGGACGAATTCGCGACGCGGACCAGCGGTCCCAGCCGTAAATGTGCAAGTCCGTGCCGCAAATCGAAGCGGCCCGCACCCGCACGAGTACGTCAGCGGGTCCAATTGTGGGAATGCCTATGGATTCAAGTTGCGCGCCACGCTGCGGGCGCATCTTGCGTAGGGCCTTCATCGTCGCGGATGACATTCGGGTGCTTGAAGCGAGAAATAGCGTCCCGC
>Ga0070717_10003351_pt1 | contig 11443 bp, 8 predicted proteins | sample LARL113metaG_FD_71366 | JGI IMG/M metagenome (GOLD analysis project Ga0070717, IMG submission 71366) | Corn, switchgrass and miscanthus rhizosphere microbial communities from Kellogg Biological Station, Michigan, USA - LAR L11-3 metaG | ecosystem: Host-associated > Plants > Roots > Rhizosphere ...
GTGGTCCAGAGCTCGGCGCGCTGAGCGGCGTCGGGAACGAGGAACTCGCGGTCGGCTCCCCAGAGCAGGAAGTAGGCGTCGCCGCTCGGCAGGAGCCGGGCGGCGGCGTCCGGCCCAGGCGGCGTGCGCAGGGCGGGCTCGTCGCCGGCCAGGATCCAGCCGTCGCCGATCGGCGTTCGCACCGCGACGAGCGAGGCGCTCAACGCATCGAACGCCGCCCGGGCCTCGCGGCCACCGACGCCGCCCCAGATGCCGAACGCCTCCGGCGTGGCCGGCCCGAACACGTGCAGGTAGCGGCGGGCCAGCTCCTTGCGCGCCTCGTGCGGGTCGACCTCGGGTCGCGGCACCGTCCAGATCTCGGGCGCTTTCGCGCCCTCCCAGCGGATCAGCACGGTCCCGGTCGTGGTCGCGTACTTGATCGCGTTGCCGACGCCGAGCTCCCGCTGCGCCCGGTTGTCCTTCAGCCGGCGCCCGGCGAGAAACGCGTCGAGGCGGGCCGCCATGTCCTCGGCTCGGCGGCGGCGGTGCGGGGCGTCGGGCAACCGTCCCAGCGTGAAGATCGCGCGATCGCGGGCCGGCACGAGGTACGTGCTGTAGCGCGGCCCCCAGACATGGACGAGCGACCGATCCTTCCACGTTCTCGGCTGTGTCCCCTCCACCCGGGCGTGAATCGAGAGCAGCGCCGACCGCGGCACGCTGTCCGTCAGGCCCGCCCATGCTGCCTCCCGCAGCGAGCGCGCGCCGCGCGGAAGCCGCTCGTCGAGGGCGCCGGCGCGACGCCGGAACGCGAGGATCTGGGCGCGCGTGAGCTCGAGTGGCGGCATCGGCATCGGCCGCAAGACGATACGTCGGGACGGGAGTAGGATCGCCCGGTGGCCGACTTCGAGGCGCCCACAGACCTGATGAACAACCGCGGGCTGATCGCTGATCCCGAGGCGTTCGCGCGCGAGAAGGGCGCCGCGTCGTGGCTCTTTCTCTGCGGCGAGGAATTCGCTTCCGTGGAGGGCGGTATGTCGTACGCGGACGTCGAGCGCGCCGTGCCCGTGTCGGCGAACGTCGTCTCCGACCCGCCGACCCCGCTCGACCTCGATCTCGCACGCAGGCAGATCGAGGCGCTCGACGGCCTGCCTAGGCCGACGCTCGTGACCTGCCGCACCGGACCTCGCTCCTCGGCCCTGATCTACCTCTACTCCGGGCTGCGGGCCGGTGCGCCGGCGAAGGACGTGTTCGCATGTGCCGAAGCGGAGGACGCCGCGTTCCTCAAATCGGAAGAGCTGAAGGCCTGGGTCGCCGACGGTCTCGAGCAGCTGTCCTGAGCAATCCACCGCTGAGGGTCGCCCCCGAGGCGGCGCGCCGCTTCCTCGTCGCGCGCCACTTCCTCGCGCCCGCGCGGGCGCTCGCCGAAGGGCCGGACTCGGTGCTGGAGGTGATCCGGAAGCTCGGCTCGATCCAGTTCGACCCGATCGCGGTCGCGGGCCGGAACCACGACTTGATGCTGCACGCTCGCGTCGCCGGCTACGAGCCCGCGTGGTGCGACGCGCTCTACGAGCGCCGCAAGATCTTCGAGACGACGAACAAGGCGCTGTCGTTCATCCCGGTGGAGGAGTTCCCCTGGTATCGGGTGAACGCTGGCCGTAAGGGTCCGCGCTTCCACGCCGCGGCGCTGAGGGAGAACGCAGCCGTCGCGGAGCGCGTGCTCGAGCGGATCCGGGCGGACGGGCCGCTCTCCTCGGCCGACTTCGAGCGCGAGAGCGGGCGCACGAAAGACTGGTTCGGGATGCCGGAGAACGCCGTGCGCTCGGTGCTCGAGGCACACACCGTCTCGGGCGAGATCGGGCTCGCCCGGCGCGAGGGCAACGTCCGGTACTACGACCTCGTCGAGCGGCTGCTCCCGGCGAAGCTCCTCGCGCAGGAGATCCCCGAGCGGGAGCAGCTCCGGCACAAGCAGCTCTCCCGCCACCGCGCACACGGCCTGCTCGGCGCGGGCGGCGCCGGCGGCACGTTTGCCCGCATCGCCGCCCCGGAGGTGCGCAGATCGCTGCACCAGGAGCTCGTCGAGCTCGGAGCGCTCGTCCCGGTCGAGATCGAGGGCCTGCGCGGCAAACGGTTCGTGCCCGCCGAGGAGTGCGCGCAGCTGGAGGCGCCGCCGGAGCCTCCGCCCTCCCTCGCGTTCGTCGCGCCGTTCGACTCGCTGCTGTGGGACACGAAGCTCCTGGGGAGCCTGTTCGAATTCGACTTCGTCTGGGAGGGGTTCTTCAAGCCGGAGAAGCGCCGCTGGGGCTACTACATCCTGCCCATCCTCTTCGGCGACCGCTTCGCCGGCCGGATCGAGCCTCGAATCGACCGCGACGGCAACCGTGTGGAGATGCTCGGCCTCTGGTGGGAAGAGGGATTCGCGCCACGCCGAGCCGAGGGATTCGTCGACGCGATGCGCGACGCGCTCGCTGCCTACCTCCGCTTCGCCGGCGTCGACCGCCTCGAGTGGTCGCCCCAGCTTGCCGCGGAGAAGCGATTATTCGCGGCATGACGTCGCAGAGCGACAAGGTCGAGACCTTCCGCACGCTGCACCAAGAGGGATACTTCGTGATGCCGAATCCCTGGGACGCCGGCAGCGCCGTGGTCCTCGAGCAGATGGGGTTCGAGGCGCTGGCGACCACGAGCGCAGGCTTCGCCTGGTCGGTGGGCCGCCCGGACCAGAGAGTCGAGCGGGCCGAGATGCTGGAGCACCTTCGCGAGATCGCGGGTGCCGTCGACGTGCCCGTGAACGCGGACTTCGAGGGCGGCTACGCCGATGATCCCGACGGCGTCGCCGAGAGCGTCGCGCTCGCTGCGGCGACCGGGATCGCCGGCCTCTCCATCGAGGACTCGACCAGACATGGCGATGAGCCGCTCTACCCATTCGACGTCGCGGTCGAGCGCATCCGGGCGGCGAGGCAGGCGATCGACGAGAGCGGCACGGGCATCGTCCTCACGGGACGTTCCGAAGGGTTCGTCGCCGGACGGCCCGACCTCGACGAGACGATCCGCCGCCTGCAGGCGTACGCCGAGGCCGGAGCGGACTGCCTTTACGCGCCGTTCGTCGACACGGCCGAGCAGGTGTCGGCGATCGTTGCGGCGGTCGCGCCCAAGCCGGTCAACCTGCTCGTGCACAAGCCGTTCATCACCGTCTCGGAAGCTGCCGGGCTCGGCGTGCGCCGGATCAGCGTCGGCGGCTCGCTCGCGCGGGTGGCGCAGGCCTCGTTCGCCGCCGCCGCGCAGGAAATCGCGGACGACGGCACGTTCACCCGGTTCGCGAACCTGCCGAACAACGCGGCTGTCAACGCGGTATTCGGCCGTTAGCCGTGCCGCGGCAGCGGGTATGAACGACAAATCGATCGGCCGGCCGAATATTCTGACTCCGTGACCGAAGGGGCTGTGGCCGATAGGAACATCGTTCTCGAGGTCGAGAACCTCCGCACGGAGTTCCACCTGCGCGCAGGCCCGGTAAGGGCCGTCGACGGCGTGTCGTTCACCGTCCAGGCTGGAGAGTGCGTTGGCCTCGTCGGCGAGTCCGGCTGCGGGAAGTCGACGACCGGTCTTTCGATCATGAAGCTGCTGCCGACCGTCGGCCACGTGGTCGGCGGCTCGATCAACCTACTGGGCCGCGACCTCGGTCCGCTCAGCGAGCGCCAGATGCAGCATGTGCGCGGCAACGACGTGGCGATGATCTTCCAGGACCCGATGACGTCGCTGAACCCGACGTGGACGATCGGGCGCCAGATCGCGGAGGCCTATCGCTTGCACAACGACTCGACGCAGCAAGAGGCCATGGTTCGTGCCCGCGAGGTACTCGAGCTCGTCGGGCTGCCGCGGCCGGCCGAGCGCCTGGCCGCGTACCCGCACCAGCTCTCCGGCGGGCTGCGCCAGCGCGTGATGGTCGCGATGGCGCTCGTGAACTCACCGAAGCTACTGATCGCCGACGAGCCCACGACAGCGCTCGACGTGACGATCCAGGCCCAAATCCTCGACCTGATCGACAACCTCCGCCGCGACTTCGAGATGGCCGTGATCCTCATCACCCACGACCTCGGAGTGATCGCCGCCCGGGCGGACCGCGTGATGGTGATGTACGCGGGGAAGATCGTCGAGGGCTCCGAGACCGAACAGCTCTTCGGTTCGATGCGACATCCGTACACGGAGGCGCTGTTCCGGTCGATCCCGCGCTTCGACCAGGACCGCTCGCAGGCGCTCTTCTCGATCCCGGGTGTGCCGCCCGACCTGATGTACCCGCCGCCCGGCTGCCGCTTCGCACCCCGCTGCCGCAACGCGCAGCCGCGCTGCACGCAGGAGGAGCCGCTGCTCGCCCCGGAGAACCCCCACGCTCCGCGTCCGGGGGCAGGCGCCGAGCACACCGACACCCCGACCCTCCCCCACGCGATCCGCTCCGGCGAGCACGTCTATGCCTGCTTCTATCCGGTCGGCGCCTCGTCCGACCAGACGACGCTGCAGAGCGAGCAGGATCCGAGCCCGCTCGCCCTCGGACTGGTCGACGCCGACGCGGGAAACGGCGCCGCGCCACCCATCTCGATCACCGAGCGTCAGCCTTCGCAGCTCGAGCCCGTGACGGACCGCGAGATCCTGCTCGAGCTCGACGACATCCACAAGGAGTTCCCCGTCACCGCCGGCGCGATCCTGCAGCGCAAGATCGGATCGGTCAAAGCCGTGTCGGGCGTGTCCTTCACGGTTCATCGCGGAGAGACGTTCGGGCTGGTCGGAGAGTCGGGCTGCGGCAAGACGACGATCGGCCGGCTCGTCACCGCTCTGGACGGGGTCTCGTCGGGCGAAATCCGTTTCGCGGGCCAGGACATCTCGCGCTTCCGCGGACGCGCGCTCCGCCGCTCGCGGCGCGACCGCCAGCTCATGTTCCAGGATCCGTACGCGTCGCTCGACCCGCGCATGCGCGTCGGGCCGACGATCAAGGAGCCGCTGAACATCCAGCAGGTCGGCTCACGGGGCGACCGCGGCAAGCGCGTCGCCGAGCTCCTCGCCGAGGTGGGGCTGTCACCGAAGTCGGCCGGGCTCTACCCACACGAGTTCTCGGGTGGCCAGCGACAGCGGATCGGCCTCGCTCGCGCGCTCGCGCTCAATCCGAAGCTGATCGTTGCGGACGAGCCCGTCTCCGCGCTCGACGTCTCGATCCAGGCGCAGATCCTCAACCTGATGCGCAGCCTGCAGGACTCGCACGAGCTCACCTACATCGTGATCTCCCACGACCTCGCCGTCGTCCGCTACCTCGCCGACACGATCGGCGTGATGTACCTCGGCAAGCTCGTCGAGATCGGTCCCGCAGCCGAGGTGTACGAGCATCCGGCGCACCCGTACACGCGAGGGCTGATCGACGCGGTGCCGATTCCCGATCCCGTGCTCGAGAAGCAGCGCGAGACGGTGGCCGTCCGCGGCGAGCTGCCCTCGGCGATCGACCCGCCGTCGGGGTGCCGCTTCCGTACCCGGTGCCCGGTCGCTCAGGAAGTCTGCGCGGAAATCGAGCCTCCCCTCCGCTCCTTCGGCGGCCTCCACCGCGCCGCGTGCCACTTCCCGCTCGAGACTCCTGAGGAGTCGACCGACGAGGCGCTCGCCCCGGCCTAGCGGCGCTGGAGCCTCACCTCGAAGGCGTCGCGAAGGGCATCGCCGACGAAGTTGAAGGCGACGACGACGAGCACGATCGCGAGCCCGGTCGGGTAGATCTCCCACCAGTAGCCGCTGTCGGCGCCGTTCACCCCGACGGCGATCATCGAGCCCCAGTCGGTCTGCGGCGCGGGAACGCCGAGGCCGATGAAGCCGAGCGCGGCGAGCAGGAGGATCGCGTCCGCGACCTGGAACGTCGCGTTGACGATGATCGTCCCGATCGTGTTCGGGATGATGTGGCGCACGACGATCCGCGAGCCGCCGCCGCCCATCACGCGCACCGCCTGCACGAACTCGCGCACGCGCAGCGACAGCGTCTCGCCGCGCACAAGTCGAGCGGGCACGAGCCAGGCCGTGAACCCGATCACGAGGATCAGGATCTCGACCGACGGGTGAAAGATGACCGCGAGAACGATGAGCAGGTAGAGGATCGGCACCGAGAGGAGCACGTCGACGATGCGCATCAGGAACGAGTCCACCCAGCCGACGAAGAAACCGGAAATGGCGCCGACGAGCACGCCGAGGACCGTCGCGATGCCGGCTGCGGCGAAGCCGACGATGAGCGAGATCTGCCCCCCGTACATGATCCGGCCGAGCATGTCGAAGCCGGTGCTGTCGGTGCCAAGCGGGCACGGGGTCTTGGTACACAGCGGCGAGCCCGGCGGCGCGTTCTGGGGCGAGGTGGTCAGCGCCAGCTGGGCGTTGGTCTGATTCGTGTGGTAGAAGACCGGCCCCAGGAAGCAGAACAGGATCATGAACACGATGATCCCGACCCCGACCACGGCGAGCCGGTTCTCGGCGAAGACGCGGAGGATCTGGATCGTGAGCCCACCGCCGACCTGCTGCTGAGCCTCGCCTCCTGCCGGCGCGGGGCCACCAGTCTTGTCCGGCTCGAGAGCAGGGGTTACAGCCACTGTGACGCCCTCCTAGGAATAACGCACCCGCGGATCGGCGATCACGTAGAGCACGTCCGCGATCAGGTTGCCAAGGACCGTCGCGATCGCCGCGACGAAGGTCGTGCCGACCAGAAGCGGTACGTCATTCTGCGTCGCTGCATTCGTCGTCAGCAGTCCCATGCCCGGATAGTTGAAGACGGTCTCGGTGATGATGGCGCCGCCGACAATGGCTGGCAGCGTCAGGCCGAGGAGCGTGATGATCGGGATCAGAGCGTTCCGCAGCGCGTGGCGGTAGAGAACCCGCTTCGGGCTCGCGCCTTTCGCGCGGGCGGTGCGGATGTAGTCCTCCGTGAGTGCCTCCATCATCGAGGAGCGCATGTAGCGGCTGAACCCGGCGATCGTCAGCACGGCCAGGCTGATGACGGGCAGCACGAGGGCGCGCGGATCGGCCAGGATCCCCCAGACCGTCGCCGCCTGTGGAGCCTCGAACGGGAACCAGCCCAGGTCGAGGGCGAACCAGAGGATCAGCAGCTCGCCGAGTAGGAACGCGGGCATGGCGTAGCCGACGAACGAGGCGCCGGTGAGGAAGTAGTCCGTCGCCGTGTTACGCCTCACCACCTGGAGGATCCCGAGCGGGATCGCGACGAGCAGCGCAAATATGGTCGAGATCCCGACAAGCACGAGCGTCTTCGGAAGCTTCGACCTGATCAGGGAGCTGACCGACTGGTGCAGTTTGCACGAGTTGCCGAGGTTGCCGTGCAGGATGCCCTTGGTGTAGATCCAGAACTGTTCGACGATCGGTTTGTCGTAGTGGTACTGGTGGTTGAACTGCTGGATCTGCTGCGCGTTCGCCTTCGGCCCGAGGCAGGCGCGGGCCGCCGCGTCCTTCGTATAGAGGTGGCTGAGCAGGAACGTGAGCAGCACGACGCCGAACACGACGACGATCGATTGCAAGACTCGCCGTATCAGGTAACCGGTCACTGCTTCGTCCCTGCTCTGCCTCCCTCGTTGTCGGTCGCTACTTCGTGAAGTACCAGTTCTCCGGATTGATGTTCGTGAGCGCGTTCAGCGGTAGCACGCCCTGGAGCTTCTTGTTGATCTCGGTCGCCCCGATCTGGATCGGCTGCCAGACGACCGGCAGCTGCTTCGCGCCGTAGACCGAATAGGCACCGAGGTCGGAGTTTCCGACCGTCGTGCCCTTGATCAGACGGTCCATCGTCGGGTCGGAGTAGCTGCCCGAGTTGGACGAGGCACCGGTCTGGAAGAGGTCCTCGCCGGACGGGTAGTAGTCCGGCGCGAAGATCCAGCCGCCGCCCCAGTTCTCGTACTCCCACTGGCAGCTGCTGCCGCCGGAGCAAGGAACAGCGGCGCTGAGGACCGTGTCGAAGGTCCCCGTCGTCAGGTTGACGTGGATTCCGGCCTGCGCCCACGACGACTTCTGCGCCTGCATGAGCTGGTCCTCGGTCGGGCTGCCGCCCACGTACTGAAGCGCGAAGTTCAGCTTCGTGCCCGCGGGCACGCCGCACTTGTTCGCGTCCGAGCAGACGGAAGTCCCTCCCGGCTTCACCGACCAGCCGTGCGCCGTGAGGATCGACTTCGCCTTGCTCGGGTTGTACGCGTACGGATTGCCGAGCTTCAGCTCCTGGGCCGCGAAGTTGTTCGTCGGGCACACAGGCACCGGGCCGTACGTGCCGACGCCGTAGCCCTTGAAGACCTTCTGGATCAACGTCGGCTGGTCGACGAGCGTCTGGAAGGCCTGGCGGAAGTAGAGCTGCTTCAGGAGTTTCCCCGAGTTGCCGCCGTTACCGGTCGAGTTCACGTTGAACGGGAAGTAGTTGATCTGCCACGTGCTCCCGGCGTAGACGTTGTAGTTCGCCGAGAGGCGCGGGTTGTTCGCTCCGGGCTTGAGGCCGCACGTCCCGGTCGTCGTCGCATTCGCCGTGATGTCCGACGCGGGCAGCGTCCCGACGTCGACCTTGCCGGCGGCGAGCGCGTTGAACTCGGCCGAGTCCGCGGTGAACGGCAGCTCGACGAACTTCGCCAGCTTCGGCTTGACCGGGCCCGAGTACGTCTTGTTCGGCACCATCGTCACGTTGCCCGTGGTGTCGAAGTGGGTCAGCTTGAACGGGCCGTCGACGACCTGCCAGAGCGGGTTCGAGTCGTAGCTCGAGAGCTTATTCGCCTCGCTGGCGAGGAACTTGTAGACGGCCGCGCACGACTTCGCCGCAGCGGAGACCGGCGTCACGGTCGTGCCCTTGGACGTGGTCTTGCTCGAGACGGTCACTTCGCTGAACGACGCCGTGCCGCAGAGCTGTGGCTTCTGGCCGGCCTTCGTGACGTCCCAGGCCATCGGCATCGGCGTGATCTGCGAGAGCTCGTTGTACGTGTACCAGTTCGAGTTGGCGCTCGTGTTCAGGTGGAACGTGAGCTTGTTGCCGCTCGCGGTCACGTCCGCGAGGTCGTCCGGAATCGTTCCGGCCGCATAGCCCGCCCAGTTGAGCTTCTCGACCTTCAACATGTTCATCCAGAAGATGACGTCCTGGGCGGTGACCGTCTCGCCGTTCGACCACTTGTACGGCTTCATCGTCAACGTGGCCGTCTTCCCGCCATTCGTGTACTGCGGCGTGCTGGCGAGCGACAGAGAGGGGTTGAGATTCGGCGTCGCGCCCTGGCCGAACCAATAGAGCGGCCGGTACATCAGATTCATGAACTGCTGGAAATTGGTGGTGCTGAAGTACTGGAGGGGCGTGAAGGGGAAGATGTAGTTGGGGGCGGCCTGCGTGCCTTCTGCGAGATAGGCGGTGCCGCCCTGCTGGGCCGGCGCCGAAGAGGTGGTGCCGTTCGTCCCCGAGCCCGAGCTACTGCCTCCGCAGGCTGCCAGGGTCAGAACGACGATCGCGGCCGCGGCGAGGACCACCAAACCCCGGGTCCCTCGCCTTCCCGATCCAAACGACTGCATTGCTTCCTCCTATCTCGATTCCGACCCCTGTCGCCCCGTCCCCTGTCCGCAGGCGTACGGCAGTCTATTCCCAGAGCTGCGTTCTCTACGCGTCTTCCCGGCAGCGAACACAGGCTCCGGCGAGCCAAGCGCGAACGGTAACCAAATCGTCATCGTCAAGCTGCAGCGGTTTGCGCTCGCTTTACGAACGCGCTATTTCGTACCGTAGAGGCGGTCGCCGGCGTCGCCGAGGCCCGGGACGATGAAGCCACGCTCGTTCAGGGCCCGGTCGACCGCAGCGCACACGATGTGGACGTCCGGATGCTGCCGGTGCACCTCCTCGACCCCCGGCGGGGCCGCGACGATGCAGACCAGCGTGACCGACTGCGCTCCTGCCTCTTTCACAGCCGAGATCGCGGCGCAGCTCGAGTGGCCGGTCGCGAGCATCGGGTCGAGGACGATCGCGTCGCGCTCGGACAGGTCGTCGGGGAGCTTGACGTAGTACTGGACGGGCTCGAGCGTCTCCTCGTCCCGGTACATCCCGACGAACCCGACGCGCGCGCTTGAGACGAGCGAGAGAACGCCGTCGAGCATGCCCACGCCCGCCCGCAGCACGGGGCAGACCGCCACCTTCTTGCCGGAGATGCGCCGCGCCGTCATCCGCTCGAGCGGCGTCTCGATCTCCGCCGGCTCGGTGGGCATGTCCTTCGTCGCCTCGTACGTGAGCAGGAGCGTGATCTCGTTCGCGAGCTTGCGGAAATGGACGGTCGGCGTGTCCTTGTCCCGCAGGTAGCTCAGCTTGTGCTGGACGAGCGGGTGCTCGACGACGGTCAGACGCGATTCCGTCAAGAGACGTAGGTGGTGTAGCCGCGGAAGCCCTCGTAGAGCGGGCGCTTCGCGGTGAGCGCCGCCACGCGGACGCTGAGCCCCTCGAGGTCGGGCGAACCGGTCAGCGCCTCGCAGATGATCCGACCCACCTCGGTGAAGTCGCCCTCGTCGAAGCCGCGCATCGTCATCGCGGGCGAGCCGAGCCGGATCCCGGAGGTGACGAACGGAGAGCGCTCGTCGAACGGGATCGTGTTGCGGTTGACGGTGACCCCGATGTCGCCGAGCCGCTCCTCGGCCTCCTTGCCCGTCCGCTCCGACCGGCTCAGGTCGACGAGCAGGAGATGCGTGTCGGTGCCGCCTGTGACGAGCGAGAGCCCGCCCGCCAGCAGTGCGTCGGCGAGAGCGTCGGCGTTGCGCCGGATCTGCGCCTGGAACTCGCGGAACGCGTCGGTCATCGCGATGCGGAAGCACGTTGCTTTTGCCGCGATGGTGTGCTCGAGCGGGCCGCCCTGCATCCCCGGCATCACGGCGGAATCGACGGCCTTCGCATGCTCCTCGCGGCAGAGGATGAAGCCGGCGCGCGGGCCGGCGAGTGTCTTGTGGGTCGTCGAGGTGACGAAGTCGCAGTGCTCGACCGGGCTCGGGAGAAGGTCTGCGGCGACGAGCCCGGCGAAGTGCGCCATGTCGCAGAGGAGGAGTGCGCCGACCTCGTCCGCGATCGCCCGGAATCTGTCGGCCTCGACCGTCCGGGGATACGCAGAGCCGCCGCACACGATCACCTTCGGCCGCGCCTCCTTGGCCCTGGCGAGGACGTCGTCGTAGTCCACGGTCATCGTCTCGCGCGAGACCTCGTAGTGCGCGACGTTGTAGAGGCGGCCGGAGAAGTTGACCTTGTGGCCGTGCGTGAGGTGGCCTCCCTGGTTCAGCGCGAGGGCCATCAGCGTGTCCCCCGGCTCCATGACGGCGGCGTACACGGCCATGTTGGTCTGGGCGCCCGCGTGCGGCTGGACGTTCGCGTGCTCGGCTCCGAACAGCCCCTTCGCGCGGTCGATCGCGAGCTGCTCGATCTCGTCGATCACCTCGCAGCCGCCGTAGTAGCGGCGGCCGGGATAGCCCT
>Ga0070717_10003353_pt1 | contig 11437 bp, 10 predicted proteins | sample LARL113metaG_FD_71366 | JGI IMG/M metagenome (GOLD analysis project Ga0070717, IMG submission 71366) | Corn, switchgrass and miscanthus rhizosphere microbial communities from Kellogg Biological Station, Michigan, USA - LAR L11-3 metaG | ecosystem: Host-associated > Plants > Roots > Rhizosphere ...
AGCGCGAAGCAGTCCGATGCGGGCCCGAAGAAGTTGGAAATTCGCGTCTTGCAACGCGTTGTATTTTTCGGCCACGTCAGTGCGCGCGTTGGCGGCGTCGTGAACGTTCGCAGTCTCAGAGTTCATTCGGATTTCGACGGTATTCAAATTCGACTGGGCGATTTCATATTCCAACTCAGACACTTCTTGTGCGGCCGTCAATTGCGCAACCGCTCGCTGCAATTTCAGCGCTTGCTGCGAAAGCTGGTTCTTTGCAGACTCAGCTTCTTTATCCGCGTGAATAGCGTCGGCATCGGCCGCCTGAGCATGCGCCTTCTGCGAAAAATTCAAAAATGGGAAGCGGACGGCGACTCCGACGGTAGCGTTATTGCGCTCGAATCTCTTATAGAACTGGTCATAATTGTTATAGCGGGCCAGCACAGCATATTGGGACGCGAAGTCCACCGACGGCCAAAGCGACCGATGTTCCCCTCTGGCTCGGAACATTTGCGCTCTGGCTCGAAGCTTGGCTGCCTGCAATGCCGGATCAGAATCCACCGTCTTTGATGACAAGCCGTCGTCTTGTTTAACCGCCGGGAGCGCGGGGACAGAATCAGGCGCAGTCACAATCGAACTGCTTGGAAGTCCAGTCAGCTTGCTCAGATGATCCCGCAAGACATCAATTGCGCCTTGCGCCTGCAAAGCTCGCAACCGTGCACGTGCGGTGTCCAACTGCGCTTTTTGCTGCTCGATATGACTGTCGACTCCCGCTTCAATTCGCTGTTGGATCAAACTCTGATCTCTTTGCGCATCGGCATAGCTTTGATTAAGTTCTGTGAGCATTCCCTCCCACTTCACCAACTCGAGATAAGTTGTGACTGCATCTTGCGTCACTTGCGCACGTTGATCTTTGGTTTGAAGCATCGCGGCCTCGGTTTCAGTCCGCGCCGCACGGACAAAGTCGCGGAGTGCCGGGTTGATGACCGCCGATTGCGCGTTCACGTTGAAGATGGATGGCGCCGCACCCTCCAGACTGAGCGGGAACCCCCACGAAGCACCCAATCCCGATCCCACGACGACCTGCGGAATATATTGGTTGCGCGCCTCCCGCATCGCGGCGAAAGCCCTTTGCTGATCGTTTGCCGCGGAGGCGGATGCGGTACTGTGAGTCAGCGCAAGTTCGACCACCCGTTTCAACGACACCGCCTGGGCCATCGCTCGCGTTTCACCCAGCAGAAGAAGGGAACAGGTCAGGAGCGCAAAAATGGTCCCGCGAAATTGCAAGGCAGGTTTCATATCTCCACCTTTACCGTGTGATTAAGAAACTTTGATTCTAATGGGAAGATGCAACGGCTAGCGATTCACGCGCTGCAGCGCCTGTTGGGCCGGCTGGAATTCTTTCGCTAAGGCGAGCGCGGTCTTGTATTCGGCAACCGCATTATCCTTGTCGCCCAGTTTCTCAACCGCAGTGCCCAGGAGATAGTGCACCTTGAACGCAGGGGCTTGTTCGACCTGGCTGCTGGATTTCAAATAAGCGCGAAGCAGTTGCACCGCTTCCGGCAAGTTGCGTTGCGAGCGAATCAAGATCTCAGCAGCGTCTACCAGAGCGTCGGGGCGGTCCAGTGGTGCCGGACGAACATGGGTCAAGGCTTGCTCCATTTCATCAAAGCGTTCGCGATGGCGATAAAAAAGTCCCAGATTCAGCCAGGCACTTGCGCTGCCGTGACTCGCTTCGATCGCGCCCCGATATTCCGCCTCCGCCGCTACCAGGTCTTTCTTCTTCTCAGCAATTCGGGCGTTCACCCAATGCCCACGCGCGGGATCAAGGTTGGCCAGCGAATTGGCCTGTTGCACCGCTTTGTCGCGCCCTCCTCCTACGATTCCTGGCGCCTCCAAATAAAATTCAGCAAGATCGCTTCGGGCATCCACGCTATTCGGATTCAGACGCACCGCAGTTTCAAACTCGGTGCGGACCCGGCGGGCCAGCCCGGCTGCGGTCATGAATCCAGACTTGTCGGCTTTTTCTCCGTAAATTCTTCCCAGCCACAGATGGTATTGACTATTCTCCGGAGCTAGCGAAACCGCCTTCTCGCAGGCTGCGATGCCACGGTCCCACTCCCCAATACTGAAATACGCACGGCAGAGGAGATTATGTGCCAGTGCATCATTGGGAGAGGAACTGATCTGCCCGTGCAGAGTAGCAATGGCTTCATCAACCCTCCCAGCGGCGAGCAGCGCCGGCGCAGTCTCATCCGCACCCGCGACAGCAGAAGAAACGCAAAGGATAGAGAGCACGAGAATCAGAAACAGATGACGCATAAATCAGTGGACTATCTTGACTGCGAGCTTGTCATGCAATGGTTTGGAATTCGTGGAGCCTAGCGCCACTTGCGCGCCCTCCGGTACTCCATCGGTAATCTCGGCTTGGGTCAGATTCGAGATAGAGATCTGCACGCTGCGCCGCGACAACTCACCATTATTTACAATTTGGTACACATAAGGGGCTCCGTCATCCTGCCGCAATGCTTCTCGCGGCACCGTAAGCGCGTTGTCATGCTGCGCAGTCACAATCGTCACCCCGACATTAACGTTAGGCAGCAACTTGAAATCCGGATTCGCAACTGTGCAGGTAGTTTCTCCAACGTTGCGGGTGCCGTGAAGTTTTACCGCAGAAGGCACAGCGCTCACCGTCCCTTCCCAAGTACGGCCCGGCATCGCATCCCATGTGACTTCAATCTTTTCGCCGGCGGCCAACCGGGCCACATCGGGCTCGTCCACGAACGAGCGGACCAAAACCTTTGATAAATCGGCCTCTTGAAGCACCAAGTCGCCGGGATTCACGTATGTCCCCTGCCGCACCGGGACCGCGTAGACCACGCCATTGAACGGCGCACGAATGACCAACTGACTCAGAACGTCCTCGGCTGCGATATAGGCGCTCCGCGCCTGCGAATGTTGCGCCTGGAACCGCGCTACTTCGGGCGACGAATATCGCTTCGTCTGTTTCGATTCGAGCAACTTTACCTGAGCATCTGCGGTCGTGAGCTGTGCTTGCGCCATTCGGATCTCTCCAGGCGAGGCCGCGCCCGACTGTTGCAGACGAGTCAGAGCATCCAGATTGCGCTGCGCAGCGTCACGATCGGCACGCGCCTTTACCAACTGAGCGTCGAGGGTGAGTACTTCCTCCTGTGTGCCGCCCCGTTCCAGCGCATTCATGTCGGCATCTGAAGTCCTTACTTGCGCTAACGCCTGAGCGGCCTGGCTGCGCGCGCTGGCGGCGTCCAGTTCTACCAACAACTGGCCCTTCTTGACGTGATCGCCTTCCTTCACCAGAATCCGCTTGACCGTAGTGCCGGTTGGCGCGTGGGCTTCAAAATTCTGTACTGGCTCGACTTTTCCATTGGTCGAGATCACGCTGCGAATGGTCTTGCGAGCGACCGTTGCCGCGAACACGGGCACAGAATCGTCGCGTGAGGCAAATGAGGCGAGCAAAATTACCGCAACAATCGCCCCCACGGCCCACAGGACCCAAGGCTGCCGACCGAAAAAGCCCGTCTTTTTGGCGTTTTGATTCATTCAGATCAGCTGCCGATACTCTACCACCCGTCTTGAACTTGTGAACCCGCCCGATTCAATCGCTTAGATGCAGGGGCTTGACCAAAGACCCGGAAAATTCGGCGCTGCGTTTTGCTCCTTCACGCCTTTGCTTTCCAAATCGTTCGAGACGAAATATCGCTTCCGCGTCACGGTTCTCGAAGACCAAATCCGCCACCATCTCGCCTAATGCCGGCCCATGCTTAAAACCATGCCCTGATCCGCCGCCAATCAACCACACATTGTTCGCTGCCTGATGTCGGTCAATAATGAAGTGATTATCCGGAGTATTCTCATACTGGCAAACGCGCGTCTCAAGCAGCGGAGCATTCTTCATAGCGGGAAAGCGGAAGCCCAGGTATTCGCGAACTGCTTTGAGGCCCTTTGCGCTTACGACCCGCTCGCCGGCGGTCGGATCAAACTCCGGGCCTCGACTATCATCCGCTATTTTGAAACCTCGACCTTCATTGCCAGGAATGCCGTACATGAAGCGGCCGTGATGTTCGGCCCACGCCGGAAGCTTTTCCTCTGAAAACCGCGCGTCGCCGGCCGGAGTGCCGAAGAAAAATACATCCTGCTTGGTCGGACGTACCTTATCTCCAATCGTCTCCGGAAAAAGTTCTCCCAGCCACGGCCCGCAAGCGAAAACATACCGGTCAGCAACCAACGAAGAACCATCGGCAAGCGCGAGACTATGACATGGGCCGCAGTCAAGATCATGCGCCAAAATAGCAATCTGTCTGTACTCTCCACCCTCCGTCAGAAAGCCTTTCAACACCGTCTGGCATGCGACCCGCGCTGTCACAAAACCGCCGTCTGGTTCGTAGATGCCCCAGCCGACTGCCTCGAAGTTAATCTGCGGCCATCGCTTGGTCAGGTCACTAATGGAAAGTGTCTGGTGCGCGATCCCAGCATCGCTGAGCAGTGGCAAAGATTCGCGCTCAAACTGGTCATCGTCAACCCGCGCCAACCACAGCACTCCAATCCGATCCACGAGTCGGCATCCCCACCGTTCTTCGTGTTCCTTCCACAATCGCATTGCGCGCGCCGCCATCTTTGTATAGGGCTGGTCTGGCCCGTACGTTCCGCGAACCACACGGGTCTCGCCACCGGAAGAAGATCGAGAGTTACCCGGTCCCCAGGCATCGAGCAGCGTGACCCGCGCACCGCGCCGCAGCAAGTACAAGGCGGTCCATCCGCCAAACGCACCTGCTCCAATCACCGCTATGTGAAACTTGGTCTGCATGTGGTCTGGTCGAGAGACTCAGGCTTTATCGAGCATAACAGTTTGTGTTTTGCCGGCGCCGCACACTACAGAAAGTAACTATGTCAACCACTCAGTGCTGCGCTTTCTGCTTCCATTCATCTAGCAGCGCACGGAATCCCGGCTGATCTTGATACGCCCTGAATTCAGCAGAGTTGAGCGCAGATGCATCGTGAACACCGGCAGCCAAACACCGGCGCAATTCTGCCAGCATGTTCTTCTTATCTGAAATCAGAGCGTAAATGCGCGCCCGCTGATAATGCGCCCCAGAAGGATTTTCCGAACCGGCCGCCGCCAATTCAAAAAAGTGCAGCGCTACGTTGTAGTTCTTTTGTTCCATGCTGTCCTGACCCGATTCGAATGACTGCACAACCAGTCCAATCACGGCCCGGCGCGTAACCAGCGATTCGTGTCCCGTCCCCTGGCTTTGTTTTTTGAGATCGGCGATGCTGGAGCGTAATTCAGTGAAGCCTGCTACATCCAGATCGCCGGAGGATAATTTTTGCATTTGCGCGGAAGGGGTCGCTTCAATCCTCTCCTGCTGCTCAATTTCCGCCATTTCTTGTTTCTGCGCAGCCTTGAGATGTTTGTTCCTTTGCAATTCCGCCAGTCGGTCTCTCGCTGGGCTGATGCCTGCCAAATCGTGAAAATCGTTCACCGCGGACTGATACTCGCGAAACGCGGCTAACAGATTGTTGGTTGTCTCAAAGGTCTTCGCTCGAACAAGAGTCCCATCGAGAGCGGCCTGAATGCGGACTTGATCACGCGGTAAAAATCCCGCAGCCATCGCCTGCAAGTCCATCCAATCCAGAGCCTCCTGCCAGACCTCCGCAGGGGCCCAGCCGTGCGTGCCGGCAAAAATCCGAATTCGGTAGCGCGCTCCAGCCTCCTCAAGTTTGGGTCTCAGGTGCGCGAATTCCGCGTAGTTGAAGTCGGCATCTCCCACCGCAGCAAAATATGCGAACTTCATGTCCCGCGATGGCAGGGTGTGCGGCGGAAATCCTGCGGCATTTGCAATGACCCCGGCGACGCAACCCGAACATGCAATTGCAATGCTCGTCGCAGCCCGCGCGCCTCCCGACAATCCGGCGAGATAACGCCGCTTCTGGTCAATGGGAAACCGCTGCTGCGTATCTTGCCAGATGGCCGTTGCGGCTTCCGGAGACCCGCCCATCGGGCCGTTTTTCGAATTGTTGGATGCCGCAACGATATAGCCGAATTTTTCTGCCGCCGCTCGTATGACTTCCACTGCCACCCGGCCTCTGGCAAAAGGGTCGAAGGCATAGATAATCGGCCACTGGCGATCACCAGAGAAGCCGGACGGAAGATAAAGCGCGTAGGTCTCCTTCGGATCGGCGCTGCACGTCACGCTGGGAATGATCGTGCCAGCCGGGAAGCTCGGTTGCGAGGCGACTTGGGCGAATCCGCTCCCACAGAACAACCAAACAGTGATCGCACCTAGACCGATTCTGCGCACGAACTGAAGCTTAGCTACAACTGCAACCATGAATCAACTCGGCATGAATCAAACGCTTTCCCCTGGGGTAGCCCGTGAAGTCGATTTCATTCCAGCCTTCAACGAGTCGCACACCGCATTACAATGGCCAATATGCCGAGGCCGCCACGCTACACGCCGGAACACGCGAAAGCCGGACTGGACGCAAAATTTCCCGAAATCGAAACTTGGCCGAATCAGTTTCCCGGATATGAAATCGTGATCGACGATCCCGAATTCACTTCCGTATGCCCTAAGACTGGACTGCCGGACTTCGGGGTGATTACCGTGCGCTACATGCCTGCGGAACTCTGTCTTGAACTCAAATCCCTCAAAGAATACTTGCAGTCATACCGCAACCTAGGAATCTTCCAGGAAAATATCGTCAACCAAGTGCTCGAAGATGTAGTCCGCTGGACGCGCCCGGTGTGGGCAGAGGTCAAAGGTGACTTTCGTCCGCGCGGAGGAATTTCCACGGTCGTCATCGCGCGCTGGCCCCGGCCGATGCAGAAACGCAAGTAGATATCCGGCTATTATCCATGCGCCTTGGGCATGTTATATTCGCTCGACCGTGGCTCAAGTCAAACTCTATCCGCGAACCGCGCTGGTTGTCCTCACCGCGTTAAATCTCCTCAACTACATTGACCGCTCGGTACTGTTCGCAGTACAGCCGCTTATTCAAGGCGAGTTCCACCTCAACAATGCCCAAATCGGCTATCTGACCAGTGCTTTTCTGGGTTTCTACATGATTGCGGCCCCATTCACTGGCCCGCTAGCAGACCGCTATTCGCGACGGCTGATCATAATGCTGGGAGCGATTTTTTGGAGCGCGCTAACCCTGCTGACCGCCGTCACGCACACCTATTGGCAGCTGCTGGCCCGACACACTCTGGTGGGAGTTGGAGAAGCGACGTTCGTTACAATCGCGCCGACCTTCGTGGCGGACCTGTTTCCAGAAGAGAAGCGCGGCCGCATTTTCGGTATCTTCTATCTTGCGATTCCGGTCGGAACGGCTGCCGGCTATCTGCTCGGCGGAAAACTAGGCCCGCATTTCGGATGGCGGTTTCCGTTCTACATCGCAGCCGCGCCCGGCTTTCTGCTTGCTTTGGTAATGATGTTCATTCCGGAACCAGAACGCGGGCATTTCGATTCGTTGCAAGAAACGCCGGAACGCGGCACGCTGCGTGGCATGACCCACAATCCCGCTTTCTGGACCGCCACTCTTGGCATGGCAATGATGACTTTCGCCCTTGGAGGACTTCAAGTATGGATGCCAACTTTCCTCACCCGCGCCCGAGGTTACACGCTGGAATCCGCTAACGAGATTTTTGGGGCCATCATTGTGGTAGACGGCATTCTTGCATCGCTGGCCGGAGGATGGCTCGGCGATTACCTTTTACCAAAGATGAAGAGTTCCTATTACTTCGTTTCAGCCGTCAGCATGGCGCTGGGTGTGCCGTTTATGATTGTCGCTCTATTCAGTAAAGGGTCAATTATGCTGCCCGCTATCGCAGTGGCAGCATTTTTCCTGCTGCTAAATACTTCTCCCTTAAACGCCGCCGTGGTGAACTCGGTTGGTGCCCATATTCGCGCGACCGCTATCGCCGCAAATATCTTCATTTTTCATCTCCTGGGGGATGTACCCTCCCCGACCATGATGGGCTGGGTCGCTGACCGGCGTTCGCTTGAAATCGCTTTCTTACTACCCGTAGTTGCAATGGTGTTCTCATCGCTCATCCTCTTCTATGGCATGCGGTTCGCGCCTGCGGTGCAAGTTCATGCAAAACGGGCTCCCGTAGGAGTTCACTAGGAGTGAATTATTTCCATTGGATAACAGGCGCCCTCCTGACTCTGATCTGGCTATCGCGTGTCGTGGACACATCGTTCGGAGTGCGCAGTCTCACTAATATCTCCAAACCAGAGTGGGACCGTAGACCCGCGACTCCAGCAGGAAATCCTCGCGTTGCGATCATTGTTCCAGCACGAAATGAGGAAGCTTCGATTGAGCAAGCGCTAACCCGTTTGCTCGCGCTCGACTATGCCAACTACGAAGTGATCGCAATTGATGATCGTTCCACCGACCAAACCGGACAGATCATGGATAACGTGGCGAGAGGGTGTAGCGACGGGCGTCCACGCCCGTCCGCCCGCGAAGCGGGCGCAGATAGCGACTCCGGAACAAATCCGCATCCCCGACTAAAAATCGTCCACATCCACGACCTGCCCCCAGGCTGGATGGGCAAAGCGCACGCCATGTGGAGCGCCGGGCGCCAAACCGAAGCTGACTGGCTACTGTTTACCGACGCCGACGTGATGTTCCGGCCAGACTGCCTCCGACGCGCTATCGCTTACGCCGAAGCAGAACGTGCCGATCACGTTGTACTCTTTCCCCGCACCATCATGAAGCGGCCCGGCGAAAAAATGATGCTGGCGTTTTTTCAGTTGCTCTTCGTCTTTGGCCACCGTCCGTGGAAGGTCGCCGATCCCAAAGCCAAAGATCATATCGGCGTCGGAGCTTTCAATCTTGTGCGTCGGAAAGTTTATGAAGCGGTCGGCACCTACGAAGCTTTGCGTTTCGAGGTGGTAGACGATATGAAATTCGGCAAGGTGATCAAAAACGCGGGTTTCCGTCAGCGCAACGTTCTCGGCAACGATCTTCTCGAGATTCGTTGGGCGATGGGCGCGCGTGGTGTTGTGCGCAACCTGACCAAGAATTTCTTTGCAGTGATGTCATTCCAATGGTGGCGGGCGATTGGCTTCTGCGTCGCCGCGACAATCCTGAACGTTATACCTTTCGTCGGCATTATCGCAGCCCACGGCTGGGAGCGCGTACCTTATGCCATCTCCCTAACGTGCATATTCTTTTTGTACGCAGGCATGTCCATCTATTCCGATGTCCGCCCCTGGTACTTTCTGTTGCATCCGATCGGCACTGCGCTGTTCATCTACACCATGCTGCGTTCAATGTTGTTCACGCTAGGGCGAGGCGGCGTGGAGTGGCGCGGAACGCTCTATCCACTCGAAGAATTAAGAAAAGGTTTGGTCTAAGCACAACAAGGCGGTAACCGCAAAGTTCGCAAAGGAAATTAACGTTTTTCTCTGCGACCTCGGCGAATCCTCCGCGATCTTTGCGGTTAAGTGCTTTTGACTTTTCAGTCCGATTCCACCTCCTCCGGAATATCAGCCGGCAGGGTCGGATGCCCCTTTTTCGCACGCGTGTTGCGCCGGCGTGGAGCCCGTTATTGCCCGGTGCTAAAATGCCCGCGTTGCCCCGCATCAAAACTCTTCGGCAGAGGCGCAATCCGCACCGTTTCAGCGCCGAGTTGTTTGCCGTCTTCCAGGACGATCTCCACCGGCCCGTCACATTCCTTCAGCTCTCCCCGAACTTCAACAACTCTTCCCGCAAGCTGCCGCACATCCCCAACTTTCTTCAAGTCATAAGGAAACACAACCACGCTGAAAGGGCAGAGCCGATATTCCTCGCAGAAGTCCAGATAGTGAGCTCCGCGACTCCCCGTTTCCGCGCGGATGACTCTTCCCGTAACGCACTCAGTTTCGCCGATATGTTTGTTGGCTTGCTCAAAAGGAATGCAAGCGCCGGAACCGAGAGATGGGAGCAGCAGAAATACCGCAGAGACAATAACAACGCAGTTCACACCAGGATTCTAGTGTGATTTTGTAAAGAACATGCCCGCGGCGCGCAATAAATTGCGGCGAATTCCCAGAACAGAACTCAGCGGACGGCTCAGCAGGGAGTCGTCCGCATGAATCGCCTTTCTACCGGAATGCCTTCACAGCCACGGTCTCGTCGTCCTTCACGTCGAAAACCGTATACAGCTTAGTGATCTGCAGCAGGTCGTGGACCTTTTTGGTCAGGTTCAACAGCTTCAACTCCCCGCCCTGATTGCGGACGGTGGTGTAAGCGCTGACCAGTTCGCCAATCCCCGAGCTGTCAATGTAATTGACGTCTCCCAGGTTGAGCAGAATTTTCTTCTGCCCCTTAGAGAGCAGGTCTTTTACCTGGTCCCGCAGCACCACGCTGCCTTCGCCGAGCGTGATGCGGCCGCTGCAATCCACAATATTCACGCCGTCTACCTGGCGTGTACTGGTTTTAAGATTCACTGGGAAGCCTCCTTGCCGCCCTCGGATGCGCCGTGGACGTGCTTGATGAGTTTGATTTCAGTGCCGGTTTGAGAAGGATTGATCTGCACATCGTCCATAAACGAGCGAATTAAAAAAATCCCGCGTCCCGAAGTCTTCAAAAGGTTTTCAGGCGCCAGCGGGTCGGGGATCTTCGCCTTGTCCAGCCCCTTACCCTGATCGCGGATGGTAATGACCAGATCGCGATCGGTGCGCTCAAATTCCAGTTCCACCTTTTTTTCGGGATCATAAGCGTTGCCATGAAGCACGGCATTCACCGCCGCCTCCCGCACCGCCATCGCAATCTGCATGACTTCGTCCTCGTCAAACCCAGTCTCTGACGCAACGCGGCTCGCGGTTTGTTCCGCGTTGTCCACGGTCTCCAGCGTCGAATCGAGCCTGTAGGAGAGCCGGTCTCCGCGCATAAACAAAGGTTTCAATGAATTCGCGACATCGAAGGCAGCGATTTTCTCCCCGGCAGCCTTGCTGGCCAGACTCTCCAGGCAGATTCGGTAGTTTGAACCTTCCACTGTGGAAATGTCAACGGAGATGTGGGAGCATTGTCGTGCCGCGCTGAAATGTCCCCACGAATTACAAGCCGAAGAAGCCAATTCGATTGGAAATGAAAAACGTGCGTCTTCGCCTGGGAATTGCGTTGCTGGTAACGGGTTGCGCCTCTGCGCTGCAACCGCTTTCTTTAGCTCAGGCGCAATCTGATCCCGCGCGGCAAGCAAACCTTCAGGCCGGGCGGGACGCTCTCGCTTCCAGGCAGTGGCTGAAAGCCATCGCTTCCTTCAAAGAGGCAAGCGAGGAAGCCAAGGCCCGTGCTCCGAGTGTTATCTCGGCATCGCCGCAGCCTGCGGCGGGAACGGCCAAGTCCAGGACGCGATCGACAATTGCGACAAGGCACTCCAAATCGCCACGGATGACGAGTCCAAAGCTACCGCCCATTCCATAAAAGGCAA
>Ga0070717_10003354_pt1 | contig 11437 bp, 11 predicted proteins | sample LARL113metaG_FD_71366 | JGI IMG/M metagenome (GOLD analysis project Ga0070717, IMG submission 71366) | Corn, switchgrass and miscanthus rhizosphere microbial communities from Kellogg Biological Station, Michigan, USA - LAR L11-3 metaG | ecosystem: Host-associated > Plants > Roots > Rhizosphere ...
CTCCCCGACACAAACCTGTTTCCAGCCACGATATAACGCAGCGGCATGTCCACGGCTTTCTTGATCCCAACCCTCTTGGTAATCAGAACCTGCGGCGGCAGGGAATCATCTTCCGCGATGTAGAGATCTGATCGTGAAGTTGTCAGGTCTTTGCCATTGTCACGTTCGCGGGTGATGCCGAACGCGGCTGCGAGTCGTCCCGGGCCGCTGGTAAGTCTTCGCAGATCGGAATCGCGGGGGATATTGCGCAGGCTGAACATGGCATCAATTCCTTCCATGGGTTCAAGCGCGCGAAAGAGGATTCCTCCCGGCGTTCCATCCGGCAGGCACGAAACATTCAGGCAGTAGTGATTGCCGTAAATGAAATAAACGTAAGCGTGCCCGGGCGGGCCGAAGAGGACAGCGTTGCGCGGGGTCTTTCCTATTGAAGCGTGTGCGGCGGGATCATCGGCGCCGAGGTAAGCCTCGACTTCGACGATTCGCGCCGCCAGCTTTTTCCTGCCTTCAAGCCGCCGCACAAGAATTTTGCCGAGGAGATCAGGCCCGACCAGCCGCGGGTCACGGTCGTAAAACGAGCGGGGAAGAATGCGCAGGCGCAAGGATCGCACAGGAGAATCATCGCACGGCGAAGTCCGGAAACCGACCGTGCAGTGCAGTCATCAGAGATCAGCGTCTCAAGGTTTCCACTGGCCCACGCTGGTCAGGAACTCAGCCAATCCTTCTTGTTTCTTTAGAATGTCGGCTACAGCTGCGTGATCGATGTGTGTTGCAATCGGTTTGGGATCATTGGCAATCATCCAGGCGGTGGCTGCGAGAATTCCCTCCCCGGACTTGAAGTCGATCGCGTCCACTTTGTCGTAGGTGTCAGCAGGTTTGTGGTGGAGATCACCATACTGGCTGTCATCGACCTCTTGATCGAGTGCAGGCACGCCTTGCAAGACGAAGGGAGCATGGTCCGTGTCGTAGGTGAATTCCATGGAGATGTCAGCTGCGCCTAAATCTTTCAGCAGTGAGTCGCTCAAAGGCTGCATTGCTGCTTTCAAGTCCTTGCGCCCTTCGACCTTCCAGCCTTTTGGATGGCCCGGACCATTGTCGGTGTTGAGCACGGCCACGCACTTGTCCATCTCACGCAAATGCTCTTGCACATAGGCGTACGAACCGAGAATTCCTTGCTCTTCTCCGCCCCAAAGAGCGAAACGAATGCTGCGCCGGGGCGGCTTGCCGAGGGCTGCAATGGCGCGGGCCGCTTCCAGCACCGCGACTGAGCCTGTCCCGTTGTCTTCCGCTCCGGTGCCAAAATCCCAGGAGTCGAAATGCGCGCCCAGGATGATCCACTCGTCTGGCTTCTCACTGCCGCGGATTTCGGCAATGACATTCTTCACCGGTATGGGACCCGAGGTGACGTTGTGAAGTTCAAACTGAACCACCACGGGGCCTTGCTCGAGTTTGCGGCGAATCAACTCGGAGTCCTCCATGCCAATTTCCGCTTCGGGTAGTGGACTCTCGTGCGAAAGCCAATCCAGGGAGAAGGCGCCGATTATGTCATTCTTGGAATGGCTGGGATTGAGCACCGCGAGCACGCCCGCGTCCTTGAAAAGCTGAGCGGAAGCGACGAGCGCAGGAAACGCTTTCCACTCGCCTTCGGCAAATATTTTCGTGAGATCCAGCATCGCGATCTTTCCCTTGATCTGGCTCGCCTTGGCTTTAATCGCATCTGCTGAAATGTCGTCGACGACAGTAACTTCGCCCTTCACTCCTTCAGGCGGGGTGGATGGCGCCCACCCCAGAGATTCAATGTGCAGAGGACGAGAGACCGGCGAGAGAATTTTGCCGCTGGCCAGCCCACGGTCCCATCCATTTGGAAGCATGAACGGCTCGGTCTTTACGTTCTGAATTCCATAGCTGCGGAACTTCGTAACCGCCCAATCGACTGCGCGATTGTAGGCCGGCGATCCGCTGAGCCGTCCGCCGAAGCCATCAGTCAACTCGCGCAAAGTGGTCATCGACGGCCCGATGTAGATTGATCCTGCGAGCTGGCGGGCAGTGGTCTGGACATCTGGTGAAATTTGCGCCGATGAAAGGGTGGCAACTACAAAGAAGACTGAAATGGAGAACAAAATGTGGGCGCGAATGTGGATCATCAGACTCCTTTTGAGCTGAAGGAAGTTCGTAAGGCGTGAAGCTGCATTCTGCTACAGGCCGCATTGGTGGCGCAAGTTGAGGGAGCGCGCGCAGTTTCAGCGAATCGAGCCTCGCCGCAACGGCCCTCGGAAATCGGCCAGCCCTTTTTTGCGCGTGAAAGTGGACGCCAAAACTCGCAACATCACCGCTATCGTAAGAATTTGCGAGAGAAAGAACACCAGCGCGTTCATACCCGAAAAATATGCCGGTTCCTGCGCGCTAGTTCCCAACAAGGCATGCAATATCGACCTCGCACAGAGAAAAACCATGTATGGAATTCCACTCGTGAACAGCAGGACAATGACGCCGATCTTTTGAATAGTATTTAAGGGGTATTTCGCGTAGGCGAGATGCCGCCAGAAATGGCCGCCGTTCATGGCTGTTTCAGGGAATACGATGTTCCTTTGCCGGTACTCAAGTTCGCGCAGCCACTCGGCTCGCTTCTGTTCAAGCGCATCCGACGGACTTGCCACTCTACGCGGCACCTTTCTGTGCCTCTTTGAGATATTCCAGCACTTCTTCGGCGTGACCTTCGGGCTTCACTTTGCGGAAGATGTGCCTGATCTTGCCTTCCGGGCCGATGATGAATGTCGTCCGGGCCACGCCCATCACTTTCTTGCCATACATATTCTTTTCCTGGATCACACCGTAGAGGTTGCAGATTTTCTTGTCGGCATCGGCGACGAGAGTGAACGGCAGGTCGTATTTGTCCGCAAACTTCTTTTGCGCCTGAACCGTGTCGGGAGAAACACCGAGCACCACGGAGCCTGACTTTTCGATCTTACTGAATGATTCGCGGAACTCGCGAGCCTCAATCGTTCAGCCCGGGGTGTCAGCTCGCGGATAGAAATACAGCACAACCCACTGTCCCTTGTAATCCTTGAGTGCGATTTTATTGCCGTCCTGATCAAGCGAAGTAAAGTCAGGGGCTTTATCATTGATTTCCATGGAAGCCTCTCTGTTCCGTTCTCGTTTATACCGCAAAAATCGCTTTCAGTGCCAGGCGAGCGTCATAAGCACAGCCGCTCCGACCGATGAAACAGAATCAACCACTAAGGGCACAAAGGAACACGAAGGAAGATTTTGGCACAAGTCTGTAGTCACGCTGGCTCTGAGCATGACAGTGCTGGGCCTCACATTCGCGCAGGTCGCCAAACGGCGTCCTGTAAGTAAAGGTCCGCGCGCGCTTGGGCTGGTGGAGGTGGCCGCGAACGGCAAAGCGCATCTGGTTCCGGTCACAATCATGATTGACGGCCGCTTTTATGACGCCGACGCTTACAAAGCCGATCCGGTTCCGATGGCCTTGCAGTCCGACATTGTGTATGAAGCCGTGAAGACCGGAGTGTCGCAAGGCTTGTTTACGGTCGCGGGTGCGTTCCATACTCAGCAAGGCTGGGTAGGCGACGGCAAGTGGCGTACCCAAGCCGAGATCGAAGCCGATAAGGCAAAGTCCAAAGCAGAGGCCGAGAAACGTAATCAGAAGGCGCCGATGGATCAGGATATTGGTGGCCCTCCGAAACTGAAGCGCGGGCCGGAGAGTTCCTCTTCAACGGCCTCGGGACAGTCAGGGACGCAAGCCCCATCACAGAAATCATCAGGCTCGGCTCCGAGCTCGACATCTGCTGGTAGCACACCGAGCTCCGACGAGTCGCGTCCGAAGTTGAGCAAGCGGAGTGAAGATCAACAATCGGCCCAGACGTCGTCTTCGATTGAAGATCCGAACCGCCCAACGTTGCGGCACCAGGCGGCATCAGCGACCGCTCACGAACAAACCAAGGCGGGGAACGAGAACGAGCCGCTCAAAGGCCCGCTGGAATTCATTCCGGCGATTTCTGATGCCGACGGTCCGGAGCCGCGCCCTTACGCATACCAGTTGAAGCCGGACGAGCAAGAATCACTAATGAAAAAAATGCAGTCCATGGCAGCCGACGAGATACGCGCGCGCGCCTCGCATCTCGCTGGAGACAGCGCGGCTGCCAAGCCATCCACCGGAGCGAAAAGAGCCAAGGCTGCGCCCACGCCGGAATTTCATGACACCCAATTGCGCGTCTTCGATCTTTCGAATTCGAACGAAGCGGTGCTCATACTTACTGCTCAGGCGAAGGTTCCGTCTGCTCCGGATTTCGATTTCATGGTGGCACTGGTCGCTCGCGAGGACATTTATGGCGATCTGCACAAAGTGTTTGCTCAGACCACGGATGATAAGCACCTGGATGCGCTGCCCCGTTATGATCTGATCGACGCAGTAGACGCGGATGGCGACGGAGTTGGCGAACTTTTGTTTCGGGAGTCCTGGGATGCAGGTTCAGCTTTCGTCGTGTATCGCGTGATAGGGGATCAGTTGTGGCCGTTGTTCGAGGGTAAACCGGGGAGGTAGAGGGATTTTCACCCCGTCAAGACACTGGGGTGAATGTTTGTTTACACATCCAAGTCGGGAGGGCACGGCTTCCAGCCGTGCCGAAATTCGTGGGAGTGCGGTTGCCGGCACGACTGTAAGTCGTGCCTTCCCGATTGACACAGATTTTTCGAGTCATGCCTGTCACATCCAAAGACGTCGAAAGCAAAGTCGAATCTCTGCGCGAGGAGATCCGGCATCACGAGTACCGCTACTACGTCCTCGACGATCCCGAGATCAGCGACGCGGAATTTGATCGCCTGATGAACGAGCTGAAAAAGCTCGAGGCTTCTAACCCGGAATTGGTCAGACCCGACTCTCCCACTCAGCGGGTGGGTGGTGAACCGCGTGAAGGATTCGTCAAAGTTGCGCATTCCGTGCCCATGCTCTCGCTCGACAACGCTTACAGCGAAGAAGAACTGCGCAACTGGGAACGGCGCGTTCACGACTTGAGCGGACGCAAAGACGTTGAGTTCGTCTGCGAGCTCAAGTTGGACGGCATGTCGCTGGCACTGCGATATGAAGATGGCAAACTGGTGCGCGGGATAACGCGCGGGGATGGCACCACGGGCGAAGATGTGACGTCGAATGTGCGAACGGTGCGCTCGGTTCCCCTTTCCATTTCCCCCGAAAAATTGAAGAAGGCGGGCATTCCTGCCGATTTTGAAGTCCGCGGTGAAATGCTGATGCCGATCGCGTCGTTCAAAAAGATGAACGAAGAACGCGAGAAGCACCAGTTGTCGCTGTTCGCGAATCCGCGCAATGCCACGGCCGGTACTGTGCGTCAGCTCGAGCCGAGCATCACCGCACAGCGGCGGCTGGATTACTTCGCGTACATGCTGATTGCGAATGGACGCACGGTTTTTGCCAATCATTGGGAGACTCTGAACGCGCTCGAAGCGGCGGGATTCAAAGTCAACCCGCGGCGCGCCTTGGCGGACAATTTTGATGAAGTATGGAAATTTATCGGTGAGTGGGAAGAAAAGCGCGAATCGCTGCCCTACGAAATCGACGGCGTAGTGATCAAAGTAAATAGCACTCCGCTGCAGCGCGAGCTTGGCTTCACGGGAAAAGCGCCGAGGTGGGCGATTGCCTACAAATACGCGGCGCGAGCGGGGATTACTCAGATTGAAGACATTCTGGTGCAGGTTGGCCGCACGGGAAAACTCACTCCGGTAGCGGCTTTGAAGCCAGTGGCAATCGGTGGGACAACTGTCAGCCGCGCCACTCTGCACAACATGGATGAGATCGAACGCCTGGGAGTGAAGATCGGCGATTGGGTCGAAGTCGAGCGTGGCGGCGACGTGATTCCTAAAGTCACTCGCGTTATTGACGACGACAAGCATCCGCGCGGGCGCAAGCTGTTTCATATGCCGGAGAAGTGTCCAGTCTGCGGCGGTCACGTTGTGCGTGCTGAGGGCGAGGCTGACCATCGCTGCGTTAACCAGAAATGCCCAGCTAAGCTGCGGGAAACCATCTTGCACTTTGCCTCTCGCGGGGTGATGAATATTGACGGCATGGGCGATGCGCTGGTCAATCAGCTAACCGATCGCAGGATCGTGAAAGATGTTGCCGACCTCTACAAACTTACGAAGGACAAACTGCTAAGCCTTGAACGCATGGGGGATAAATCCGCAGAGAATGTCCTGCGAGAGATTGAGAATTCCAAGAAGCTGCCTCTTGAACGCGTGATTTACGGGCTCGGAATTCGCTTCGTCGGCGAGCGGACGGCACAGTTTCTCGCCGAGCATTTCGGCGAGATGGGCGCGATCGAGAAAGCCGGCGAAGAAGAGTTGCAGCAAGTGGAAGACGTCGGGCCACGGATAGCGAAGAGCATTGTCGAATTTTTTGCCGAACCGAAGAACCGCGAACTGGTCGAAGAACTGCGAGCAGCCGGCTTGAGTATGCGCGGCAAGAAAAAAGAGCGCGGGACCAAGCTCGCTGGCAAAACATTTGTGCTGACTGGAACTCTCGCCAACTATACGCGTGACGAAGCTAAGAAGATGATCGAAGACGCCGGCGGTAAGGTCGCTGGTTCAGTGAGTAAGAAAACTGATTTTGTGGTGGCGGGAGCGGATGCGGGATCAAAGCTGGATAAGGCGAAGGAGTTGGGGGTGAAGGTGATTGACGAACACGAGATGAGGTCTCTTCTTGGGAGTTAGTTTTCGGGAAATCATGGCCCGTAGTAGCGGTAATGGCCGATGATCTTCCAGTCGAAGAGAACGTCTTCCATTTGCGGCCCGCGGCCTATGTTATGGACGACCATATAACTTCCGCTACTGCCTCTTCGATCCACCACGATACCAATGTGAGTGACGCCGCCTCCCAAATCCCACGCGACAATATCTCCGGGCGAGTAGTCCTCAGCCCTGCGCGAGATAGGTAGAACAGTCCCCTTGCGCGCGAAGAAGACCATAAGATTGGGAACGCGGCGATGGTCAATATTGGCGTCAGGACGTCGTTGCCAGCGGTGAGGGTATTCATCGAAGTTCCGAGCCATGTCTTCGTGAACTTCCTTCTGAAGATCGATTCCCGCTGCGCGGTAGACTCGAATGATTTCGTCCGTGCAGACTCCGGTATCTGGAGGTACATCGCCTGCGGGATACGGGATGCGTACGTAATCCGAAATGTATCGAACGGGATGGTGGGTACGCTCAAGCGCGGCTTCAACCAGTTTCCGGGTGAATTCGGCGTGCGCTGAAGAGGAACTGGTCTGCGCGCAACAACCAATCGAGCCGAAGGCCAGTAGCAGCAGGGCGTTGCGCACGCACCTCAATGGCTGTGCTCTTCCTGCACCGGAATCACGCATCCGTGGGCGACTTCGCAGACCACGTGCTCGAACTGGATGGTCGTGTGGTCAATGCTGAAGTCGTGATGCAATCGGTCTTTCACGTCCCGCAAAATCCGCTCGCTGGCCGACATGGGGATGTCGGCTATGGAGATGTGGCACGAGAGGGCGCTGGTTTGTGAACCGATGCTCCACACGTGCAGGTCGTGAACGTCATTGACGCCTTCTACTTCGCGGATGGTTGCTTCAACCCGTGCCAGCTTCATGCCGCGCGGCGTGCCTTCGAGCAAAATGTTGAGCGTCTCGCGCATGATGCCGAAGCTTGACCACAAGACCAGTGCTCCTATTCCAAAAGAAAGAGCGGAATCGATCCACGACTGCCCGGTTACAAGAATCGCCCAGCCACCGGCAATAACCGCCGCGGTTGAGAGGGTATCGCCGATCTCGTGCAGCAGTGCGCTGCGAATGTTTACGTCGCGATCGGTGCGGTAGAGCATCAGCGCGATTGCGCCGTTCATGATGACGCCCGCCGCGGCCACCCACATCATGGTGCCAGCGTCGATTACCTGCGGTTGCTGGATTCGTTTGACCGCCTCATAAAAAATGAAGAAGGCGATGATCACCAGCGTCGCCGCATTCGCCAGTGCGGCCAGAACTCCGGCACGATGATATCCATAGGTATGGGTCGCGTTCGGGGGACGCGCGTGCAGATAGACGGCGAAAAGCGAGAGCGAGAGGGCAACCAGATCGGTGAAGTTATGGCCGGCCTCAGACAACAGAGCCAGCGAATGCGAGCGAATTCCCGCGATTACCAGCAGAACTATATAGGCGGCCGTGACCAGCAGCGACACGCGCAGCACTCGTTTGGTGCGCTCACTTCCGCCATGGGCGTGCATATGCACTTATTCAGTTTAAGGATGCGCGGAGTGGGATTCAAGAAGCACTCAAACCGGCAGATTCCTCAGACTTGAAGATCTTCGGAATGACATGACTTGGTGCGGTGCTGAATGCTCTACTGTCTCAACCCCATCCACTTCTCGGAAACAACGATCGAGTTGCCGGGATTTTGGGGATCGTAGCGAACTGACGTCGGCAGGCCAAGACGGCAAGAGTGAAGGTTGATCCATTGGCGCAGATGAGTCACATCCTGGGAAGCCTCGTATGAGACTCCGCCAACGTCATACTGAAAAATCAGCATGGTGGCCGCAGGATGGCCATTGGGCACAACTTCCTGAACATCGATCACGGTGCCGTCGGTGATGCGGCCAATCTGGTTGAGCCAATCGCGGCGCTCGCGTTCGATCTCGGCGGGAGTTTTTTTCTTGCGGCCAAATAACAGATAGGCGGCGAATGCGGCACTCGTGCCGCCGGCCAGCAGCGTATACAAACGAAAAGGAAACATATCTTGGGGCAGCCCGGCAGACGCCGGGCATTCTTAGATCAAGAATACGGCTAGAAAACCTGTGGGGGAAGATACTCCATCGGTTACCAAGGTTCGATGGTTTCCCAGCCGATTCTTTGACGACGCTACTGCAGCGATTTCGGGTCAGACCTGTTCTTTGGTGAAGCCTTGGTAAGCTCTGCATCCAGGTCGTGTGCCGCAGCCGGAGTGCCGACTTTTCCTTCGCGCAAAATTTCTTTCGCGGTCAACCTTCGGCCATAGAGTTTCTCGTTGGCGCCGTTATCGGGACGTAGCGTGGAACCCTCGAGCGAGACCCCGGCAAACAATCCACGTGAGCGCGAATAGGAGAGAATCTCGGCGCGCATAACCACGTCGGTGGCGGCGGTTGCAGTTCGGCCTTTGGGACCGGCTGCGGCGGCGGCATCGGCGCCCAGCTTAACCTTGCTGCCCATCAGCGACTCTGCGCCACGAGGATTCATAACCAGAAGCACGAAGTCGGTGGCCTGACCGCCCAGCTGGAACCCGATGTTTCCACCCTCGAGCGCGTACATAGCCGGGGGGCCCCATGGTCCGGTGAAGTGCTGGCCGCTGCGGCAGACCATTACGCCACGTCCAAAGCTTCCCCCAATTCCAATGGCGAGCTTTTTCACCGATGGGAGAACGATGACGCACTCGGCGTCATCGAGCAGGTCGCTAGGAATGTCATCCGGAATGTTGAGAATCTCTTTCAAAACGACACCAGAATCCTTAACACGGTCAACTTCCTTCGCATTGTCTGCTGCCAACGCCAAAGGAAGGCATGCGAGTGCCACGAAAAATGCCATCAGCTTTTTCATCGCTTCTCCTAAAGTTTTTCGGATGCAGCCATTTTACTCTGAACTCTGCAAAATGAAGCTTGGCTTTGAGGTTCCAGCCAAAGCCTGAGTTGTGGATATTTTGCCGAAATTCTACTCGCTTGTGGTAACACTTTCAGGCCCATGGAAATGCACGCAAATGTGACCCTTCGTGTGCTCCTTTTGTAACTTGGCGAACGCTCGCTAGTGGCCTAGAGTCAGGCAGTTAGCGGGGTTCAGGCCACTTAGCCGAATGCCTGAGTTGAAGGTGCTTCGGCAAGCCACGTGCATCTAATTAAATGAGGTGGCCCCTGGCCGTGGCTACTTGTGCAATTTCGGGACGATATGGGCATGAAGTACATTGGCGCGTTTTTTGGTCTGATATTGACGGTGGGAGCCTCGATTCCGGTGAAAGCCCAGAGCTCCGCCTACATGGCTTCTCCGATCGCCGAAGCCTCACCTGATCTTGATTCAAACCAACCTGGCTCTATTGTCACCATTCAGAAGCGAGTCAACGAGGTTAACGTGCTGTTCATCGCCATGAACAAGCACGGCAAGTTTGTGCGCGACCTCAGCAAGAGTGATTTCAACATTCTCGATGATCACAAGCCTCCGCAGGCGATTGTGAATTTTACCCAGCAGACGGATCTGCCCCTGCAGATGGGTTTGTTGGTGGATACCAGCGGATCAGTGCACGGACGCTTTCAATTCGAGCAGGATGCCGCGGTGGGGTTTCTTCAGCACACGATTCGGCAGCATTATGACCACGCCTTTGTGATGGGCTTTAACTCCAGAAACCATGTTTCCCAAGACTTTACCGACAACGTTACGCTGCTGGCCACTGGAGTACAGCGACTTGAAGATGGCGGCGGAACCGCCCTATACGATGCCATTTACACGGCCTGCAAAGAGCGGTTGTTGAAGGATGACTCGGACCGTCCGATGAGGCGAGCATTGGTGATTCTGAGCGACGGTGAGGACAATCAGAGTGAACATACGCGGGCACAGGCCATCGAGATGGCGCAACGCGCGCAGGTGATCATATACACGATTTCGACCGACGATAGCGGCCTGATTTTGCGGGGCGACAAGATTCTGCAACAGCTCTCAGATTCGACCGGCGGACGCGCTTTCTTCCCCTTCAAAATGAAAGACATTAAGAGCTCGTTCTCTGCCATTGAAGACGAGTTGCGCAGCCAGTATGTGGTTTCCTACCACCCGGCGGACTTCGATGCGGACGGCCGCTACCGGTCAATTGAAATCACCGCGCTGAAGAAGGACTTGCAGGTGCGCGCCCGCAAAGGATACTTCGCACCTCGCCAGTAAGATGGTTCTGCACCTGATGGTGCTAAAATCGCATCCAACAAGATAAGTTATTCAACAAATGCAACGTTCTCTAATCATCCTGGGACTGGTCTTGAGCGCTTCGCTTTCAGCCACCGCGAATCAAGCTCACGCAAAGCCGGGCAAGGTGCAGGCAAAGCCATCTACAGTCCAGCCGCAAGTGCAGCCGGCCGCCGCTCCAGTCAAGCCCACTCCGACACCGGAGCAGGGCCCATCGTCGCCGCCGCAGGTAACTTTTCAAAATGGGCAGCTGACGATTGAGGCCAGGAATTCAACGATGGGCGATGTCTTAAATGCGGTGAAGCAGAAGACGGGTGCCGCCGTAGATATGCCAGCCGCCTCAAGCGAGCGCGTAGTCGGGCGTTTCGGCCCAGGCTCGCCGCGTGACGTAATGGCGCAGCTGCTGAATGGGTCGCATTATGACTATGTTCTGCTCGGCTCGCCGGCTGATCCAGGAGCGTTGAACAAGATTGTGCTGATGGCCAGGGCGATGG
>Ga0070717_10003356_pt1 | contig 11436 bp, 8 predicted proteins | sample LARL113metaG_FD_71366 | JGI IMG/M metagenome (GOLD analysis project Ga0070717, IMG submission 71366) | Corn, switchgrass and miscanthus rhizosphere microbial communities from Kellogg Biological Station, Michigan, USA - LAR L11-3 metaG | ecosystem: Host-associated > Plants > Roots > Rhizosphere ...
GATCCAGCGAATAATCGGCCGACTTTCGGTAGCCTGCCTCGGAGACGCTGGCGAGCAACATTGGATCGACAATCACCTTCTCGATTTTGTCGCGCAGTGCTTGAGCCGGATCGTTTGAGCGATGATTGAACACAAACCCAGTTTCGCCTTCGCGAATAAAATCATTAAAGCAGTTGAGGTTTGACACTATCACGGCACAAGCGTGCGCCATGGCTTCGAGCGGCGCTAGCCCAAAGGATTCGCCGCGCTCGGCCAGCGACGGATAAACGAAAAGTCTGGCTGCGCGAAAACTCTGCTCCAACGCTGCTAAATTAAAAATTGGGCCGGGGAAAAAAACTTTGCCGCCCGCTTTTGCAGCGACACATTTGAGCTCGATCAGATAGCGTTCACCGCCGCCGCCAAATTCCTCCTCAGCTGGACCCAAGATCGACAATTTCCATTCCGAGGAAAGCTCGCGCGGCATGTTTGCGAATGCATCGACCAACAAGTGAACACCCTTCTCCGGATGAACTCGTCCCACAAACAGGATAATTTTCTCGCGCTCGTTGATTGGAAGCGGCGCACGGTCCATTAGCGATGTCGGCGCGGGGTATGGAATGACCGCAATTTTGTCTTTTAGCAGCGGCGCTTCCTCAGCGATCGCCCGGGCGACAACGTGCGACGGCGCCTGCAATCGCCCTGCCCGCGCGTAAAATCGCATCTGACCTTTCGGATATCTGGCCACGTGTACGTACACTTTTCCACGTTTCGAATTGCGCAATAAGATCGGCAGCCAAAAGGTGTTGGTGACGACAATGTCCGCTTCGGGCAAGATCGACATCGCCCTGAGCGAATAAATCAGGTCCAGAATTTTCAGCCAAAAGAGCGAACGCGATGCGGCGAATCCACGCACGCGGAGATGTTTCACGCCGCTTAAAATTTCTTCGCGGTGAAATTCGGGGACGGCTCGCGAAATCTGCACTACTTCGTGGCCGCGCCGCGCAAATTCCTGGCCCAACGCGAACCAAATCTTTTCCACCGCTCCACCTCTGATCGGCGGCACCGGAAAAAACGCGCCGAGCACGATTGTAATTTTCATTCCTAGCAGGGCGTCTCCTGCTCGCCACGGGACGAGTCAGTCCGATCCGCCAAGGGACGGATTCGTCCGATCGGCAAACTGCCGGACAAGATCGATAAGAGTGAATCGACAGCACGATCAATCTCGTAGCGCCGCGCGAAGCAATTGCGCGCGTTGGTCCGCATCAGATGTCGATCTTGGTCGGGGGTGCTCAACCAGCGCTCCATTAATCGCGTTATGCCTCCCAGGTCGTCGGTATCGACGTAGCCGGCACGATCGATCTCGACTTCATGCCAGATATTGACTCGATTGGAGATGAGCACTGGCAACCCGGCAGCGAGAGCTTCCACCACCGACATACCAAAGTTTTCCTGGTGGGAAGGGAGAATAAATGCGTCTGCGCAGACCAATGCCGCGTGTTTGATTTCGCCCTGCAACAGCCCGGTAAAAACAACCGGAAGATCTGCAACTCGAGCGCGCAATTCTTTTTCCCATCCGACTTGGTCCGGACCAGCCAGAACGAGTGAAGTGCCCGCCGGTTTCAATTTGCGAAACGCGTCGATGATCAAGTCGCAGCCTTTTTTTGGATGCAGCCGGCCAAGAAAAAGAAGAATGCGCTTATTCCGCAACGATGGAAACCGCTCGAAGAATTTCTCTGGTGCTTGCGGCGCGAGCGGCGCGGGAGCTTCGATGCCTAGCGCTGAAACTTTTTCGCGGCAACGATAGAGCCAGAAAGATTTTCGGGCCTGCAATCGTTCCTCTTCGGAAGTGAAGATCACCGCTGTCGCATCGCGCAGCACTCGGTAATCCGCCCACGGCCAGTAGAGCCATTTCTTCAAATGCTTCAGCGGAAAGCTTCGCTTGAACCACGGATCGAGCATCCCGTGTGGAAAAACAAAGTACGGTGTCGATGTGCGGGCGTAGCGCAGCCACGCGGCAAAGCTGATGTATTGCCAGAGGCCGTTCACGATGACGTAGTCGTAATTTTCGCCGTGTTTTCGCAACCAGGGCATTAGTTTTTTTGAATATCGGTAACTCGTTAGGCCAGTGCCGAGCGCATGCACGGTGAGATCGACATCGGCCAGCCACGGCGACGCTGGATCGTCGAGAACGACGATGTCGATCTTGTGACCGCGCCGCGCGAGTCCCCGGCTAAGTGCCAGCACAGCCGGCGAAACGCCGCCCACGCCCGGGTCGAGCGTCTGCACCATTTGCAAAACGTTCAGCGCGCTAGACAACGAAGCCTTCCGTTCGCTGAAAATATCGGCACTCGGGAGAAAGGTTCTGGAGGGGGCGCGCCGGCACGCCGCCGTAGAGCTGATGCGTTTCGGTAAAATTTTTGTTCAGCAACGATTTCGCTCCGAGCACGCAGAAATCGGGAAGCGCGCTGCCACCGAGCAAGACGGAATTTGTTCCGACAAAGCAATAATCGCCAATGCGCACGGGTGCCGATGTTTGCCGGCTCTGCTCGATGTCGATCGTGTGCGTGATGATCTGCGATTGAAATCCTGCCACTGTTGTAAACTTACCGATCGTCACCAAATTCGTACAGTCGATCAGATGCCGATGCGTAATGGCGGAGTGTTCTCCAAGGATTAACTGCGGTTGTCGATCTTTCTCCTGAGCGAAGTGACGTGAGGGTCCCAATGGAAAACCGGTGATCCAGTTGCCGCGGCCGATCGAGACGCGCGCCTTCAAATGAAGGAGATCGATGTTCTTGCACAGCGTGAAGTGATCGATGCGGCTCCCTTCTTCCATGATCAAGCGCGATGGAGAAACCCAGGAGAAGCCAATTCGGCAGCTCGGATGAATCTGAAAGCCGAATTGCTTTTGCAACAACGAACGGCGCATCTCCCATGGTAGAAATAGGCTCAGGAGCATCAGGATTCGTTTCACAATTTCGCTCCCAAACTGCGGTAGATGTCGATGTACAGGGCGATCATCGTTTCGGACGAGAATCTCTCCGCGTTACGCAAACTTTTTTCGCTCCACGTCGCGCGCTGCGCCGGATCACTCAGGCGCAGCAAATCGGATGCGAACCCGTCTTCATCATCGACACCGTGAAAAAGTCCGGCGTCGCCAGCCGCTTCGGGGAGTGGACCGGAGTTTGCGCAGATGACCGGACAACCGCAGGCCTGCGCTTCGATAATCGGCCAGCCGAAACCCTCGAAGCGAGACGGATACATGAGCGCCGTCGCGCAGTTATAGAGCGTCTCGAGCGTTTCGCTTTCCGGGTTTTCCAATTGCGTAATGCGCTCCGCGACTCCGAGCTCTCGCGCGAGCGACATCAGTTGCGCGTCTAACAGATCGCCCGCGAAAACGAGCCGACCATTCCATTTGTCTTTGCAACGTGCGAAAATTCGGAGAACGCCGTCGCGGTTTTTCCGACGAAGATTGGAGCCGACGTGGAGAGCGAATGGAAGGTCGACGTTGAATTTGTCGATCTTGGCCAGGCGCGCGCGCGCGATTTCCGGCGGGAGTCTGCGATACCGGTAGTTTAAGCCCATCGGCACGATGCTGATGCGCGGAAGATTATTTTCGCGGGCGACCAAGCGCTCGGCGTCACCGGCAGTCGCACGGGAGACGCAGGCAATGGCGTCTGCTTGTCGAAGACCGTTGAGAATCCGGCGCTGTAAAATGCGCCCGGTAAAAGACGCGGGGCAATCGGTCCGCTCGCCCAGAGCGCCGCGCACAGCGAGCAAATCATGACACGTGACCAAGATCTTATGCGGTTTACAATTTTTGGCATAGACGACATTGGAATGATCGCAAATGTGGACGAGCACCGGTTGCATCAACAGTTTCCTTCTTAATTTTCCCGGAAAGAGAATGTACTTGTCGATGTAAGCGAGCCATTTGGCGGCAGATTTGCCTAACGACTTTATTTTTCCGAGAACCGGTTCCGGCCTGATCAGTTCCGCGGAGATGCCAGCGGCTGCCAATCCTTCCAGCATCATGGCATTGAATCGCTGCATGCTTTGCTGCTGATCGGGCTTGTAGTTACCGATCAGCAGCACCATTGCCTTGAATAGGTCCGGCACCTGAGCCGTGCAATCGCTCTGCATAGGCCGAGCGGCCGCGCACTGGAGTCGGGATCTTTTGGCGCGACGCAGGAATCGCGCCCGGTGTGAACTGGCCTTCTTTAATATTGAGTGCAGCCAGGGCAAGACCGGTCACGAAGACAACAAATCCGAGAATGGTCGGCTGACCGAATTGGCCGCTGATCATGGGAAGAAACGCGGAGCTGAAAAGCAACATTGGGAGCAGATTGCCTAACGACACTGATCTCAAACAAAGCCAACCGATGCGCACCGCGAGAATGCAGCGCCAAAGAATGTAACCGACACCGAGGATCGGCCCGCTCTCCAGAAATACGCGCGACCATTCGTCTTCGGTAAGCAAAAACAAGGCGTGACCAGTAAGAAGCTTGGCGCCAGCGTTAGTGCCAATGCCGAGGCCGTAGCCGAGTAGCGGCGCTTTGGTCAAAACGTAAAAGCCTTCCGAAAAACTGGACCAAAGACGTGACACGACACTACCGGCAACAGTTTGCTCGGATGCTTCCGCCACTTCGGTGAAACGCGTCGTGATCACGCTCATTCCCTCTTTGAAAACGGCGGTCCGACTAACGACAAATCCTAAGACCAGCACAACGATGAGCACCCGGCCGAAGCGGTTGATCATGTTCGGCCGCAGGACGATTACCACCAACAAAGAAGCTACCACAACTGCACACGCGGCCACGACCGAGCGGCTTCCGGAGACAGCGACCCCGATGATGAGCGCAATGCCAGCTGCGGCGAGCAGCCAGTTTTTGTAGATTCCTTTCGTTAGCACGCCCCAAATCAAATATCCCGTGGCCAGGGAATAAAAAGCGACCACCCCGATGACGAACGAAAATGGGCCAGCCGTGCGCACTTTACCCATCGCGGCCGTCATCATTTCCCCTTCACCGCCGGCTGTGCGATTGACGAGCGCGTCGGGCGCGGCCCGAAATTGCGCGACGAGCAAGATCGACATCGGAATGAGAAGCAGCAAAATCCACCAACCGAATTTCCTCAGGTCTTCGGGACGCAGCACGCGCGCCATCACGAAAATCAAAGGGAGATGAAAATAATTGGCGTGAACTCCGTAACCGGCAACCAGGACAATCATCTTCGGCGGGATATACGGCAAGAGCTGCGCGAAAGTCGCGAGAAGGGTGAGGGCGGCAATTATGGCGAGCGCAACCGTCCAGCTGTTGCGCGGAAAAATCCGCGCGCGAATGGCGAAGAGATAGACGCCGAATGCGACCGGATCGCGCACAATGAGTAACGGGTTGGAAAGCTGCGGCACGACCCATTTGCGCAGTGCGCCTTCAACCAAGAGCAGCCAGAAATAGAGCCAGATGAGTTGGCGAATATAGCCCTTCGCTTTCTCTTTGGGATCGTCCGTGTTCATTTGTTGATCAACGCGCGGATCGCAGCCACGATCGTGTCGCCGTAGCCACGCCAGGTACGTTCACTCGCGCGTCTCCTGGCCGCAATCCCCATGCCAGAGAGGCGCGACCGATTCTGCGCGCACCAGCGAATTTTTTCGGCGATCGATTCCGGCGAGCGGATCGGGATAAGAAAACCAGTTTCTCGATCAACAATCAAATCATCTGCGCCAGCATTCTTCGTCGCGATCACCGGAAGCCCGCACGCCATCGCTTCCTGTTGAACGAGGGCGCGGCCTTCAACGATGGAAGGCAAAACGAAAACGTCGCAGTTCTGCATGAGCCGCAGAACATCGACATGCGGCCGCGGCTGTTCGTACACAAAATTCGCAAGTCGCTGGCGGTACCAATTGAGCGGTCGAATGAGCGAGCCCATCACGACGAGTTCGATTTCTTTCGAATCGATCATCTTCATCGCCGCGAAGAGATCGGCCAAGCCTTTGCGCTGCGTCATTGCGCCGGCGAAAAGAACGCGCAGAGGTTGCCCGCCACTGCCGCTTGTCGGCCTTTGCTCCACCGGCTCCGGAGTTGGCGTGCCGAATGGCGCAACCAGGCATTTTTTTGTCGCGCGAGTGTGCGCGGGAAGCGAATCTAAAACAAATGCACTCGGGCAGATGACGAGTTCAGCCAGCTCCAATTCTCTCGTTTTGCGCGCAAGTTTTTTCTGAGAATCGCGCGTTGCGCCTAACGTCGGTTCCCAATCGGGATAACGCTCCGCTTCTCCACGCAGCAATCGCTGAGCCGTTTCCCAATAGGCGATCGGAAGATCGTAAATGCGTCTTAGACCGAGATCGCGTGCCGCCAGAAAGGCATTTTCAGCGCAATCTTCATACGTGTAAACGGCCCGTAAAGTTGGGAACTTGGCGTGACGCAGGCGGCGCGCTGCTTCGCGGTCGAGGCCTTGCCAAACCTGGTCGACGCTGGCCCAACCGGTCTCGTGCGCGATTAATTTCGCTAGTCCAAACCTCCCAGCCAGCAAGCGTACCAACTCGCGAAATGGGTGGACGTCAATCTTGTCTGCAGGCAACGGGTAATTCCGGCGCAACGTGCCCCGAATTTTCGGCGTTAACTGCGGATAAGATTCTTTCGACCAGGCAATCGTCGTGACAAAGCGGGTAAGCAGACTGTCGCGATAAAGTGCGTCGAGCAACGCGCGCACATTGGCGTTGCCGAAAGGATGCGTGAGCAGGACCATTTATTCCGCCCGGTCGCTGCCCAAAATGCGGCGATAAGCTTGCGCGTAAAAATCCATCGGCACGAGTTCGTGCTGCAATTCTTCGCGCGTGCGGTTCGATCGGTCGACATATTCGGCGTCGCTCATGTGTGTGACGCGTTCGAGCAGATTGGCCAGAGCGCGCGGATCGCCCGGCTCACAAACCAGAGCCTGGCGGCCGCCGGCTTCGGGCAAACCGCCATCACGCGTGATGATGCATGGGACGCCAAGATTTCGCGCCTCGATCGCGGCCAACCCGAAATCTTCATTCGTGTGCGGCGGCACTACAACCCAGCGCGCGTTCTTCATGCGATCGGCTTTGGTCGCTTCATTGACAAACCCATCAATCTGAACGTCTTGCAAGCCGTACTTTTCGATCTTATGTTCAATTGCCGGGCGCAACGGCCCATTCCCGATCAAAACCAGCGGCCATGCCGCGCGATCGATCTCGGCTTGGGCATATGCATCGACCAACGTCTCGAGGCCTTTGTTCGCGATCCAGCGACCCACGAAAACGAATCCGCGCCGTTGGTTGGGCGAGGTCCAACCCTGCGGCAGATTCGATACCGTCGGGACCTTGCGGCTGGCGCGGCGTTTGTGGTTCCCTTCCCAGGTTTGCCAGACAAAATCGGAATTGTACCAGCGTTCGTCCGCCAACCGGGCGCTAATTCGCCAGAGCAAACGATGCAAATTCCACTCGGGCCGCATGTAATTGTGAATTGTCAGCACGATCCGTTTGCCGAAAAGTTTCGCGAGCGCGACCACGTCTGGAGATGCGTTTTGCAAATGCACGATGTGCGACCATTTGATCGCGTCCGCCAGGTCGCGTCCGGCGCGATCGACGAAGAGGACAGCTTCGTGTTGCAGCATCGAGGCCAGTCCCGGATGCAAGGCGAATCCCCTGATCTTTTTTAAGCAAATCCGGACGGTGAAATCGGGTTCGCGGCGTACTGCTTCGGCCACGGCAAGAACAAAAGCTTCAATTCCCCCGTAGGTGCCGAAGCACGGGCTGACCAACAACAATTTGGTTTGTTTCACCGGCTGGCAATTTGCGCGCGCTCGTTTGCATTTAACTCAAGCGCCTCGGAAAACTTCGCCCCAATTAGCTTCCAGGATGAAGTTTTCTCCTGCCAATCACGCAAACGTTGGGCGCGCGTTTTCAGTTCGGCTGGTGAAATTCCTTCGAGCAATTCGCCCGGCGCCACTAGCCAGCAGATCGGCGCCGGTTTCGATGGGTCGGCAAAATCGGCCAGGATGTCCAGCGTATGCGCTGCGTAGGCCATGAAAGAGCCTGACTTGGCGTAGCTCAATTCGTCCTGACCGAAAACGCCTAACGAAACTGTGGCAAATATTTTCGAAATCGCGGATTCGGATTGTGCACCGAGCTGCTGGAACCCGTCCGCGAGTTGTAAACTCATCAACAAGCGCTCTTCTTCCTCTTTTGATTCGAAATCAGAATCCGCTCCCACGCAAATGATCTTCGTGATCACTTTGGCAGCGGCGAGCGAACTCAGACTGTTCTGCATTTTCCTGAGCGCGCGCAGGCGTGAACCTGGCAGTCCAAAAATAACCGCCCAGCCTCGCTTACGCGGAAGATCGACATCTGCACTGCGGCGAATGTTTGACCCGACGGGAAGAACGTGAATCGGTGTGTTGGCACAAAGGGCGCGAAGATGTTCGGCGTGGCTAGAGGTGCTCGTGAAGGCAAGATCGACATGTTCTAGCAAACGCTTGATCGCGCGCCGATGAAACAACTGCACGAAGAAATTTTTGTTTGTCATGGGCCAAAACGTCCAGATCTCGTGAAACATCACGACCAGCCGTCCGCGCGTTTTGTTTTTCCAGTCAATCAGCGCCTGAATCAAATCGCGCGGATATCCGAGGGGGTGAAAACCGTAAGCGCTGTACTGCACAAGTATTTTGCCAGCGCTCAGCGGCAACTGTTGCACATGTTCGGATGGAACAAGCACGCGAAAATTTTGTCGGCTCGGTAAATTTTCCAGAAGCCGCAATGTGTAATCGGCAAGTCCACCGGTTCGCGGCTCGGCTTCCGGAGCGATGATGACGAGATCGCCGGTCATGGCAATGCCTCCTGCTCGACGCGAAGGCCCAGTAGCGCCGCGACTTCGGTGGCAATAGCGCTCCAAGCCGCGTTTTCGTCATACCATTTCCGCAACGCTCTCGTTCGCGCGATTAGATCGAGATCGGAAATTGTTCCCAATTCGTTAGGCGCGATGGTGAAGCACAGCGGGGCAGATTCCGATTTTGCCTTGCTGATAATTGCGCAACCGTGCGCCGCATAGGCCATGAACACGGTTGATTTGCTCCAATTCCCGGTTGTGGCGATCGCTAGACCAAACCCCACTTGCGAAAGCAATCGGGAAACCTCAGCAGAAGAGAGCAATCCATGGCGCACTATGACTCCGGGGTTGGGCCAAGTGGCGATCAATTGCTCGGAACGTGCGTCGAATTTTTTATCACGCGGCCCGATGAGATGCAGTTTTCTCAGATGCCCGTTCCCCTCCCAGGAGCGGACCTCGTGGTTGAACATCTGCAATGTTTGCAAACGGCCGAAAGGCAATCCGAAAATGGCAAAGTCGGTGCGCGCTCGTTGCTCCGAGGAATCGCCAACCCGCTCGATGTTTGATCCGACCGGAATCAAGTGAATGTCTGTGCGGCCAGAGATCTTCTGAAGTTTCGTCACGTGTTCGGCTGTATTCGTGACGATCACATCGGCGAGGCCCGCGAGTTTTCGGATGACGCGGCGGTTGCACATGTCGATCCAAAAATATCGAGAGAGAACCGTGAAGTTGTCGCTGGGCAGTTCGTGAAAAAATATCAACAAACGGCCAGCCGGAGACTTTGCCTTCCACGCTCGCAGCACGGGCGGCAACCAGGTGGGGCAGCCGTAGCGGTGATATGCACGGCCGGCGTAATGCAAAAGGACATCCGCGTCACCGGAACGTGTGAGGACCTGCGCAAGCTTTTCCGGGTCTTGATCGAACTCTGTAATTGCAGAATGGCCGAGCCCGGCCGTTGATTGCGCCGCTCCGTCGATCACAAAAAACTGGGTTCTCGACCCGCTTATCGGCCAATGTCGATGTAAGAGCCAACTGTATGTGCCGATGCCGCAAACTTCCGGCGGCAGGCGGGTGGTGATAATGACAACCGGTCGCGGGTTCATTGTGCCTCGATAAATTGTGAGATGGCGTCCCAAAACCTGTGGGTCTGATCGGCCAGCATGAATTCTCGCCGCGCAAGCTCGCCCGCATTCGTGGCCACTTCGGCGCAACGCCTATCGGTCAGTTGAGCGAGCGATTCCGCAACTTCAGCCGGATCGAGCGTCGGAAGAAAAATTGCGGCGTTGTTTCGCTGTAAAAGATCGAACGCAGCGGAATCAGTCGGACCGTGGTAAACAATCGGAATACCGCTGCCGACATAGGTGACCATTTTGGTTGAGACACTGAAGCGCGCGAAGTTTTCGTGCTCCGGTCCGAACGGCATCGGCATGTAAAGCAGATCCGCCTTTTGCATGTCGCACTGGACCTGCTCTTCGCCAGCGAACGGCAACACGTTCACCTGTTTGATGTCTTTCCAAACATGTGGGCGAATATACTCGCATCGACAGGTCACGCTGGTGGTGGTCGAGGTTTGGCGCTCCAGAATATTCAGCGCTTCGAGAAACGCGCGGAAGTTGCGCTCGTAGGCCAGGTGAAAAAGTCCCATGAAATAAATCCGCCAAACGAGCTGCTCAGGTTTTTTGCGATACGGATGGACCTCGGCCAATCCGTCCGTGACGACACAATAGTCGCGAGAGCCATAACGGCGGGAATATTCGCGGCCGAGCGCATCGGAGATGACAAATCTGGCGTCGGCGTTCAACCATGCCTCGCGGATTGCTGGTTCGCGTGTGGCGGCGCTCACTTCAGCCGCCGCAGTGTAGGCAAGGTCGTCGTGCAGGCTGATAAAAAACGGAAGCGAAAGCTCACGCGCGACGGCTTGAGCTTGGGCGAAATCGATTCCCGAATGCGGGACGGAGTGAATGGCGCGCACATTCATCCTACGAGAAAAGCTTTTCAAGCGACGCCGGAACCGCGGCGCAAAGATAGACATCGTTTTCTTCGGAAGCATGGAGAGACGGCTGGTTTCAATTTTTCCCCATGACGGACGGCTGGGAAGATGAGTTTCGTTAGGCCAAGGCTTCGGCCGTCGGGGAGAACAACAAATGCTGTGCCAATTCACCGGAGCTGCCTTGAGCAGCGCCCGCAGAATCCGTGCGCCGCCGCCGCCGGCCGAGCCAAGGCTGAATGGCTGCAGGAAAAGGATTTGTTGTTGCTCGCGCAGCCGCTCTCGATATTTGGCAAGCGCGTTCCCAGCGATGGTGCGCCAGTTGAAAGTGGCTGCGATTCCCACGCAACGTTTCGACAAGCTCTCGTACGCGGCAACATCGAGCTTGAGAAGGTGGCAAATCGCCGCCGCGAACGCGTCGATTTCTCCGGACACAACCAACAGTTCTGGTAACTGCTCCCCGAGAATATCTCCCGGGCCAGGAACATCAAATGCGACGGTTGGAATGCCGGCGGCAAGTTGCTCCAGAACGGCCAACCCAAATCCTTCCACGTAACTCGGGAACGCGCCGGCCGCGCAATCGGAGAGCAGCTTCGGCAGATCCTCCGGAGAATATTCGGAGAT
>Ga0070717_10003357_pt1 | contig 11436 bp, 8 predicted proteins | sample LARL113metaG_FD_71366 | JGI IMG/M metagenome (GOLD analysis project Ga0070717, IMG submission 71366) | Corn, switchgrass and miscanthus rhizosphere microbial communities from Kellogg Biological Station, Michigan, USA - LAR L11-3 metaG | ecosystem: Host-associated > Plants > Roots > Rhizosphere ...
CGATCGCGCTGCAGGTCGAGGGCGACCGAGCTCGCCGGACCATCGAGGTGGACGGCGTGCGGCGGCGCGGAGTCGACCTTCCCGGCAGCTTTCGAGCCACGCTCTTCTGGCCTGATGACCTCGGCCTGGTCAAGGCCGGACCTGACCTCAGGCGCCGGTTCTTGAACCAGATGCTCGTCCAGGTCGAACCCGGCTACGCGCGGGCCCTGGCCGGCCTGCGTCGTGTGCTCGAGCAGCGGAACAGCCTGCTCAAGCGCATCGCCGCCGGGGACGAGGCGGCGGACGTGCTCGACGTGTGGGACGACGAGCTCGTGAAATACGGAACCGAGATCGCGAAGGCGCGGGCGAGGGCGGTCGACGAGCTGCGTCCGCAGGCGGCCAGGAGCCACGCCGAGATCGCTCGTGGCGAGCGCCTCGAAATCGCGTATTTGGGCCCTCCGGAAGATTTCGCCCTGGCTGTGCAAAAGTCGCTTGGCGACGACCTGCGCCGCGGGGTGACCACGGTGGGTCCGCATCACGATGATCTCGCGATCTCGCTGACCGGCCGGGAGGCTCGAAGCTTCGCCTCCCAAGGCCAGCAGCGCACCGCCGTGGTCAGTCTCAAGCTCGCCGAAGCGGAGCTGGTGGCCCGGCGGACGGGCGAACGCCCCGTGCTTCTGCTGGACGACGTCCTTTCAGAGCTCGACGCGGAGCGCCGGGGCGCGCTCCTGGGCAGGGTGGCGGGCGAGGGCCAGGTGATCATCACCTCGGCCGAGGCGGGCCCTTTTCCGCCCGACCTGATGGCGGAAGCGAGGGTCTGGACGGTCACCGCGGGCAGGATCGAGGCCTGTGGATAAGCTGGGCAATATCCTCCCAACAGTCCTGCGCCGGCAGCCCGGCGGCGGTCGCATACTCGGCACCCGCGTGGCAGCGGAGTTCAGGACCATGATCGGGCCCGACCCGGCCCGCCTTTGCGAGTCGGTGGAGCTGAAGTCCGGCGTGCTCGTGATCACGACCTCGAGCCCGGCGCTGGCCCATCAGCTGAGGCTCGACGCCGAGACCGTGGTCAAGCGGCTGAACGATCTGGACCTTGGCCGCCGTGTGCGGTCGCTGAGGGTGCGAATCGGCAGGTCGACCCCGACGTGACGTCCAGGGGTCAAAGGCTCGACGCGGCGCAGCGCGGGGCCGCCGGCACGGAGGGCGCGCTCCGGGTGATCGCCGGCGCGGGCACAGGCAAAACGGCCGTCATCGCGGAGCGTTTCCGCCGGTTGGTGGCGGCCGGAGCCGACCCGGCATCAGTGCTCGTCATGACCTTCACCGACCGTGCCGCCAGAGAGATGCGGGACCGCATCGAGCAGCTGATCGGCGCGGACGCGCCCGCGGTCGGCACCGTGCATTCGATCGCGCTGGGGTGGCTGCGCGCGGACGGCTGGCGTGTTGGCGTGCCGGCCCGCTTCCGGATCGTCACGGGCGCCGAGCGGTGGATCCTCGCCCGCGAGCTCATGTGGCGCCTCGCCGACCCCGCGCTCACCGGCGACGAGCGGCCCGACGACCTGGTCGGACCCGCGCTGCAGATGCTCGAGCGGCTGAAGCAGGAGCTCGTCCCGCTGCGCCGGCTGTCGCAGTGGGCGGCTGTAGCCGAGGACGCGGAGAAGGCCGAGCTCATGCTCGCGTGCGTCAGGCTGTTCGCGGCCTACCGGCGGGAGTGCCGCCGTCTCGGCCTGCTGGACTTCGACGACCTGCTGGAGCGTGCGGTCGCCCTGCTCGCCGAGAACCCGAGCGTGCTGGCCGCCTACCGCCGCCGCTATCCGTACGTGCTCGTCGACGAGTATCAGGACCTGAACCTCGCCCAGGAGCGGCTGGTCGAGCTGATCGCGACCGCGCCTTTCGTAGTGGGCGACGACGACCAGAGCATCTATCGGTTTCGTGGTGCGTCGAGGGCAAGCCTGGAGAGGTTCTGCTCGCGCTTTCCCGCCGCCGGTACCGTGACGCTGGGCCGCAACCACCGCAGCTCGCGACCGATTGTGGCTGCCGCGGCCGCGCTGATCGGGAACAACCCGGAGCGGCTGGCCAAGGACCTCGTCTCGCGCAAGGCAGGACCTCGTGTCGAGATATGGGAATGTCCCGACGGAGACGCCGAAGCCGCGGCGATCGCGGACGAGGCGGCCGGGTTGCTGGCGGCGGGGATGGCGGCCGATCGCATCGCGGTGCTGTGTCGCACCAATGCCATCGCGCGACCGGTGGCCGACGCCCTGGCCGCGCGCGGGCTGCCGCACGTGGTGATCGGCGGGCAGGGCCTGCTCGACCGACCGGAGGTGCGTGACGCGATGGCCATGCTCCGAGCGCTTCGCGATCCGAGCGATCAGATCGCGACCCTGCGTGTGCTGACGCGTCCGCCTTACGACGTGGACGGCGAGGAAGCGGTTCGCATGCTGCGGGACAGCAAGGCGCGCACACCGCACTCGGCCGTGTTCGACGAGCTGGGCGCGGCGGCGATGTCGATGGACGTGCGCGACCTCTTCTTCGAGCTCATGAACCGAACGCGGTATCTCGAAGCCGCGACCGCGCGATCAGAGCCGAGCGCGGCGGCACGGGTGGCGGCGAACGTCAGCCGGTTCGCCGAACGCATCGCTGAGTTCTGCGAGGCGAATGCAGACCATTCGCTGAACGCGTACATGAAGCACCTCGAGCTGGTGCTGCTCTCTGGCGAAGATGAAGCGCCGGGCGCGCCCGACATCGAAGGCAACGCGATCTCGGTGATGACCATTCACCAGGCCAAGGGCCTCGAGTTCGACGCCGTGTTCGTGCCGGCGCTGGTCGAGGGCCGGCTGCCGCAGTCTGGGCGGTCGCAGAGGTTCGAGCTTCCGGCCGCCGTGCTCGAGCCGCTCGTGCGCGGGCGCGAGGACGTGGTCGCGGAGGAGCGCCGGCTGCTGTACGTGGCGATGACGCGGGCGCGGCGCCGGCTCTACCTGACGAGGGCGTCGCACTACGAGGGCGGGCGGCGCTGGAGGGAGTCGCGATTCCTGCAGGAGATCCGTGGGAGCGGGTCCGTCGTTGAGCGGTCGTTCTCACGACCGTCGCCTCCCGCCCAGGCCCTGCGCGCAAGCGCGACCAGGTTGGGCCTTACTGATCGCCCCACGAATGGCGACGGATCCACCTGTCCCGCTCCACTCACTCTTTCCTACTCCTCCATCCAGGCCTATCGCGACTGTCCCAAGCACTACTGGTTTCGGTATGAGCAGCGGCTGCCCGCGGCGCAGAGCGCGGAGGCGGTGCAGGGCCAAATCCTGCACGAGGTCCTTCGCCGGGCCGGCGAGGCGCGCCGGGAGGGCGATGAGGTGACCGCCCGCCGCCTGAGGTCGTGGCACGCGAGCACCTGGAAAGAGACGCCGTTCCCGGACGACCGCCGCGCGCCCACCTTCAAGCGGATCGGCCTCGCGCAGCTCGAGGCGTTTCGGGCCGCAGGTGGATTCGACGTCGCGCCCGAGATGGTCGAGCGCGATTTCTCGGCCGCGGTCGATGGCTTCACCCTCCACGGCGTCATCGATCGCGTCGACCACACCGACTCGGGGTGGCGGATCATCGACTACAAGACAGGCCGGCCCCTCGGCCGCGCGCGCCGCGACCTGCAGGTCGCGCTCTACGGCCTCGGCGCCGCCGGCGCCCTGGGGCTCGCGCCCGCGGAGCTCGAGATCGTGTACCTCGCGTCAGGAGATCGGATCAGGCTCGAGGGAGTTCAGGCGCTGCAGGCCGAGGCCAGGCGAATCGCAGCGGGGGTGGCGGAGGGCGTCCGGGCTGGCCGGTTCGAATCACAGCCCGAGCGCAGGAAGTGCCGGCTGTGCCCTTACCGGATGGCGTGCGCCGACGCCCTGTAGCGACTCGCCAGGAGCAGGCACTCGCGCGCGATGTCGGACGAGGCGTATGGGTGCGACATGTCGCGCGCTCGGCGTGACATCGACTGCCATGTCGGCCCGCCCTCGGCGAGGACGCGGACCTCATCGAAGATGTCGTTGACCCTCGGCGCATAGAGGCCGAAGCCTGACTCGACGACGAAGTCGACGTTGGGAGTCTCCTGCCCGGGCAGATAGCCGGTGATGATGAGCGGCAGGCCGGTCGCGAGGGCTTCGACGATGGCGCCAGGCCCGGCCTTGGTCACGACGACGTCGCAGGCGCGCATCAGCTCGGGCATGTTGTCGACGAAACCGAGAACCAGGGTAGGGGTGGCGAAGCGGAGCCGGGCCAGGCGCCGGCGCAGCTTCTCGTTGCGGCCGCAGACGGCGATCACCTGCCACTGGTGCGGCTCCCAACCGAGGACCCGGACCTGGTTGAGCAGGCCGCCCACACCCGCCGCGCCGCCCATGACCAGGACCGTGAAGCGGGCCTCGTCCAGCCCGAAGCGCCGCCGCAGCGCCTGCTTCTCGCCGGGCGCCGGTGGTCGGAAGCGCATGTCGACAGGCAGGCCGAGCAGCTTGACGCGGTCCGGCGGGACGCGCCGCCGCACGGCGACCTTGCGCGCAGCCTCGGTCGGGGCGACCACGAGGTCGGCCTGGCTGAAGGTCCAGCCGCGATGAAAGTCGACGAGGTCGGTGATCACCGTCATCAGGCCGCGCGGGCGGCCGCACCGCTGGATCGCCTGGTGGCTGATCTGGTTCAGGAGGGGATGCACGGAGAGGATGACGTCGGGGTCGTGTTTGCGGATCAGCTCGACGATCACCTTGCGCACGCCGGGCCCGAAAACCGCACGGATGGCGGCGAAGGTCGGCTTGGTGTTGCTGCTGTGATAGACCGCGCCCCATGCGGCTCGCGAGCGCTCGATGACCGGCGAGTAGAGCGATGCCAGCCGGCGTACCACGGTCGGTCCCTGCGAGATCAGCGGGTCGGCGACGGTGACGACACAGGTGTGGTCGAGCTGCTTCAACGCGTCCGTGAGGGCTCGCGCCGCGGCTCGGTGGCCTCCGCCCGTGTCGCTGAAGAGGATGAGGACGCGGGGCGCGGCGCCGGCCGGGGTGGGCTGCAGCGGCGGCGCCTGCAGCGTTCGGCTGACCGCCGGCTGTTGTTGGCCTACCTGCGTCGCGCCGACGCCCTGCGGGCGATCCAGCGCATGTTGTACTGCGCCAGCAGATAGGTCAAGAAAACCATGGCGAGGATGCCGATGGCGACCCAGAGGATGGTGCGCTTGGCCTGCTCGCCCGGAGCGAGGGGCGCGTTGCCGGCGCCCACCTGGTTCTGCTGGATGATGTAGGCGGCGACGTCCTTGATGTCCTGATCGGAAAGAATGCCGTGCCACGCCGGCATGTCGGTCTGCTTGGGGTCGCCGGCCTGGTGGGTCCTGCCGTTGGTGATGATCTGGATCAGGAAGGCCGGGTCCAGCGAGTTCGGCACGCCCGGTAGCTTGTCGATGGGATTGAGCGTGGCCCCGATGCCGCCCTCGAGGCTGTTGCCGTGGCAGGTAACGCAGTTCTGGGCGTAGACGGTGGTGCCGTTGTTGGGGTCGCCGGGCAGGGCCCCGCCTCCTGACCGCGACGCCGACGCCGACGGTGACGGCGAGGCATCGGCCAGTGTCGAGACGCCGGTAAGAAGCAGCAATCCCGGAACCGCCAGCCCGATCAGCGCGTACTGCTTCAGGCCCCTGTGGAGGCGCATCTGGGCCCATTCTATCCGGCCTCACGCGGTGGGCCCCGGCGGGAATAGCCGGGATGCGCGTACGTTTTTACGCTGTATGGGTTCTTGCTCGCCGGTCTCACGATCGGGGTTTTGCTGCGTCTCCAGGCGCTGGCTCGATGCGAGATCGGCGTACCGTGGCTGAGGTCACCGAGCTGATCCCCGACCGCGCCGCGCGCACGCGGATCGCGGTCATTTCGATGCATACCTCCCCGACGGCCCCTCTGGGCCAGAGCGCCAACGGCGGACTCAACGTCTACGTTCGAGAGATCTGCTCCGCCTTCTCAGATCGCGGAATCGCCACCGACGTCTTCACCCGCGTCCAGTCGGCGGACGACCCCATGACCGAGCAGCTCGCACCGCTGTCGCGCGTGATCTATTTGCCGGCCGGGCGCGACCTGGACAAGTACTCGCTGTACCGAGAGGTCCCGGACTTCGCCGCCCGCGTCTACGACCACGCCACTGGCGAAGGTCTCACCTACGACCTGATCTACTCCCACTACTGGCTGTCTGGGGAGGTGGCTTGCCTTCTGCGACCCCAGCTGGCGCCGGCGTGGGCGCACATCGCGCACACACTGGGGCTCGTGAAGAACCGGCGCCTGGCTGTGGGCGCCCGGCCCGAGCCGGCGCTGCGCATCGCGGTGGAAGGTGAGCTTGCCCGGCAGGCGGACCTCCTAGTCGCGTCGACCTCGGATGAGAGCCACGACCTGATCGACCTTTACGGCGCCGACCCGGCGCGAGTCTTCGTGGTCGCCCCCGGCGTCGACCTGGCCACGTTCCAGCCGATCGCCCGCAGGGAGGCGCGGCAGAAGATCGGCGCCGGCGCCGGCCCGCTGCTGCTCTTCGTGGGCAGGCTCGAGCGCCTGAAGGGCGTCGACATCGCCATCCGCGCCCTCGCCGAGCTGCGCCGCCGAGGGCACGATGACCTTCGGCTGCTCGTGCTCGGAGAGGACAGTCGCGAAGGCGCCGAGAGCGAGAAGGAACGGCTGAAGCAGATCGCGATCGATGAGGCGGTCCGCGACAGCGTCGACTTCGTGGGCTCGGTGGCGCACCACGAGCTGCCGTTCTTCTACGCGGCGGCTGACGCGTGCGTCATGCCTTCGTACAGCGAATCGTTCGGCCTGGTCGGGCTCGAGGCCCAGGCCTGCGGCTGCCCCGTTGTCGGGTCGGGCGTCGCGGGCATCCGCTCGGTCGTGCGCGACGAGGTCACCGGATTTCTTGTCGACCGGGACGACCCCAACGACTACGCAGACCGGATCGGCAGGCTGCTCGACGACCCCGAGCTGGCCCGCCAGATGGGGCGCCGCGGCCAGCTGCTCGCCCAGCGCTTCTCGTGGAATCGCACCGCCGACCGGCTCGCCGAGCTGTTCGGCTCAGTGACCGGAGCTCAGGCCCGCGTCCATGCCGGAATGAGGCACGAGTAGGGGAACGAGTCCGGGTCGAACCGGGTAAGCGACACCGGCCGCGTCCCGTCGGCGTTCATAAGCCAGACCTGGTTGCCGCTGATGAAGGCGATCTGGTGACCGTCTGGCGACGGCACAGGATCGCTGACGTCGATCGACGGATCCGCTGGAAGTCCGAGGCTCAGCGTCAGCGCCGGCGGTGGTGCGGCCACGTTGATGAGGAATGCCTTGCGCACCGGGCCGCTAGGCGACTCGGCGGTCGCGGCCACCAGCAGATGTGCGGAGTCGCGCAGCCACACCGGCGCGCCAAGGTCGCCGTTCGCCACCGTGGTCGTGGTGGCCGAGCCGATCAGACTGCGCACCCGCAGGGCGGTCTGGCCCGAGGCTATCCGCAGGTAGGCGATGCGATTTCCCGCCGGCGCCCAGGTCAGGTCCTTCACCGCGCCGGTCTCCGACGCCAGCAGGTAGCGCGAGCGCAAGCCCATGTCGTAGCCCCAGATGCGCGTCGTCCCGTCCGGCTGAGCCTGGGCGAAGGCGACGCGATCGCCCGCGGGGCTGACGGCCACGTCGTCGACCTGGGTCGCGATCGCGTAGCTCGAGCCGTCGGCAAGCTCGCGATTCACGGTGCCGGCCCCATCGAGGTACACGTAGCCCAGGCCTGATGCGAGCGCCGCCGCCCAGGGACCGCTGAATCCCAGCGGCCGCGAACCCTGGCCCGGCACGAACGAGGCCCAGCCCCCGCCGTCGCCCTGGAAGACGAGCCGGTCTCCCTCCGGCGACCAGCTGAAGGCGCTCAGCGTGCGCACGTCCAGGAGCTGGCGCGGGAAACCTGATTCGTTGACTATCCACAGTCCGCCCGACGTGCCCGTGGGGCTGTCGGTGGCGAACGCGATCCAGTTGTGCAGCGGACGCACCGCGCCGGTTTCGAAGCGAACCGCGCGCACCAGGTCGAGCTGGTTGCCGTCGACGTCGAGCGCGCTGTTGGTGACCAGCAGCTGGTAGGCGGTGTTCGGCTGAAGCAGCGCGTCGGGGGCGACGATCGCGCGGCGGTTGTCGGTGGGGTCGAGGCGAACGTTGAACGAGACCGAGGGTGTGAACGTGATCGCGCTACGCAGGCTGGTGGCGTCCATCGCGCGCGTGAAGTCGATCGCCAGGTAGTCGGCCGGATCGACGCCGGTGGTCCCGTCCGCCGGGCTGGATCCGGCCACGCTGGGTGGCGGTTCGGTGTTGAACGACCAGTGATGGCGCAGCGCGTATTCGTTGCCCGCGGGATCGCGATAGCCGGCTTCGATGATGACCTCGTACGTCGTCGACGGCGCCAGCGCGCGGTGATCGTAGGCGAGCTGACGTGGGCTCAGCCACTGAATCGTTCCCTGGGTGGCGGGCAGCAGGTGCAGCCGGCTCGCCACGGAAGCCTCGTCGACGTCGTGGTCGAAGGTGACCAGGATCGGGGCGGTGGTGGAGACGTCGCGCGCGCCGCGAAGAGGCGAGTAGTCGACGATCTGCGGTGGGGCGCCTCCGCACTCGAACCCGCCGGCCAGGACGATCGTAATCATCAGCAAAGCCCGCATCCTCATCGCATTGAGGATGAGCAGTAGCCCGGATTCATTCCGGGCGTCCCCAGGCGTCTCATTCGTGACTCCAGAGTGGCATGTCGCCAGAGGGGGGTTCCGCGGGGGATCGTGATCCCCCCGCGCTTTAGTAGTGCGACTTGAGGCGCGCCCTCATTTCCTGGGCGAGCTGCTCGAGCCGCGACGAGTCGACGAAGAGCAGCGAGATGCTCGGCACCTGGTCGATCGCGGCCTCGATTCCGGCGATGGAGGGGTCCGCGGCGCCGAGGATGTCTTTGACCTTGCGGGCGCGATTGCCCAACGAGTCCTCGGCCATCGCCTGGAGCTCGGCGACGATCGCCGCCCAGTCGAGCTGCGGGCCCGGGCCCGCCGGTGTCGGCGGCGTGGTCGGCGCCACGGTCGTGGCCGGCATCGCGGGCACGCTCGGAGGCGTCGGCACCTCACGCGGGACGACCGGGTAGGTCGCGGTCGCCTGCTGCTGGGGCTGCATCACCGGGATCTGCGAAGTCGCCGGCTCGATGGGCGGCGGAGGTGGTGCGGGTGGCTGTGTCGGCGCCGCGGCCTGCGGCGCCGGCGCCTGGCGCGGGCCTCGCTGCCCGGCCACGATCTCGTCGATGTCGAGCGGCGTGTGGGTCGAGGTGTCGGCCGACTTGATCTCGATCATGGCGTTGGGGTCTTCGCAGAGCGCGAGCGCGCGATCCGGCTTGTCCGAGATGTCCCTGGACTCGCTCGTGTACGCGCCGGCCAGATCGCCCTCAGAAAGGATGATCACGCCGGTGCCCGCGGACGCGCGGATCATCACGCTGCCGCTCAGCTTGCGGTCGTTCAGGAACTTCAGCAGCGCCTTCATGTCGACCCACGACGCGTAGAGCTCCGTGTACATGGGCCGCGAGACAGTCAGCTCGTACAGGCCGTCGATCAGCTCAGCCGAAAGGCCGACCACATCGAGGACCCCGTGCCCGCCGACCACGTCGTCGTTGAACTTCTGTAGCGCCTGCTTGCCAAGGATCAGCCCGCTGTGCTCGTCGCCCTCGTCGTACATGCACTCGAGCGCCGAGCCTTCGCGAAACAGGATGAGGCCCGACGCCTCTTCGGTGAGGAGCCGCACGTAGCCCGTGTAGCCCTCTTTCTCGAGCGTTGTGATCAAGCGCGGGAAATCGACGAACGACGTCTTCAGCGAGTCGTAGATCACCTGCCCCGCGGGAACGGGGATCGGCTCGCGACCGTGCTTGGGCTGCGGCCTGTGCTTCACGCCTCGTCTCGGTTGGGGTGCTTCCACCTTTTTCTCCGGTACAGGTTGATCGCGAGGCTCGGGGATGGCATCCGGCGCCTTCTCGGGCTTGGGCTGCTCAGCGGCCGGCTGCGCCGGAGTCGACTCCGCCGCCTGCACGAGCTCGGGGATGGCCGCCTTGACGGTTTCATCGGAGGGCAGCTTGGCCTTCGGGTCGAACTCGAACTCGCCGCGGTTCCAGGTGAGCGCGCTGACCACCGCGTCGTCGCCGGCCATGCCATCACTCTGCGCGTGGAAGAGATGGCCGAAGAGGAAGTACAGGGACGCCGACTTCCCCGAACCACTTCTCACCGTTAACGTTCCGGTGGACCGCTCTCCCTGAGCGGCCTCCAGCAGAGATTTGAGGCTGGTCTCGGCCAGCGTGCCTTGAGATTGCAAGGGTCCTCTCCTGAGTTCGCCCTGAACTCGTTTTTTCGTCTCAGTAAAGAAAGTTAGTATAGATATCGAGATCAAAATCGCGCGCCGGGAGCCACCTGACCTACCTGTTCCGGCCAGGCCGCACCCCGCGCGGCTGCTGCTGATTCGCCACGGCGAATCCACCTGGAACCACCAGCATCGGATCCAGGGCCACCTCGATCCTCCGCTCTCCGAGAAGGGCCGGCGCCAGGCCGAAATGCTGGCCAGGCGGCTGTCCGGAAGGCGAGTCGAGGCCCTCTACGCCAGCGACCTGAAGCGCGCGATGCAGACGGCGTCCCCCATCGAGAACGCGACAGGGCTCCGGGCGCAGCCGATGACCGACCTCCGCGAGGTGTTCCTGGGCGAGTGGGAAGGCCTGACCACCGAGGAGCTGGTCGAGCGCTACCCGGACGCGTGGGCGAAATGGACCGTTGAGCCGAGCTGGGACCTCGTGCCGGGGGGTGAGGGCGGCGACGCCTTCGAAGCGCGCGTCGGGTCGGCGGTGGACGCGATGCTCGGGCGACACCCACATGGGGACGCGATCGCCGTCACGCACGGCGGCGTCATCCAGGTCGCGCTGCATCGAGTCGTTGGCAGGCCGAGCCGCGGGCTGTTTCCGTTTCGAATCTCGAACGCGTCGATCACCGTCATCGAGAAGAGGGAGGGGCGCCTGGTCATCGCCGGCGTCAACGACGTCGGCCACCTCGAGGACCCCTCGCAGGCGGCACACCGCCGCCCAATCGCCGGTTGAGGCGAAACATCTCCTAACAATCCTTCAAATCGGTTAGGATATAAGTAGGGAAAGACTGGGGAAATGTCTGAAAGCTCCCGCCAGGTGCTCGTGGTCGACGGCGACGCCTCGGCGCGCCGGGACGTGAGGACCGCCTGCGAGCAGGACGGCTACCAGGTCCTGGAGGCGGACAGCGCTGCCGAGGGCCTGCGCGTGCACTCGTCCGCGCACCCGAGCCTGATGCTGCTCGAAGTCTCCCTTCCCGACGGCTCGGGCTTCGACGCCTGCCGGGAGATCCGGCGCACCGACCCGGCCACCCCCGTGATCATGATGAGCAGCCGCTCCGACGAGATCGACGTGGTGGTCGCGCTCGAGATCGGCGCGGACGACTACGTGACCAAGCCG
>Ga0070717_10003358_pt1 | contig 11436 bp, 10 predicted proteins | sample LARL113metaG_FD_71366 | JGI IMG/M metagenome (GOLD analysis project Ga0070717, IMG submission 71366) | Corn, switchgrass and miscanthus rhizosphere microbial communities from Kellogg Biological Station, Michigan, USA - LAR L11-3 metaG | ecosystem: Host-associated > Plants > Roots > Rhizosphere ...
GCAATCCCACCGTCGCATCCACAAAGACTTCTCCGAATCTCCCACCTTCTGCTGGCGGCACGAACTTTCCCCAAGAAATCGCCTCGCTGTATGGGCTTCCCGAGAGCCCGCCCCAGTACACCGGCTCGGGACAAATCCGCACGCCGTAGTGATAGCGCTTAAGGGGAACATTCTCGCCCATGCACCGGTGGCGCAATTCAATGAACGGTCCAAACTGTTGCGACCAGTTGCGGGGCACGCCCCCGCCGATCGTGAATATCCCCAACCGCTTCTGGCGTAGCAGCGTGGAGGCGAAGTGTTCGAGGTCCTCGAAGGGATCGAAACGCAGCTTGTGGCGGCCTGAACCTTCACGCAAACGATTGGAGAGCGCCACGTCGAGGCCGAGTTCGGAATCGGTAAACGCCGGAACAAATACCGGCACGCCGTTTTCAAATGCCGACTTCAGAATCCCACGCTGGCCTTTCGCATTTTTGGACAAGTACTCGCCGATCTGCCGGTTCAGCTTATAGGAGCAGAGCACCTCATTAGGATCCCAGCCTTCAAGCACGTGGAACATGACCTGCTCGACATCGTCGAGGTTCTTCTCCGGCTCGAGCGTGTCATACACGCGGTTGTAGCCCTGCTCGTAAAGCTGGGCGTCGGGCACATCGGGGTTATAGCGGAAATGGGCACGTCCGGTGGCTTCGACAAGTCCGTGCGCCATGAGAGCGCCGGTAGAGACGATGGCGTTGACAATACCGCGATCAATCAGCTCGGCAATAACAAGGCCCTGCTTCGCTACGGTCATCGCCCCGGCCAAGGTCATGACTACGAAACAATCCTTGTCGCGCGCCATCGCTTCGAGCACGTCGGCAGCTTCGCCAAGCTGGCGGCCAGTGAAGGCAGTCTTCGCCATCGCGCGAACCAGATCGTCAATTGAGTGGACGCGGTTCAGATCCAGCGGCTCAAGCGGAATGAGGCGGTCTTCGAGAGGATCGTGCAAATGGCGATCAACTCCGGTTCCGTCGTGGTTGCCATGTTTCAAGGTCGCACCTCCGGGTACGGCAGTTGCGAAGCACTACTTTACTAAATGGTAGGCAAACTGAGAACCAGCAACTGAGAACTGATATTCTATGGCGGCTTGGAGGACATTTCTTCGTGCCGCCTGAGAAATTTCGCGTGGGACTGATACAGATGTCAGCCACGCCTGATCCGGAGAAAAATCTCCAGCACGCTATCGAGCAGGTTAGTGAAGCGGCGCGTCGAGGCGCACAGATCGTTTGCCTCCCTGAGCTTTTTCAAACCCAGTATTTCTGCCAACGCGAGGACGTAGCGCTGTTCGATCTTGCCGAACCTATTCCTGGGCCAACGACCGCGAAATTATCTGAGTTGTCGAAGCAGCTTCACGTTGTCCTGATTGCGTCTTTATTTGAGAAGCGCGCTGCCGGCGTGTATCACAACACCGCGGCAATTTTCGATGCGGATGGCGCGCTGCGTGGGCTTTATCGCAAGATGCACATCCCCGACGATCCACTGTATTACGAAAAATTTTATTTCACTCCCGGCGATCTGGGATTCCGCGCGTTTGATACGGCTGCCGGGCGCGTAGGCGCGCTGGTTTGCTGGGATCAATGGTATCCGGAAGGCGCGCGGCTTACGGCATTGCAAGGCGCTCACGTGCTGTTTTATCCCACGGCAATCGGGTGGCATCCGGCAGAGAAAGCTGAGTTTGGCGAGGCGCAGTATGATGCCTGGCGCACGATTCAGCGCGCGCATGCGATAGCCAATGGCGTGTATGTTGCCGTTGTGAATCGAGTCGGGCATGAGAACGGTGATATACGCGGAAACTCCGCTCCGGGCGCTGGGCTTGAGTTTTGGGGTGGCTCGTTCATTTGTGATCCGTTCGGCCGGGTAATCGCGGAGGCGTCGCACGACAAAGAAGAAATTCTGCTCGGCGAAGTGGACTTGAAAGCGCTCGAAGACGTGCGCCGGAATTGGCCATTCTTGCGCGACCGGCGAATCGACAGTTACGCGCCGATTACCAGCCGGTTGCTGGATTGATTCGACAAACTCGCCCCCCAGCTTTCGCTGGAGCCAAAGCGAGCCGTGTCTCAGTTCGAGTATCGTGTTTCCACCGCTGCTTTGCATTGAGCTTCGTCAGATGGACCGCACCAGCTTAACGCTTTGTATGCTGCCCATCCCAGACGTTGCCTAGCTGCGGGGTCTTTGGTCTTGTCGGCCTCCTGCTTCAGCAACGCTACACCTTTTACTGGTTCGTCCTTATGAATTTGCATCCATACTGAGACCGCCACTTCACCTGCCTGCCTGGACATGACAGGCGCTTTGAGCACTTCCGCTACGGCGGGGAGCGCATTCTTGCCGATTTGCTCTAGTGCATTCGCGGCGGGGTAAATCGTGAAACCGTCGTGCTCAAGCACGAACCGCCGTTGCTTCTGCCGCGCATTCGGAGGCCAGCGGAACTCCACTAGCCTGGTCAGGACGGGAACGGCAGGTTCATATCGCTGATCGCCAATCTTATTGATTGCGAATGCCACGCATTCCGCATTCCCCTGGTTCGGAATATTTTTGCGGAGATAAGAAACTAGTTCACTCGAAGCAGCGTTCTGTAATCCGTTGCACTCAAGGGCTGCGACGTTGACCGTACCTAGGACAGACAGCGCAGTTACCCGTGCGATACTTTAAATTTTCGTCATAACTTTCTCCTGCGAATCATAACGTCGCGGAAGCTGAGATCGATTCGCTCGCAATTCATGGGCATATCGGCGGTTTGCAGCGCGTTGTGAATCGCCTCTCTTAAGCCAAGATCGACGTTTTTTCTATCCCCTCTTTGTCAGAAATTTATTCCTACTGCTCTCGTGCCTGCCCTTCGATTGGAGCAATGCCCTCGTCTCCGCGATTTTCGCCCGCAAACCTGGGTCCGCCGTTGAGCACTCAAGGTATTTCAGCAAGAATAATGTCGTCCTCGGCTGACCATCCGCGGGGATCTCTATACCTTTTGGCGCTTCAAACGAAAGAGTCACAATCAGCAGCACCTGATTAATTTGTTTAGGAGTGACGCCATTGCCTCCGAGTACACCGCCAGGGTGTGCGAGCATATTTCGAACAGAATGTTCAGCATTTTCCTCCTGTGACCCACTTTGGGGGAGAGCCACGGGAGCGACTGTTAAAACGACTGCGAGTACGAGTGCTGTCAGTATCCGCATACACTATCGCTCTTACCGACTTGCATCAGCCTCACTTACTTTTCACCTTCGATCTCCCAATGAATGCTGCGCCTTGGAATAGTGCTCCTCAACATATCTTCTGGTCTCTTCAATCCTTTTCTTCAAATCCGGATCATTAGTCGAGACAGAAAAGTACTTCAGCAGTAGGAGTGAACTTCTGGGCTGCCGATCGGAAACGTTCTTGAGCATACTCGGGTCTGCAAAGGCCTGCCCCAAAATCCATAACGCGCTGTCGATATCCTGGGTCCCCAAGTCCTTATCCGCCAAAATCTTGGCAACGACAACTGCCGCGGCATCGCCCATTGGGCCCAATAATGCAGGGGGGCGGCATAGAAGGTCACGACAGCAAGGCACCGTCACGACAACATTGCCCGAGGTCGCTCCATTGGGCACGGGCCCGACAACCGACGTGTCGCTCCAACTGGTGGGTGTTGCCGCCGTGCCGTTAAACGTTACAGTGCTCGTGCCCGGAGTGCCCCCAAAATTGGTGCCAGTGATTGTGACCGATGTCCCTATTGGCCCCGAAGTCGGTGACAAACTGCTGATGTTGGGCGTCCGCAGCACCGTCATCGAAGGCGTAGCGCTCGTGCCGTTGAACGTGAGGGTATTTGTGCCCTGAGTCGAACCGAAGTTCGTGCCGGCGATGGTCACCGAAGCGCCCACCGGACCGGAGCTCGGTGACAGGCTGGTAATGTTCGGCACCGTGCCGGGGACCGTGAACAGCACCCCGTTGCTTGCCCATCCGGAGACGGTCACCACCACATTGCCGTTTGTCGCTCCGGTCGGCACCCGCGCTTTGACCAGACTCCCAGACCAATACGTTGGCGTAGCTGCCGTGCCATTGAACGCCACGGTGCTCGCGCCCGCGTCGATCCGAAGGTATTGCCTGTGATGCTGACGGATGTTCCCACAGAACCAGAAGTTGGCGAAAGGCTCGTGATACCGGGAGTTACGGTGAAGGAAGCTGTACCGCTCACCCCGTTCACTATAACTTTCACCGTTGCATTCGTTGGGCTAGTTGGCGCGATCGGCACGGGAGCCACGATCGATGTGTCACTCCAACTGCTCGGCGTCGCCGCCGTCCCGTTAAATGTCACCGTACTCGTACCCTGCGTTGATCCGAAGTTCGTCCCCGTGATGGTGACCGATGTCCCCTTTGGACCTGAGCCCGGTGACACACTGCTGATGGTCGGCGCTACCTTGAAGGAAACTCCGTTGCTCGCCACCCCACCTACCGTCACCACCACATTGCCGGTCGTTGCGCCGCTCGGTACGGGCGCCACAATGGAAGTGGCACTCCAACTTGAGGGTGTTGCTAAAGTCCCGTTGAACGTCACCGTGCTTGTGCCCTGAGTAGAGCCGAAATTCTTGCCCGTGATTGTGACAGATACCCCAACGGGGCCCGAAGCGGGGAACAAGGTCGAAATGCTGGGAGCAGCGAACAGGCCGACGGAAAGACCAGGGCAAGAAGCGCCAACAGACGGATACAAGATGCTCTCAATAGCAAGAGGGACAGCGCAGCAGCGACGCGCACGTAGGGGCTCCTCAGCGTTTTCGGTTTGCTCCGAACGCTTGCGGCTTACCCCCTGAGTTTTCTGGAAGCCAGAAAACTAAAACCGTGCGCGCCAAATTAACGTGTGTACCGGAATCTGTCAAGCGCAAATATTGCCTGCGCGACGTTAAGCAGCCAGTTGCTATATTACTGTTGCGCCGCACGAAACTGGAACAATATCTATGCTCGAGGAACCTGCCACAGAACGCCGCTTCCCTGCCGAGTGGGAGCCACACGCGGCCACATGGCTGGCATGGCCGCATTATCACGACGATTGGCCGGGAAAATTTGAACCGATCCTGTGGGTCTACGCGGAAATCATTCGCCATCTTGTGCGGCACGAGCGCGTCGAGTTGATCGTGAACGATGCGATCGCCGAAAAAACTGCCCGAAAGGTGCTCGATAGAGCCAATGCGCTCAGCGACAACATTCGATTCCATCGCTGGCCGACAGATCGTGTTTGGACGCGCGATTCGGGATGCAGCTTTGTAATCGGCATTGACCACGTAGGGGCGGGTGCCCCCACCCGCCCGGCTCAAGGAGTTCGCACGGGCGAGGACGCCCGCGCCTACATCGAAAGATTCGCAGCGGTCACGTGGTGCTTCAACGCCTGGGCGAAATATCCCGACTATAAAAATGATGAAAAAATTGGCAGCCTCATGACGAGAGCAGCAGGCGCGCAAGAACTTCGCCCCATGTTCGGCAAACGCCGAGTCGTGCTCGAAGGCGGTTCAATCGATTCGAACGGTAAAGGCACACTGCTGACGACCGAAGAATGCCTGCTCAGCAAGGTTCAACAACGCAATGCAGGAATGAAACGCGAAGATTACGAAAAAGTTTTTTCAGAATTCCTCGGGATCAAAAACGTGATCTGGCTTGGCTCCGGCATCGCAGGCGATGACACGCATGGGCACGTAGACGACATTACCCGCTTTGTTGCACCCGATACGGTCGTAAGCGCTGTAGAATCGAATCCCGATGATGCGAATTACGAACCTTTGCGGGAGAGCCTCCGCCGCCTCCGCGAAGCGACGGATCAGGATGGCAAGCCGTTAGCGATTGTCGAGCTTCCCATGCCCAGCCCGGTAATTTTTGAAAAACGCCGCCTGCCAGCAAGCTACGCCAATTTTTACATTGCGAACGGCCTCGTGCTGGCGCCGGTTTTCAACGATCCGAACGACCGCATTGCGCTCGATATTCTCGCCGATCTTTTCCCGGATCGCGAAATTGTGGGTATCTACTCCGGAGATCTGATTTGGGGCCTCGGTGCGATGCACTGCCTGACGCAGCAACAACCCTCATAGCTTTCAGCCATCAGCCATCAGCTTTCAGCAAAAACGCTCAGCAGCTAACGCACAGTTTGTCCAGGCTTGCGTCACCCACGAACGTTCATCTTCCGGGCAGTGTGTTCTTGCTGAAGGCTGATGGCTGAAAGCTGATCGCTACTTCCTGTACTGCGTTGGCTGCGGGCCCTTCTCCAGCATCTCGCGGTTCCAGATGGCGCCCTCGCGGGTGTAGCTGGCGAGCTCGAAATCCTGGGTGAGCTCCAGGGCATCGGTGGGACAGGCGTCCTCGCAGAGACCGCAGAACATGCAGCGGCTCAGATCGTAGGTGAAGTGGGTAAGCTCTTTGCGGCGGGTCTTCTCGTTGCGCTCGCTCGAGACCACGATCAGATTCTCGGGACAGGCCAGCGCGCACAAGTCGCAGGCGATGCACATCGTCTCATTATTGTCGGGATTCACATTCAGACGCGGCGCTCCGCGGTAGCGCTCGGCCACCTGCGGCCGCTGCAGCGGGTACTGCTCGGTGTAGATCTCTTTGGGATCCTGATAGCGGAAGGTGACACTTAGGCCTTTAATCAGGTCAACCATGAAAATCTTGCGCAGCAGGTTGGGTAGCCCCATATAGCATTAGGATAACATCGAATTTAGTACCCAGGCTGGATAGCCGTGCTCGCCCGTCCAACCGGCCGTTGGATCAACATTGAATCGAATTATTGCAGTTTTGCGTACTCCGCTTTCGCTTCGCGCAGGATAGGGATGTCTGGATCAGCGTCCTTCCAGGTTGCGAAGAAATCCTGGTAAGCGGTCTTCGCCCTTGCGGTGTCTCCCTGAAGCGCGTAGGCACGTCCCAATCCCAGGCGGGCCAGAGTGTAAAGCGGGCTGGTGGCGTCCACGCCGCGATGATCGAGTATCTTTTGACACTCTACGGCGGCCTTTGCCCCTTCGCGTGCCTTAAGGAATGCTTCGCCACGCACGTAATTTGGCCAGTAGTAGCCGTATCCGTACGGTCCGGTACCAAGCTCGTAGGCGCGCGCCGGCTCCAGCAGCGCGATTGCCTTCGCGGGATTGTTGCGGCCCAATTCATTGCTGGCACGCGCAACAGGAAGCCACACGGAATTGAGCCCTGTGTCACTCGGAAACTCTCTGGCCAGGGCCACAGCCAACTTCTCCGAACCATTTACGTCACCGGTTCGCGCCAGTAGTATGGCTGCGGCCGAGCGGGTGTTTCTGTCTGTGGCTAGACCGACCGCCGTCGAGACTGCTTGCCGCGCTCTGGCGGGATTACCGATCTCTGCCTCGAACTGGGCTTGCGCGATGATGCTTTGCGCGGCAAACTCTTTCATGCCCAGGCGCTGTGCCAGTTCCACATCCTGGCGATAAGTCTGACCCGCAGTTTGAGCTTTTCCCTGAAAGTATTGCCCTTGTGCCTTTATTGAAAGGATTATCGCTTCAAGCGCCTTTCCCTTCGAACCCTCAAGCTGTCGCTGCATGGCGGCTTCGTCATTCTGGATGAACGCAAGCTCAAAGCTGGCAAAGAGACCTCCGGTAAGGGTAATGTTCTGCGCCTCAGCCTTGTCGAGAACCGCTTTGGCTTCATCGTAGCGATTCAGCCGCTCATAGTCGCCAGCGAGATTTTGGTAAGCGTAAGAATCTTTGGGATCGAGACGCATTGCCTCGCTCGCGTTAGCTAAAGCTTTCTCGAACTGCCCAAGCCCTTCGTAGCGTAGCGACAGATTGTCGCGAGGAACGCTATCGCGCGGATAAGTCTTTTTCCATTCCTCGTAAATCTCGACGGTCTTATCCGCATCGCCCATTGCTTCGTCGTAATAGTGAGCAGAAATATAAAAACGTTCTCGCTCGCTGGCGCGATCCTTCAGGTCGAAGGCCTTCTTCAAGTTTTCTTCGCTTATATTCTGCTGCGTAAGGTTCCCGTAAGCCACGCCCAGGGTTGCGTATGCCATGGCAAAACTTGGATCGAGTTCGACGGCGCGCCTGAGATGTGGGACCGCGGCCTCATCGTCTAATTTCTGGTGCGCGGCCTGTCCCTGGCTGAAGGCTTTGAGCGCCTCCAGCGAGGACGTCGTAGCTCGCTCAAGCGGCGTAGCAAACTTTTGCAGCGAGCCCACTGATTCGCCCAGTTTGCTCCGCAGGTTCGAGGCCGCACCGTCGAGCGACTTCAGAACCTGCTCTTTGCTCTCGGCCTCCGTCTGCTCACGCGCCAGTGAATCGCCGGTCTGCGCGTTGATAGCGTTCAAGTCAATCACGTAGTGGCTGCCCAGACTTGAGATCGAGCCGGTGAGCATGGCCTTAACGCCCTCTCGCAGACAGATTTCGCGCGCCACGTCGCTGCTCACACGCTCATCCTGAGGACGCCCCATGAAACGGAGCGCCTCTCGAATCCGAGATTCTGGCAATACGTTCAGGTATGGCGATTGCTCAAGCTGCACCGCCAACGCCTGCTTCAGTGTTCCGTCAAACACGGAGTCACCGGTGGTGTTCACAAAATCAGCAAGAAGGATGGAATCTTTCTCAGTCAATCCGCTGGCCCGCCGTCTGTACAAAAAAACTCCCACTGCAACGGCCAGAATCAAAACCGTGCTGACGGCACTTAACATCCACCGCCGTTTGCTTTCTGTTGGGGCTCTGGTTGTTGTACCTGAAGCGGGAGTCTGAGCCGCAGCGCTAGCGGGAGCCACAGTTTGAATAGGAGCGGATTCAATCGGAGGTCCCGCCAGTGCAACTCTGCCACCGCTCTCCGATTTTCCCGATGTTGACGCGGGCAGCTCAGCAGCCGCAATTACCGAGCGCCTCGAATCCGTATCTCGCTTCAATCTTTGCAGCTCCGCCCGCATCTCCGAGGCATGCTGGTACCGCAGATTGCGGTCCTTTTCCAATGCGCGATTGATGATGCGCTCCAGCTCGTCCGGGAGCCCGGGATTCAGCCGGATCGGAGACAATGGCGCGCGGCTGAGGATGGCCTCAAAAATCACGGCCGAAGTATCGCCGCGAAATGGAACCGTGCCGGTGGCCATCTCATACAGCACCGCGCCGAACGAGAAGAGATCAGTTCGGCTGTCCAATTCTTTGCCTCGTGCCTGTTCCGGAGACATGTAGGCCACCGTGCCTAGCGCGGTGCCGGGACTGGTCAAGTGCGCCGCGCTCACCCCGGCAGTTGGCAATGACGTGGCTCCGACGGCTTCCATCGCCTTCGTGAGTGTCACTTTCGCCAGCCCGAAATCGAGAATTTTCGCGTGCCCCCGCTTGGTCACGAAGATGTTGGCTGGCTTGATGTCGCGGTGAACAATGCCTTCCGAGTGCGCGGCATCGAGCGCATCGGCAATCTCAATCCCCAGCGAAAGCAGAATTTCCAGCTCCAGCGGCCTGCCAGCGATCAGGTGCTTCAGCGTCATACCATCGAGGTATTCCATGACGATGAACGCTTGCCCATTCTGCTCATCAATTTCGTGGATGGTGCAAATGTTTGGATGATTCAGGGCAGACGCGGCCTTGGCCTCGCGCTGAAAGCGCCCTAACGATTGGGGATCTTTGGCGACTTCGTCCGGCAGGAACTTCAGCGCGACAAATCGTCCCAGTTTGGTGTCCTCGGCTTTATAGACCACACCCATTCCGCCGCCGCCCAACTTCTCGAGAATGCGATAGTGAGAGATGGTCTGACCGAGCATACGAATTTAAACCAGAGCGAGCATCTTAGTGCTGCCAAACCAGTGAGTCAATGAATCGCGCGGTGCTTCTACCATCCCATACAATATGCGCTGCCGATCACCGAGAAAGAGACTTGATGAGCAAGGAAGAATTACCGTCCGACGAAGTTTGGATGGAAGAAGCTCTACGCGCGGCCCAGCGTGCGCTTGAAGCCGGAGAAGTTCCGGTGGGTGCGGTGGTGGTGTGCGATGGCAAGGTTGTCGGCCGTGGATGGAATCGTACTATCAGCGATTCCGATCCCACGGCACACGCCGAAATCGTCGCGTTACGCGAGGCCGCTACCGCGATAGGTAACCATCGTCTGGGCGACTGCGAACTGTTTGCTACAATTGAACCGTGCGCGATGTGCGCCGGAGCCATGGTGCATGCGCGTTTCAGACGCCTGGTCTACGGCGCCGATGATCCGAAGGCAGGCGCAATCCACTCGGTGGTGCAAGTGCTCAACCATCCGCTACTAAATCACCGAATGGACGTTAGAAGCGGCGTGCTGGCAGGCCGCAGCGCAGAGTTATTGCAAAGGTTCTTTAGAAGTCGTCGGTAGTCTTTGGTTGTTTGCCGGTGGCGCAACTAGGGGTGGCCAGGGCGATTTTTGATGCTGAGAGGTGCGCGAGCGGTTGAAACGATCCGCCTCGAAAGCGGTGTGGCAAGCGCCTTGGTGGATGCCTTGAGCGTTGCCATGCCGAATTCGCCGAAAGGCGCGTTCAGTTGCTTGTACATTTGCGCGAGTGCGACGAAGCTGCTGCTTTTCTTCAACGCCAATGGTTGAGCATAGCCTTGAAGGATTTCGGATATGACGCGCCCATCATGGACATAATCATCCTTCAGGCCAACCAATTCCAGGATTGTCGGACGCACATCGGTGTGATCTGACCAGGTGGTGCTATCAATCCCAATCCCGTCGACACCCTGGCCGACGTAACCCACCCAGGTTGAGGCGATCTCGTCCTGAATATCGCCGTGGTTCCAGGCGAAGCTTTGATTCGTCCGCGCCGGAATGAATGCACATGCGGCCTCCGTCAGGCACGTGGCCGGTGGGGTCGCACTGGTGGTGGCGAAGAAGAACCAGTTTGGATCGGCGAACGGCGTGAAGGTCGGCGTACGGAACGGATCGGCTGTGACCATGTGGAGGGTCCCCCATCCCGGTATGGTCGGCAAGCGCGACCATAATGTTGTTCTCTACCACGCCGGTGTACGGATTCAACCAGCTTAGCTGACCCATCTCCCGCTCAAGGTTGCGGACGATCGGATCGGTCTGGCCGCGAATAGGTTGAGCACTCGTACCATTGACGTACACTGTCGGCGCATCATCCGAGTCAACTGAGAAGAGGGTCGAGTCGCCGGATTGAGTGTAGACCATGGGCCGCAGGTCGGCGTTGATCTCGCCGACGCGGTTGTAGGTGCACGGTGTAGTCACGCCATCGCAATCCGACGGGGTCGGCGCATCGCCGACGAAGTGGTCGCCTTCGTCAACGGTGAAGACGAAGAGCGTGTTGGTATTATTAATTCCATCCGCCGCAAGCCGGTCGAAGAACTTCTGGAATGCCTTATCGTAGTCGTGCAGTTGCTGCACATAGCCTGTCTCGCCGGGACCATACGCGAAATGGATGTTGCCGGAAGTGCCGTGGCCATCATGCGCATCCGAGATGTATGCATA
>Ga0070717_10003359_pt1 | contig 11435 bp, 10 predicted proteins | sample LARL113metaG_FD_71366 | JGI IMG/M metagenome (GOLD analysis project Ga0070717, IMG submission 71366) | Corn, switchgrass and miscanthus rhizosphere microbial communities from Kellogg Biological Station, Michigan, USA - LAR L11-3 metaG | ecosystem: Host-associated > Plants > Roots > Rhizosphere ...
TCACTAGGATCCAGCAAGTGCTCCGGCCGGTAGTGCTGGCTTGACCAACGGCATCCCTCCGCCAACTCGACGCCAAGGAAGTAGCCGGTTTCCTGATAACGGCAGTAGCGAATGGTCCCCACAAGCTGCCCGTCCCCGTAGTGCATGGCGATTGCGGTCCCCGCCGGAATAGGACTTTCCACCTGTAGGCATATACCCGAGAGCGAAATGTCTTCCAGATTGGCGACACGCCGCCGTGCCCGCCCGGCCTCGTCCTGCCAAGTCAACTCCACCAGTTCCGCACACAGCAGCCGATTGTCTTCGCGCCGGTTTTGAATCTCCTGCATATAAGTATTATCGGTTCGAACGGCGCTACGGTTAGGATTAGATTGTCGTCCAGACGATGGAGCCGCAGCCCCCAACCAAAGACACACGGCTCGGAACCGTTATCAGGGTGGCTTTTTTTATAGCCACGGTGTTTGTCGCCGTCCGCCTGCTCACGTTAGCCCTTTACACGATCTTCGGGGTATTGGTCGCCGGAACCGTGGGTCTGGGCGCCACCGGTTTGCTCGCGAACTTGCTCACCATGAAGATTTTCGACCGGCGTCCGTTTACCGATATCGGGCTACAAACCGGCCGTCCGTCCGCTTTGAATTTCGTTACAGGCATTCTGTTTGGTGGAGGTGCGGCGGCATTGATGCTGCTGGCGCCGCTGCTGGCCGGCACGGGGCATCTGGTATTGCGTGAGAATTCCTCTTTCGCTTGGCCGAGCCTGCTGTTTTTTCTCGCCGCCTTGTGGTTTGCCGCCGCCGGCGAGGAGATGATTTTTCGCGGCTATGCTTTTCAACTGCTGATCGAGAAAATGGGGCCGTACGCCACGGTTCTGCCGGCCGGAGTCATTTTCGGTCTGACGCACATGTCGAATCCGCATTCGTCCGCGCTCCCGGTCGCCAACACCATCTTGTGGGGCATCTTACTCGGCTACGCGTTTTTGCGCAGTCACGATTTGTGGCTGCCGCTCGGTCTGCATTTTGGCTGGAACGCTGTCTTGCCGCTGTTCGGAGTGAACCTGAGCGGGCTTACAATCGATGTATCGAGGTACGTTTACCGATGGGATCTTTTGCCTCTCTGGAGCGGCGGGGATTACGGTCCGGAGGGAGGACTGCTGACCACCATTTTTGTAGTTGGTCTGTTTTTCGCGCTAGCCAAAGCCCCGGTGCGCACGCAGACCGCGGCTATAGCGCAACTTCTCAACGAGCCCTCATAGGGCTGTTGCTTTTCGGATTGGCGGCGACCGCTCGGGCGGACAAATTGAGCATGGACGAGCGGCTGGAGATCGAGCGCGGGCTCGTCGCCGAGTTTGCAACGGCCAAAGTCATCCTGCCCAGATCGAAGAAGCCGCTCGTCATTGAGAGCACCGGTCAATACGACAAGGACGCTTGGGAGAAGGCGCTGCGCGAGGGCGGTCCGGCTGCCCGGCTAGGCGATCAGATCCAGATTACCCGTGTTGAGATCGAGGCTAAGAAAATCATTCTCGAGATCAATGGCGGCACCCGATCCGGACATTGGTACGACCATGTGGAGATCGGCATGGGCGGTTCGACTTCGCCGGTTTCGACCAATCAGAGTGGCCAGGCGGCGAACGGTTCGCACGTCGTGCTCGTGTTTCCCGGTAGTGTCCCTTCCTTGAAGGCGGCTGAAGTCCGGCAGATGCTAGCGCCCATCTTTGACTTTGAAAGACATTCTGCCTCCGAGCAGTACGTGGACAAGCTGCCGGAGCCGATCAAGAAAGCTATCAAGGAGCAGCGCGCGATCGAAGGAATGGACCGGGATCAGGTGCTTCTGGCGCTAGGCAAGCCAAAAAGCAAAAGCCGCGAGACGAATCGAGACGGCGATGAGATCGAAGACTGGGTCTACGGCGAGCCGCCGGGCAAGATGACCTTCGTCAAATTTAATGAAACCAAGGTTGTATCGATTCAAGAATCGTACGCGAATATCGGCGGTACGACCGCACCACCGTTGCCATCGCCACGTTAGCCCGCCGCGCCGCCTGCCACATCGGCCGTCTTGCCCAGGGATCGCACCAGCCGCTCGAGAGGCGTCACTTCCGTCTTTGCATCGATGCGATAGGGCTCTTTGCCGGGATAGACCACCAGCCGCCGGGTTGCTTTGACGTCGTCCGATGCCAGATGAAATCCCTTACTTGGAGCGGGGTTCGAAAGCGAGCGCTTCACTTCGATCGACCAGCACCCTGCTGCGCCAAGCTCGAGCAGGAGGTCGATCTCCGCGCCTTCCGCAGTGCGATAGAACCATGGCTTTGAGCCGGCAGGAGCCGCTGCGATCAGGTTTTCGATAACGAAACTCTCCCAGCTTGGACCGGCAACCGGATGGCCGAGCAGAGTCTCTAGATCGGGGATGTTCAGGAGAGCATGCGCCACTCCGGTGTCCCGTACGTAGACCTTCGGAGAACGAACCAAGCGCTTCGAAGCATTCGCGGTCCAAGGCTGAAGACGGCGCACGAGCAGCAGATCGACCAGCGTATCGAGATATCTCGCCACTGTCTGGCCGCTAACGCCGAGTCCCGCCGCTAGACGGGATGCGTTCAGCATCTGGCCCTGGCTGTGCGCCAGCATTTGCCAGAATCTGCGAACGGTCTCCGTAGGAAGGCGCGGGCCAAGCGCCGGCAAATCGCGCTCCAGGTATGTCTCGATGAATGCCAGCCGCCAATCGAAGCTGGCCGCATCGTCCGGCGCGAGATGGCTGTCCGGAAATCCGCCGCGAACCCACAGCCGGTCTGCCAATCCTGGCTCGGCCCCGTCGATCTCACCGATCAGAAACGGCGTCAACTCCAGATAGGCAATCCGGCCGGCGAGACTCTCGGCGGATTGCTTCAGGAGGTCGATCGATGCCGAGCCCAGAAAAAGAAACTGCTGTGTGCGCTGTCCCTTTCTCCTACGCCGGTCGATAATGCTGCGCAACGTCTGAAATATCCCAGGAGCGCGGTGGATTTCATCGAGTATAACGAGCTGCTTTTCGTGAGCGGCAAAGTAGAGTTCGGGATCGGAAAGCTTGGCACGATCCGACGGTAGCTCGAGATCGATGTACACCGCTTTGTGCCTTAACTCGTCAGCCACTTCTTCTGCAAGCGTGGTCTTTCCCACTTGGCGCGGCCCAAGGAGCGCGACGGAGGGGAACCGGCTTAGCAGCGCCTTCAACCGGTCGCCGACCTGGCGTTGTATCGTGGGCACCCTGAAATCCTACCACGTAATGGAATATTTGCAGGGTAACGGCTTTTGACCCGTAAAATGAAGAACATGTCGATAAAAGTGGGAATTAATGGCTTCGGCCGGATCGGCCGGAATGTGGTCCGCGCCGGATTGAGCAATCCGGAAATCGAATTTGTCGCGGCAAACGATCTGACCGATACCAAGACGCTGGCGCACCTATTGAAATATGATTCGATCCTCGGCCGCCTGAAGCATGAGGTGAAGCCCCAAAGGGACGGTGTTCACGTGGCCGGCAAGACTATTAAAGTTTTCGCGACCAAAGATCCGGCGGAGATCGATTGGCCCAGCTTGGGCGTCGAGGTCGTAGTGGAATCGACAGGACGTTTCACCGATGCGGTGGATGCCAAGAAGCACCTGCGCGGCTCAGTCAAAAAAGTAATCATTTCGGCGCCGGCTAAAGGCGAAGACGTTACTCTCGTGCTGGGCGTAAACGATAACAGCTACGATGCGGCAAAGCATCACGTTATTTCCAATGCTTCGTGTACGACCAATTGCCTGGCTCCGCTGGTCAAAGTTTTGAACGATTCTTTCGGCATCGAGAAAGGCTCGATGACGACCATCCATAGCTATACCAACGATCAACCGGTACTCGATTTTCAACACAAGGATCTGCGGCGCGCGCGCGCGGCTGCGCTCAACATGATTCCTACTTCCACCGGCGCCGCGAAAGCGATCGGCCTGGTGGTGCCGGAGTTGAAGGGCAAATTGGACGGTTATTCGATGCGCGTGCCGACGCCCGACGTTTCGGTAGTCGATTTCGTCGCCGTGCTGAAGAAAAATACGACGGCCGAAGCGGTTAATGGCGAGCTGAAGAAGGCAGCGGATGGACCGCTAAAGGGCATCCTAGCCTACACAGACGATCCGGTGGTATCGAGCGACATGTTGCACAATTCGAACAGCTCGATCGTGGATTTGGAGTTGACGAAAGTACTGGGCGGCAATCTGGTGAAGGTCGTCTCCTGGTACGACAACGAATGGGGCTACTCGAATCGAGTCGTCGACCTGGTTGCGTTCCTCGGCAAAAAAGGGCTGTAATCAGCCTTTAATCGCTTTGACGACCGCGTCGGTAAATTCCTCGGTGGACGCGGCGCCGCCCACATCGCCGGTGAGGGATTTATTCTCGCGATAGACCGCTTCGATGGCGGTTTGCAGCTTGTGGGCCGCCGCATTCTCACCCAGGTGAACCAGAAGCATGGTGGCCGAAAGCATGAGCGCGGTCGGGTTAGCTTTACCTTTCCCGGCGATGTCCGGCGCGCTGCCGTGTACGGCTTCAAACACGGCGTGCGTTTCGCCCATGTTCGCGCCGGGAACGATGCCCAGTCCGCCAACCAGGCCCGCCGCCAGATCCGACACGATGTCACCATAAAGATTCGGCAGCAGAAGAATATCGAAAGTCTCCGGATGCATGACGAGCTGCATGGAAGCGTTGTCGACGATCAATTCCTTGTACTGGATTTGCGGGAATTGCTGGGCGATCTCCCGGCAGCACCGAATGAATAAACCATCGGAGAGTTTCATGATATTCGCCTTGTGAATGGCAACGACGCGCTCGCGGCCATTTTTTTGCGCGTACGAGAAGGCGTAGCGCGCGATACGCTCGGAAGCCGTGCGCGTGATGACCTTTAGACTAGTCACAACATCTTTCACGATCTCGTGCTCGAGGCCTGAATACAGATCTTCGGTGTTCTCGCGAAAGATCACCATATCGATGGCGGTGTCGCTGAAACGCGTTTTGACGCCCGGCAAGGTTTTTACCGGCCGTACATTCGCGAACAGATCGAGCGTCTTGCGAAGCGCGACGTTGACGCTTTGAAAGCCTTCCGCGACAGGAGTCGTTACCGGCCCTTTGAGGCCCACACGCGTTTCATGTAGCGAATCGAGCAGGTATTGCGGCAGGGTCTTACCCGCTTCGAGGATGATCGCTTCGTTCAACTCCGCGCGCCGCCACACCAGATCGACGCCGGTTGCTTCCACCGCGCGGACCGTGGCTTGTGCGACTTCCGGGCCGATACCGTCGCCGGGAATGAGAGTGCAGTAGTGGGGCACAATTCCTTTATCGCGCACAACCGGCACCAAACGCCCTGCGCGCTATTCGATTTTATTCACGTGAGTGAAAATAAGTGTTTATGCCGCGAATCGAGCGAGCGCTCTTGAGCGTGACGGACAAGACGGGATTGCTGCCATTTGCAAGGCAGTTGCACGAAATGGGAGTGGAGTTGATTTCTACCGGCGGAACGGCGAAGCTGCTGCGCGATAACCAGATTCCAGTGCGGGAAGTCGCGGAGATCACCGGATTTCCCGAAATGCTCGACGGCCGTGTGAAAACGATTCACCCACGCATCGCTGGCGGCATCTTGGCGATTCGCGCCAATCGCGAGCATATGGGCGCGCTCGAGGAGCACGATATTCCGCCGATTCAGATGGTAGTGGTCAATCTGTATCAGTTCGAAAAAATTGCGGCGAAGCCAGGCGTCACCCGCGACGAGCTCATCGAGAATATCGACATCGGAGGGCCGACGATGATTCGCGCCGCCGCCAAGAATTTTCAAGACGTAGCCGTGCTCGTGTCGCCGGATCAGTACGAACAGGTTATGGCGGAATTGAAGACAGGCGAGCTCAGCGCCGCTACTCACTGGCGTCTTGCGCAGCAGGCTTTCGTGCACACGGCGGCATACGATCGGGCGGTTTCGAGCCGGCTATTAGCGGTGGATGCGCCTGCGCCTGTGCTGCCCCAGACGCTCAACATCTCCGCCCAACGTGCGGCCGTACTTCGCTACGGCGAGAATCCGCACCAGCAGGCCGCGCTCTACACTCTTGCGAGCTCTGGCATCGCCGCCGCCGAGCAACTGCACGGGAAAGACCTTTCCTATAACAACCTGGTGGATTTGGATGCGGCCTGGCAGCTTGTTCAGGAATTCGAGCGCACCGCCGCAGCCATCATCAAGCACACCAATCCGTGCGGCTGCGCAGAGCAGCCAACTCTCAAAGACGCTTATTTGAAGGCCCTGGAGGGGGACCCGGTTTCGGCCTTCGGCGGCGTGCTGGCGTTCAACCGCGAGTTGGATGGAGACACTGCGCTTGAGATTTCGAAACTATTCGTCGAAGCGATCGCCGCGCCCGCGTTTTCCGAAGCGGCGCTCGCGACTCTGCGGAGCAAGAAAAATCTGCGCCTGGTACGGGTCACCGCCCCGAGCCAACCCGAGCTTGCAATCCGCTCCATTTCGGGAGGTCTGCTCGCGCAAACTGCCGACACTGCGCTGCCGGAGCTATCGGTCAAAAGCGCACGCTCGCCAACGGCGGAAGAAATGCGGGCGCTGCTGTTCGGTTGGAAGGTCTGTAAACACGTAAAGTCGAATGCGATCGTCTATGCGCGCGAAGGGCAAACGGTTAGCGTAGGCGCTGGCCAGATGAGCCGCGTGGATAGCGTGAAAGTAGGCGCGATGAAAGCGGTCTTGCCGCTCGCAGGTACGGTCCTCGCTTCGGATGCGTTCTTTCCTTTCCCGGACGGCGTCGAGGAAGCTGCCAGGCATGGTGTCAGCGCCGTCATTCAGCCGGGCGGCTCCGTGAAAGATCTCGACGTCATCGCGGCCGCGGATCGGCTGGGTCTAGCGATGGTGTTTACGGGCGTGCGGCACTTCCGCCATTAGTTGCGCATCGCCATGGTCGAAGCCCAATCGGCTGGAAGTTGACCAAGCGGCAGCAGTTGGCCTTTTTCGAGGTGCCGTACCGTCTCGGCGAATTTGGCGGCGTGCGGATCGTGCGTAACCAGAACGATCGTCTTGCCGAATTCGCGATTGAGGCGCTTCAGCATCGTCAGAACGTCCTCCGCAGCGGCCGCATCCAGATTACCGGTGGGCTCGTCGGCGAGGATGAGATCCGGATCGGTGACAATCGCGCGAGCGATCGCCACACGCTGCTCCTGGCCGCCGGATAATTGCTTCGGCAAGTGACCCATGCGGTCACCTAGACCTACTAGCTTCAGCGCGGTTTCGGCGTGTTGTATCCGTTCCTTTTTGCCCAGCTTGGTAAGCTTCAGCGGCAGCTCAACATTCTCGAGGGCGGTCAGAACAGGAATCAGGTTGAAAGACTGGAAGATGAACCCAATGTGCTCGTTGCGCCAATGCGCGATTTGCTTGTCGGTCATCTGGCGCAGGTTAGAGCCAAGAACCTGGATCTGGCCGTCGCTCGGTTTGTCCATGGCGGCGATGAGATGCAGCAGTGTCGATTTGCCTGAGCCGGAGGGACCCATTAAAGCGACGAAGTCCCCTTTTTGAATATTAATGTCGACCGCATCCAATGCCACGACATGAAATTCATCGCGCACATATTCTTTGCTCAGCTTGCTGGTAGTAACGACCGTTTCGCTCATATGATTCCTGTCTCATTGCTTTACTTCCACCCGCTGCCCGTCTTTCAGACCGGCGGGTGGTCTTACGATAAGATCTTCTCCGCCAATTAATCCGCTGTCGATGAGGACGCCCTTGTCCGACGAGCCGCCGGTCTTGACCTCGCGCTTTCGGGCATGTCCGTTCACCACCACGAAAACGCTGCCGTTCTGAACGGCGAAGGCGGGAATCACAATGACGCGTTTCGTCTCCGCAGCCGAAGACGCCGGGGCATCGGTATAGAAATTTACTGTCGCGTTCATGTCGGGCCGCAGATAATCGTCCGGATTCTTCACCTGTACCTTCACCTGCACCGTAGCTTTCGACCGGTCCGCCTCGGGCGATACCTGCTGAATTACGCCCTGGTATTTACGATCCGGGTAAGCGTCCGTGGTAACGATGCCCTTTTGTTGCGGGCCCAGTTTCGGAAAATCGTTCTGAGTAACATCGAGCTCGACTTGCAAATCGTTTAGATTCGCCATGGTCACGATGTAGCCTTTCGCGCCCTTATCGCCGACGAACCCGGTCGTAATAAATTCACCCTTTTCGACGTTGCGATCGAGAATGGTGCCGGTGACTGGCGCCTTAATAATGGTGTTATCGAGCTGATTTTGCGCAAACGCCAAAGCGCCGCGGGCCTGCTCGATCTGACCACGCACCTGGTCGATTTCTTCGTGTCGGGGACCAAGGACAGAAAGATCGAGCGTACGCTGCAAGCTCAACACTTTAGCCTCATTGCCATCGTATTTGGCTTGCGCGTCGTCGAGCGCCTGCTTGGCCAGTACACCTTGCGAGACAAGCTCGCGGGTTCGATCCAGAGTAATTTTAGAATTCGACAGGTCGGCCTTGGCCTGATTCACATCAGCGCGCGCTTTCTGGATTTCTTCGGGACGCGAACCGTGTTGCAACTCGGCCAGTTTAGCCTGCAAGTTGGCCAGCTGGCCTTTCTGCTGCTCCACTTGCGCGCGATATTCGTCGTCTTCCAGCCGAACCAGCGGCTGGCCCGCCTTGACTTTGTCGCCCTTGTCGACGCCGATCCAGGCGACTCTGCCATTTACCTTGGAAGCGACTTCGATCTTGTGGGCAGCAATGATATAGCCGGTGGCCGTGAGAATAACCTGCTCACCGGCGGAGGAAACGCTCATCGGCGATTGCACCTGCTGGACTTCAACCGGCGTGGCCGCGGTGAGCGTGCGATATGCGATTACGGTGCCGATGGCCGCTAATGCAACTATCGTCGCGATTACAAAGAGCCGCAGAACGGGTTTGGGCTCACGTTCGCGTCGCGCTGACCGGTCGATTTGAAGTCCCTTTAGTTCTGTTTGGGTGTCCATCGTTTACACGTCGCGAAGCGCGGCCAGGATCTCCTTCTTGGCGGCATGACGCGCCGGAAGAAATCCGCCCAACGCCCCCAGGATCAGCGAAAAAACAATGCCGATTGCCATGACTTCGGGTCCTACACGAAAATTGAAACTGGTTTCGCTGAAAGTGACAAAGTTCCCCATGCCGGTAGTCACGCCGTTCAAAGGTAAGGTAATTGCGCACGCTAGTAGGCCGCCCAGCAGCGACAGCAATAGAGATTCGATTAAGAAGCTGAGTGTGATGCTGCCGCGCGTGAAACCGAGAATGCGTAGCGTGCCCACTTCTTTCGCGCGCCGGGCCACCGCGGCATACATCGTGTTCATGGCGGCGAAGCAACTGCCGATTGCCATAATGATGCAGACGAAAATGCCTAGAAACTTGACCGGACGCGCGGAGATCGTCTGCGCTTCGTAATATTCCTTCTCGCTCATTACGGTGACGTTCAGGCGCCGGTCGTCTTCGAGCGATTTCTTGAGCGCCGCGGCAGTTACTTCCTCGGTAGCTTGGAGCAGCGCCGAGCTGTAGGTATCGGGCCGATTGAAGTCACTGGCCACCTGCGCGCCGTCGCCAAAGATCTCGCTATCCACCGCGCCGCCGCCACTGTCCATAATTCCCACCACCGTCCATAATCCTTTGCCAAAGCGCAACTGTTTACCGAGTTGCGCATTCGGATAGCGCTTGGCGGTTGCCTTGCCGACGGTTACTTCTCGCTGGCCTGGTTGAAACCAGCGGCCTGCGGTTAGCTTGAGCTTGCGCATTTCGATGCCGCGCGTCGCTAAGCCGCGCAGGGTGATATTCATACCGTTAGGATTATCGGCATTCGGAAGATTGATGACGGAAACGACCTCGAGCGACGCCAAAGGCTGCCCGTCGTGCCCGGTGGCAATGCCGGGGAAGATTTTAACGATCTGAAATTGCTGCTGCGTAAGCAGGCTGGTCAATTCCGAGTTGCCGCCTTTGCGCATCACCAGAACGTGCAGCGGGTCGCCCGTGGAATCGAATGCCGATTGAAGGCCGGCAACCAGCGCTAGCACCGCAAGGAGAACGGCCACGGTCATGGCAATACCTGCGGCCGTCATGAGCGTGGTCGTCTTGCGGACCACCAGGTTTCGAAAGTTGTAGGAAAGAGGAATGGCCATATTTCTGCCCTAGCCCGCGTAGCGAAGCGAGTCCAAAATATTCGTCCGCGCGGCGTTCCACGCCGGAATAAATGAGCTGACGACGCCGATGAGCAGTGCCACCCCGAGCGCCATCAGGGCTGTAAGCGGAGTGATCGAGAGATGGTGAAGCTGAGGCATGAAACTGCCGGCTGCTTTTCGGACTACCGCAGTCATAAGAAAAGCAAACAGCAGGCCCAACACGCCGCCGATCATGGCAATGCTAACCGCCTCGCCCACAATGATGCCCAGGATGGAATCATTGTTGAAGCCCAGCGTCTTGAGAACGCCGACCTCTTTGATGCGCTCGCGCACCGACATCGCCATCGTGTTGCCCGAAACCAGCAGAATGGTGAACGTGACCGCTGCGCAAATCGCAAGTAAGAATAATTTGATGTTGCCCAAAAACCCGACAAAACTGAGGGCGAATTGCTGCTCGGATTCAGTTTTTGTCGGATACGCGGAGTTCGCGAACATATCGTCGATCCGCTTAGCGATCTGTGGAACATCATCCGGATTATCGGCCAGCGCCGCCACGATGCTAATGAAATTTCGCCTCGCGACTGGCAAAGCGTTGCTCAGGTATTCCCAGTTAAAAAACATAGTGAGGGGAGCGTCAGGGTCGTCGAAGATGCCGACAATGTGAAGATCCAAATTGATCGGATAAATATCGCCCACCAGCGTAATTCGCTGGCCGACCTTGAAATCGAGCTTTTCAGCCAGATCTTTCGAAACAATGGCCCCCTGGCGGTCGCGTATGAAAGCCTGCCTCTCGTCCTCGGGCATCTCCAGGCTCGAGCGCAGAGTGAAAAAAGGTTTGGGCTCGACAGCCATCCTGGCAAAAAAGTTCTTGGGATCGCGGGCATCTTTGTAGCTGCCTCCGAACCAATTCCACACGGTCACCTCTTTGACTCCAGGAACATGCCTGATTTTTTCTTCGTAGGCGCGTGGGATAGCCTGCCCGAGGGAGACTTTATGCCGTACGACCAGCCGCAACGCCTGACTGGGCGTTTGTTCGGGATAGAACAGCGCGTGATACACGGCGATCAAAAGACCCAGCAGACAGAGCGAAACCGCAATACTCGAGATAGTCAGCGCGCTGCGCCGCCGATTGCGCAAACTGTTCTTAAAAGCCAGGGAAAAGTAACGAAACATAAGTGCGCCCCTTGTTTTTTAGGGTACCGTAGGATACGAGCGCTTGAATTCCAAGGTTCAAACATTTTTGGCAGATCACTGGACGCCCGACGACCGGATCTGGATGCAAA
>Ga0070717_10003360_pt1 | contig 11433 bp, 10 predicted proteins | sample LARL113metaG_FD_71366 | JGI IMG/M metagenome (GOLD analysis project Ga0070717, IMG submission 71366) | Corn, switchgrass and miscanthus rhizosphere microbial communities from Kellogg Biological Station, Michigan, USA - LAR L11-3 metaG | ecosystem: Host-associated > Plants > Roots > Rhizosphere ...
CCCGAGCGCAGCAGTTGCCGAGCGGTGACGCTCTTCCAGCGCCGCAACCCGCGCCACGCGCTGCGAGCTGGCTTGCGCCGCATCCTCGCGACGCTGACGCACGACGCTGAGAGATTCCTGAGCAGCCACAATCTGCTGCTCAAGATCGGCGCGAGTCTGTTCGAGATCAGTGATCTCCGCCTGCCGCGCCGTGACGATCGATTCCTGCTCGGCACGCTCAGCGGCCAAGCGCTGAAGTTCCGCTTGCGAAATGTTCATGCGTTCCAGAACGCGCGCCATTTCCGAATCGAGCTGCTGGAGCATGTGTCCGGAAGTCATCGACTGATGTTCGGCTTCCCGCTTCTCGCCTTCCAGACGTTCCAGCAACGAACTGAAGTCTTTAATCCCTCTGCCGAGCGTAAGCACTCGCATCTCTTCTTCACGCAGAGCGCGTTCCAACTCCTCAAGCTGGCGCAAGACTTCGCGGAGCTCGCGCTTCATCGAGAGCGGCCCTTCGGCGCGCTGTTTGCCGCCCGTCACCGTGACGTTGTGGAAACATTCTCCGGATTGGGAAAGGAAGAATGCGTCGGGATTTTCGAGTGCCAGTCCACGCGCAGTGTCAGATCCCGGAACGATGTAGCCGTCGCGCAGCTTCGGAAGAATTACTTCCAGCGACTTTCCGAAGCCATCGAGAACGCGAATGGTATGCTTCAGAGGCACGATCGAAGCTGTCGGCGGAGCGCAATGCGCCGCTTCGTCGAGGATGAACGAGAACTTGGCCTGCGAATCTTCGGGATGAACCAGGAAAGTGGCGCGGCCGTCAACGTCGCTGCGCAGTAGGCGAAGGCCTTCGTCGGCAGCATCCCAGCTCTTGACCACGATGTAGTTCAATTCGTCGCGCAGGAAGTCCTCCACCACACGCTCAAAGCGCGGCTCGACTTCGAGGAAATCCGCGAGCACGCCGACCGGCGCGAGCCCGCTCTGCATCACTCCGGATTGGAAAAGGCGGCGAACCGATTCGGTGGAGTAGCCGTGTTCGGCGATGACAGCTTCGAGCGATCCCTTTTTCCCCAGAGCTGTTGCAAACTCGGCGCGGAGTTGGTCGAGATTAGTTTTCGCTGTGTTCTCCTCACGGCGCTTGGCTTCAACCAGGCGGCGAAGCTGGCTGATCTCCTCGCTGATTCCGGCTATCCTCTGCATTACCGTTTCGAACTCCAGTGCGAGTTGTCCGCGCTGCCCGCCGAAAGCTTCCACCTGGAGGTTCGCATTGGTGATTTCAGCTTGCAGACGCCGGCCTTCGCGATCCACGCCCGCGAGGCGCTCTTCAGCCTGTGCCAGCTGATTGCGAAGGCGCGAAACCGACGCCACCGTATCAAACATGGCGACGCGGGATTCTTCCTGCTGACGTTCGAGTTCAGCCAGCGCTGCAGAAGCAGCGGCGCTTTCCTGCTGCGATAACGCCAGCTCGTGCTGAGCCGCAGCCAGATCAGCGGCTGCGGATTCGAGCACCTGCCGGTTGGAATCCCGCTCGGTCTCCAGCGAGGTCAGCCGCTGACGAGCCTGCGCCAGTTCCGCTTCGGCTGAGGCGGAGCGAACCACCAGTTCGGCGCAACGCTCATCGTTGTGGCGTCTACGAGCTTGCGCGCGATCGATCTCCATGGCGATCTGGCTGAGCCGGTCGCGATTCTCGCGTAGCTCGGTTTCAATCGAATATCCGCGCTCAGTGCTTTCGCTGTGTTCGCTTTCGAGTTGCTGCACCGCTTCGGTGCGGTGCTGCATGTCCTCGGCTAGAGCGTTGAGCTGAAAGTCGAGTTCAGTGCTTTCCTGCTCGATTGCGGCAAACTTGCTCGCCAGCACCACGCGAAGCTGGGCACGCATCTCCTCGCGCAGCTTGGCGTAGCGCTCGGCCTTCGAGGCCTGACGTTTCAGCGAATTCATCTGTCGCGTGACTTCGTCGAAAATATCGTTCACCCGAGCAAGATTCAGCTTGGCGTCTTCAAGGCGAGCTTCGGCGAGGCGTTTTTTGGTCTTGAATTTCGTGATTCCGGCTGCTTCTTCGAGGATGGCTCTGCGATCGGTCGGCCGGCTGCTGAGGATCTGGCCGATGCGCCCCTGCTCGATCAGCGCGTAGGTCTCCGGGCCGAGGCCGGTGCCCATGAACAGTTCCTGAATGTCGCGCAGCCGGCACAGTTTTCCATTCAGCAAATACTCGCTGTCGCCGGAGCGGAAGAGACGACGCGTCACAACGATTTCTCCAGTACGGAATTGCTGCTGATTGAATTTTCGGCGTCGAATTTTGAGAACGACCTGGGGTGCGCCGATGACGGCTGCGGAAGAAATTGGCGTCACGGTTGCAAGCGACCCCGACGGCAGCGCGAACACTGGCTCGTCGTCAGGGAAGGCGACCGCAATCGTCGTAACTTTCGAGCGCGGAATTTCTACTTCTTCCGTCTTGCCGGGCTGAGCGTCTTCGACTGCGCGTTCAGTTTCTTCCGCGGCGTCGGCGCGTATAGCCGCTTCGTCCCAATCATCGGCTGGACGGCGCGAAGCTTCCGCGCTGATCGGAAGTTCGTCCTGAATGTCGATCTCCGTGGGCGCATCGGCGTCCGGGCCGGGATACTCCTCAGGATCGATCAGCGTAAGCGAAACTTCGGCCATGCCGGTAGGCTTGCGGTCGCGCGTGCCGGCGAAAATCACATCTTCCATGCGCGATCCGCGCAGGGTCTTCGCCGATTGCTCGCCCAGCACCCAGGAGATGGCGTCGGCAATATTCGATTTGCCGCAGCCGTTGGGACCGATGATGGCCGCAATGCCGTCCCCGTGGAACTTGAGGTCGGTGCGGTCGCAAAACGATTTGAACCCGAGAATCTGTAGCCGCTTCAGTTTAAGCAACGTGAACTCCTTGGAAAAGCAGTGGCCAGGGGCCAGTTGTCGGTGGCCAGTTGCTCGTTGTGCTGCTTGCCAGCCTGTTTACCATACTGATACCTCCAGCGCCGAAACGGTGCTTGCTCAGACCAACTTCCGTCCCCGGCTGGATAGGGCGGGCGCAAATTAGAGCTACTGTAACGGTGAAATCGGGGCGGGGTCAAGCAATATAACACTATATATTGTATGGCCTTGCGAGCGAGCGCGTTGGGTTGCACACACATTGCAGCAGATGCCTGGTTTACGGGTGAGGGAAGGACGAGGTGGGAGAACCGCGAGAGCAAGATAAATGTAGCGCGAAACGGCTCTCCAAACAACAGTAAAGCGCTAGAATGCGTCGGGTGTCCATATCTGCTGCATTGGAGAATTCTAGGGGTGATTGAAGATCAGGGGAGTCATTGGATCGTGCGGTGTTCTAAGGAATGTCTGAACAAGTTTTGATTGCAACCGCTCGGCGCCGGAAGTAGAGGCGTCCAGCGGTTTTATACAGCTCAAGAGATACAACGGGCCCGCCGCATCCGCCCCCTGGGAGCGGTGGGGCGGTTTCGGGACACACTACGCCGCCGTCATCCCCAGCAGTTTCTTGCGGGCCAGAAACAAGTTCACCAGCGCGCACGTCGCAAACAGCCGGTTCGCGTTCTTCGCGATCCCCCGGTAGCGCACTTTCACAAATCCGAACTTCAGCTTCATCACCCCAAACCCATGCTCTACCTTGGATCGCACCTTTGCCTTCGTGCGGTTCTTCGCTCGCTCCACTTCATCCACCCGATCCTTATAACGGTAGCGTTGGCAGGTGAAGTCTTGCGCTCGCGTCTTTCCCTCTCCGATTCGGCGGCCCGTATCTGTCTGCGATGTGACTGGCCCTTATTTTCCTCCCAGCTTCTCGAAGAACAGGCAGATCGTTTCAATCCCATGGTGGAAGTTCGGGATGTGAAACTTTTCGTTGGGAGCGTGCAGGTTGTCGTCGGGCAGGCCGAAGCCCATCATGACGCTGGGAATCTTCAGAGCCTCGTAGAAATCATTGACGATGGGAATCGATCCGCCGCTGCGGATGAAGACAGTTTCTTTTTTGAAGGTATCGTGCAGCGCTTCCGTCGCAGCCTTAATGTAAGGATTGTCGGTGCCGACGACGCAGGCCGGCCCCTTGCTGTGTACTTTGATTTTCGTTTCGATTCCCTTAGGCGTGAGCTTCTTCACGAATGCCGTATAGCGCTTCAGAATGTCGTCGGGATCCTGGTTAGGCACCAGGCGCATGGAAACTTTGGCCGCGGCTTTGGCCGGAATCACCGTCTTGGCGCCGGCGGCGATGAATCCTCCGGGCATGCCGTGGACTTCGAGCGTGGGGCGCGCCCAGGTGCGATACAGAACCGAATATCCAGGCTCGCCGGTAAGAACCCTCGATCCGACTTCAGTCTTGCGGTAGTGCTCCTCGTTGAAGGGCAGGCGCTTCCAGGCTTTGAGCTCGTCTTTGCTGGGAGCCTTCACGCCTTTGTAGAAGCCGGGGATCAGGATTTTGCCTTTCGAGTCTTTCAGCTTGCTGATGATTTCGATCAGCGCGAAGAACGGATTTGGCGCTGCGCCCCCGTAAACGCCGGAGTGGAGATCGATCATGGCGCCGGTGGCTTCGATTTCCGTGTAGACAAGCCCGCGCAGCCCGACGCACAAGGTGGGAAGATTTGGGGCGAAAAGTTCGGTGTCGCAGACCAGGGCGAAATCGGCCTTTAGCTTGGCTTTCTGCTTACGCACATACTCTGTGATGGATTCGCCTCCAACTTCTTCTTCGCCTTCAAAGAGGACCTTCACGTTGATGGGGAGTTTACCGTTCCCGGATTTCATCAGCGATTCGAGAGCTTTCACTTCCATCCAGAGCTGGCCTTTATCGTCGACCGCGCCACGGGCATAGATGTTGTTGTCGCGCTCGGTGGGCTCGAAAGGAGGAGTCTTCCATTCATCGAGCGGGTCGGGCGGCTGCACGTCGTAGTGTGCATAACAGAGGACTGTGGGCTTTCCCGGCGCGTGCAGCCAGTCGGCGTAGAGAAGAGGATGGCCTTTGGTGGGGATGACCTCGACGTTTTCCATGCCGATGCGGCGGAGTTCGTTGGCCACGAAGTCGGCGGCCTTCTGAACGTCGGGCTTGTGCTCCTCGAGAGTACTGACGCTGGGGATGCGAAGCAAGTCTTTTAGTTCGCCGAGGAAACGCTGCTGATTATTGCGGGCAAAATCGACTGCGGGAGAAGCCATGGGTTGATCCTTTCAACAGTGCGGAATGATGCGGAAACGCTCCAGTATAACCGAAGGAGTTGGGTGAGGGCGCTGGGCGCTGGCTGCAAGAAACGCCTCACTTCGCTCGGCTGAGCCCGGCGGATGTCTTTACGCGAGCCCTGCTAGTTGGAGAATCGTGCAGGCGAGAACGGTTTGAGGTCGTACTTGCAGTTGGTTTCGGCGATTACTTCGGCCATGACCTGTGCCGTAATTGGGGCAAGGAGAATGCCGTCGCGAAAATGGCCGGTGGCAACGTAGTACCCGGGCGTGGCTGTGGGACCGAGAATCGGCAAGGCGTCGGGAGTTCCGGGGCGCAGGCCGGCCCAGTCCTCAAGAATCTTCGCATTCCTTAGTTCCGGAACCATGACGATTGCAGCATGTTGCAGGCGCTGAATCGTGGCGACATCGGTGCGCTTGTCGAATCCCGCTTCTTCCACTGTAGTTCCGACCAGGATACGTCCATCACTGCGGGGGATCAGATAAACTTCCGGCGAGCGGATTACATGCCTCAGCAGACCGCGGGAAGGCGCGGCCAGGTACAACATTTGTCCTTTGACTGGGCGGGTGGGAAAGGCGTGCGGCGCGATCTGGCCGGACCAGGCGCCGGCGCAGTTGACAACCTTGGAAGCGTGGAATGAGGTCTTGGTCGTAGTTACGCCAGCGACTCGACCGTTGGACACATTGACGGCAGTGACCTCATCGCCAGAGGAAATGTCCACTCCGCGGCGCTTTGCGGCCTGCAGCGCGGCGGCAGCGAGGCCACGCGGGTCAACGCTGCGTTCCTTTAAATAAAATACAGGTCGATTGGATGGGGCAAGCGCTGGTTCGAATTCTTTAAGTGGCGCCGGAAGCTCCGCCGCTTGCAGAACTGGATGAAAAGCGTGTGCGGGGGAAGGGAAAAGAATCGTCCCCTGGTCACGCAGATCAATTTTCATCCCCGACTCGACTTGCAACTCGTGCACGAACTCCGGATACATGCGGGCACTCGCTGTTGCCAGCGGCTGAAGAACGGGGAGCGTCTCAAGCTGGCAATCCACCAACATGCCGCCCGCGGCAGACGAGGCTTCGCGCCCCGGCTCGCCGCGTTCGACGACCAGAACACGCGCACCTTTCTTGTGGAGTTCAATCGACAGCGAAAGCCCAATGATGCCGCCGCCGATGACGATCACATCCCAATTCTTCATTGCCGCATTGTAGAAGAAGAAGCAGAAACGGCGAGAGCCTAGCGTCACCAGTGGACTCTGGATGCTGGCGGCCAAGGATGGCTTCCAAGCCGGTCAAACTGCAAAGGCCCGGCTCGGGCCACCGTGTGCAGTCACTCCCAAAAAGGACATGGCCGCCAACGTCGATTAATTGTGTCAAGAGCCGACGAAGCTTGTATCCCTTGGTTCGTGTGGGAACCGCGCGGTTCTAACTTATTCCGCAGCGGGCTGAGGCTGCGCCGCCGCGCTTTGTTTCAAAGTCTCCAGCTCCTTTTGCAGTTTCTCCCAGTCTTTGGGTTTCTTTTTGAGGGCGTTCGGCGCGTTCGGGTCGGCGTAGAACTGGAGCACGTTGTCACGCAGTTCGGGGCTTACCGATGCGACAACGTTTTTCGTAGTAAGTTTGTCTACTAATTCAGCATATGTCGTGTCGGTTAGGGCGTACTCTCCAGCGCGCGTGTCGTGTCCCGTATCGAAATCGCGGTTGGGCAGGTAGAGTTTTGCCTTGTCTTCTTCGCGCAGCAGGCCACCATAATTGTCGATCGTGGCATCCACGCTCTTGATGTAAAGGTCTTCGCTTTGTTTCGTGGGAATCGTGAAATTGACTGCCTTGAACGGCCCGATTTTGGGCATCACTTTCAGAATGAAGGCGAGGATCCTGGATCCGAGTCCCGGCTTCCTATACACCGTTCCCCATTCGTGCTCGTAATTGCTGCGAGACAGGTAGTAGAGAAATTTCTTTTTGTTGAAGTTTGGCGTGTCTTGCACAATCACATCGCGGCGCGACAGCAAAGCCACACGCGTCATTTCTGGAATCACAACGCTGACGCTGCGCCGGAAGCTGCCAATCGCGAGGTCAACGCTACCAAAAACGTCTTCCAGCTTCAGTCCGTACGTCTCCTGAAAGGCCCGCTCGAGCACCGGCTTGGAGATCTCAAAGCCAATCATGTCGTGATAAGCGTCGGAGGTATAGCGGTTCTTCGCGACCTGGACCATATCGAAGCCGAATTCAGTCCGGATGTGTTGCTTGGGATTGTCCTCATAGGTCACGTTGTCGCCATACTTCCTGCGAAGTTTGGGAAATTGCAGCGCCACGGCACGGTTGATGGTGGGATGTCCACTGTTGTCGGCGGCGTAGTGAGACAGCGCACCCAGCGCGAAAGCATATTCGTTCAGATCGGAAGAATCTCGCAACAGAGCCTCGATGAAATCTCCGCTGCGCACGTAATGAACCAGATCGCTGAAGAACTTGCTGCCAAACGGATAGTAGCCCATGTCTTGTATTACAGAGCCTCCATAGGCAAAGGCGTGCGCTTTGCGCAGCTCTTCCTCGGTTGCGTTGGGGAACCGCTTCAGCAGCATGGGTTGCAGCTGATCTTTCCACATCAGATCCACGACTTGCTCGTGAGTCAGCACTGAATAACCCGAACCCGGGCTTGAGAAGCAAGCGATGAACAAGAACAATGCCGACAGCCGGGTCAAATGGTTCAATAGTTGGCGCATGGCCGGACGTAAGATGCAAGAAACGTATACGGGATGATCTGAACAGATATATTGTTCTGCGACTGGTAGGGTGAATCCCCTAGGAATAGTACCAATAAAGTGGAAGGGCCTCGCAAGGCCCTTCCACTCTTTCTTCACACTACGCAGCTTTCCTGGATCTTGAGTTGCCACGTTCCACCCGAGAAGGTCTCGGCGTCCTTGTTGCCCCCTCAGCCTGTGAAGCCTGCCGGTTAATCCCTTGGGCAAGCCCGGTCAATTTCTGGTCGGTTTGTTTTTCTTCCTCCAGCGTTTGTTTCAGCAACGAAGCATGCTCGTTTTCGCCCAGAAGTTCAGCAAAGGTTCGGACGGTCCCGTAGCCGGCCATCTCGTAGTGCTCGACTCGTTGGGCGGCACCGATGATTGCAGCGTCTTTAACCTCGTCAACGTAGTCTTCCTTCATCGTCCCGGCACCCTCTTTGACTAGGCCTTCCATGCCGAGACACCTCTTGCCAGACGGTTTCTCGTCCAATTGTTCGAAGATCTGCTCCAGGCGCGATACGTGCTCCGAGGTCTGCCGCAAATGTTCTTCGAACGCTTCATGCAGTTCATCGTTCGCGGCGGCCTTGGCCATTTTTGGCAGAGCCTTCACCAGTTGTGTTTCCGCGTTATAAAGGTCCCGAAGTTCATCGATATATAGATCTCGCAATGAGTCCTTTTGCATGTAGTTCCTCCTGAAATTTAAATTTCGCCGAGCGGATGCCCGATCTCCTTGTGATCGCATCCGCGCCTTCTATTGAAAAGTAGTGCGCCGCTGAGGTGCGAGGCAATACCCCGGAGTCCGTACACCAAAGTGGTTTTTTAAACAGTGATTCGGCAGCCTGACCGGCCCTGTGACTGCGTTGTGAGTGGGTCTGGATTATTTCTTGGTGTTGGCAATCTTCGCGCCGCCACGACGCGTTTTTCCACCGGGGCCCTGCCTCTTCGCTCGGCCCGCCGCCTTCGCCTTCTTGGTGGGGAGACCCTTGCGAGTCTTTTTCTTGGGACTCCGCGCATGAGGCTGCGGTCGCTCAGCTGTCGTGCCCATGACGGAGGCCTTCCGCACGCGCGTCGTGACCGTCTCGGCGAGTCCGGAAAGATTCTCCGTCAACTCATGTGTCGCTTTCGTGAGTGCGCCCGCTGCGTGCCCCAGTTTGCGCGCAGCTGTGTTCAGCAGGGGCTCCTGCTCTCCGGACCGCTTCTTGGCTGCCATAGGTTTCCTCGCAAGAAAGAGGTTTCGATCTCCAGGCTGCTTCGCCAAAATGAAGTCCCGGCCACCAGGGCCGGGACTTCCAGGAAACAGTGATCAGTGCAAAGAAGAAACTAGGAGGCGCGACGCTGACGGTCGCGGTTCTGGTCATCTTCTTCGTTCTGACCCTGGCCGCCTTTCTTCTGCGGGTTCTGGCCGGACTGGCCGCTCTGCTGACCCTGTCCGGACTGGCCACCTTGCTGGCCCTGTCCGGATTGGCCACCCTGCTGACCTTTCTTCTCCATATCGTCTGCCATGAAATCTTCCTCCTGAGAAGGCGAGGGCCTTCCCACGCCTTCGGAATTTATCGCCATCTGAAACTTAGTTGCTGCAAGAGATTGCAAAGGTTGGGAAGTTCTTCCGGCACGGACGGGCCCAGTTTTGCACCGGGTGGATAATAAAGGGCGCAAAAAGTGAGCGGCCTCCCCCGCAAATTGAATTTCACAAGAGCAGGCCGCTCGCATTGCGGCATTAACCTCCCGCCCCTAGACGCTGCCTCGCCGCGAGAGATGACTAACCAGCGAAATCACGAACAATACCAGAAAAACCACAAATAGCAGCTTCGCTATACCCGCCGCCGCAAGGGCTACCCCGGTAAATCCCAGGACTCCGGCGATTAGTGCTATCACGAGGAACACGATTGTCCAATAGAGCATGATGCCTCCTTCGAGTTCATTGTGCCTGACAAGAATACCCGCGAAGCAGGCGCAGTCCGAATCCTCCTGACCCTGTATTCCCTGATTGCAAGTCCCGTAAGGTATTTTGAGAAGGGAGCAGGTGCCTGTTCCCCAGTGAACCGGGCACCTGCTCGATGGGGGCGTCTGTCGAGTAGAGCCACAGACTAAAAGAAATCACGACGCCTCGCCCATACTGTAAAGCGTGTATTCTTCGCTAAAAATAACCCCTTTTTCCTCAGCCCACCTCACGAACCCGGCGGTCCCCCGCACAGCCCGTAGACGTCGCTCAGTTACGGGAAATCGTGTATAGACGATCCGCCCACCCCCCGCGTAGAAAGGACATAGTAGAAAGGACATATGGGATGGTGCAGGATTTTCCTCCCCGTTCGATCGCCGCACCTTGCACATGAGGTATCTGTTGTGCAATCAACGTGCTGCGATGGCATGGCGATTGCGTTGCTAGTGTTGGCCGCTCGTCTTTTCGGAGGTGCGTTATGAAGCGACGGACTAGCCTGTTAGCTGCGTTGGTTTTCCTGTCGGCGACTCTCCCTTCGGCGTTAACACAAGATCTCAGGAGCCAGCCAAGTCCCGTTCTTCCCTCGGATATCCTCGGCCCTCAACTCATCGCCTGGTCGCAGCTCCAGAAGCCGCAACCCGTACCGCAGCCTTTGCCACCGCCTGATCGACCCATGCAACAACAGCCCGACCAGCAACCCGCGCAATCCGTGAACCCGCCCGCTCCGCAGCAGCCACCGGCCGCGCAGACCTTCACCGGCACCATCGTCAAGGATGGCACCCGGTACGTGTTGAAGGTATCGAGCAATAGCGTGTATCAACTGGACGACCAGGAGCGAGCAAAGCAGTACGAGGGAAAACAGGTGAAAATTGCCGGCACTCTGGATGCAACTGGCAACAGCCTCCACATCACCAGCATCGAGCTGCTCTCCTAGATGCGCGCCAAACGGCTGGGAGAAGCGTTGCCGCCGGTCTCTGTGCTTCGATCCGTCTCTCCGATGGCCGTTTCTCTAGTCCCTGTTTCTTCAACGAAGGCGGGTTTTTGGATTAAGACGATTGCCATAGTCGGCGCCATCGCCTGTGCCTTGGCCTTGCTGATAGCGGCTCTGGGAGCTGTCGCGGGGACGGCTGCGGGTGTGCCCGTATCAGACCAGTCCGGGCAATCCTCACCCATCCCGCCACAGACCTATGAGGGCATAATCACAGACACGCATTGCAGCGCTAAACATTCCGCCGCGATCGGCAAGACCGCGGCAGATTGCACGATACTTTGTGTGCGCGCAGGGGAACAATTTGTTCTGATTGACCGCGACACGCGCTATGTACTGGAAGGCGACCTAGTTGCCCTGAAGCGAGTGGCGGGGCAGCGCGTCAAAATTATCGGCACGGTCAGCGGGGGAAAGATCTCAGTCACAGCTATTCGTTAAAGCGTAGCACCCACGATTCGAGTCTCCAATTAAATCAAATTTGCGCGGGTTCTTCGGGATCTGGCTCGCGAACCTGAGCGTCCGGATTCTCCAAAGGGCTCGGGGGTTCTTTGACAGTCGCCGGGGAAGGTTCCGGAGGAGTGCGAAAATAGTGGCCCAGAGGCCGGGGCATTTTCAAGTGC
>Ga0070717_10003361_pt1 | contig 11430 bp, 9 predicted proteins | sample LARL113metaG_FD_71366 | JGI IMG/M metagenome (GOLD analysis project Ga0070717, IMG submission 71366) | Corn, switchgrass and miscanthus rhizosphere microbial communities from Kellogg Biological Station, Michigan, USA - LAR L11-3 metaG | ecosystem: Host-associated > Plants > Roots > Rhizosphere ...
CGCGGCCCTCTGGCTCGCCGCCGCCTCGCTTGAATTCCTCGCCGATGCACAGCTCCGGCGCTTCAAAGCCGACCCGGCAAACAGGGGAAAGACGATGCGCTCCGGGCTCTGGCGAACCTCGCGCCACCCGAACTACTTCTTCCAGTGCCTGACCTGGGTCGCGTACGCGATCGTCGCGCTCGCCGCGCCCTGGGGCTGGCTCGGCTTCCTCTCCCCCGCCCTGCTCGTCGCACTCGTCCTCTTCGTCACGGGGATCCCGCCCTCGGAAGAACAGGCGCTACGCAGTCGCGGCGAGGACTACCGGCGCTACCAGCGCGAGACGAGCCCCTTCATCCCATGGTTTCCCAGGCCGTCGACAGAGTCGTAGCCTCCGGCGCCGTCCCGGAGCCGCTGCTGCGCGCCGGGATTCGGGCGGTTTGCGCCAGCCGCCTGCGCCGCGAGCGCCGACTCGACCGGAAGGAGGCGTTCATCGCCTCGCTCGCTCGCGAGCCGATCGCTCGCGCGGTCGAGACGGCGAATGAACAGCACTACGCGGTGCCGCCCGCGTTCTTCGGGCTCGTGCTCGGCCCACGGCTCAAGTACTCGTCCTGCCTGTGGCCAGAGGGCGTCGACACGCTCGCGCAGGCGGAAGACGCGATGCTTGCGCTGACCTGCGAACGCGCCGGCATCGAGGACGGTATGGAGATCCTCGACCTCGGCTGCGGCTGGGGCTCGCTCACGCTCTGGCTCGCCGAGCGCTACCCCCACGCCCGCATCGTCGCGGTCTCGAACTCCGCACTGCAGCGCGCCCAGATCGAGGCGGCGCGTGCGCCCAACGTCGAGGTCCTGACCGCAGACGCCAACGTGCTCGACCTTGCTCCGCGTCGCTTCGACCGGATCGTCTCGATCGAGATGCTGGAGCACGTGCGGAACTACGAGACGCTGCTGGGGCGGATCGCCTCCTGGCTCGAGCCGGGCGGCCGCTTCTTCGCCCACGTGTTCTCACACCGCGAGCTCGCCTACCCCTACGACGACGGCTGGATGGCGCGCCGCTTCTTCACGGCCGGGACGATGCCCTCACACGACCTGTTGCCGCGGTTCGACCGCCACCTCAGGTGCGAGGAGGAGTGGACGGTCGGCGGAGAGCACTACGCGCGTACCGCCGAGGCATGGCTCGAGCGGCTGGACGCGAACCGCGAGGCGGTCGAGCGGTTGCTCGGCCGAGCCGCAGCGAACGAGTGGCGCGTCTTCTTCCTCGCCTGTGCGGAGCTGTGGGGCTACCGCGGCGGCCGCGAGTGGCAGGTCAGCCATTACCGCTTCGCGCCGTCGCGCGAACCGTCGTTGCAGCCGGCGGCGCCGGTTCCGAGCGAGGTCGAACGCGGGACTCGAACCCGCACGCACCCGAGGCCGTAAGCCCTTCGAGGGCCGGCCGCAGCGAGCCTACGCCTGTGCTGAGCCTGCGGCGGGCGGTGGAACGACGAGGACGGGGCAGGGAGCACTGTGCGGCAGGCCTTGCGCGACGCTTCCGAATACGGCGCCGGCAAAGCGTCCGTGGCCACGCGTGCCGACGACGATCAATTGCGCATCGTTTTCGGCAGCGACCGACGCGATGAGCCCCGACTCGTCTTCCATTCTGTTTGCCTGCCGCAGCTCGAAGCCGGTGGCGAACCCCTCGTCTTCGAGCGCTCGAAGCTGCGTCCGGATCTTCGTGTCGAGATCATCCTCGCCGGTGAGCTTGGTCACGTTCATCTCCCGGCCGGTCCAGCGCTGGTCGATGTGAACGGCCAGGACGCGCGGGAGCTCTGTCCAGTTCTGCGCGAAGTCGTGGACTACCTCGAGGGCGTGGTCGGCAAGGTCCGAGCCGTCCGTCGCCCAGATGATCGTCGTCTCGTCCATCTCGTCTCCTCCGCTCATCTCGTCACTTCGTCTTGGCCGCCGAGCATCAGCTCGAGCCTGGCCCAGCGCCCGTCGACGTCTTCCTGCTCCAGCTCGTCGAGCTCGTGCGCGGTCTCGGGCCTGGTGCGCTGGAGCGAGCTGAAGCGGTTCTCCTCGGCCAGGAACTCACTGACCGGGCGCTTGCGCTTGGAGTCGACGCGCAGGGGCTTCTCGTTGCGCGGGTCGTAGCGGTAGAGCGGCCAGTAGCCGGTGTCGACTGCGTCCTTCTGGTGCAGCATGCCCTGGTCCATCTCGATTCCGTGCTCGATGCAGTGGCTGTAGGCGACGACGAGCGCGGGGCCCGGGTACTGCTCGGCTTCCCAGAGCGCGCGCACCGCCTGCGCGTTGTCGCCACCAAGCGCTATCTGGGCGACGTAGACGTCGCCGTAGCTCATGGCGATCAGGCCGAGGTCCTTCTTGCGCGTTCGCTTGCCGGCAGCGGCGAACTTCGCCACCGCGCCACGCGGGGTCGCCTTCGAGGCCTGGCCGCCGGTGTTCGAGTAGACCTCGGTGTCGAGCACGAGCACCTTGACGTTGCGCCCCGAGGCGAGCACGTGGTCGAGCCCGCCGAAGCCGATGTCGTAGGCCCAGCCGTCGCCGCCGACGAGCCAGACGCTCTTCTCGACGAGGGCATCGGCCAGAAGCGCGAGTCGGCGCGAGGCCGGATCCTGTCGCTCCGCCAGAACCGATTGCAGCTCGTCGACCAGCCCGCGCGCCCGTTGCAATGCGGCTTCGTCGGGCTGTGGCTCCCGCAAGCCTTCCTTGAGCGATGCAGGCAGGTCGAGTCGCTCGAGGAGGTCGAGCGCCTCGCGCCTCTTCTGATCGAGGCTGAGGCGAAGCCCGAGGCCGAACTCGGCGTTGTCCTCGAACAGAGAGTTGGCCCACGCGGGTCCGCGTCCTGCGGAGTCGCATGCCCAGGGAGTCGTCGGCAAGTTGCCGCCGTAGATGGAGGAGCAGCCCGTCGCGTTCGCGACCAGGAGGCGGTCGCCGACGAGTTGCGTCAGCAGCTTCAGGTAGGGAGTCTCGCCGCAACCCGAACAGGCGCCCGAGAACTCGAAGAGCGGCGCGAGCAGCTGCGAGCCTTTGATCGACCCCGGCTCGACGAGACTCCGGTCGAGCTCCGGCAGTGACCGGAAGAAATCCCAGCCCGCCAACGCCTGCTTCTGCTCGTCCTCAGCCGGATGCATCTCGAGCGAGCGGTGGCCGGGCTCGGTTTTCGAGAAGGCCGGGCAAGCGGTCGCGCACAGCTTGCAGCCGGTGCAGTCGAGCGGCGAGATGGCGATCGCCAGCTGCTTGCCCGGCAGGTCCTTGCCCCGCCACGGCTTGCTCTTGAAACCGCCCGGCGCGTGGGCGAGCAGCTCCGGCTCGACCACCTTCATGCGGATCGCGGCGTGCGGGCAGACAAGCGTGCACTTGGCGCAATCGATGCAGATCGACGGATCCCAGACGGGCAGCTCGTCGGCGAGGGCGCGCCGCTCGTAACGGGAGGTGCCGGTCGGGAAGACCCCGCCGGGGTCGAAGGCCGACACCGGAAGCTCGTCGCCGTGACCTGCGAGCATCGAACGCAGAACGGGGGGCGCATCAACATGGAGATCGAGCACGTCAACCCCGTTCAGCTCGCCCGGGTGGATCTCCTCGAGCGCTGCCAGAGCACCGTCGACCGCGGCGAAGTTGCGCCGCACCATCTCCTCGCCCTTGCGGCCGTAGCTCTTCTCGATCGCCTGTTTGATCGCGGCGATCGCCTCGCCGACGGGGAGCACTCCGGAGAGAGCGAAGAAGCAGGTCTGCAGGACGGTGTTCACGCGCCCGGCCAGTCCGGCTTCCCGCGCAACCCGCTTCGCATCGACGACATAGAGCCGTAGCTCCTTGGCCAGGATCTGCTCCTGGACGGTGCGCGGGAGTCGCCGCCAGCTGTCGGAGCCGTACGGACACGAGAGCAAGAGGGTCGCCCCGTGACGCGCGTGCTCGAGCACGTCGAGGCGGTGGAGCAACTGGAACTGATGACAGGCGACGAAGTCGGCTTCCTCGATCAAGTAGGGCGCGTCGATCGGGTCGTCGCCGAAGCGCAGATGCGAGACGGTCACCGCTCCCGACTTCTTGGAGTCGTAGACGAAGTAGGCCTGCACGTAACGCCCGGCTTCCTCGGCGATGATCTTGGCCGAGTTCTTGTTCGCGCCCACCGTCCCGTCGGAGCCGAGCCCGTAGAAGAGGCAACCGACGTCCTGATGCGGCACGCGCCACGCGGCGTCATAGGTGAGGCTCGTATGCGAGACGTCGTCGTCGATCCCGACCGTGAAATGCCGGTGCGGCCGCACGTCCAGGTCGCGATGCACGTGCTCGACGTCGTGTTCTTGCGCGCGGGCGAGCTCCTCGAAGACCGCGCGGGCCATCGCCGGGGTGAACTCCTTGGAACCGAGGCCGAAGCGGCCGCCGATCACGGTCCGGGGAAGCCGCTCCTCCTCGTGCAGCGCCGAGACGACGTCCTCGTACAGGGGCTCCCCGACCGCCGCGGAGTCCTTGGCTCGATCGAGTACGGCTATCGCGCGCGTCGAGAAGGGGATCGCAGCCGCCAGATGGCGGCTCGAGAAGGGCCGGTACAGACGAACCTTGACGAGGCCGACGCGCTCGCCCTCGCCGTTGAGCCGCCGTACTGCCGCCTCGATCGTCGCGGTCGCCGATCCCATCGCGACGACGACCCGCTCGGCCCGCGGATCGCCGACGTACTCGAACAGCTGATAGTCGCGGCCGGTACGCCCGGCAAAACGGAACATGGCCTCTTCGAGCACGCGGGGCACGGCCGCGTAGAAGGGACTGGCCGCCTCCCGACCCTGGAAGAAGACATCGGGATTCTGGGCCGAGCCGCGCAGGCTCGGATGGTCGGGCGAGAGCGCCCGCTCCTTCAACGCCGCTACCTGATCCTCGTCGATCAGCGCCCGAAGATCCTCGTCGGAGAGCGCGTCGATCACGTTGATCTCGTGCGAGGTGCGGAAGCCGTCGAAGAAGTGCAGGAACGGCACGCGGCTCTCGAGTGTGGCCATGAAGGCGAGCGCGGCCATGTCCTGCGCTTCCTGCACCGAGGCGCCGGCGAGAATCGCGAAGCCGGTCGGCCGCGCCGCGTAGACGTCGGAGTGGTCGCCGAAGATCGAGAGCGCATGGCCGGCCACTGCCCGGGCAGCGACGTGGAACACGCACGGCTGCAGCTCGCCGGCGATCTTGAACATGTCCGGCAGCATCAGGAGGAGGCCCTGGCTGGCCGTGAAGGTCGTCGCCAGCGCACCACCCTGGAGTGCGCCGTGGACAGCGCCGGCGGCGCCGGCCTCCGACTGCATCTCGACGATCTCGGGAACCTGTCCCCACAGGTTCCGGCCGCCGCTCGCCGACCAGGCATCGGCCAACTCCCCCATCGCGCTCGCCGGCGTGATCGGATAGATGGCGATCACCTCGGCGAGCTTGTGTGCAACGCGTGCAGCCGCCTCGTTGCCGTCCACGATGAGGCGCTGCGAGTGGGAATGCGAGTCCATGCTCCGGAAGCTAGGAGGCAACGCCGTCCGGGGCGTCGGGGAAAGGCGCGAACCGCGTCAGTGAGAACTACGGTGCGCCGAGGTCTCCGAGTCCAGCTCCCGCGTCGCCCGAGAAGAGGGCGCGCAGATCGAGCGAAGGAACGTGCGTCCGCAGCGCCAGCGACACGTACTCCCGTGCGAGCGCTCCTTTTGCAGCACCGAGAACGGTGCTCACAAGACCGAGCGCAACCGCGTGCTCTTCCGGCTCGAGGCGTGCGCAGAGGGTGGTCCACGTAGCTTCCTCGAGCGCGTTGATCGCACTCTGGACTTCCGAGAGGTCGTAGCCCGACCTGAACCGCTCGGCGGCGAGCACTCGCGCGAACTGGACGATGCCGCCCAGATCGCGGGTCTCGATCGCGGCGAGCATCTGATCGAACAGCGTCTCGATTCGCCGGCGGATCTCGTATGCCCCGGCACCCTGATAGTGCGTCCGGCTGGAGCGGATCGACTCGAATGCGCTGCCGACGATCGACGCGCGCTCCTGCTCCAGGAGACGCGGCAGATCGGCACCGCACGACTCGCGTGGAGCGTGAGGCCTGTTCTCGGGGATTTGCACCGCGGTCATCTCCATCGACTCTCGTGCCGGCGTAGATCAAAGACATCGGCGGTGGCCCCGATCGTGGTGGTGGGAACTACGGATCGCCGCGCCGCGTCTTCGCCGATGCCGGCTGCTCCAGGTGCGCCTACGGTCGTGGCAAGCGAGTCCAAAGGAGAAGAAATGGCTGTCCGCGTTGCCATCAACGGTTTCGGCCGCACCGGCCGGGCCGCGTTTCGTGCCGCGTACGAGCGGCAGGCAGACATCGAGTGGGTCGCGATCAACGACCTCGCGGAACCCGCGATGCTGGCCCAGCTTCTGAAGCACGACACCGTCTACGGCCCGTTCCAGGGCAGCGTCGAGCCGGCGGACGGCGCGATCGTCGTCGACGGAAGGACGATTCCGGTCCCGGGAGAGACAGATCCGGCATCGCTGCCGTGGAGCGAGCTCGGCGCCGAGGTCGTGATCGAGTCGACCGGCCGCTTCCGCTCGCGTGCCGACGCCGAGAAGCACCTCGAGGCCGGAGCGCGCAAGGTGATCATCTCGGCTCCGGCGAAGCAGCCTGACGTCACCGTCGCACTCGGCGTCAACTTCGACGATGCCTATGACCCGGAAGCACATCGGATCATCTCGAACGCCTCCTGCACCACCAACTGCCTCGCTCCTGTGGCCAAGCTGCTGCACGAGCACTTCGGAATTCGCCACGGGCTGATGACCACGGTGCATGCCTACACGGGCGATCAGCAGCTTCTGGACGCGCCCCACAAGGACTACCGCAGAGCCCGTTCCGCGGCTTGCAATCTCGTCCCCACCAGCACCGGCGCCGCGAAGGCGCTGGGCCTGGTCGTGCCCGAGCTCGCAGGCAAGCTTCACGGTTACGCCGTCCGTGTCCCGGTTCCGACGGGCTCGCTTGTCGATCTGACGATCGAGGTCGAGCGGCCGACCGATGTCGCGGAGGTCAACGAGCTGTTCGCCGGTCACGCGGACGTCGGCGCTCTCGAGGGGGTTCTCGCCTACAGCGAGGAACCGCTCGTCTCGTCCGACATCGTCAAGTCGCCGTACTCCGCGATCTTCGACAGCGGACTGACTGCCGTGATCGACGGGACGCAGGTGAAGGTGGTGGCGTGGTACGACAACGAGTGGGGCTACTCGAACAGGCTCGTCGACCTCGCCCAGCGCGTGCTGGTCCCGGCGGTGGTCGCGGCATGACCGCTACGTGCGAACCACGCTCGGGATTCAGTAGTTCTCCGGATGTGACTCACGCCGAAGACGGCGACCATCGGGCCATGATCGACGTGAGCCACCGCGAGGACGCGCTGCCCGTCCCGTTCGAGACGGCCACGGTGGGTGATGCGATGAGCCACGGCGTCATCAGCTGCCCGCCCGAGACACCGCTCAGGGTCGTGGCGCGGTTGATGGCGACGTACGGCGTCCACGCGATCTTCGTCTTCGAGCACTTCGACGAGGACGATGAGGCGCCACAGCTCTGGGCGGTCGTATCCGACCTCGACCTCGTCGCGGCCGCTCAACTCGACCTCGACACGCTGACCGCCGGCGCGACCGCGGTCACGCCGCTGGTCAGCGTCATGACCGAGAGATCGATCGCAGAGGCCGGCAGCTTAATGGCGCAGTACGGAATCGCCCATCTCGCCGTCACCGACCCGGACACCGACCGGCTGATCGGCGTCATCTCGACGCTCGACATTGCACGGGCGGTGGCGACCGGCCTCGGTCCCCGCGAGACCTTCGCTTCGGCCTGACGCGCTCGGTCGGCAGCACCGACACCCCGCGCCGTAGCGACCGCCGCGGCGCGCGCTGACTCAGGCCGCGTGCTCGATCAGGTCGCCCAACCCGCGGACGACCATGTCAGCGCCGGCGCGGCGAAGCTCCTGGAGCCGATCGGCATCGTCCGCCGGATCGACGCCGACCACCCAGGCGAGGCCGGCCGCGCGGGCCGCCGCGACGCCTGCCGTGCTCGTCTCGAAGGCCGCCACGTGCTCCGGCTCGACGTTCAACTGTCCGCACGCTGCGAGCAGCCGGTCGGGCGCCGGCTGGCTGCTCAGCTGCCCGGCCGTGATCGCCTCGGCATCGACGCTGCCGGTCACCAACTCGGCAAGCCCACTCTGCTGGAGCATCTGCCGCGTGTGAGCGCTCGCGGACACGACCGCACAGCTGATGCCGGCGTCGCGGGCGATCTCCAGGTAATGCCGAACGCCGTCGAACGCCCCCACCCCGCGCTGCTCGAGCAGTCTGCCGAGCCATTCGTTCTTGAGATTGCCAAGACTCTGGACCGTGTCGATGCCCGGTTGGTCGCCCGGCCGGCCTTCAGGCAGACGGATGCCGCGACTCGCGAGGAACGTGCGCACGCCGTCGAGCCGCGGCCTCCCCGCGATGTACTTGGCGTAGTCCGACTGCGCGTCGAACGGCGCGATCAGTTCCCCGTACGCGGTCTGGGGACGAGCCGCGATCAACTCGTTGAAGGTACGCGCCCACGCCTCTCGGTGGAGCCCGGCACTCCCGACGAGTACGTCGTCGAGCTCGAACACACACGATCGCACGGTCGTGGGAAGTCCCAGCGCCAATCGAGCGAGGCGCCGTGGAAGGAACGGCTCGGCAAGCTCGGACGAGAGGCCCTCGTCCCGCGCGAACTGGCGTAGCTCCGCGGCGGCCGTCTTGTACTCGTCTCGGAGACGACGCTCGTGCGCGTCAAGCTCCTCGGAAGGGAGCACACCCTCCTCGGCACGGAGCGCCTCGCGGGCGGCGAGAAGCGACTCGCGCCACCGCGAGCGGAGGATGTCGAGCTCGGCGCGACTCGCTTCCTTGTCGTTCATACAGTCAGGCTGCACCGCGTGAGCCCGTTCGGCATCGGTGCGCGCGCCGACTCCGACTGCCTCAGACTACGGATGCCTTCAGGCGACGCCGGCCGGCTCAGTCGGCTTCGAGCAGCCCACGCTCGAGCGCATAGGCGACAAGGTCGGCGCGGGTCTCCAACCTCAGCTTCTGCATGATGTGCGCGCGGTGCGTCTCGGCGGTGCGCACCGAGATGTACAGCTGTTTTGCGATCTCCTGATTCGTGTGACCGAGAGCGAGGAGGCGCAGCACCTCGCGCTCGCGGTCGGAAAGTGGATCTTCCTCGGCGAGCCTCGCGGCCTCGGCGTCGGCCGAGACAAGCCGCGCCCCGAGCTCCGGATTGACGTAGCGGCCCCCGCCGGCGACTTCCCGCACAGCCGCAACGACCTCGATGTCGGCCGCCTCCTTCAGGACGTAGCCGCTCGCTCCCGCAGCGAAGGCCTCGCGGACGTAGCGAGGTTCGTCCTGCATCGAGAGGATCAGCACCTTCACATCCGGGCTCTCGTGCACGAGCTGGGGCAGGACGTCGAGGCCGGTCTGCTCGGGCATGACGACGTCGAGGAGGATCACGTCAGGTTTCAGCGCCCTCGCCTGGAAGACCGCGTCGCGGGCATTGCCCGCCTCGCCCACGGGCTCGAGATCGTCTTCCGCGTCGAGCAGGAGTCGCAGGCCTGTCCGAACGACGGCGTGGTCGTCGACGATCAGCACGCGGATACTCACGTCAGAGGCACCTCCGCCACGATCGTCGTCCCGGCGCCTTTCCGTGACTCGATCTCGAGCCGGCCGTCGAGAAGCGCGAGTCGCTCGCGCATCCCGAGAATCCCCATGGCGTCCTCGCGAGTCGCTCGAGGGTCGAAGCCGGCGCCGTCGTCCTCGATCACGGCCGCAACGCCGGGCGCCCGTCGGGATAGCGAGACGCTCACGTTGTGAGCATTCGCATGCTTGACGATGTTCGTGAGCGACTCCTGCACGACTCGATAGAGCGCCGTCTCCATGTCACTGGGCAGTCTCGCGTCTCCCAGCGCGGAGTGAAAATCGACTCTGATACCGGCCTGCTCCGCAACGGCCTCGGTGAGCCGCTCCAGCGCAGCGACGAGGCCGTAGTCGTCGAGCACAGCCGGACGGAGCTCGACAGCAAGTCGCCGGACGTCCTGGAGCGCGCTCACCACCTGCTCCCGCAGGTCGGCCACGGCGGAGCGGTCCGGGTGGTCGGCGAGCGCGTCCTCGAGCGGTTTCAGCCCGAGCAGGATCGAGGTGAGCGCCTGGCCGGTCTCGTCGTGAAGCTCGCGCGCCAACCGCTGCCGCTCCTGCTCCTGCGCGCGCACGACACGCCGCAGCGCATCCTGCGCCACCCGCTGCGAGAGCTCGACCGCGACCGCGGCGCGCGCGGCGAACGTCTCGGCCAACCGGAGGTCGTCGTCGGAGAAGCGAGCGTCGGGACCTTCCTTGTCGTGGATCTCGATCACTCCGATTACGCGGTCTCGCGCGATCAGCGGTACCCACATGCCGGTGCGGGCGGCCGCCCTCCTGGTCACCTCCCGGTTGACCTCGGGATCGTCCATGACGGAGTCGACGCGCTCGCTGCGACGGCGCGCGAAGACTCGACCGCTCTTCGAGGCCGAACGCGAGAACGTCTGGCCCAGTAGCTCATCTGCGACGTCCCCGGCCACAGCGGCGAACCTCAGGTCCTCGGTGCCGCTGGGCAGAGCGACCGCAACAACTCTGGTGTCGAGCAGCTCCTGGAGGCGACGGACGATGAGATCCAACAGACGGTCGAGATCGGTCTCGGTAGCGAGGGCGTTCCCGACCTCTTCCAACGACTGGAGCTGGCGCGACCAACGAGCCGACGCCTCGTACAGGCGGGCGTTCTCGATCGCCACCGCAGCCTGGCCGGCGAGCAGCGTGACGAGCTCCTCGTCCTCCTCGCTGAAGTCCTCGCCGCCCTGTTTCTCGGTGAGGTAGAGGTTGCCGTACGCGACGCCGCGAAGCAGGATCGGTACGCCGAGAAAGCTGCGCATCTGCGGATGCGCCGGCGGAAAGCCGACCGAGCGCGGATCCTCCGCCAGGTCATGCAGGCGAAGCGGTTTCGCATCCTGGATCAGCACGCCGAGAATGCCGCGCCCGCGCGGCAGCGAGCCGATCGACGCCCGGGTGTCGACGTCGATCCCGTGGGTCAGGAACTGCTCGAGCTGCGAGCCGCTCGCATCGATCACACCGAGCGCGGCGTAGCGGGCTCCCGTCAGCTCGGCTGCCGCCTCGACGAGCCGATGCAACAGAGCCTCCAAGGACAGCTCCGAGGTGACGGCAAGACCCGCAGCGAACAGTGCACGCAACCGTCCCTGGCTGACGGAAAGCGCGTCCACAGCGATCAAGCCTAACCCTCGTCCAGGATTGGGCAAGCCCCCGCCGGGAGAATGGCGAAGGCGAGGAGCGCTTCAGTCGCGCGGGAGCCGGTGCGGGAGGAAGCTCCAGCTGGCGGTGTTCCGCTTCGACGGAAAGAGGTCACGCCAGTCCTTGCCGACAAGCCACGTCCCGACAAGGGCCGCTGCCTCGGTAGGGCGCGTCAGTTCC
>Ga0070717_10003362_pt1 | contig 11430 bp, 9 predicted proteins | sample LARL113metaG_FD_71366 | JGI IMG/M metagenome (GOLD analysis project Ga0070717, IMG submission 71366) | Corn, switchgrass and miscanthus rhizosphere microbial communities from Kellogg Biological Station, Michigan, USA - LAR L11-3 metaG | ecosystem: Host-associated > Plants > Roots > Rhizosphere ...
GATTCGCACATTGGTCCGCAAGTGCGATTCCCGTGCCCAGGGAACTGCACATTGGTCCGCACGAGCGCGTCCGCCGCCCAGGCGGAGGCTGTCCACCGGCCGGCTGGCGTCGGCCTGAGCCCCCGGCGAGCCGCCCGACCAGTGATGGATGGCCCCAGCGCCCGGCCAGGATGGGTGCCGGGGCGTCAACGGCCTGGCCTGCCCTCATGGCGAAGGGAGCCTCTGAGCCGGAGGGTCGTAGCGCGTGGACGGCCGACGCCGAGCCGGGCAGCCAGAGTGCGTCGATTGACCCGCAGCCCCTTCGCCCCGGACTCGCCCACCAGGCTGGCGCCGACCCTCGGACTCCGCCCAGTACCGGCCGGCCTCTACAGCGGCAGCGGCCAGTCGATCAACCCATCCCCCTGGTCCTCGATCATGACCCGCTCCGTTCTCCATTTGCAGGGCCGCCCCCCTGGCGCAGGCCCCAGCCGACCGCGGCGCCGGTGTACGCGCCCAGCAGGGCCGGGATCAGCGCCACGATCGACTCGTACAGCGGCGCGTGGCCCAGCACCTCCTGCCGGTACGACACCGTCTGGGCCCACAACCCGGACAGCGGCACCGCCGCGAACAGCGCCAGCGCGAACAGCCACGCGCGGCTCGGCCGGTGGGCGCCGAACCCGAAGCCGAACACCAGCAGCGCCGCGGCCACCGGCTGCACGTCGTCCGTCGTGTGCAGGTTCAGCCAGCCGACCACGAACGCGCCGAGCGCCAGCAGCCCGAGGCGCAGGAGCGGCCCACGCCGCACCTCCCGTACGTGGGCGTCCAGCGCGCCCCGGACGATGTCGAACAGCGTGCCCGGGCCGGGCGGCGTGCCCCGCAGGACGAGCGCGAACTCGTCGCCGTAGCGCTCGCGCCAGCGCCGGGGGTAGAGGCGGATCAGCGACCTCATGCCTGCGCCAGCCGGCTGCGGCCGGCCGCCGTGACCCGCTCCAGCATCCCCAGGTGCCCCCGCAGCGCCTCGGCGCCCGGCGGCGTGAGCCGGTACGGACGCCGGCGGTCCTCAGACGGCACCAGCTCGATCAGCCCGCGCTCCTCCAGCCGGGCGATCGCCCCGTACAGCGTGCCCGGCCCGAGCCGCACCCCGCTCAGCTTCTCGACGTCCGCCGCGATCGCGTAGCCGTGCTTGGGGTGGTCCGCGACGCTGACCATCACCAGCACGGCCGGCTCCGCGAACCGCCCCAGGCCGCCGATGCCCTCGTTCTGCTTCACAGCGGCCACCCCGCGATCCCGTGGAACGGGCTGCCCTCGCCGCCGATCTCGAACGTGCCCGGCCCCAGCTGACCGGCGCCCTCGGTGACCACGAAGCGGCTCCCGGGCGCCAGCGACGGCACGCGGAACGTCAGCGGCACGTCCGTGTGCTCCCCGGGCTGCAGCAGCGTCCGCAGGCCGCTGGCGTCCACCGGAGCGACCTGACCACCGCCCGGCACCTCCACATACGCGCGGGCCAGGTCCGAGCGCATCGGCCGGCCGCGGCCCCGGTTCTCCACCCGCACGTCCACGAGCAGGTGGCCGGCCGCGTCGGGACGCGCCGCCACCATCGAGGCGCACCAGTCGTCGAAGCACTTGGTGTCGCCGGGCCGCAGCTCACGGGCGCCGCCCAGCAGGCCCGCGCCCACGAGGACGCTTCCGTACACGACGGCCAGGGCGCCGGCCGCGACGCCGAGCACCCCCGCGGAGCGGCGGCGGCGGCGGACGAGCTGCACGGCGATCGACACGAGGAGCGCGACCAGGCCGGCGGCCGACAGGAGCATGAGCAGGTCCGCCAGAGCGGAGACCGTTTGGATCGTCACGCGATAGATCGTATCACGTACTAACGGCGATCGCGGGCGGCGGCGCAGCGGCCAGCAGCTCCTCGAAGAACGGGTTGAGGAGGCGGTCGGCCGGGTCGTACCGACCCCGCACGACTGCAAATCGTGCGATTCGCTCCCCGAACGCCCGGTCCACGTGCGCCCGGGTCAGCAGGCTCGTCTGGTCGAGCAGCGGCACGCCGCCCAGCTCCGCGCACAGTTCGTTGTACGCGCGCAGGAAGTCGTCCCAGCCCGCGCCGCCCGTCGAGGCCGGGTCGATCGTGATGACCGGCCCGTCGAAGGACTGCGAGAGCAGCGAGGCCTGGTCGGCCTCGAGGCGGCGGCCGGCGGTGAGGAGGTCCGGGCGATAGCCGTGCTCTCGCTGGTGCCGCCGCGCGAGCTCGACATACCGGCGGGCGCACTCGACGTACCGCCCCTCCGGGAACGCCCACGTGCTGAACGTGCTCGCGGCCCCGCCCGCCGCCTGCTGCGCCGCGGCCGCCGTGCGATCGCCCCGGACGGCCGCGGTGGCGGCCCGCACGGTCAGCCGGCTGGCCACGTCGGTGAGGACGTGCCGCGCGGGGCCGGCGGGGACCACGCGGCGCACCAGGTGGCCGGCGCCCGGCGCCCAGCGGCCCCAGATCGCGTTCCGGAGCGGCCACGGCCCGGCCGCGACCCTGTGGCCGGCCAGGTCCTCCTGGTACGCGCGCAGCTCGACCAGCAAGGTATCGGTGAACGGGTCGAGGTACAGCGTGATGGACTCGCCCAGCTCCCGCACCGCCGGCAACACCCGTTCCAGGTCCGCGAGCCGGTGCCGCTCGTGGCGCACCCGCATCGGGACCTGCGGCCGGACCCGGAACGTGGCCTCGTACACGATCCCCAGCAGGCCGTGGCTGGAGCGCGCCAGCCGCAGGAGCTCGGGTTCGGACTCGGTGATCTCGACCAGGTCGCCGGCCGGGGTGATCAGCTTGATCGACGTCGCGTACGAGGCGGTCTGGCCCGACTCGCCCGGCATCGACGAGTCCCTGGCCCCGGTGCACGCGGCCGCGCCGATCGTCAGGTCGCCCAGCTCCGGGTTGACGTGGAGCTGGAGGCCGTGCCCGCGCAGCTCGCGCGCCACGTCTCGGGAGCGCGCGCCCGCCTGCGCCGTGACGCCGCCGTCGCCGATCTCCAGGACGCGGTCCATCCGCCGCATCTCGATCAGCGTGCCGCCGGCCGCCGCGGCGCACGCCGTGGCCGCGTGGTTGGAGCCGGCGGCGCGGACCGGGTTGGGATAGCGCTCCCGGTCGCGCAGGACCGCCGCGATCTCCTCGGCCGTCTCCGCCTCCACGATCACGGCGGGCCGCGACCTGACGTCGCCGAACCAGCTGCTGACCTCGACCCCGCCCATGCCTGCCGACCTCCCCCGCATCAATGCCGCGAGCCGGGTCAGGCCGTGCCCGACTGGCCCGGGAGCAGCTGGTTCTCCGTGATCCAGGTCTTCGTGTCGTCGCGGGCGCGCCGCATGACCCGTTCGATCACGGCCGGCGTGAAGTCGAAGCCCTTCACGGGCAGCTCGATCACCGGCGGGTGGATGTGGTGGATGATGCCCGCCCTGCCCAGCCGGATCTGCACGTACTCCTGCTCCAGGCGGGACGCGGCGTGCATCGCGATCGACATCGACTTCGTCAGGTTGTCGAGGAGGTTGGTCGGCGCCTTGAGCAGCTCGCCGTCGTAGCCGATCGCGCACGCGTAGATGGTCCCGCAGCCCGCCAGGGCCAGCTCCGAGAGCGGCTGGTTGTCCGCCACGCCGCCGTCCACGAGCAGGCGGTCGCCGATCGCCTTGGGCGGGAACACGCCCGGGATCGCGGAGGACGCGACCAGCGCGTCCGCCACGTCCGCGTCGCCCGGGAACCGGTAGCTCTCGCCCGTCAGGCGGTCGGTCGCCTTCACGATCAGCTCTGGCCGGCCGTCGCGGCCGAAGTAGTCGAACGTCAGCCGGTCCCGCCCGGCCAGGTCGTGGAACGCGTCCGCCAGCAATCCCCGGATGGACTCGTTGCTGCCCAGCCCGAGCAGGTGCGTCCGCTCGACGATGGCGTGCCCGAGCACCTGGAGCACGGTCAGGCCCAGCGAGCGGTTGCTGACCTGCTGCGTGCCCTGCGCGGCCGCGTTGATGCCGGCGCCGCCGACCGGGTCGATCGCGTGCGCGGCGGCGGCGATGGCGCCGGCCGACACGCCGACGACGACGTCCGGCCGGATGCCCAGGTCCACGAACGCCTGGGCCACCCCGAGCTCGACGATCAGCAGCGGGCCGCCGCCCGAGTACGAGATGCCGATCCGGCGCCGGTCCGCCGCGAGGTTCCGGTCGTGGAGGATCGGCTCTGGCACGGCGCTACCGCGCTCCGCCGGCGCCGTGCCAGAGCTCGTCGTGGCGGGCCTGGGTGCTGCTGTAGCCGTGCTCGAACAGGGAGTCGTAGTAGCCGAGGTCGGTGTGGTGCGCCTGCACCCAGATCCCGGGCACGAACATCGCGTCCACGTGAGCCGGGAACCGCCCGTACGTGTCCCAGATGTAGTTGCAGATGTCGCGCGTGCACTCGATGACCTCGGGCGAGTAGTGCGGGACCTCCTGCAGGAACACCTCGCCCTTCCCGGGATGGAACACCTTCTTGAGGTCCGACGTCTCGCTGTACACGCCTGACTTGCCGTACTTGTGCTCGACCAGCGCGTCCACCGCCGCGGACATGCTCGGGTGGTACGGCGGGCAGTACCCCTCCAGCAGGCCGTCGAGGCCGACCGGGTTGGGGCGCCACGCGGGCAGCGGCGTGATCGGCTTCAGCAGCCTGCGCAGCAGGCCGGCGCGCGGCTCCTCGTACCGGAACCCCAGGCCCTTGCCGAACCGGGAGTACGTCGGGTCCGGGTCGCCGAGCAGGAGCGGACCGGGGAACGCGGCGTGCACCCAGCCCCCGAGGCCCATCGCCTGGATGGTCAGCAGCAGGTTCTGGACCAGCAGCTCCGCCTCGACGTGGATCCGGAACGTGCCCAGGAACCCGAGGGGCAGCGGCAGGCTCTTGTCGAGGAACCCCGACCTGACCCACTTCTTGACCCCCGCGACCCGGTAGAAATTCCAGTCGTCGATGGGCGTCGGCCGGGGCCCGTCGCGGTGGGACAGGACGAACATCAGCCCGTTGATGTACTGCCGGGTCAGGTCCACCACCGGGACCAGGATCGTGCTGCCCGGCACGTTCGACACGAAGCCGTTGCGGCCCAGGTAGCACGGGTACTGGCGGGGGAAGTCCAGCCGGTGGTCCAGCACCTTGACCTTGCACGACTCGGCGAGCGCGATCAGGGCCTCCGGCGTCAGCCCGTTCCGCCACCGGTCCGGGTCGGGGTCCCTGGGCTCCCGCAGGAAGTACGTGCCCGAGTCGTTGATCAGGAAGAAGTGCGTCGACTGGGCGTTGTCAGGACTGCTGGCCGACCGCCCGGTCACCTCCAGCATCGGGGTGCCGGCGAGCTTCCTGCCGTCCGTGGTCGCGTACGGCAGGTCGGGCATCGTGACCCCGGTGATGCCGGTGACCGCGATGAGGACGGCCTCCTCGAGCGGGGTCAGCGGCTCCGGCTTCCCGGCCGACGTGTAGCTCAGCTCCCCGGCGGGGATGGGCCCGAGGCCCCTGCTGATCCGCCGCGACCGGCGATTGAGCAGCGCGGAGAAGAACGGGTAGCCGAGGGCCTCCTCGAGACCGCGCGCGCCGTCCGTCACGTCCGTCACGACGAGGGCCCCGGCCCGGCGTCACGGCCGCCGCGGAGGGCCTGGCTGGCCTCGTACACCCAGCGCCGCGCCCGGTTCATGCTGCCGATCGGCCGCAGGCCCTGCACACAGTTCCAGGGCGTGAAGTCGAGGCCGTCCACGCCCTCCGCCGCCCGCCGGCTGTCGTCCGTCGTCAGATCCTGGCGCGGGATGACCAGCGTGGCGATCGTCTCCTCGGGACCGCGCGACTGCCACTGGACGGTGCCGTCCTCGATCGGGGTCGAGCGCTCGTCCACGAACCGCTGCACGCGGAAGCCGAACCGGACCGGGCCCTGCTTCAGCCGGTCCACCAGCTCGTCGCGGAGGTAGTCGTCGCCGGTCGCGGCGCCGGTGGGCGGGATGGCGTCGAGCGGCTCCAGCACGTACTTCAGCGCGCAGGTGCCGAACGCGATGGGGCAGCGGCTCCAGAACTGCTCCGTGGCCAGGCTGCTCACGTGGCGCGAGGTACCCGCGTTCAGCACGCGGAGCACGCGCACCATCTCGAACGGCCCCAGCCCGACCAGCAGGTGCCAGAGGGTGCCGGCGAATGACGCGCTCGCGAACGCCCGGGCGACGATCATGAACTGGACCGGGTCGCGCGCGTGCGACGCCGGCGCGTTGGTGCCGAGGAAGTCCTGCACGGTGGACTCGCCCGCATGCACCCGGATCGCCAGCCCGCGCAGGTCGCGCGCGGAGTCCGGCTCGACCAGCCCGTTGCAGTTCGAGAAGCGGACGGTCGCCGGGTACGTCGCGCCGGGCTCGAAGAAGCTGTTGCGCAGGTCGGCCGGGACGTCCGCGGCGACCTGGAACTCCGCGTTCGTGATGCCCGCCAGGATCTTGGCGTGCTGGCCGCGGCGGATGACCGGCGCGTGCTGGTGCGCCTGCACCAGCGACTGGATCTCGTTCATCGCGGCGGCGAAGCCCCGGATGAGCTCGTCCTCCCGGGCCTGGCTGCCGCCCAGGTAGACCTCGCGCCAGCCCTGGCCGGACGCCGTCTGCGCGCTCACTGTCCGGCGCTCCCCGGCGACCGCTGCCAGGGACCGAACGCGTTCTTGATCGAGCCCATCGCCTGGCGGAGCTCCGGGTGGTGGCGGAGGATGATCGTGCCCATGTTGTTGAACTCGACCCATTCGATCCCGACCTGCGTGTAGACCTTGGGCGAGAAGTCGGTCGAGAGGAAGCGGTCGCTGCTGAGCCGGCGCGGCGCGGTCAGGACGAAGAGATGGAACGCCGTGTTGCTGAACGCGAAGCCCGGCGGGCGCGGCTCGGCGTACATGCCGACCAGCAGGTCCACCCGCTCGATGTCGCCCTTGTAGATGCGCCGGATCTCCTCGGCCCAGACCGGGTTGTCGGTGAGCGACTCGAAGTCCTTCGCCGGGGCCAGGTGCAGGAGGCGCCGCATCTCGTTGTAGCGGGGGACGCCCAGCTCGCGGCAGCGCAGGAGGTCCACCGAGGCGAGGTCCATGATCTTCCCGTCCGGCCGCTCGAAGTTCTGCAGGTGCCGCGGGTAGTTGTGCAGCGTGACCAGCCCGGCGTGCATCGTGCCGAACGTGTAGACGATGTCCGTCATCCGCAGCTGCTTCAGGACGGGGATGGCCGCGGGCCCCGAGATCTCCTGCAGCGTCGCCTGCTGCAGGGGCTGGTCGCCGGCGACGGACCGGAACTCGTAGTCGTCCGGGATCATCTGGTGCATCCGGTAGATCGCGACGAACTCCTCCGTGATCGCGAAGGGCACGCCGTAGTGCTCCGTGGCCGCGCCGAAGGAGCCGCTGATCACCCTGCTGCCGCTGATGCGCCCGAAGTGGTTGTGGATCCACTTGCCGGCCGCGCCCCAGAAGTCGGCGTGGAGCGCCGCCCGCGTGGTGGGGTGGTTGATGACCTTCGGCGACCAGTCCACCGTGTGGATCTTGTTGATGAGGGCGGCGTTGATCAGCCTGGCCCGGGTGAACACCCGCTCGTCCGACCACGACGGATACTCGGCGCGCAGCTTGTCGCAGATCGCGTTGTGCTCGCGGGCGAACAGCACCTGCATCATCCCCAGGCCGAGCCAGAAGCCCGGGACCAGCGTCGGGTTGTGGTCGGGGTCGGTCGGGAACGGCAGCAGGCCGTCGGCGTCGATGCGCAGCTTGCCGTCCTCGCCGGTCCGCAGGAACGCCTGCTCCTCCTTCGTGGTCCCGTAGACCTGCTTGGCGTCCCACCAGTGCGCGTGCGCGTTGACGTACGTCGGCGGCAGGTCGTCGCGGCCCTCCGGCCGCGTCGGGTCGGGCGGCGTGCGCATGATCAGCATCGGGCGCTGCGGCCACGGGTCGTCGTCCTCGAGCTCGACCTGGAACGGGTTGTCCTTGGGGCTCGTGCCGTGGCTGAACCCGCCGCGGATCATGAACTGCAGCCACGCCGCCGTCAGGGCGTTCGCGGCCGTGGCGGGCTGGAACGCGTGCTTGGTCATCAGGGCGCGGCTGATCTCGCGCGGGTTCGGGTCCATGAGCGTCGTCGCGGACTCGTACTTGCGGTCGATGGGGACGTTGCGGCCGAAGCGCGAGCCGGCCATCCCCATCGAGGGCAGCGTCAGGTCGTTGTACGTGCCGTCGATCGTGCGCGTGTCGAGATCGGCGGGGTCGGACGGCCCGACGGGCGGCCGGTTGACCGCGGGCAGCGTCTCCGGGTCGTACAGGTTGCGTTCGCGCAGGACGACGCGCACGCCGAAGATCACGAGGAGACCGAGCGGCGGGGGCAGGCGCTCCCAGCCGAGCCTGCGGTCGATCGCCATCATGGCGCTGCCCAGCGCCCGCCCGATCGCGGAGCTGCGTCGCTTCGGCACGCTCGTGCTCAATACGGTCCTCCCTCCGGTCGTCGTGCGGGACAAGGGGTCACGCCGGTCCGGCGTGCCAGTCGCGGTCGTGCGCTCGGTGCGCCTCGGTCAGCCCGTCGCGGAAGAACTCGTCGTAGTACTCCTCTTCGACGTGGTGCGCCTGGAGCCACACGCCTGGGACGTGGAGCGCCTCGCAGTGCGCCGGGAAGCGCCCGTGGGTCTCGTAGATGTACGTGCAGACGTCCCGGGTGCACGCGATGACGTCGTCCGCGTAGGAGCTGGCCTCCTCGAGGTACTTCGCGCCGAACTCTCCCTTGTAGATGCGCGCGAACAGGGCCTCGTCGCGGTAGATGCCGTTCGGCCCGAACTTGTCGGCGATGACCACGTCCACCGCCTCGTTCATGTCCCTGTAGTAGGGCGGGCACATCGCCTTGATCAGGTACTCGCCGTCGTGCCGGAGTCCGATGGCGTTCGCCCGCAGCGTCGCGAACATCGGCAGCGGCACCTGCCAGCGCCAGATGTCGCCCAGCCGCCACTTCGGCGTGGCGAACTCGAAGTCGAGCATCGGGCCGTACTGGCCGCGGAACTTGGGGTCGCCGAGCAGGACCGGCGGCGACATCGACCCGTGGACCCACGCGCCGAGGCCCATGGCGTCGGCCGCGAGCACGAGATTCTGCAGGATGAGATCGGCCTCGATCTGCGTGCGCATCGCCCAGATGATCCCGAGCGGCAGCTTGAGGTCCTTGTTGAGGAACCCGTTCTTGACCCAGCGCCTGACGCCGGCCATCCGGTAGAAGTTGCGGTCGTCCACGATCGTCGGCCGCGCCCCCTCGGGCTGGGTCAGGATGTACATCATCCCGTTGATGTACTGGCGGGACAGGTCCACGACCGGGAACAGGATCGTCGTCCCCGGCAGGTTCGAGAGGAACCGGTTGGAGTCGAGGTAGGCCGGGAAGTCGCGATTGCCGTCGGGCACGTCGATCCTGTGATCGAGGATCCGCACCTTGGACTGGTTGGCCCGGTCGATCAGCACGTCCGGGTCGAACGGCGACCGCCCGGCGTCCGGCGGCGGCAGCTTGCGCAGGTAGTACGTCCCGCTGTCGTTGATCAGCAGGAAGTGCGTCCCCTGCGCGTTGTCCGGGCTGCCGGCGGTCCGCCCCGCCATGTTCAGGTTGGGCTTGGCCATGATCGGCTTGCCGTTGCGGGGGTCGGCGAACGGGCGGTCCGGCATCGTCAGGCCGGTGCAGCCGGTGAGCGAGATCAGGATCGCCTCCTCCAGGTCGGACAGCGGCGCGCGCTGGTGGGGCGACGTGTAGCTCATCGTGCCGGCCGTGATCGAGGTGCCCCGGCTGACCCGGTGGGTGCGGCGCCGCCAGATCGACTCCAGCAGCGGGCGGGTCGACAGCGCCGCCAGGCCCGCGTGCTCGTGCGTGGCCCGCGAGCTCATCGGCTCACACCGGGTCCCAGGGCGCGAACGGGTTGCGGCCCGCCCGCAGCGACGGCCGCAGGTCCGGGAAGTGCCGCAGGAGCACCGAGGCGAACCCGTTCTCCTCGATCCAGCGCAGGCCCTCGGGCGTGTAGACCTCGGACTTGAAGTCGGTCGTGAAGAAGCGGTCGCTGTTCAGGCGGCGCGACGCCATCAGGATGAAGATGCGGAACGCGGTGTCGCTGAACCCGAACCCGGGCGGCGGCGTCTCGGCGTAGAGGCCGACCATCAGGTCCACCCGCTCCAGGTCGCCGCCGTACACGCTCTTGATCTGCTCGTTCCACTCGGGCCTGTTCGAGAGCTGGTCGAACCGCTTCAGCGGCGGCTTGTGCAGCAGCCGGCGGAACTCGTTGTAGCGGGGCACGCCCCGCTCGCGCGAGCGCAGGATGTCGATGGCCGCCAGGTCGTTCAGCGAGCCGTCGTCCTCGTTCAGCCGCTGCATCGCGCGCGGGAAGTTGTGCAGCGTGATGGCGCCCGGGTTCGTCACGCCGAACGCGTACAGCGCGTCCGCCATGCCGACCTGCTCGAGCGCCGGCCGGACGCCCCGGAAGATGACCTGGGGCAGCTCGTACGTCACGGGCTGGCGCTTGCCGCTCAGCGACGGGAACGGGAACTCGTCGCGGAGCAGCGGGTGCATCCGGTACACGGAGACGAACTCCTCGGTGATCGAGTACGGCACGCCGAAGTGGTCGGGATCGGAGCCGACGATGCCGCCGAGCAGGTCGCCGCGTCCGATCCGGCCGACCGCCTCGTGCAGCCGCTGGCCCTCCAGGCCCCACCAGTTCGCGCGCAGGGCGACCCGGATCGTGGGGTGGGCCAGGATCCCGGGCGTCCACTCGACGGTGTGGATCTTGGCCATCAGCGCGGCGTTGACCAGGCGGGCCCGGTCGAACAGCTCCTGGTCCGACCAGTCCGGGTACTCCTCGCGCAGGCGGTCCGCGATCGCGTTGTGCTCCAGCGTGAAGAGCGTGTGCATCAGCTCCAGGCCGATCCACCAGTTGCCGCTGACGCCGGTCACCGGGACGCCCTGGGCGGGGTCGAGCGGGAGCAGCCCGTCCTGCTGGATGTGCAGCCGGCCGCCCTCGCCGGAGCGCACCTGGTCCTGGGTCTTCTGGTCGCTGCCGTAGAGCTGGGAGGCGTCCCACCACGAGCTGGCGGTGTTCTGGAACGTCACCTGGCCGCCCTGGTCGTCCGGCCGGGTCGGGTCGCGGCGGGTGCGCAGGATGCGCATGGGCCGCTCCGGCCAGTCGTCGTCGGGATCGAGCTCGATCCGCCAGGGGTTGTCCTTCTGGTTCTTCCCGTGCGACAGCCAGTCGTGGATCATGAACTGGACCCAGGCCGCGGCGTGCAGGGTGAGGGACGTGGCCGGGACGAACTCGTGCCGGGTCAGCAGCTCGCGGCTGACGAGCCGCGGGCTGGGCTCCAGCAGCCGGTCGTCGGGCTCGGGCCGGGTGCGGTCCAGCCGCACGTTGCGGCCGAACCGGGTGTTGGCGCTGCCCATGGCCGGGAACGAGAGGTCGTTCCAGGTGCCGTCGGCCGAGCGCGT
>Ga0070717_10003364_pt1 | contig 11422 bp, 13 predicted proteins | sample LARL113metaG_FD_71366 | JGI IMG/M metagenome (GOLD analysis project Ga0070717, IMG submission 71366) | Corn, switchgrass and miscanthus rhizosphere microbial communities from Kellogg Biological Station, Michigan, USA - LAR L11-3 metaG | ecosystem: Host-associated > Plants > Roots > Rhizosphere ...
GCAGCGCCGACATTGCGATGGGACTGCCGCCCAGCACGGTCACTAGATCATAGGATCATAAAGGGAGAAAGAAACGTTACGGCTCGGATCGCGTTGTGCATCGCCCGGTATTTTGGCGCCTCGCCTCACATCTTGGCCAACTTCAGGCCTGATCCGGCCGGATCACCGCGTCTATCCGGTCGCTTGCCTTCGATACACAGCCGGCGAAACGCCAACCTGCCGGATGAACCAATGCGACAAATGGCTCTGCGACGAAAAGCCTGACGACAGCGCCACGTCCACCACGGGCAAATCCGTGTTGCGCAGCAGTTCCTTGGCGCGTTCGATGCGCCGTGCGAGCACGTACTGGTGCGGGGATTGCCCCACTGCGCCCTTGAACGCGCGCGCCAAATACAACGGGCTGATGTCGACTTCGGCGGCCATCGCTTGCAGGCTCAGGTCGCCATCCAGATTGTCCTCGATAAACTCGATCACGCGTCGCATTTTCCAGCCGGCCAATGGCTTGGCTGGAAGAATGCGCACCGGCCGCGACCGCGACGAATGCGTCCGAGCCAGATGCACTGCCATCATCTGCGCGATGGTGTCGATGTACAGTCCGTCGTTGTACATCCCATTACCGGCGTGGCCGTCCCTCAAGGCATTCGTGATTGCGATCGAGAGCTGCTCGAGCAACGGGTCCAGGATCGCAAAGCCGGGTACCAGCTCAGCGCCCGAGCCGTCACAACCGTAGATTTCGCTCACCGCCGCTTCATAAACCGATTGACGCAGGTACACCTGCAGGATCTCCGGATGGCCGGCGTGTTGCCATTGGGCCGTGGCTTCTCCGGGCGTCAGGCAGATGCGGCGCGGCCCAATAAGCGCCGTTTCGCGCGCTGCGCCTTCAATCTTGCGGGTTACTTCGGTGGGCCGGCTCAAATGATAGATCAGTGACGGATGGCGGATGGGCCGCTCGACGGCGTGAAATGGGGCTTCCTCGAGAATCGCGGCGTGCAACGATCGCCAGCCGGCATCCTGGCTGTGGGCAATCAGCCGGTTTCCGGAGCGGAGCACACGGCCGTGAGTTTCGCGAGCGGTAAAGACGGAATTTGGTGGTACGATCACGGTAACAGCTTCCGAACTTAGTGCGTCTAACTCGCGGTTCCTATTGTACATCAGGGATCGGGGGCCGCGGGTGCGAGTCCGTCTCTGAGTGCGTATCTCAAGGGAGAGGTTCCTCTGCTGGGGTACACTGATTATCAGAATATCCATGAGCGCGGCGTGCGCACTGAAGTCTTGACGAAAGTCCGCCGATAACTCATAATGTGGGAACAGTTTGCGCCGGAAGTTCTCATGTGGCGAATTGGCGGAATTTAGGCAGAGCCTTGTGAAGTAGGATTTGTATTCATATATGCACCGACGGTTTCTTCTTCTTTTTGTTTCGTTTACCCTCTTGACTGGATCAGCTTTCGGGACTACTGCCACCCGCAAGAAGCGCCGCCGGATTCCGCGCACACCCGTTACGGTTGTGAAAGCGTCGTACACCACGGCGCCGAAACTAATCGGTATGCATCGATCTGGGTCGAAAAAGTCATTGGCCAAGCAGGCGTTCGTAGATCCCACCCTGGGCGATTCTGTGGACGGCGAGGACTTAATGGCTCGCCGCGCGGCGGTCCAAGCGCTGGGACCCCAGAACGGTGCGGTCATAGTCGCGGACCCCAACACAGGGCGCATTCTTTCTGTCGTGAATCAGAAGTTGGCTTATCAGGGCGCGTATGAGCCGTGTTCCACAATCAAGATTGTTGCAGCGTTGGCCGGGTTAAGCGAAGGCATCATTAATCAGGAAAGTTCGCTTCGGATCACCAAACATCATTCGATCGACCTGACAGAAGCGCTCGCGCATTCCAACAACGCCTACTTTGCGTCCGTTGGCGAGAAGCTGGGATACGACAAAATCGTGCAGTATGGTCAAATGTTCGGCCTGGGAGAAAAGGCTGGGTTGAACATTGACGCCGAACAGCCGGGCCTCATCGCTGAGGCGCCTCCATCCGATGGTCTCGGAATGATGACCAGCTTCGGCGAGGGCTTTTCGATGACGCCCATGGAGCTGACCGCGATTGTCTCTGCGGTGGCCAATGGTGGAACGCTGTACTATCTTCAGCACCCGGGCTCCCAAACGGAAATCGACCAGTTTGTACCGCAGGTGAAGCGGCAGCTCGACATCGCCCAGTGGCTGATGGACATTAAACCCGGCATGATGGGCGCAGTAGAGTATGGCACCGCGCGTCGCGCAAGCTACAGCGCCACCGAGCCGATTTTCGGCAAGACCGGTACTTGTACCGACAACCGGTCGCCTACCCACTTAGGCTGGTTTGGTTCCTACAACGAGATCGCCGGACGCAAGCTGGTGGTTGTAGTTCTGTTGACCTCCGCCGTCCACTCTGTGAGCGGGCCGATCGCCTCGGGCGTTGCCGGCGCGGTTTATAAGAATCTTTCGGGCGAGAATTATTTCGCTCAAACCACTCCGCAGATTTCGCCGGCGGCACTGGTTTCCAACCACTCCTTCTAAGACCGCTTGTTCACTCGCACGACTCGGCGCCTGATGAGCCGCAACCGTGAGGGAGTGATCCCGGTCCGCCCCTAAAAGTATTCTCTTAACTCCTCGAATCGCGCCACCCTGAGCAACCGCCCCGGCCCCTCGTGCAATTCCTCCCGCTCCAGCGTCCAAGTTCGTTCATGCGGCACGAACACTGCGTGGATGCCCGCTTTCAGCGCAGGATTCACGTCCGACTTCGGCGAATTCCCGATCATCCAGGTGTGCGCCGGATCGAGAACCCGCTCTCGAATCAGCGCTGCGTAGGACCGTGTGTCCTTCTCCTTCACAATGGCGGTGTGGCCGAAGTAAATCGCCAAGCCCGAACGATCCAGCTTCAGCTTCTGCTCTTCTGGATTGCCTTTGGTGAACAGCGTTAGGCTGTGACGCTCAGAAAGGTACTCCAGGGTCTCTTCCACACCTGGAATGATTTCGATGGGATGATGCAGGATCTGCTCGGTAAAGCTCATGATGCGCGAAAGATCTTCGGGGCTGACCTCGCGCTCCACCAGCTTGTGATAACACTCCGTAAGGTTGCGCACGAAGTTCGCCGTGCCGTAGCCGTGCATTTTGCTATTGACGATTTCGATCTCATCCAGCACACCGCGCACTTCATCCGGCGAAAGCGCCGAGTGCGCGAGAAATTCGCAGAAATCGTCGAACGCGCGTTCGAAGTATATGTTGTTCTCCCAGAGCGTATCGTCGGCGTCTATGATCAGATTTTGTCTCTGACTGATTCTAACGGGGCTGATCGTCACACGCCCAATGACCCCTTGGCGTGTCCGTTGGTGGGCGCTACCGCGCGCGCGTGCTGGATCTGGCGCTGCCGCGAATTGTAGGTGGGAAAGAACTCCGCCAGCCGACGCATCCGATCCGCTTCCGATCGCGTGGCCAGCAGAACCTGCCGAAAATCCAGATCAGGTACCACTTGCGCCAGTTGGAAGCTGGCCTGTGGATCGCTTAGCTCCGGTTCGTGTATCGGTTCGGAGTCTTCCAGCGCTCGCAGGTCGTTGTAGGAATCGATCACGCGCTTGCGAACCTCGGGCGGAATCGGATCGGTTGCATCATCATCGAAATACTCCACGGCGCCCCGCAGGTACGGCTTCTCGTCGTTGAGCAGGATAATTTCAAAACGCCTGCGACCCAGAGTAATCAGGTCCATCCGCCCGTCGGGATATTTTTTCAGGACCTTTTCCACCGTGGCCGTGCAGCCGGTGTTCACGATGCCCTTTTCGCCCGCCAGCACGACGCCGAATTCCGTGTGACCACGCTGTACGTCTGCGATCATCTGCTTGTAACGCTCCTCGAAGATATGCAGCGGCAGCGCGGTCCTGGGAAACAGCACCACTTGGAGCGGAAAAAGCGGCAAGAGCTCTTCCTGCATGTGTACTATTATGCTGCTTACTCTCACGGCTTGCACGCTGGCGGGAACCTGTGGGACCATTCGTTACGCGGACGTTAGTTGGACTAATGCTACTGAAGCTGAAGCGCACGCCTGGCCTTTACCTGGTCGGGTTCATGGGATCCGGCAAATCGGAGGTGGGCCGCCTGCTGGCTCACGAACTCGGCTGGTCCTTCGCCGACATTGACGAAGACATCGAGAACGCGCAAGGAACTTCCATCGCCGAAATCTTCGACGCACGTGGCGAGCAGGAATTCCGCGAGATCGAACAGGAAACGTTGCGCAAGCGCGTGCGCGAGGTCGAGTGCGGCAAACCGATGGTGCTGGCGCTGGGCGGCGGCGCGTTCGTTGATCCGGCAAATCGGAAGTTGCTCGAAGAGCGCGGTGTTACTGTATGGCTGGATTGTCCTTTTGGACGCATCGCTGCGCGCCTGAAAGGACAGACACATCGGCCGCTGGCGCGCGATCCCGAAAAGTTCCGGCAGCTCTTTGACGACCGCCAAGACGTGTACGCCAAGGCCGAGCACCGCATCGAAGCCGATACCGACGATCCGGCGACGATTGTGGCGGAGATCTTAAATCTCCCGATTTTTTAAACTTTGCATGACTGCTTCGTTGCGCGCCCTGCGCCGGCAGGCACTTCGCATTTTCAAAGCCGCGCTGAAAGCCGCCGATCCGTACCAAGCTGTTTTGCGGCATGTTCGCGTCGATGGGGATGCTTTGATCGTCCTCCCTAAGAAAACCTACGACCTAAGGTCGTTCCGCAACATTTACGTGATCGGTGCGGGCAAGGCTAGCGCGCAAATGGCTCGTGCGATCGAGCGATTGCTCGGTGCGAGTATTGCGGGCGGCCTCATCAACGTGAAGGACGGCCATGGCACGAAGCTTCGCCGCATTCGAATCAATGAGTGCGGCCATCCCATTCCCGATCGGCGCGGTGTGGCCGGCGCACGCCGGATCGCGCAAATCGCGAGCCGAGCGGGCCCGGACGACCTAGTCATCTGTCTGATCTCCGGCGGCGCTTCGGCTCTGTTGCCACTCCCCGCGCCGGGAATCACTCTCGCAGAAAAACAGAAGACCACCCGGTTGTTGCTGCGTTGCGGCGCTACTATCCACGAACTGAATTGCGTAAGGAAGCACATTTCGGCGATCAAGGGCGGGCAACTCGCGCGCCTGGCGCATCCCGCCACGCTGCTCACGCTCATCCTCTCGGACGTTATCGGCGACGATCTGGATGTGATCGGCTCAGCTCCGACAGTTCCTGATCGTTCCACGTTTGCCGATGCGCGAGAAATTTTGGAGAAATATCGCATCCCTAACAAGCTGCCAGCAGCAGCCCAAGAGACACCCAAGCCCGGCGACAAAATCTTCGAGAAGGCGCGCAGTGTTATCGTCGGCAGCAATGCTTTGGCTGTGGACGCAGCGGCGCTCGAAGCACGCCGGCTCGGGTTCCGCACGTTGGTCCTTTCGACATACCTGCAAGGCGAGGCGCGCGAAGTGGCACGCGTCCACGCCGCGATTTCAAAGGAAATTCGATCCGCTGGCCGGCCAGTCACTCCGCCCGCCTGTGTAATCTCGGGCGGTGAAACAACGGTCACCATTCGCGGAACCGGCCTCGGCGGACGCAATCAGGAATTCGCGCTGGCTGCCGCGATCGATATCGCAGGCTCACCCGACACGGTGCTTCTCAGCGCCGGCACCGATGGCACCGACGGCCCTACCAATGCCACCGGCGCGATCGTCGACAACGCGACGCTGTCTCGGGCCAAAGAGCTAGGCCTAGACGCGTTCACATTCCTCGCGAACAACGATTCCTATCACTTCTTCGAAGCCACCGGCGACTTGATCAAGACCGGTCCCACCGGCACCAATGTCGCCGACATCCAGGTGATCTTGGTTCCCTGATAGCTACTCGTGCTCCACTTTCAGCGGAGGCTTTGGCGCGCTCGGGGGCTTTGGCGGATTCGGCACACTCGGAATGTCAGGGAACGTGGTAGTATCTTCCACGCTCGCCTTGCGAACGTTGATGGACCCGCGGCCGGTGTCCAACCGCAATTGCGGCCCAGCCCCAGTGCTGCCCGAGATCGTGCCTCCATGGCCTGCTTCCTGCTCGCGCAGCGGATCGCCATACCCGTTGTCCGCGTCGCCGCGCTCGGTGGAAGCCCGTAAGTCAAATTTTGCGCCAACCGGCAGCGCCAGGCTGATGTCGCCCGATCGCGTGTGAACCTCCATCTTCGGCAGATTCTTTCCCGGCTTCAGATCGATATCGCCTCGGTCCAGCGTCAAATCCAGCGACTGCGTGAAGTTCGAAAGTTGTATGTCGGCCGAATGCGCTCTCAAACGGATGGGACCCACTATGTTGTCACCGGTAAAGTCGCCGCGGCTAACCCGGATTTGGCCTGGCAGCTTCTCAAAACTGGCCGAGTTCTGCGGATCCTCCCATCGCAACGGCTGAGCCAAGTTGCTCAACTGAATCTCCCCGACATACGTTCCATTCACGGTCACAAGTCCCGCGATATTCCGCAGTTCCACGTCCTCGCCCCCGCCTTTCAGCTCCACGCTTCCCTTGATGTCCACCGCGCGGATGATATCGCTGCGCCGTGTATCAATTCGCACGTTGCCACCTAGATTCTCCAACCGCACGCCGGCGTTGTCGCTGTTGATGTCGACGCTCCCGTTGACACCCTGGATGTCGAAGTCGCCATAGCGCCCATGGGCTTCGATTGACGATCCATCGGGCACCGAAATGTCCAGTTCGGCGTTTGGCTGCACGCGATCGCTCACCTTGTCTTGGTTGGTGCGCACGATGATCTGATCGCCTTGCTGGATCAGCTCCAGCGGCGTCTGCTTGTTGGCGCTATCGGCGTCGGCCTGCTGAAACGCGCGTAAGGTCTCTTGTCCGCTGGCCTTCACCGTCATGTCCGTATTCCCGGTGATCTTGGCGTTGCCGCGAAAGTTCTCGATAACGACGCGGCAATTCTTCGCGCATGGCTTTTCGACCGGTGCGAACGTGTAGTCGTGGCCTTCGCCCATGTTTACCACTATGCGTCTCCACGGGCGCCCGGGAAACCAGGACGGAGCGTTGTGTGCCGTGTACATCGTGGCACCAACAATGCAGATTACAAAAATCAGCGCCCATTCTCCGCCCGACACGCCATTGCGCGGGAGTGGTTTGCCGGTCATCGACCAGAACAGAATCTCGATCAGCCGAATGGCGCCCCAGGCGATCAGGACGAACGGCCAGAACCGCGAGATCATGTCCACCAGAGGAATATCCGGCCACAAATTACGAAACAGGAACAAAACGCCGAGCCCGATCAGGATCAGCGGTCCAATCACCGAACCGCGCCTCATATTGCGTTACCTCCCGGCGGCCGGCCGCTGGCTGGGCCGCCTGGGTACTGCCCGGCATACGGTGGCGCCGGCTTTGCGCTCGCGCGCTCCAGCAGTTTCAGAAGGCCGAACACGATAATCAGAATCGGCCACGTCCGCCAAAATGCGTAGATGCCCGCGTAGTCGATGGCCACCAGCGCTCCCAGCGTGATCAACATGATTGGTCCGCGAATCGCTTGCAGAACATTGCTAATGTCGTTCATCGGCGGCCTCCCTGGTAGGTGCTGCGCGATGCTCTCGTGGATCTGGATGTCCGGACAGCCGTTCGTAGAGCATATATGCACCCAGACAAATCAAAGCCACTGGCCAGTAACGAATCAGCTCACCGATGCGCAGAATATTCAAATTGTGCAGAAGGAAGAGCACGCCCACCGCAATCAAAACCGTTGGCGCTAGCGGGAATCGCGCAGGATGGCCGGCGCGCGGCACGATGCTCGAGAACTCGTCGACCGGCTGACCAAGCTGGCGTCGCTTCGCCGTGTGGTACGCCTCAAAGGCCATGTAGAACACCCAGACCGCGATCATCATCCCGAACAAAGGCTGCAGATTGTCGCTCGTTTCATCGTTGCTTACGATGGCGATCAGAATCCCGAAGACCACGACATGAATAAATCCCTTCACATACTGGCCGTTGTAAATCGCTCCCACGCCGGGAATAAAGCCGAGCAGGAATGCGAGTCCGGGCGATGCTCCCGTATCCGAGTGCCGGGGCGGAGGCGGTGACGACCGAGTATAGGGAGGCGGCGCGGTGTAGGGCGATGCCGGAGGCGCGGGCGGTGCTGAAGCCGCGGGCGATGCCGAAGTCGCAGGCCACCCAGCACCCTGCGAGTGCTCTTCGCAATAGATGATTCCATCGGCTTCGCGGCGGCACGCTTCGCACAGCGCCTTTCCGCACTCCCGGCAATAAGCGATGGCCGGAGCCTCTGGATGATTTAAACAATTCATTTCTGACTACCTCTTTCACTAGCGGCCGGCTGTGCATTGGTCGGCACGCCCTGCGCCGCTGCCCCGCTCTGCGACGGGTCCTGATCGGTCCATTCCCTTAAACGCGATTGAATTTCGATCACCAGTTTCAAGTTGTCGTAATACTTCATGGCCCGGTCGTACACGCGGTGCGAGTGATCGTCGATCCCTTGCCACACTTTTACCGGATCCAAATCCGACGGCCGCAACTGCCTCGGCTCGATGTGCGCGAAACGCGCCAGCATGGAAAACGACAGGATCGTCATCGCCATGCCCATCACGTAGCGGGGCTGCAGCCACCCGTGAACGAACCCGCCAAAGATTCGCTTAGCCCACGAGGGCGTTTTGTCAGGGTGCCGCTCGGCAACCGCTCCTGGCCCCATCGGCGCGTGATGCAAAATACGCGTCAGCAGTTCGGCCGGCGGCTCGGCTTGCGGTACGCGCTCGAAGAACGCCGTCACGCCCGCAACATCTTCAGCCAGTTGTTTGCAAGCCAGGCATCCTGACAAGTGACTCTCAAGCGCAGTCCTGCCGGCAGCGTGGAGTGTTCCGTCCACGTAGTCGCACAGCAGGATTTCGAGCTCTGCGCAAGTCATATACGAATCTTCTGCCTGCGAAGCGCCTTAGCCAACTCGGCGCGCCCGCGATTCAATCGCGATTTTACCGTTCCTTCCGGTACGTTCAGGATCTTCGCGATCTCCCGATATTCTAATTCTTCCAGGTCCCGTAGGATCACTGTTTCTCGCAGCTCCGGCGATAACTTCTGCAACGCGGCCTGCAACAACTCGCTCGCTTCGCGCCCGGCCACCATTCCCTCAGTCTTAGAGAGGGCCGCGTTATTCTCTTCCAGTGCCGCCGTCTGATCTTCAATCGACTCGGTTGCCCGATCCATGCGCGTCCGGCGGTAATGATCGATCAGCAGATTCCTGGTCAGCCTGGTCAGCCAAACCACGAACAGGCCCTCGCCCGCCCGGAAGCTTCTCAGATTCTTGAACACCCGCAGGAAGACGTCCTGCGTGAGATCCTGGGCTTCCGGATCGCTGTTGGTGAAACGATAGCAAATCGAGTACACACGCCGGGTGTGCACCCTCACCAGGTCTTCCCAAGCGGCTTCCTGACCGCTAAGGCACCGCTCCACGAGTTGGACATCCGCATCCAAGCTGTTGCTCGTCCGGACTTGCGGGTACGGTGACTCCCAGCTCCATTTTGCCGCCGGAATCGCCACCGTTGCCATGATGCTTCTTATCTCCTGCTTCCACTAATGAAAACGTGGATCTATGATAAGAAGTTCACTTGAATCCAAGCTTTACATTCTACATAGGGGCGCGCGCTGGTCACGCCTGATCACTTTGCCCCCGGAACCCGCCCCCAGTCGCCGCCTGCCTTCCCGGACGTTAGTCCTGACCGTCTTTGCTACCCTGTTTGTCCTTGCGATTCTAGCTTACCGGACCCGAGGCGTATCTTTCCGCTGGGATTTGTTCCTTGCCACTCTCCAGCATGTGGACTGGCGTTGGCTGGTCGCCTCTATTTGCCTGATATTGCTGAGCAATGTCGGCCGTGCGCTGCGTTGGCAAGTGATGCTGCGGCCGCTCTCGCGGGGAATCGGCGTCCGCCCCATCGGCGTCTGGCGATTGACCTCCGATACCGCGATTGGCCTGACTGCCGGAGTCCTACTCGGGCGCGTGGGGGAAGTAGTTCGGCCCTATTTGATCGCCGTGCAGACGGGGCTGCCATTTTCTTCGCAAGCGGCGGCGTGGCTGCTCGAACGTATGCTCGACCTTCTGGCGGTATTGCTACTTTGTGGCTATGCCCTCATACGCATTCCGCCATATAGCTGGCGGCTCGGCCCGAAAATTCAGGATGCCCTCGCGGCTGGCGGCTACTCACTGGCCATCGCCGGAGTGGTCTGCCTATTCCTTTTGCTCGCCTTTCGCGACCCGGCCCGGCGGGCACAGCAGCGGATCCTAAGCGCCCTCACATTCCTGCCCGAACCGCAGCAGCACCGCGCCGCCAAAATACTGGAAGCCTTCTCCCAAGGTGTGGAATGCACCCGTGACCCTGGATCCCTAGCGCAATTGGTCGCTTACACCTTGGTCGAATGGGCGGTGATCGTGGCCAGCAGCTTCGCGCTCTTCCGCGGGTTCCCGGCTACTCAAAGCTTCGGGATCCTCGATGTCCTGGTCCTGCTGGCTTTCATGACCCTCGGCAGCGTGGTGCAGGTTCCAGGGCTGGGCGGGGGAGTACAAGTGGCTTCCATCGTTGCACTTACTCGGATCTATGGCGTCCCGCTGGAGGCCGCCACGGGCATTGCCATTCTGCTCTGGATCGTCAGCTCCATCGCTATCGTGCCTTTTGGGCTGGCCTGCGCTTTCCACGAGCGGCTAAATTGGAGTAAACTTAAGCTATTGTCAACAAAGCAGATACTCGAAGATCCTGAAACATGAATTGCCCGTTTTGCGGCCACAAAGAGGACAAAGTCATTGACTCCCGCGAGAGCAAGGAGGGCGATGTGGTCCGCCGCCGCCGCCAGTGTCTCGGTTGCGAGCGCCGCTTCACCACCTACGAAAGAAGTGACGAAATCCCCTACATGGTCGTCAAAAAAGATGGAAGGAGGGAGAAGTTTGATCGCCAAAAGGTCCTAAACGGTTTGCTCAAGGCTTGCGAGAAACGGCCTGTGGCGATGGCGAAGCTGGCCGAGGTGGTAGATGCCGTGGAGGGCAAGCTTGCCGACAATTCCGATCGGGAGATCTCCACAACCGAAATCGGAGAAATGCTCATGGACCATCTCAAGAACCTTGATAAGATAGCATATGTCAGATTCGCATCGGTGTACCGGGATTTCCAGGACGTGGAGGCGTTTCTGGACGAATTGAAGAACTTGGTGCTGCATAAGCGTTCTTAGTACCTGATGGCTTTCGGTACTAAGAGCGGCGAAGCGCGGCGAAGCTGGGCCGCTAAACTTGGTGTAACCAATCTGGAATCAGAACATCTTCTATTTAGGGCTTAACTTCGCGATCGATTCGATGTTATAATCGATTGCTAATATTCAAGGTCGGCACGGTTGGCTGAGGGCGCGCCTAAGCTAGTGGTTTCTA
>Ga0070717_10003365_pt1 | contig 11421 bp, 8 predicted proteins | sample LARL113metaG_FD_71366 | JGI IMG/M metagenome (GOLD analysis project Ga0070717, IMG submission 71366) | Corn, switchgrass and miscanthus rhizosphere microbial communities from Kellogg Biological Station, Michigan, USA - LAR L11-3 metaG | ecosystem: Host-associated > Plants > Roots > Rhizosphere ...
ACGCATCTGCCTGACCTGCGCGTCCGCGTGGTAAATGTGGTCGACCTCATGCGGTTGCAGGCGGCCTCCGAACACCCGCACGGGATGAGCGATGCCGAATACGACGCGCTGTTCACGCCGGACAAGCCCGTGATCTTCGCCTACCACGGCTACCCGGCGCTGATCCACAGGCTCACCTATCGTCGCCACGGTCATGACAATCTGCACGTCCGCGGCTATATGGAAGAGGGAACCACGACCACGCCGTTCGACATGCTGGTGCTGAACGACATGGACAGGTTCCACCTGGTCATGGACGTGATCGACCGGGTTCCCGGGCTCGGACCACGGGCCGCCGTGCTCCGTCAGCTGATGACCGACAACCGGGCCAGGCACCGGGAATGGATCGTTGCCCATGGCGAGGACCTGCCCGAGATCAGGCAGTGGCTTTGGCCGGACGCGCGCAGGCTGGCCGGGCAAGCCGAGGCCGGCCCACGCGGCGCGGGAGGCAAGGCGATCCGAGTGCCTGGCCTGCGATGACCACACAAGCCCGCGCGGGGGTTCTTGTCGTCAACGCCGGGTCAAGCAGCCTGAAGCTCTCGGTCGTGGGCCCCGATGGCGTCGTCACCGAGCGCCGCGACATCGACCGCTGGGACGGGACTGCGGATGAGCCTGCCCTGGGTGCCTATCTGGGCCAGCTGGCCGGTGCGCCGCGGCCGCCCGCAGCGATCGGGCACCGCGTCGTGCACGGGGGTAGCCTGTTCACCACGGCCACGCTCATCACGGACACTGTCCGCGCCGGAATCGCCAGCCTGACGCCGCTCGCGCCCCTGCATCAGCCGCGCGCGCTGGCCGGCATCGAGGCCGCAGCCGCCGTGTTCGGCGACGTTCCGCAGGTGGCCTGCTTCGACACGGCTTTCCACGCCGGGCTGCCGGCGGAGGCATCGACCTACCCGCTGCCCGCCACCTGGCGCGACGCGTACGGATTGCGAAAGTTCGGGTTCCACGGCCTGTCGCACAGCTACGCTTCGCGCCATACCGCAGAAATACTTGACATTGACATCAGCGATTTTCACAAATTCCGGGTGGTTACCTGCCACCTCGGAGCCGGATCATCGCTGGCGGCAGTGCATGGTGGCCGCAGTGTCGAGACCACGATGGGATTCACTCCGGTCGACGGCCTCGTGATGGCGACCAGGTCGGGCAGCGTCGATCCTGGCCTGATCGCCTGGCTGGCCGCAAGGGTGCCGCCGGCCGAGTTGGCTGATGCTCTCGAGTACCGGTCCGGCCTCGCGGCACTGGCAGGCTTGCCCGACGGCAGCGGCGATTTCAGGACGGTTGCGGCGGCCGCAGACCGGGGTGACCCGGCCGCGAGGCTCGCGCTCGCCGTCCACGAACACCGGCTCGTCGCCGCCGTCGCCGCGATGGCAGCCGCCATGAACGGCATGGACGCGCTCACCTTTACCGGCGGGATCGGGGAGCACGCGGCAGAGCTGCGAGCCGCCACCGCGGCGCGACTCGCCTTCCTTGGCGTGGCCGTCGACCAGGGCCGGAACGCATCGGCCAGCGCCGACGCGGAGATCAGCGCGGAGGGCGCCCCGGTGCGGACCCTGGTTGTGACGGCAGGCGAGGACCTGGAGATCGCCAGAGCAGTTATCGATGTCCTGCGCACACGGTCGGGTTAGTTCCCCGCGTACCGCTGACCTGGGTCATGGTCAGCTGCGCGGCCAGCGTCTCGTTGTCCAGCGCGGGCCGAAGCACGCCCACTCGATTCCCCAGTACGCCATCCGGCGCCGGTCGAGCATCAGCCTGATCAGCCACGCCAGCACGAACAACCCTGCCGCGAGCCCGGCGACGCTTCCGATCTCGAACAACACGGACCTGCTCTGCACCATGCCGACGGTCAGCGGCCGCCGGCCGGTCAGCCGGCCCGCCCAGTCGACCCAGATCCGAACCTTCGTACCTGCCGGGACACCGGTTCTGGTCGGAACCATACCTTCCCTGATCGCGCCTGACGGTGCGCGCCATCGGCCCGCCACCCAGAAGGTCGCCATCGAGCCGTAGCCAGAGAGGCGGGACGGCGCCGGGCGCAAAAGAACGGCATCCACCTGGCGCCAGGAAGCTTCGCGATGAACCTCGGCCAGTCCGGCGACCTGGCTCAGCTGAGCGGTGGCAGGCGCGAGCAGCGGACCGCAGATCACGAACGCGAGCACGAGCATCAGTCTGAGCGCGCACTCGAAGCGATCGATCGGGCGCCGCAGCGGATTGCGGTCAATTCCGATCGATCGGCTAATTCGCCTGATCAGCGGCACTTTCGGAACTCTCCGAGAGCTCCGGCCCCCCGTCCGTCGCACCAGGAAAGCATTCCCTCGGCCCGGTGGTTCTCACCCCTCAGGCCGCCCATGTTCGACCGCGGACCGGCTTGGCCGCGGCCAAACAGCGGCTTTGTCCCCAGTTGACCGGCACCGCGCAGCGGCACAGTGGGGATTCGCAACGGCCGGCAAGCGCTGCCGTCGCCTTCAGCGGCAGCTGAGCACCTAGCCGCCGTGGCAGGCGCCGGATGCCAGGATCTAGTCAGTCCTTCTTCCCCGATCCGCGCGCCCGCCGTGGTAGCCTGCGCCAGGTAGACGGGGGGTCGACGGTGTACGGGGGGTCGCGCGCCGCGGGACGGCGCATCGATGAGCACCTGCGCCACGTCGGTGCGCGTCGGCCAGATAAGTGCTGGTCCGATTTGCACGGGCCTGGTGCGCGCAGCTCCGAACTTCACGGTTCTCGTGCGCGTGGCTCAGATTTGCACACGGGCTGAGCCATGCGGCAACTTGCTGCCGCCAAAACCTCTGCGGCCGGTCCCGCAGCGGATCCGCTGATGGCCAAGCGGCTTTTCTTTGCCGGGCTGGCCATCGGAGTCACCGTCATGTCCGTGGTCGGCCTGGCAACCACGGTCTTCATCGAGTCACCGCACGACGTGGCCGCGCAATCAGCCGCGCCGCCCGCCACCACTCTCAGCGCGGTCGCGCGATGGCAGGTGCTGCGCGAGGCGATCACCGTACAGGGCATCGTCCGATCGTCGAGGATGATCAAGGTCACGGCCAGGGCGCCGTATGCCACGGTGACGCTTACTCAGATGCCGGTCAAGCCCGGCGACCGCGTTCGGCCAGGCCAGGTGATCGCCCAGATCGACGGCAGGCCGGTCATGCTGCTCCGCGGCAGGCTGCCGGCCTACCGAAACCTGCACGAGGGCGACCACGGCCCGGATGTGGCCCAGTTGCAGCGGGCTCTGCAGGGCCTGGGGTACGCCGATTTCGATTCGCCGGGGTACTTCGGGAAGAGCACCGCGCTGGCCCTGCTCCTGTTCTACAGGCAACTCGGCTACGACGCACCGGTCTATCACCGGCGGCTCAGGCGTGCCACGCCTCAGGCCGGTCCGGCCGTCAGCGGGATCGCCAACAGGCTGGCCACCACCGAACTCGTCAGACCAAGCGCCTACCTGCCGAGGAGCGAGGTAGTCTTCATCCCCGCCAAGTCGGCCCTCGTCGCCTCGGTCGCGGCGCGGGTCGGCGATCTCGTCGGCAACTCGGTGGTGCTGACTCTCGCCACCGGCAACCCCTATGTCAGCGGAGTTCTGAGCCAGCATCAGGCCGCGCAGGCACGCCGGGGAATGTCGGCAAAGATGGTGGCGGCAAGCCCGCGGCTGACCGTCAGGGGGATGGTGACCAGGATCGGCACGCTGCCCACCCGGGACGGCCCGCCCGCCGGTGGCTACCGGGTCCTGGTCAGGCCGCGCCGGGCGCTGCCGCAGCGGATGATCGGCGCCCGCGTCCGGCTGACGCTGATCGCGCCCGTCACGAGCGCCCCCGTCCTCATCGTGCCGGTCGCGGCCATCCTGGCAGCCGGGCATGGGCGCGCGGCCCACGTCGTCAAATTGACTGCGGGGCACCGGGTCCGGGTAGCGGTCTTCACCGGTCCCACCGCCGATGGCCTGGTGGCCGTGCAGTCCGTACGGCTCGGGGAACTTCGGCCAGGTGACCGGGTGCTGATCGGAGTCGGCCCATGGCCACCGAGTCGCTGAGCGGCCGCGGGGCGGCTCGTCCGACCCGCGCGCTCCATGCAGCACTGAGCGGCCGCGGGGCGGCTCGTCCGACCCGCGCTCTCGAGAGAGCGCTGACGCAGCCGATTAGCCGCCCATCGGCCCAGCCCCTGATCGAGTTGCGCGGTGCCGGCGTGACCTATCCTGGCCAGCGGTCACCTGCGCTCAGCGCAGTTGACCTCGCGGTTCGCCACGGCGAACTCGTCACGCTGACGGGCCCGCCAGGATCGGGCAAGTCGACGCTGCTGAGTCTGGTCGGCCTGCTGCTCAGGCCGACGACCGGCAGCTATCTGCTGAACGGCTTCGAGGTGACCACGCTGGGCGACAAGGACCGGACCGCTTTGCGCGGCCGCATGATGGGCCGCGTCTTCCAGCGGCCGCAGCTGCTGGCGTCCCGGTCGGTCCTGGATAACGTGATGCTGCCGGTCCTGTACGCGGGGGTGCGCAGACCACAGCGCGCGAATGCGGCCGCCGCCGCGCTCGAACGCGTCGGCATGACGCACCGCATGCACACCCTGGCAGGCGAGCTGCCCGCAGGAGAGCAGCAGCGAGTGGCCATCGCCCGCGCGATCGCCGGTAACCCGAGCCTGCTGCTCTGCGACGACCCGACAGCAAGCCTGGATGATATGGCCGCCGCTGAGGTGATCGGCCTGCTAGTCAGCCTGCACAAGGGGAGCACGACGGTCTTGGTCGCCACCCGCGATCAGCTCGCCGCGGCGCACAGCTCGCGTAGCCTCGCCGTCGACCCGGGCGGCTCGGGCAAGTTCGCCGGGGACTTCAGCCAGTGATCCGGCGCAGGATCAGCCAGCCGACACGGCTGCGGTCGGCGGATGCCATCGGCGAGGCATGTACCGCGATCCTGGTCAAGCCCGCAAGGGCCGTGGTCGCCAGCCTCGGCACGCTGCTCGGCGTGGCCTGGTTCGTGACAGCGCTCGGGCTGGCTAGCACGGCCGGCGCGCATGTGACGTCGGCTTTCGCGCACCGGCTGCCGACGCACGTCTGGATCAGCCCGAAGCGCGCCGGCCCGGCTCCGCCAGCCGTGCCATATCCGGCCGACGTGCAGCAGCGCCTCAGGGCCCTGCACGGTGTCATCGCAGCCGGATTCTTCTGGCCGCTGCGGCGGGGCCGCCCGGTGGTCGCCTCCGGACCAGGTGCGGCCAGGCAGGCGCCGGTCATCGCGGCCTCGCCAGGATTCCTCGCCGCCGCTGCGGTCCAGCTCAGCGACGGCAGGCTCTTCGACGCCTGGGACCAGGCCCATCATGCCCAGGTCTGCGTGGCAGGCACCGTCGCGGCCAGGGCCCTGGGCATCAGAACCCTGCGCAAGCAGCGCACCGTTTACATCGACAACGTGCCGTGCGTGGTGATCGGAATCGTCAGCTCCGCCAGCGGGCGGGACTCGATCCAGCGGTCGGTTATGCTGCCCTCGGCGACGGCCATCGCGCTCTGGGGTCCGCCGGACGAACGAGCAGGAGCGATGCCCGCGCTCCTGATACTGACCAGGCCAGGCGCTGCCAGCATGGTGGCGCGGCAAGCGCCACTCGTGCTCAGCCAGGACCGGCCTGATCAGTTCCTGGTGCGGCTTCCGCCGGGCCCTGGACCGCTGCGCGGTCAGGTGATCAGCACCCTGAACAGCCTGTTCTATGCCCTGGGCTGGGTCAGCCTGGCGATCGGGACGCTGAGCATCGCCAGCGTTACCTGGCTGTCGGTACGCGAGCGAAGCGCTGAGTTCGGGCTGCGCAGGGCGGTGGGCGCCCGGCGGCGGCACATCGTGGCCCACGTCATATGCGAATCAGCGATTGTCGGACTGATCGGCGGTCTCGCGGGGGCGAGCCTGGGCGTGACCACGATTATACTGGTCGCCCGCGCCCGAGGCTGGGTACCCGTCGTCGCGCCGCTGACCGTCCTGCCAGCGCCGGTCGCCGGAACAGCCGCGGGGATAATGGCGGGGATTATCCCCGCCATGTTCGCCGCGCGGATTCAGCCAGCCGAAGCGCTCACCAGGTCACTCGCGGCGTGACTGACCAACCGCCGAGTGTCGAATTCGCAGAGCGCCCCGCCTAGCGGCCGAATCCGCCCACGGAAAGGATGACCAGATGGCCTGCACCTTGCATGTCGCCTGGGACGAACGCCTGACGAGCTACAACTTTGGTCCCGCCCATCCGCTGGCGCCAGTCAGGGTCGAGCTGACCATCGAGCTCGCCCGCGCGCTCGGGGTGCTCGACGCCGACGGCATCACCGTTGCCGCGCCTCCGCCCGCTACCGACACCGAGCTTGAGTACGTGCACGACAAGGCCTATATCGAAGCAGTCAAGCAGGCCGGAAGCGGCGGGGCGAGCGTCGACGCTGGCCGGTACGGCCTGGGCACCGCGGACAACCCGGTCTTCCCTGGCATGCACGAGGCGTCGGCGCTCGTCGCGGGTGCGACGCTAGCAGCGGCGGCCGCGGTCTGGTCAGGCACGGCCGGGCACGGCGTGAACATCGCAGGCGGCCTGCACCATGCGATGCGTGATCACGCCAGCGGGTTCTGCGTTTACAACGACCCGGCCATCGCGATCAGCTGGCTGCTGGCCCAGGGCGCCGAGCGGATCGCCTATGTGGACATCGACGTGCACCACGGAGACGGCGTTCAGGCCGCGTTCTTTAACGATCCCAGGGTGCTGACGATCAGCCTGCACGAGGACCCCCGCACGCTGTTCCCCGGCACCGGCCGGGCATCGGAGACCGGCGGTCCCGACGCGGAAGGTTCCGCCGCGAACGTTGCGCTGCCGGCCGGCACGGGGGACGCTGGCTGGCTGCGGGCGTTCCATGCCGTCGTCCCGCCGCTGCTGCACGCTTTCGGGCCGGAGGTCCTGGTCAGCCAGCATGGCTGCGACACGCATTGGATGGACCCGCTCGCCAATCTGGAGCTGACCATCGATGCGCAGCGGGCGGCGCACGCGGCGATTCACGAGCTAGCGCACGAAACGGCAGGAGGCCGCTGGCTGCTGACCGGGGGCGGCGGCTACGAGCTTGTCCAGGTGGTCCCGCGAACCTGGACGCACCTGCTGGCCGAGGCAGCCGGGCGGCCCCTTGATCCCACGATCCCCACGCCGCCCAGCTGGCGCGACTACGTCGCACGGCGCACCGGGGCGGCGGCACCAGAGATCATGACCGAGCAAGCGCCAGCGAGGTTCCCGCGGTTCGAGGACGGCCACGATCCTGGCGACCCCGTCGACCGGGCCATCATGGCTACCCGCAGCGCCGTGTTCCCGCATCACGGCTTGATGCCATGACAGCCCGGTGCGGCACACTTGTGCCATGCCAGAATCTCCCGCCCCCGGCCATCAGCCTGAGTCCCGACCGGTACGCGATGTGGCCGACGGCTACGTCAGCGCGCTTGCCGAGCTCGATCCCATCCTGGCATCGGCACTCGGCCTGCGGCCGGACGAAGACCGGCTGCCTGATCTGTCCCCGGCCGGACAGGACGCGATGGACGATCTTGCCAGGACCACGCTCGCCGATCTGGCCAGAGTGACCGGAGACCTCGCCGACGACGAGCGCCGCTGCGCGCGGCTGCTGCGCGAGCGCCTCGAGGCCAGCCTGGCGGTGAGCGCTCAGGGTGAACACCTGCGCGCAGTTTCGAACATCTTCGGCCCGCCGCACCGCGTCCGCAGCGCATTCCTCGACATGCCGACGGCCAGCGAGGATGACTGGGCGGCGATCGCGCGGCGGATGGCCAGGGTCGGCCAGGCGCTTGCGCAATACCAGGCCTGCCTGACCGAAGGTGCCAACCGCGGCATGTTCGCAAGCCCTCGGGTTGTCGACACGAGCGCCGGTCAGCTGCAGGAGTGGACGGCGGCCGCCCATGGCCGCGGCTGGTTCGCCGACTTCGCGACGGCAGCCGACGTCTCGCCCGCCCTCCGGGTCGATCTTGACCGGGCGGCGGCGTCGGCCAACGAGGCCGTAGGCGCCCTCGCCTGGTGGCTCGGCACGGCGTACCTACCGCAAGCGGAGGGGACCCCCGACGGCGTGGGGACGGATCGCTACCGGGTCGGTGCCAGGCGCTGGACCGGGGCGGATCTGGAGCCGCAGGAGGCCTACTACTGGGGCTGGTCGCAGTTCAGGGAGTTGCAGGAGCAGATGCGCGCCGAGGCGGAGCAGGTGCTGCCCGGATCCTCAGCGCAGGAGGCGATGCGCCATCTCGATCAGGATGGCGAGGCGATCGACGGCGTCGAGGAAATCCGGGCCGTGCTGCAGGACATGATGGACCGGGCGATCGCCGATCTGGACGGGACCCACTTCGACCTGGCGGCCCCGCTCAAGACCGTCGAGGCCAGGATCGCACCGCCTGGAAGCGCGGCCGCACCGTACTACACGGCACCATCACAGGACTTCTCGCGGCCGGGTCGGACCTGGCTGCCGACGCTGGGGCGGACCAGGTTCCCGCTGTGGAACCTGATCAGCACGTGGTACCACGAGGGCGTGCCCGGCCATCACCTGCAGCTCGCGCAGTGGCGGTACCTGTCGAAGGACCTGTCGATCTATCAGACAACGGTCGGCGGCGTGAGCGCCTGCAGCGAGGGCTGGGCGCTGTATGCCGAGCGGCTGATGGACGAGCTTGGCTACTTGTCGACACCTGGCGCGCGGCTTGGCTATCTGGACGCCCAGAACATGCGAGCAATCAGGGTAGTGATCGACATCGGGATGCACCTGGGACTGCGGGTACCCGACGACTCTCCGCTCGGCGCCGGGCAGACGTGGACGCCAGACCTGGCCCTGGAGTTCTTCACCGCGCACAGCGGCCGGGACCGAGAGTTCCTGGCCAGCGAGATCATCAGGTACTTGAGCGGCCCAGGCCAGGCGATCAGCTACAAGCTCGGCGAGCGTGCCTGGCTGGCCGGCCGGGACGCGGCCAGAGCCGCATACGCCGCCAGCGGCAGCGAATTCGACCTGAAGTCCTGGCACATGTCCGCGCTGTCGCTCGGCTCGCTCGGCCTGGACGACCTGACCGACGAGCTCGCGGCGCTCTAGCCACAGCCCATGCCTTACGACCCGACCGACGAGCTCGCGCCCTCCAGCCATTGCCCCTGCGCTGATTCCCGACCGGCGAAAGCGGGACTAAGAATGGATTGGGGTATTACGCTACTAATCAGATTTGCCGGAGTTCGTAAAGGAGGTCAGACGTCATGACAAGACCGTTCGCCGCCACTTCGCGCCCGGTGCCGGGAACTGGTCCGCGCCACATAGTCCGCCGATGTGCGAGCCTGTTGGCCGCGCTCGCGGCAGCGGGTTACGGCGCTGCCGTGCTGTCGCCTGCCGCCACGGCCGCGCCCGCCGGACCCGCCGCCAGCCAGGCCGGGACAGCCGCTCATGCCCTCGCGCCGCGGCACATCCCCGCCGCACCGCAGGTGCCAGGCGCTCCCGACCTCGGCCCGAACGTCTACATCTTCACGCCGAGTATGCCGCAGAGCCAGATCCAGGCGACCGTGGATTCGATCGCCAGCCAGCAGGTCCCGAACCAGTTCGGCACCCAGCGGTACGCGCTGTTCTTCGAGCCGGGCACCTACGGCACGGCCGCTGATCCGCTGATCTTCCAGGTGGGCTATTACACCCAGGTAGCTGGTCTGGGCGCATCGCCGGGCGACGTCGTCATCAACGGCTCGGTTGACGTGTACAACCAGTGCTTCCCGAGCGCCCCCGGCACGACCAACTGCATCGCGCTCGACAACTTCTGGCGATCGTTGTCGAACCTGACCATCAACATCGCGGGCGGTTCGGGCTGCCAGACGAAGACCGAGTTCTGGGCGGTGTCGCAGGCGGCGCCAATGCGCCGGGTCAATGTCAGCGGCGGCACCATGTCGTTCATGGACTACTGCTCCGCCGGGCCGCAGTTCGCCAGCGGCGGGTTCGTGGCCGACTCGCAGTTCACCGGCGGCACCATCGTCAACGGGTCACAGCAGCAGTTCATCGTGCGGAACAGCAACCTCGACGGGTGGACAAACGGCGTCTGGAACCAGGTGTTCGCCGGGGACAACGGCGCTCCCGCCCAGGCCTTCGGCGTGCCAGGCGGCGCAGGCCCGTACACCACGCTGGCCACCAGCCCGGTGACGCAGGAGGAGCCGTTCCTGTACGTCGGTTCCGACGGCGGATATCGCGTGTTCGTGCCCGCGCTGCAGCACAACTCGGTGGGGCCGACCTGGACGAACGGGCCGGCCGCGGGTCAATCGATCCCGGTCAGCAGGTTCTTCATCGCCACGCCTGATACGCCCGTGCCGCGGATCAACCTCGCGCTGGCGCTCGGCCAGGACCTGATCCTCACGCCTGGCGTCTATCACCTCGACCAGGCAATCAAGGTGAGCAGGCCGGACACCATCGTGCTCGGGCTTGGCCTGGCGACACTGATCCCCGCGCAGGGCAACGTGTCGATGCGGGTCGCCAGCGTGCCGGGTGTCAAGCTCTCCGGTCTGATCTTCGACGCCGGACCTGTGAACTCGCCGGTCCTGCTCCAGGTCGGCTCCCCCGGTGACCGCCCAGGCTCCGGCCCGGACGATCCCACGCTGGTCCAGGACATCTACTTCAGGATCGGCGGCGCCGAGCCAGGCCAGGCGACCAACAGCCTGGTGGTCAACAGCTCCCACGTGATACTCGACAACATCTGGGCCTGGCGGGCCGACCATGGCGCCGGGGTGGGCTGGACTGAGAACGTCGGCGATCACGGCCTGATTGTCACCGGCGATGACGTTACCGCCTACGGCCTGTTCGTCGAGCACTACCAGAAGACGCAGGTGATCTGGAGCGGCCAGGGCGGCACGGACATCTTCTTCCAGAATGAGATGCCGTACGACCCGCCGAGCCAGGCGGCCTGGATGGCCAACGCCACCACTGACGGCTACCCGGCGTTCGCAGTCACGGACAATGTCCGCAGCTTCACCGGCTACGGGCTCGGCAGCTACTGCTTCTTTAACCAGGGGCTGCCCATCGTCGCGACGGAGGCAATCCAAGCTCCGAGCACCGCGCCCGGCGTGCGGCTGCGCGACCTGCTGACCGTGTTCCTGTCCGGCTCAGGCGGGATCAACTCGGTGGTCGACGGCGTCGGCGCCCCGGTGACGTCCGCGACAGCCGGCACCCCGAGCAACGTCGTGTCCTTCCCGTAAAGGTGCCGAGAATGCGGCAGCGGCGCCGCCGGCCTGGCCGGCGGCGCCGCTGTTTTCCTACTGTCCTCTCCCGGAGGGGAGGCCCGGGAGCGGACCTCTCGATCGGCTAGGTACTACTTCCTTGGCCGCAGGTGCAGCACGACCACCAGGTCGGTGCCGGAACCAGGGCCGTTGTTCGTGCCTGACGGCTGGCCAGTCTCGTACGGGTTCTGCTCAGTCGGC
>Ga0070717_10003366_pt1 | contig 11421 bp, 10 predicted proteins | sample LARL113metaG_FD_71366 | JGI IMG/M metagenome (GOLD analysis project Ga0070717, IMG submission 71366) | Corn, switchgrass and miscanthus rhizosphere microbial communities from Kellogg Biological Station, Michigan, USA - LAR L11-3 metaG | ecosystem: Host-associated > Plants > Roots > Rhizosphere ...
CCAACTCCTACCCCGGTGCCGACACCGACTCCAACTCCTACCCCGGTGCCTACGCCGACTCCAACTCCTACCCCGGTGCCTACGCCGACTCCAACTCCTCCCCCAGTGCCTACGCCGACTCCAACTCCTACCCCAGTGCCTACGCCGACTCCAACTCCTACGCCAGTGCCGACGCCGACTCCAACTCCTACCCCAGTGCCGACACCGACTCCAACTCCTACCCCAGTGCCGACACCGACTCCCTCGGCAACACCATCGACGAACTGCACCTATACCGAAGGGTATTGGGCGAACCACGGCACCGGCGACTGCGCGAGCGGGAACAACACGAACGCATGGCCCGTGGATTCCTTGACTCTCGGTAACAACACCTACAGTGCAGCTCAACTGTGCGCAATCCTAAATACCCCTGCGGGTGGAAACGGGTTGACCAAGCTGGCGCAGCAATTGATTGCCGCCAAGCTAGACATAGCCAACGGCGCGGATGGCTCGGCCATCGCCTCGACGATAGCCGCCGCCGATGCCATGATCGGCAGCCTTGTAGTAGGCTCCGACACGTTGCCAACGAGCCAAACTTCCAGTCTCGTGAACACTCTCGACAACTGGAACAACGGCATTACCGGGCCCGGTCACTGCACGAGCCCGACAACGGCAGCCGAAGAAGAACCGTGGCCGACGACAAGTCCGACGCCCACTCGATGAAGCTCAAGCCACTTCTTTCTCAGATTGTCCGAGGATTTCAGAAAGACCCACAACGGCCCGTCCGGGCTAATTCGGCATCTTGGCCATTATCAACCGAACCCTAGACCCTGCTCCACGCACCAATTGAATCGTTTTGTCGGGTCAAAGGGGATTAGGGAATGCAGGGCCGAGGGAGCCGCATGCTGAGTATTGAGTCGTGCTCGCCCGCTCGCCCTGATGCCCGGCCCCAAGGAATCCCTAGTTGCAAGGATACAGAGGTGCAGGGGTGCCGCGAATCAGCCTCAAACGCAGATCGCGTCACTTTACATTTGCCGGTGCCGGTCCCTTCCACACCCTGGGTTGATGTTAACGACGGCCATATAAGAGGTATGGCCGTCACTAACAACCAGTAACTAACCGGTGGGGTTCTGGGGCCATTTCTAACCCATTCGTAACTAACTAGGTAGTAGGTGACGCTCCACACTGACAAATGAAGTCCAATTCCTTTGTTTGTTGGTGCGGCGTAGCCACTTCTCCGGGCGCGCCGCCCGCCACGCTAATCGCAAAAGCTTTACTCGGTCGAAAAGAAGCTTCGCGGAACTAATCGAGGGAACAAGCTAAGAGCGCTGACGCATTCACGAAATCCGCGCCCCGCGAGGCCATAAGTCACGTGAGCTAGATCTCGTTTTCCTGGTGGCCGGCTTTTGCGTCGAAATAAAGGACGACGAATGCAATTCCGAGCAGCGGTCGAATAGCGGCATGAACCAGCGCGCTGGTTGCATAAGCTGCCAGCATTAGCGGTTCGGGCGCATGGGCGGAGGCGAGGGTTTGCAGAATCGTTTGGACCTGCTCGAAATTGGTTGCGCCTTGCAATCGCACGAAAACGAATGGCAACTGCACGGCAAAGCTGACGAGCATTGCGACCACGATCCAAATCGAGACAATGATAGCGCCGCGATAAAGAGGACGTTCGAGCCACATTTCGCCGCGCCGACTGCGCGCGAGCTTTTTACTTTCGCGCAAGGCCGCCAGTCCTGACAGTTCACCCAGTGTTGCTGATTGCTGCCAGAACATGAAATTGATCCAAAGCCGCGCCGTTATGAAAACTTGGAAAACCAAGATCGCCAACGCCAGCAAGATCGACAGGACCGAAACCCCGCCGATCATCAAGGTGAAGGCCACGCCCAGGGGCAAAGCGCTCCAAATAAAATAACTCCCGTAAACGCGCAAACTGAGCCTAGCCATTCGTGGCCAAAGAGAAATGGAGCGCCGAAACAAATTTGCCAGCCGAACCTCTCGCGATTGAACGACGCCGGCGCTCGTTAGCTGGATGCCGGATAGGAAAATCGGCCAGACCAGCGCAAACAGGACGAGCATCGATACAGAAAAGAAACCTGGTCGAATCGGGTTCCAGTTTGGCGGGATCTGGTTGCTAATCTCAAGCGCAGGCAAATTTAACTGAAGGAAAAACGCGGGAGCGGCAGTGAGCAGAGAAAAACAGAAGAAGGGAAAAAAACCTTTTCGGTAAATTTGAAAACTCTCGGTGAAGATCTGAGTGAACCTGCGACGGTGTAGCGGGAGTAGCGCGCCGTTTTCCGGGGCGGGCGGCGATTCGAACAAACCGGGAATCTCACCGGCCGTTGTCCAAAGATCGACATCTACCCGGCGCGCTGGATTTTGCGCAAGCAAGCGCCCTTCGCGTTTCCATTCGTGCAATGTTTCAATGCCAACCGGGCCAAATTCCTTGCCATGCACGCGAATGATCCATTGATCTACCATGCTTAGGCGACAATCCAGCATCTAGCACCGCGAATCCAGCACCGGATTTTCGAGGTACGACTTTCAAATCGCGATAATCCAGCTAATCCTGTCTTCAGATGAAGCTGCTTCTGATTGACGGCCATTACTACGTTTATCGCTCGTTTTTCGCCATCCAGAATCTGTCGAACTCGCGAGGCGAACCGACCAATGCGATTTTCGGATTCACTAAAACGCTGCGGCTCATGGTAAAACATTTGCGGTCAGAGCTGGGCGCAGTTTTTTGGGATGAAGGAATGCCGCAACGTCGCGTGGCATTGCAACCGGCTTACAAAGAAACTCGCAAGGAGATGCCCCTGCCGATGATTCCGCAGCTCGAGTTCATCCAAAAACTGACCCCGCTGCTCGGCTTCAAAAGTATTTCCGCGCCCAACACTGAGGCCGACGATTTGATGGGTTGCTACGCCATCGCCGCATGCAAGCGCGGCGTGGACGTCGTGCTCGCGACCAATGACAAGGATTTATTTCAGCTCGTTGGCTCTGGCGTAAAAGTTTACACGACGGCGAAGGCCGAGCTGGCTTCTCCCAAAGACGGTTTTGCGCTGCTCAGTGAACCGCAAGTAACGGCGAAATGGGGTATTCCACCAAAGTTCATCGGCGATGTGCTGGCGATTTCAGGCGATTCGGTGGACAACATTCCCAGTGCCGGCATCGGTCGAAAAGCCGCTGCCAAACTGATAAGCGAATTCGGCGGCCTCGAGAACCTGCTGGCAAAGATCGACATGGTGAAAAGCGAGAAAACTCGGGAAAAGCTGCGCGCTGCGCGCGAACAAATCATTCAAAACCGCAAAATGGTCGAGCTCGATTGCGACCTAGAATTGCCGGTGGCGATCGACGATCTCCGAATCAAGCCCGATTATCCCGCCCTCATTGCAGCCTTGGAAAAATGCGAATTTAAGTCGCTACTTCAGGAAGTCCGGGACGAAGCCGCCAAGGCGACCGACGCAAGCCAGACCGAGTTGAAGCTATAGCCGGCTGACGGTCCGCAGGGGATTGCAAGACCAATCCAAAAATTTCATAAAATTTCGAACGACCAGCGGTTGTCGCTGTCAAAGTTAACAGGTTAAGGCGATTCGGGCGGTTGCACGTTTCTCGTATTTGCTGTTTCTCCTTGGCGTGCACTGCCCGAATCTTTTTTTATTGCGGCGGGGCGACTCACCGCTCCACGTAATTGCGATGTTGCGAGGCGCCATCCTCTGATGTTCTTGTAGCGGTGGCGCTTTTATGGACGGTGACACCCACTCGTTCGGCATCCGAGGCTTCCTCATCGACACGCCGGAATTCGGCGCTCTGCGAGGCAGGCCGGACGGAGCACTGGTCATCGATAAAGGACGCATTACAGAGCGCGGAGATTACGATGATCTGCGTCGTGTCCAGCGGCCGACGCCGATTCGGTGGACTGATCATAGCAACGCAGCCATCTTCCCTGGGCTCATCGATTGCCACACTCACCTGCCGCAATATCCCGCGGTCGCCCGCGGTGAAAGCGAGCTGCTCCCATGGTTGCGGCAGCACATTTTTCCGGTGGAACGCGAGTTTACCGGCCCGAAAGCGCGGGGCGAGGCACCGCAATTCTTCCGCGAACTGGCCCGCAACGGAACGACCACCGTCATGGCCTATGCCGCAATTTATGAAGACAGTTGCGAGATCGGCTTCGAAGCCGCCAAGGCAAGCGGATTGCGCGCGATTCTGGGCAAGATGATGATGGACATCGGTTCCTACGGTCAGTCTCAACCGAAAAAGGTCCTCTCCGTTTCGGTGGTCGAAAGCGAGCGACTATGCCGTAAATGGCACGGTGCCGAAGAAGGGCGGCTCGAATATGCATTCAGTCCGCGTTTCGCGGTCACTTGTTCGGAAAAACTCATGCGCAACGCCGCCGAACTGGCCGCCCGTTTCGACGCATATCTTCAAACTCATCTCGCCGAGAACCGCGAAGAAATCGAGAAAGTGCATCATCTTTTCATGGCCGCGCATGACTACACTCACGTTTACGAAACGTGTGGCCTGCTCACGCCCAAGACCGTACTCGGGCATTGCATCCACCTTAATTCCAGAGAGATTGCGGCGATCGCAGCGGCCCAATCGAGCGTGGCCCATTGTCCCACTTCAAATCTTTTTCTTGGCAGCGGCTTGATCAAACTCGATCAATTGTTGAAGGCGGGCATCGCAGTCGGGCTCGGTTCCGACGTGGCCGGCGGACCTGATCTCAACATGTGGCAGGTGATTCGCGCCGCCATCGACGTGCAAAAAGCGCGCGCCACCTACGAACCGAATTTGCGTCCCCTCCGGCCGAGCGAAGCATTCTATCTGGCTACTCACGGCGGCGCCCTCGCCCTCGGGAAAGCCGGGAGTATCGGCACGCTCGATGCCGGAAAAGAGGCGGACTTTATTGTTGTCAATCTTGCCTCGCTTTTGCCGTATCCGGAAAATCGCGAGGCGCTGCGCGAACTCTCGACTGAAGATGCGCTTGCGCTTTGCATTTATCGGGGCGGCCCACACGCAAATTTGGAAACTTACGTGCGAGGCAAATGTGTTTACCAGGCGCCCGCACTGGCGCAAAACTCGTGAACGGTCCGCTCTTCGATCCAATTGACGTCGCCATTCAGGAAGATGTTGGCGCGGGTGATGTCACGTCGGACTTCTTCGTGCCGGCCAACCTGCGCGCGCTCGCCCGCATTGTCAGTCACGAAAAGGCGATCGTCGCCGGGACCGAGACGGCTGCGGAGGTGTTCCGACGGATCGATTCGGCCTTGCATATCCAGATTCTTCGAGCTGACGGCGCCGATGTGGACGCTGGTGATGTCATCATCGAGATTCGCGGCCTGGCCCGTTCGATCCTGAAAGCGGAGCGCGTGGCCCTCAATTTTCTTCAGCACTTATCCGGCATTGCCACCTTGACCCGAAAATTTGTTGACGCGGCTGGAAACGATCAGGTCAAAATCCTTGACACACGCAAAACCACGCCGGGACTGCGAGCGCTAGAGAAGGCCGCCGTGCTTGCCGGTGGCGGCGCTAACCACCGGTTTGGTTTATTTGACATGGTCCTCGTGAAAGATAACCACCTCGCCGCTCATTCCGGATTCGCCGCCTTTGTCGAAACCATCCGCAAACTTCGTCAAGAGCGGCCGGATGTGCGCATCGAAGTTGAGGCGGACCGTTTGCAACAAGTGCGGACGTTTCTCCAAATCGAGGACATCAATCTTATCCTGCTCGACAACATGAAGCCGGCCCAGATCCGCGAAGCGGTCGCTCTCGGCAAAAACAAAGTGAAATTCGAAGCGAGCGGCGGTGTAACACTGAAGAACATTCGCCAAGTCGCCGCCACCGGCGTCGATTACATCTCCATCGGTGCGCTCACCCACTCCGCGCGCGCAATCGATCTCTCGCTCGAGATGACGCCGCTGGCCGCGTGAGCGTAGGCAAGATCGACAAGTTGAACGCGGGCGACCTGCGGGCCGCACTCGGCGAAGCCACCATCGGCCGCGAAATCATCGTTCTTGAAGAAACGACCTCAACGAACGATGCAATTTGGCAAAGGGCGACGCCAGTTACGCCGGAAGGTTTGGTGATTTTTGCCGAACGACAAACTGCCGGACGCGGCCAGCGCGGTAATCATTGGGAGTCGATCGCAGGTAAGGGACTTTGGCTTTCAATTTTGTTGCGGCCGACAATTGCGCCGGCACAATCGGCACGGCTGACTGCTTGGGCGGCGCAGAGTGTCGCAGAAACGATTTCAGAGGAATTTTCGCTGTGCCCAACGGTTAAGCCGCCTAACGACGTCCATCTCGATAAAAAGAAACTGGCTGGAGTGCTCGTCGAAATACGCGCGCAAAGAAATGCACCCCATCTCGTCATCGCCGGAATCGGGATCAACGTGAATCATGCGCCCGAGGATTTTTCGGAAGAGCTGCGCCAGCGCGCCATTTCCCTTGCCCAGGCATTAGATCGACATGTTGATCGCTCGAAGTTCGCCATCGCTCTCCTGTGCAAGCTAGATTCAACTTACCGCGATCTGCGCGGTTTATAATTTTGGAGCGCGCGCAGTTTTTCGAGAGCGCGCCCGCTCTCCAGCTCCTCCCGGGCCAGTTGGATCCCATCTTTGAGACCGTAAACGAGTCCAGCCGCCACAAATCCGCCGCCGGCGTTCGCAACCACCATGTCGCGCTTCGGACCAGTGATTTTGCCGGCCAGAATTCCTTCCAGCGTGGCGGCGTTCTCCCGCACGTCTCCTCCGCGCAATTCCGCAACGCTCGCGCGGGCAATCCCGAGCCAATTCACATCAAGAACTGCCGAGCTGACTTTTCCATCTACAAGCTCCGTAACGGTGGTCGCTCCGCTGATGGAAATATCGTCCATGCCAATGCCGTCTTCGCCGAGCCCGTGCACGACCCAGGCGCGCTTGTGCCCAAGCTGACGCAGCACTTCGCCAAAAATCATCGTTAGCCGCGGCGCGAAAACTCCGATGAGTTGCCGCGCCGGCCGCGCCGGATTCAGAAGTGGACCGAGCAAATTAAAGATGGTTCGGGTATTTTGTCGCGCCAGCCGCGCCCGCATTTCGGCGATGGCGCGAAAGGCAGGATGATACTGCCTCGCAAAGATAAATCCGAACCCGTGGCGTTCCACGCACTCCCTCAAATCATCGGGCGCCAAATCGATGGCCACGCCCAATTCCTCGAGCACGTCGGCACTGCCGCAGCGGGACGTGACCGCGCGATTGCCGTGTTTCACCACGATCGCGCCACCGGCAGCCAGGATAAACATGATCGTGGTAGAAACATTGAAAAGATCGAGACCATCCCCGCCCGTGCCGCAGACGTCGATCATCGGTCCGGGAAGCTTTTCCGGTTCCAGGCCAGGATCGATCGCGCGATCGACGAGTTGTCGTACAAATCCGGCGATCTCCTCCGTGCTTTCGCCCTTTTGATGCAACGCCGTGAGAAATTGCGCCTTGAGGTCATCGGAGGCAGTCGGCGAGAGGAGAACGGCCAAACTGTAGCTGATGTCTTCGGGCGAGAGGTCGATTCCCGCGCGCAGCTTTTCGATGAGCCCTTTCATTGCCTCATTAAAGCGTTCAAGCGGTCAAGTATTGAAGCGGAAGCAGTCACTCAACGCTTCAACGCTTCAACGCTTCAACGCCTCCCATCTCGCGCCACCAGTTGTGATAAACCTGCGGCGCAATCTCCGAAGGCTTGATGTCGCTGCGGCCGCCCCAAAAAACGTTGGTGTAAGAAACAGGAATCCCGCTCGTCTGAAGATGTCGATCAATGGCCGCTTTGTGCTCAAGCAATAGCGTTCTGTCGGTGCCGTGCGCAACCGCCATGATATTAACGTTTTTGAATTCCGGACCGGCTTCGCGCCAGTAGCAATGCGTGAGAATGTGATGCCGCCCAACTTCGCCACCAGCTTCGATCTCGCGTCCAGCCGGCACGGCCCAATGAAAGAGCGCGTTGAAACGCGTCACGCGCACGCCAGCTCGTGAGGGCTTGACGTGCTCGAGAAACGTGGAAAACCGTCCGATGATTTTTCGCGCGCTGAAATCTTCGGCGACGCGAAAAAATTCCTCGATCGGAACGCCTGCCTCTTCCGCACGCTTTCTCCAGGGCGACGGTCGGATTTCCTCCGGCGCGAACTCGCGTTTGAGTGCGAGCAAAATTTCCCATTCATGCTCGTCCAAGTCGACAACGTGCACCGGAATCATTTTTGCCGGCTCGCCGGCCTTCATTCCAGGCTCAATTGTTTTACGCCGCACGTGGCCAACTCCCAGGGTGAAAATGCCTTTGGCCGGCATAATTCGAAACCGTTCCGCACCAGTTTTTCGGGCCAGCAATTCGCAATGCCGCTGCAAGGAGAATCCGTGCGGCACTTTCAAGGTCGTCCACAATTTATAATCCGATCCAGCAGTGACCGTGTCAGTCGAGCGCAAAACCACGTGCCCCGAAAATGGGTCGCACTGAAACATCCAATCAAACGCAGTGTCGATGTTTTTCTCAGGAACTTTCCACGCCACCAGCGCGCCGTCGGCCAGATTCGTGGCCAGCAACGTTTGTCGGACTCGGCGAATCGTTCCCGCGCGCAACATCGCCAAGATGCGCGCCATCACAAGGTCGACATCGACACCGGAGCGGCGCGCGATTTCCTCGAATGGTTCCCGCACAAAGCCTTCGATTTTATCCTCGGAAATGGTGAGAATCTTCGCGTTGATCGGATCGCTGTGCTCGACTGGCAACATCGACAATTAATCCGATGAGCGGACGAAATTGTCCAACGATGCTGACCGCACGCTGCGCGTTTTGATCAGCTCGCGCAGGAAAACACGGCGGCAAAGTGACACGACGTGCCGGCTAGAACGAACAGATGCCAGATGAAATGCGCGTAACGTAGCCGCTCGTTTGCGAAAAATAATACGCCGGCCGTATAGGCGATCCCGCCGGCAAGAAGCCAGATCCCCGCCGAGAACGGAATCGCGAAGGCGAGCGGAGGGTTTGCGATCGGAATCACCCAGCCCATTCCGAGATACAGTGACATCGCCAGTTTGGGATGGCGCGAAGGTCCGCGCATCAGTTTCATGATCACGCCAAACAAGGCGAATGCCCAGACGAGTCCAAGTAGCGTCAAGCCCCCGCGATTGCGCAGCGGACCGAGCGCAAACGGTGTGTACGTTCCGGCGATCAACAAAAAAATCGCCGAATGATCCAGCACCTGCAAAACGGATTTGGCGCGTGTCCGCGGCCACGCATGATACAATGTCGATCCTAAATACAGCAAGAGCATCGTCGCGGCAAAAACGACCGTACCGATGAAAAATCCGGTACCGCCACGCTGAAACGCTGCCAGAAGGAGAATCGGTGCGCCGATCAGCGCAGCGATGAAACCCACTCCGTGACTGACGCTATTCGCCAGCTCCTCGCCGGCGGATTGCGTCCGCTTCGACAACTCGCGCAACTCGTCAGGGATGTTCACGTGGATCATGGAAGGCGAGGCCACGAATTTTGCAAAGCAAAATAATTTTGCCCGACCGCTGCGGCCCCCAACCACTCGGCGTTGGCCGTTGAGCGCCTGTCACGCCCTAGCCTTTGCGAAGGCGGGTTGAACGTTGAACGTTTGTTTCGATGATCAAGGCGATTTTCTTCGATGCGGCTGGCACGCTTTTCTATTTAACCAAGACCGTCGGGCATCACTACGCGCTTGTGGGGAGCGAAGTGGGGTTGAAACTCGACGCCCACAAACTTGATCGCGCATTTTTCGTCGCGTGGAAACAAATGCCACCCCGTGCCTCAATCGACGGCCCGCGCGAAAACGACGACAAAGCTTGGTGGCGCGAGCTTGTCGATCTTGTTCTCGATCAAGCAGTGCCCTCGTTAGGCGAACTCGATCGCGACAATTTTTTCGAAATCGCTTACGAGCACTTCGCCGAGGCCGGCGTGTGGGAACTTTACCCGGAAGTCGTCGAAGTTCTGACTAAATTGCAGCCGCAATTTCAACTTGCCGTTATTTCAAATTTTGATGGCCGTCTGCGCTTCATCCTCGAGCACCTCGGCGTTGCCAATTTCTTCATGCACGTTTTCATTTCGAGTGAGCTCGGCGCGGATAAACCCGACTCCGAAATTTTCCGACGCGCGATAAAGATTGTCGATCTTTCGCCCAATCAAGTCTTGCACGCGGGCGACGATCCCGAGCGCGATTGGAAAGCGGGGAGCGCCGCGGGATTGTCCATTTTTCGTCTGAATCGACAACGAAATTCGCTGCGTGATTTGGTTGCGATGTTAAATTGGTAGGAATGGATTGCCGAGCCGTCCGTTATCGACTTTTCTGCGCATCATAAACCTTTTGGCCACGGCCCATTGATGGCGCCCTACAAAATTTGGACGGACGCGGTACACCGCATCCCCCTGCCTGGACGGCACGGAGGCCGTCCCTCGATTGTTGCGGCGGGGCTACGGCTGTAGTACAAAACTCCTTCACCAGCGGGTCGGTAGCTCAATCGGTAGAGCAGCGCCCTTTTAAGGCGTTGGTTCCGGGTTCGAGTCCCGGCCGACCCACCCTCTCTCAAGAGGCAATTTGTCTATGAGAAACGGCAAGTTTGAAAATGCGCAACGAGCCGAACCAAAACACAAGAATTCACCATCTATTTGTCACATATTCGTCAAGCGGCTTGCGGCTTTCTTTTTAGCCGAGCTTTGGCTTTGGCTTTGAAACCGGTCTCAGCACCAGAATCGGGAGCCGTCTCACCATTTGGCAATGCTGCTTGAGCGGTGAGCGGTTGAACGGCGGCGGCTTCAATAGTGCGCGGCTGCGTAAGGCGCGCTGCCAGCTCGTCTAGGCGCCGGTAGAGATTCTGTCCGAGGTCGTGGGTCTGGGCTGACCTGGTGGCTCACGTGAATCTGCATCGGGTCGTTTGAGAGAGCGACGAGTTTATCGACGCTTACGCCAAAGACGGGAACAAGCTGCGTGCCCTTAATCTTACCAGGAGCCAGCTCATCTTCGATTCGGTGAATACTGGCACTCGCAACGCGCGCCGCCGTTCCTAAAATCTCTTGTTTACGTTGGGCTATAGGGACGGGCGTCGTGTTCTCCAACGGCACGAATCGTACGACGCGAAACAGCGCATTGCCTGGCGATCCGATTAAGGCTGACACCTTGGGCTACTAGCTCAATGATTTGGCGGTAAACTTTGGGCCGTTCGCGCGTCAGCCTTTCGCCAGTGTAGTTCCCGAGCATATTTGGCGATTGCATGATGTTCAGAGGAACATCTAAACCGTTTGCGGAACAATGCAAAGTCAGCCCGGAAACGGCTGGCAGGTGTACGAAGGCCCCGCGTTCAGCCCGTGTTTCTAATGAAGGAACGGGCCGTTAGTTACGCGCAAAACCGAGCGTGCTGTGCTCCGGCAGTGCTTGCAAATTGTCGCCGTAGTAGAGCGCGTT
>Ga0070717_10003369_pt1 | contig 11416 bp, 7 predicted proteins | sample LARL113metaG_FD_71366 | JGI IMG/M metagenome (GOLD analysis project Ga0070717, IMG submission 71366) | Corn, switchgrass and miscanthus rhizosphere microbial communities from Kellogg Biological Station, Michigan, USA - LAR L11-3 metaG | ecosystem: Host-associated > Plants > Roots > Rhizosphere ...
CGGCGCTGCGTATCGTGCCCTGTGGGACACCGCCGCGATCTTCTACCGGCTCCACTTCATCCACTATTACGACCGCAGAGTGCAAAGCCTCGCCGACTGGCGGTCCGACCCAGGCGATCCCGCTGTAAAGGCACCACGCTCGGCCGGAGGAACCCCGTAACCGACGCGCGGGCTCTGATTCGACGCGGACTAGGCCTGGTCGCGCGGTGGCCGGGCGCCGCCGTTTCGATTGCCGCGGTGGTGTGGTCGCTGATCGCGACATGGCCGCTAGTACTGCACCTGGGCGACGCGATCTACGGCTATCCGGGCGACGCCCTGGGCACCATCTCCGACTTCTGGTGGTTCGCCTACGCGCTCCACCACGGAGCCCCCCTTCTCTACAACGAGCTGCGCGGCGTGCCGCTCGGCAGCGGGTGGGAGACCGTGTACTTCGACGTCCTGCAGGTTGGGCTGTTCGCGCCCCTCAGCTACGCCGTCGGCCCGATCGCCGCCTACAACGCCGGCATGCTGAGCAGCTATCCGCTCACGGCGTGGGTGACGTTCCTGCTCGGCCGGCGGCTGGGCATGAACAACCTCGCGGCGGCGTTTGCAGGTCTGACGTACGCATTCGTCCCCTTTCACCAGGAGAAGGCGATGGTCCACCTCCTCCACACGCACATGGAGCTGTTCACCGCATTCCTCTATTTCGGCGTCCGCTGGCGGCAGAGCGGCTCCCGGTGGAGTCTTGTCGGCGCGGGCGCGATCACGGGATTGACGTTATGGACCGATCCCAGCTTGTCGTACCTGTTGGCGGTGGTGATCGCCGTCTTCTTCATCACCTCGATCGTCTGGCGTCCACATGAGCGGACATGGACGCAACAGCTCAGGGCACATGTGGTTGGAGCCGTGGCCGTGCTGGTGGTTACGGCGCTCTTCGTGCCCGCTGTGCTGGCTGTATCGACTCGCGCGGGCGCGCAGCATTCCGGCTCGATCGGTGGACAGTTCACAAGCACCGAACGCTTGTCTACCGAGCTTGTTACGTATGCGGCCCGCACCAAGGAATACCTGCTTCCGTGGCACCTGAACCCCCTCATTCCCTCCTCCCTGCGCGCTTATGAGGAAGCCAACCGGCACGGAAGCAGCTTTGCCGAGATGTCTCTGACAATCGGGTACACCGTGATCGCCCTTTCGATCGCGGGACTTCTCGCTTTCAGGCGCACATATGCGGCGTGGCTCTGCGTGGTGATTGCGGTCGCCGGCTTCGTGATGAGCCAGCCTCCGGAGCACGTGATTCTCGGGATCACGATCCCCATGCCATCGCATTTTCTCTTTCCGGTGCTCCCAATCTTTCGGGTGTACAGCCGCTTCGGCATCCTCGTGCTGCTCGGAGCCGCCCTGCTGGCCGGCTTTGGGTTCATGGCGCTCGATGCGAAGTTGGCCGCCTCGCGGCGATGGCTTCTGGCGCTGCCCTTCCTGCTGGTCGCGGCCGAGTTCAACGGCGTGCCGCCAAGCCACGTCCTGGAGCTGTTGCCAGCGCCAGCGGAATACACCTGGCTCAAGGCGCAGCCGCCAGGCACGCTGATCGAGTACCCGCTCGCCATCAGGTCACCTGATCCGCAGGTCGGTACCGACGTCGAGGTGGCCAATCGCGTCTATGCCTTCTATCAGCAGGTTCACGAGCATGCAATGTTCAACGGGGCGACCTCAGACAGCGCCGCCGCAAGACTGGCGTACACACTCGATCCCTATTACCTGCCGGGCGTTGCGGCTGAGCTCAGGTCGCTCGACATCCGATATGTCTTCGTGCACCGGGCCGCCTACGTCAGGTTTGGCCGGGACCCGACGCAGCCCGTGCCCGGTTACCGTTTTGTCGAAACGCTCGACGACACCGACATCTGGGTTGCGCCCACCTCGTAGCGCCGCGTCAGTGCGACACAGAGATCGGGCCGCACGAGACGCCGCCCTGCTCGGCCGCGCTGTCTGGAGAAACCGCCAACGGCGCTGTCGTCATGCCGTGGCGCGCGGCGATGGCGATCACGACCACCACATCCTGCCCAGGCGTCAGGGTGTAGTCGCGCCCACCGGCGCTCAGTGTCACTGGAACGTCGGTAGACCCACACGTAAATGAGACATTTACGTTCGTGGCGCCCGCGGAAGGGCTGAACACGTCAATTCGGCCGTTCGCCGACTCGGCGGTTCGCGCCCATGTACCCCCTACCGGTCCAAAACCGGAAGCGTAGAAGGCGAACGGGGCGATGCCCGAAGCGTTGATAGCAAAGATCTTCGAGCCGTCACTGAACGAACCGGCCAGCCGATACCCAGGCGCTTGGGGCTGGTACCAGTAGAGAAGGGCGGCGTAAGCGGGGTTAATAGGCGCGAACTGCCGGATTACATCCGGACGCCAGACGATGTACCGGACGCCGATGGCGGCGAGCGCGTCCGCGACGCCCGACCGGTTGGGATCCCGAAATTCCTCGCGCATGGATTCGGCGTCTGTGTCGAGGATGCTGCCGTTGACGAGCGGATGCCCGTGAAAGCGCTGGTAGAACTCGGAGGTGTACTCGTTTGCGCCCGAGCCAGGCGGCAGAAGCGGGTACTCCGCCACCGCATAGTCGCCCGGATGCGCATCGAGCCAGGTGTACTCCGGCAGCGGCTGGACAGCCAGCACCCGATCGGGCGCGACGGTGAAGTTCTCGACGAAGATTCCCAGCACGGCGACCAACGCGACCGCGATCGCGGCCTGCGGGCGTCTCAGCGCCAGCGCCGCCATCGCCACGCCCGCCAGCACGCAGGCGGCAAGCACGACCAGGAGACCCGCCCGGTAGAAGCTCGCATACTGCGGCGCCACCGACCAGATGTCGTATTCGAGGGACAGGAAGGTCAAGTGGTACCGTCGCCCAAAGGGCGGTACCAACAGCCAGACCCCGAGGAGCGCGATCCCGATGATGGCGATCACCTGCACCCGCTCGACGACGGCCTCGCGCAGGGAGCGAAATCTCGGAAGCAAGACGATCGCCAGGCCGACTACGCCCAAGATCAAGATCGGCAACGCTATCGCGAGCTCGCTGAAGTCGGTGTAAATGCCTGGGTGGCGGAGCAGCCGGAGCTCGAACACCTGTTGCCGCCACCCTCCGAGCCAGGGATTGGTCGTCGGCGGGAGGAGAAAGTCGATCGGAGACGCCGCGAGCAGGGACAGTGTGGTGGCCGTCCGATGTATGAGCGAGGCACGTTCTGACAGGTGCCCCACCGAGACTTCGTAGATCGCGATGGTGGCCACCACCGCCAGGAACCCGGAGGCGACGCCCGCCAGCACGGAGCGGACTGGAACGGCATGCCGCTCGAAAATGCGAAAAGCGACCCACGAAGCCCCCGCGACGCTGAGCGAAAGGGCCACGAAGAGCACGTAGTAAAAGTTCACCATCGAAGCGATGGTCACGACCCCGGCCGCGACCAGGATCGTGCGCGCCGAAGGCCGATCCAGCAGTTTGAGCATCGCCAGGATCGTCGCCGGGAACACCCAGATCTGGGCCAGTGTGGGCTCGCCGCCCGTGTTGGCGATGATGTAGGAGCAGCACCCGAAACCGATGCCGCTGACGAACGCGGCCACCGGTGAATGCATCAACCAGTAGACCAGCCTGAACATCGCCCACGCCGCCGCGGGTAACGCGAGCAGCGACAGTAGGTTCAGCGCCACGACCGAGCCCGCCACGAGCCCGATCCCGATCTGAGCCCAGAAGTAGAGCGGCTCGTGCGGCTGGCCGCCCAGAGCCTCGCCGAAGGGGACCGACAGGTTCGGGTCGACATTCCACGAGAGGCCCTGCTTGATCGCCTGCACGAACCAACTGAACTCGACGATGTTGCCGAGGCCGTCGCCGTGCGAGCCCCACACCCAGGCGGCCGGCTGGACCGACGCGGGCCAGGCGAAGACGACCGCATATAGTGCGCTCGCGATCACGACCGCCGGCTCCCAGATCTTCCGGTTGCCGGCGATCGCGCCGGCTCCCTTCACGTTAGAAGGCAGGGCCGCGGAGACTCCATTCAGCCTGAGAATGGTATCCGGTCACACTCGTTCCCGAGGGCGAGCCTCCGCGGGTACGCTTTCTGCGATGGCACGCACGAGGCCTGTGGCTCCCGCTGCGCAGCCCGACCCCGAACCACAGCCCCCGATCACGCCCGTGGCAAGGCCCGCGGGCCGGCTGGTCTTCCTGCCTCCCGACTGGCTCCCGCTCGCCCTGCTTGCCGGCGACGCCTTCATCGTTGTCGCCTCGATACTCGGCGCCTACTGGTACCACCGGACCATCGACCCGATCCACACCGAAGGCGCCTCCCTGCCATTCGCGCCATACGTCCCGGCGATTCCGATCGTGGCCGTGATCTATCTCGCGTCGCTGGCGATCAACCACCAGTACCAGTCATGGCGCGGGCGCAGCCTGTCCGAGCTGCTCCTCGGCCTCTACAGCGGCACCGGCCTCGCCGCAGTGCTGGTGCTCGCCGCCATCTCCCTCGGCAACGTCGGCACGCACTACTCGCGCCTCGTGATCACGTACATGGTCGTGCTCACGATCGTGCTCATGACCGCCGAGCGATATTTCCTCCGCCAGTACGAGACCAGGCTGAGGCGCCAGGGGATAGGGACCGAGGAGGTGCTCATCATCGGCACCGGCACGGCGAGCGAGGTGCTCGTCCAGCGGATGAACATGTTCCCGCAGTACGGCTATCACGTCCTCGGCGTGCTCGACAACACGATGGCCCCGGGATCCACCTTTGCGGGCGTGACCGTCGTCGGCCGGATCGAAGACCTCCCCACCAAGGCTCGCGAGCTGCAGGCAGACCAGGTGTTCATCGCGACCGGCGGCCAGGACCGGAGCCGGCTCCTGAACCTCATCAAGCTCTGCGAGGACCAGCAGCTCGAGTTCAAGGTCGTCCCCGACATGCTCGACATCATGAGCACGAGGGCCGAGGTGAACGCGATCGACGGCCTGCCGCTGGTTGGCATCCGGCACAGCCGGCTCGAGGGCACCAACGCAGTGATCAAGCGCGCGATCGACATCGTGGTGAGCGCGGTCGCGCTGGCGATCCTCGCCATTCCCTTGCTGATCGTCGCCGCGATCATCAAGGCGTCCTCACCTGGTGGGCCCGTGATATTTCGCCAGGAGCGCATAGGCCTGAACGGCCGGCCGTTCACTGTCCTGAAGCTCCGGACCATGAAGCCCGACGCCGAGGCCGAGACCGGCCCCAAGGTGGCCGAGCCGGGCGACCCGCGCGCGACACCCGTCGGCCGGATCATGCGCAAGCTGAGCATCGACGAGCTGCCGCAGCTGTGGAACGTGCTCCGGGGCGACATGAGCCTGGTCGGGCCACGCCCGCAGCCAACGTTCTTCCACGAGCGCTACAGCGAGGAAGTGCCGAGGTACCTGGAACGCCAGCGGGTCCGGCCGGGGCTCACAGGATGGGCGGAGGTCAACGACCTCCGGGGCGCGGCACCGATCGTGGATCGCACGATTTACGATGTCTACTACATCGAGAACTGGTCCCTGCAGCTCGACCTCAAGATCATGATGCTGACCGCCTTGCGAATGTTCTTCCAGCGCCACGCGTATTAGCGCGCTCCCCTATCGCTACACCACTCTGGCGTGCGCGGCCACGTGCGCGCTGGCGCCCGCTTACGTGGTGCGCTGGCACCTCGGCTTCTACCCGAGCACGGTGCTCGAGGACGCGATCGTCGTCTCTGTCGTCATCTACGCCTGGGAGACTTTCCGCGGCAAGCTGAGCGTCGACTGGCGAAGCCCGTTCCTGTGGCCGGCGCTGCTCTTCGTGGTCGCGGGCGCGATCGCCGCGGTGACGGCCCCGAGCATCACGGCCGGGCTGGGTCTGTATCGCGCTTACCTCCTCGAGCCCATCGCGTTCGCGCTCGTGCTGGTAAACGTGCTGCGGACGCCGCATCGCGCGATGCTCGTGGCCGGCGGTTTGATGGCCGGCGCCGCTGTGGCCGGGGTGGCCAACTCGTACGTCGTCCTGGAAGGCCTGATACGGCACACGTACCAGGTCACGCAAACGCCGCCGGTGGTGATCTACCTGACCGCCAACGCGGTCGCGCTTTACGTCGTGCCGCTCGTGGCGGTGGCCGGAAGCCTGGCCCTGCATGCGCGGCAGCCTGAGAGGCTGCTCGGCGGCGCATTCCTCGTGGTCGGCATCGTGATCACCGTGCTGAGCTTCTCGCGGGGCGGCTACCTCGCCCTGGCAGTCGTGGTGGCGGGGCTTGCGATCTCACACCGCAGGCGTTTCGCGCTTCTCGGTCTCGCGGCGGTCGCGGTCGCGCTGCTCGGCCTCGTGCCGCCCATCCGCACCCGCGTCGTGATCGAGACCGAGAACGTCTACGGGAACACGGTCCAGAGCCGCATCGACCTCTGGAACGGCGCCGTCAAGCTGATCGAGCACCGCCCGCTCACCGGCGCCGGCCTCTCGGGCTTTCAGCAGAGGGTGGCCCCCTACCTGACCAACTTCCACAGCACCGCCCAGTTCATCGACCCGCACAACATCGTCCTCAACTTCTGGGTCGAGACGGGCCTGCTGGGCCTGATCGCCATGGCCTGGATCATCGGCGCGGGCATCGTGATCTCGTGGCGCGGCTGGCGGCACGGGACGCCGGGCTGGCGGCCGTTCCACCTCGGTGTCCTCCTGGCGCTGGTGGCCGTGATCGTGCACGGGATGGTCGACGTGCCCTACTTCAAGAACGACCTCAGCCTGGAGTTCTGGACTTTGATCGCGCTGTCGTGGGCCGGCCTGCGCTGGCCGGAGTCGGGTCAGGCCTCCGAGCGCCCCGCACCGCCCGCCGCAACGCTCGCCAGGAGCCCCTCGTAGACCGCCTCCACCCTCTCCACCACCTGCCTCCAGGTGAACCGCTTGGCCTGCTCCTCCCGCCCGCTCTCGCCCAGCCGCCGCGCCAGGTCTGGGTCCGTGAGCAGCAGCTCTAGTGCGCTTTCCAGGTGCGCGACCGATCCAGGCTCGACCAGGAGGCCGTTCTGGCCGTCCGTGACCACCTCCATGACCGGCGCTATCCGGCCTCCGATCACCGGCTTGCCCTTCGCCCACGCCTCCAGGTACACGCGGCCGAATGATTCCTGGGCCGAGGGCACGCACACGACGGTGGCGGCCTCGATCGCATCCCACTTAGTCTGGTTGTCGACCACGCCCAGGACATGCACCCATTCCGGCCGGCGCTGAGCGAACACGCCCCGCGAAAACTCGGTCTCGGGGCCGATGTAGACGAGGTCGAACTCGACGCCGTGCCCGCGAAGCTCCTGCGCGGCGGCCAGCAGCGTAGACACGCCCTTGTAGTCGTACAGCTGGCCAAGGAAGAGGACAACCGCGCGCGAGCCGCCATTGATCCTCGCCAGGAAGCGGCCGGCGTCGGCGGCCATCGGCTCGTCGGCGGCTCCGCCGATCACATGCAGGCGGGTCGGATCGACGCCGAGCCGGCGGAGCTCACGGGCCTCCGCCTCGGTCAGGGTCAGGACCGCATCCGCGGCGCGATAGACGGCGGTCCAGCCGCTGTACCGGTAGCCGCGCCAGCGCGGGTGGTGGTACGGCGTGAGCACGAACGGAAGTCCTCGTCGCCTCGCCACGGCGAGTGACGCGATGGCCAGGAACTCCCGACCGATCCGGTGGTTATGGATGATCACGTGGTCTGGCCGCACCAGCCTTTCGAGGTCAGGGACCATGAGCGAGGCGATCCGGCGCGCCGCGACCGGCACGAGCGCGTAGTAGCCGAGCACCCACGGCGCCATGCGGGCCCGCACGCCGGCGCTCCAACCGAGGAGGTGGACACCGTCCCGTGAGGCCTGCGGCGGGCTGCCGAGCCTGAGCGTGGTGCCCAGGAGCCAGTCGGTGCGGTGCTCGAGCCACAGCGACACCACGTCGGGGTCGAAATGCTCGAGCCGGCTGCAGAGGTCGGCGACGTACCCCTGCACGCCGCCGATCGACGGCGGGTACGCGGTCGTCGTCATCAGGACGCGTCGCCGGCCGCTCATCGGCGGCCGGCCGCGTCCTGGAGGACCTGCTCGACCTGGTCTCCGGTCCGGCGCCACGTCCAGCGCCGCGCCACGTCCTCCCTGCCCCTGGCCCCCATCTTCTCGACGAGCGCCGGTTCGGCGGCGAGCCTGGCGATGCCCGCGGCGAGGCTGGCCGCGTCGGGCTCGACGAGCAGGCCGTTGACCTCGTCTACGACCGTCTCGCGAAAGCCGCCCTCCCGGATCGCCACCACGGGCGTGCCGCAAGCCATCGACTCGATCGGGGTCATTCCGAATGGTTCGAGCCGGGCGGCGCAGACCGTCGCGAGGGCGCGACGGCAGCACTCGATGAACCTGTCCTCGTCGACGCTCACCTCGACCTCGATCTGCACCTCGAGGTCGCGAGCCTGCCGCTCCAACCCCTCGGTCTCGCCGTGCCGGGGCAGCACCAGGCGCAGCGCCGGTCGCGTCTCCGCGGGCACGCGGGCGAGGGCCTCGACGACGAGCTCGTGGCCTTTCGCCCACACCGGCAGGCCGACAGAGAGAACCTCGCGACGGCGCTCCGAGCCGCTCGGCGCGGGCGTGAAGCGGTCGGGGTCGATCCCGAGATAGCAGACGGTGGAGCTCTTCGCATACGCCGCCCAGACCCGCTCGCGGCTGAACACGGAGTTGACGAGGATCGTCCCGGCGTGCCCGACGTTCTCGAAATCCTCGCGCGCCAGACGGTCGAGGACCACACGGTCCTCGAGCAGCCGCACCCACCCCACCGGCGGCGGCGACGATGCGAGGTTCGCGCGGTGCTGCTGGAGGATCCACCGCTCGGTCGCGAAGCGCGGTGGCTCCTGGCAGTAGTAGACGGTCGGGATACCCTCGAGCCAGCGCAGCGCGTAAGGGCTCTGCGTCAGGGCATCCTGGTGCAGCAGCACGACGTCGTAGTCGCCGCCGCCAATCTCCGCTGCGAGCTTTCGATGTGCGCGCTTGAGAGGCCCGAATACCGTGTACGAGCGAGGCGCGAGCTTCAGGTTGCGCATCCGCGAGTCGAGCGCGCCGCCCAGCGGCTGGAAAGGGATGGCGTGGACGGACGTCGACTCCGGCGCCAGGTCAAAAGGGCCCTTGTTCGCCGGCACGCTGAGGCGGAAGAGATGGATTTCGTGGCCCCTCGTCACGAGCTGGCGGCCGATCTCGTAGGCGGCGCGCAGCGCTCCGCCGGGAGGCAGGTTTTCGAAGACCGCTATCCGCAACGTTATGCGACGGCCCGGCGAGGAGACGCCAGGACCGCGCGATATACCTCGTAGGTCTGGTCCGCGCACCTGGCCCACGTGAAGGTCCGCGCATGCGCCAGACCTGCTTCTCGAAGTCGAGCCCGCTGGTCGGCTCGCGTGAGCACCGCATCGAGCGCGCGCGCCAGCGCCGAGTCGTCAGTCGGATCGATGAGGATCGCGGCGTCTCCGAGGACCTCAGGCAGCGAGCCCCGATCGGAGGCGACCACCGGTGTGCCCAGGGCCATGGCCTCGAGGGGCGGAAACCCGAAGCCCTCATACAGCGACGGATAGGCGACCAGGGCCGCGCGCGCAATCGCCCGCATCAGCTCGTCCTGCGTCAGCTGGCCCAACCAGCGAACGCGAGACGCGAGGCCGAGTGTCTGGATCGTCCGCGCGGATTGGGGAAAGCGGGCCTCCTCAGCCCCCGAGATCTCGAGGTTCACCCGGCCCAGCGCAGAGGAGCGCTCGGCCGCCGCCATGCACCTGAGCACGGCGTCGAGGTTCTTACGGCCGACGGGAGCGCCCGGAAACAGCATCGGGCCGTCCAGGTGGTCTTGCTGGTCTGGCGTGGCGGACAGGTAGCGCTGCTCGAGCCCGTAGGGGACCGCCACCACGCGATCCGCGTCGAGCCCGTAGGCCTCGATCACCTCCCGCCGCGCAAACTCGCTTCCGGTGATCACGCGCGCCGCTCCGCGCAGGCGCCGCCCCAGCAGCCGCCGGTCGTACACGCGCCACTCGAGCGGATGGTCCTCGGGAAAACGTCGGCCCGCGGCGTCATGGACCGTGACCACCGTCGGGACGGCGACCCGCCAGGGGGCGACGAAGCTCGGGCAGTGAAGGATGTCCGGAGGCTTCCGGGCGATGGCTCTTCGGGCTCCGTGGACCAGCCAGGCCATGGTGCGGGCGAAGTCCGGGCGGCTGGGACCGCTGATGACCCACGCGGCCACTCCCTCCCGCTCACGAAACGCGGCGAACAGCGAGCGCGCGTAGACGAGGGTTCCGCCTCGATTTCGATTCGCAAAAGTCATGTCGAAGGCTACAGATAGGGCGTCCAATGAGGCGTACGCAGCTTAAGACAACGGCCCGGGCCGGCCCCGAGACCAGGACCGGCCCAGCTCTACGAGATTTCTATGTCCTGCGCCTCGAGCCCGAGTTGCCCGACGGGCCCGCCAGGCTCGTGGCGATGTCCCAATACGGCCAGTAGGCATATGACGTGATCGCGGGCGCATTGCCGAACTGGTGCAGGCCGCCCCAGCCGTCCATCACCCAGCCCCCACCGCCGCCGCCGGACCCGCCGGCACTCCAGCCCACAACCCCGCGGGCGATGTCCCAGCCAGGCCAGTAGGCGCTGAGCGTGACGGCCGGGGCGCTGCCGAACGGGTGCACGCCGCCCCATCCATCGAGCGTCCACCCCGCTGGGTTCGACCGGCTGGCGTTGGGCGACAGGGTGATCCCGCGCGCGATGTCCCATCCCGACCAGTACGTCGCGTTGTTGATCGCGGGCGCGCCGCCGAAGGGGTGGACGCCTCCCCAACCGTCGAGCGTGTATCCGGCCACCGAGCTCGGCGTGCTGTCTGGCAGGATCACGATGCCACGGGCGATGTCCCAGCCCGGCCACCAGGTGTACCCGCTGATGGCCGGAGCGCCTCCGAACTGGTGGATGCCGCCCCAGCCGTCCAGCGTCCAACCCGCGGGCGTCGCCTTGGTCGCCCAGGGCGCCAGGACCACCTGCCGGGCGATGTCCCAACCAGGCCAGTAAGCCGAGGCGGAGACCGGGTTAGCGTTCCCGAACTGGTGCAGGCCGCCCCACCCGTCGAGGACGTAGCCGCCGGAGCTGTCCGGGAACACAGCCACGCTGCGAGCGATATTCCAGCCCGGCCAGTACTGCGAGATGCTCAGGGTTGTTGCGGTTCCGTCGGCGTGCACGTCGCCCCAGCCGTCGAGCGTATACAGGTGGCCCTGGTTGTCCAGCGCGCCCATGCCGTTCAGCGCGACGTAACGTGGGCTGCCCGGGTCGGCGTCCGTGAAGGTGAGCGTCGCCGGCACGGCGCCGAAACCTGACGGCCTGAGGCTGACCTGAACCGAGCAGGTCCCGCCCGACACGACGGCCATCCCCGAACAGGTGTCGGACACCTTGACATACGCCGCGGAGTTGGCACCTGTAAC
>Ga0070717_10003371_pt1 | contig 11415 bp, 12 predicted proteins | sample LARL113metaG_FD_71366 | JGI IMG/M metagenome (GOLD analysis project Ga0070717, IMG submission 71366) | Corn, switchgrass and miscanthus rhizosphere microbial communities from Kellogg Biological Station, Michigan, USA - LAR L11-3 metaG | ecosystem: Host-associated > Plants > Roots > Rhizosphere ...
TTCATCTCTGGCGGTGACCCCGCGTGCACTGCTCCTGGCGGCGCCTCGAAGAATCCGGCTTGCGCAGGGCCTGGCGGTGCTGCTTCCCGGCGGCTCAGCTTCAGTAGCCGCAGCAACCGGGCATTCTCTGCCCGGAGGCTTGCGAGCTCCGCGGTCAGTACAGCCATCTCTCCGCGCTCGGTGTGACTTCCGCTCACCTGACCACGGTACGGGCCCGGCCGGACGCGTGGCCTGTGCATGCTGGATAGGCGGGATTCCAGCGTCAAGCCCCCACGTTCATGCACGAACCCTGGGTGTCAGCGGGTCTGCCTGTGAGGCAACTGGCGGGTCCGGCGCGTACGCTTGGCGTATGAGTGTGATGCGAGAGGAGCTTCATCACCTGATCGACCGACTCCCCGAGGGGCAGGTCGCGCCGATGCTTGCGCTGGTACGCGAGAGCCTGTCGGCGGGGGAGGACGGGGAGACGCTGTGGCCGCTCCCGTCATTTGTGGGGACGCTGGCCAGCGGCGAGGGTGATGTGGCGGCGCGCTCGCAGGAGATCCTGCGTGAGGAGATGGGCCGCGACGCCCGGTGATCATCTGGGATACCGGGCCGCCGTTCGCTGCCGCTGATGTCGATGATCGTGATCATTTCCGCTGTGTGGAGTTGATGCGTCGTACTCCGGCGCCGTTGCTGATGCCCGTGCCGGTGCTGACGGAGGTCGGCTATCTGCTGGAGCGTGAGAAGGGTGCCCGCGCCGAGGCCGAGTTCTTGCGGTCGATCCAGGCGGGCCAGGTGATGATGGTGCCGCTTACCGTTGCTGACCTGGACCGGATGGCAGAGCTAGTGGAGACCTATGCTGACTTCCCGCTGGGCCTGGTCGACGCGTCGGTGATCGCGGTGGCTGAACGCCTGAACGTAGACGCGGTCGCTACCTTGGATCATCGCCACTTCTCGGTAGTACGGCCCCGGCACCTGCCAGCGTTCAAGCTCCTGCCTGAGGCCAGTGACTAAACAAGTGACTACGAGCCCAGGCCATGCCGGTCGGCTCCGGTCGTTGCCAGACGGCAGACCAGGTCTGACCTGTGCGGACCTGACCATTTCGGACCATGCCGGACGGATTCGCCATGGATGGCATGCAAGAGGCCGGGGGTTCGAGTCCCTTAGCTCCACAGGTCAGAAGCGAAATTCGAACGTATTGAACAGGCAGTACAGCAGCAAAGTACAGCAACGGCGGCCGGTTGGGCCGCCGTACGTGTGTTCGGATCGGGCATCTTCCTCCGGCTGGGGGGCGGCTGGCAGGACACCGGATTCCAGGCGCTGAACCGGTGGTGGTCAGCCTGTCACCTGGGCAAATACGCGTCTAATCGGTCCCGTGACCCTTGCCAGCCGGTCACCATCTGGCCCTCCTGCGGGGCCATTCCTGCCCGCGGCTATTGCCGCCCTTGCAAGTGGTACGGCCGCGCTGGGCGTCCCAGTCGATCTGATCCACTCCCCGGAGTTGGGCGCCTGGCCAGGGCCGCGCGTTCGCTGACGGCAGGCTCGGCGCGCGGGTTCTGCGCGTGGTGCCGTGGTGTAAGTCTGGCGCTGGGCCTGGTGCCTACGCCGCTCAGACGCGGGGTTGCGCCGTGGCACAGCTCTGCGCGCCTGCTGGCGCCGCCGGTGCGCCAGGTGAGGAACTAGGCGCGACGCAGCGCATGGGGCTTGGCCCGGCGCCGGCCGCCAGGTCCCCTGCCCAGGGCTTTGACGCTGCCGATGCCAGATCCACGCCACCGCCGGTGGCTGGATAGCGGCGCACCACCACACTCTTGTGCCGTGCCGGAGCCTCCCCGTGAGTCCGGCGAATACAGGAACCACTGGGACGGGAGGGTTCACCCGTGGACGACCTGCTGGCCGCCGTCGATGTCGTAGGTCGCGCCGGTAACCGCTGTGTTAGCCATGAGGTGGACGGCGAGCGCGGCGACGTCGGCCGGGCCGACCACGCGCCGGATGGGGAGCGTCGCGCGGAGCTGGGCACGGCGGGCGTCCAGTTGGTCGCCGAGCAGTGATGCGGACAGCAGCGTGTCGACGAATCCGGGCGCGATCAGGTTGACTCGGATCGGCGCCACTTCGACGGCTAGGTTGGCGATCAGGGCAGGCATCGCGGCGGTCGCTGCCGCGATGAGTGACAGGCCCGGCCCTCGCGAGCGGCCGCCGGTGCCGCCCATGAACAGCAGCGTGCCGCCGGGCCGTACTCTTCCGACGGCGTGCTGGGCGACCGCAACGGTCAACCACAGGTGGTCATCCCAGCTTCGGTGTGCCCGCGCGCGGTCGAGATCCGCCAGTGGCGCGTAGTACGGGCCGGGGCCGGTGACCAGCACGTGATCGACCGGTGCGGGCAGCTCGTTGAAGAAGGTGTCCAGCCGACTGAAATCGGTGGCATCGAATGCCGCGGTCCGCTGGGCGCCGAGTTCGGCCGCCGCCTGGTTGAGCCGGTCCTGATTGCGGCCGGTTAGGATGACGTCGGCGCCCTCACCGCGGGCACGCCGGGCTGTCTCGAGTCCGATGCCCGCGCTGCCGCCAATCACGATGACGGTCTGCCCACACAGTTCCGGTTCGCGCTGGACGCGAATAGAAGTGGTTGCGCTGGTCATGGTTTCTCCTTCGGGTGGTGCCGGCGACTGGTCATGCGCGCGAGGGGTCACCAACTGGAAGTAGCTAGCTTCGGGTAAGAAATGCGTGGACGTCAGCCGCGAACTCGGTGTGATGCTGGAACAGGAACCCGTGCGCCGAGTCGGGGTAGATCTTGACTTGGGCGTGCGGGATCAGGCCGGCGAGCAGGTGGGAGAAGCGGGGCAGGATCATCGGGTCGCTGTCGCCGTTGGCCACGAGCACCGGCATGCTGATGGCGCTGAGCCGCTGCAGTAGCGCGTGATCTGGGATCCCCCAGGTGCAGACCGCGTCGTACTGCGCCTCGCGGGTCGCCCACGTCGTGGCCTCGTCCCGGTCTTCGGTCCTGGCGTACATGCGTTGCAGGGCGTGCTGGCCTGCTTGCCGGCTGCCGGCAGAGGGACCGAAGAACACGTCCAGATATGCCTCCGGGCTGGTTTTCGGGGTGCCGACTGCGCCAATGACCTTGAGCGCCCAGCTGTGCATCCCGGCCGCGCCCTGCGGCGCTGAGGGGCCAGGATGAGCCTCCGGACGATGGCCGGTCTGATCAGCGCGATCTGCTGGGCCACGAAGCTGCCGATGGAGAAACCGAGCAGGTCGGCTTGGCTGATCCCCATCGCGGCCAGGAACGCGATGGCGTCGCGGGCCATCTGCTCGATGGTGTCGGGCGTGGTGCCGGTAGAGCCGCCGACTCCGGCGTTGTCGAACGTCACGACTCGCCGGGATGCCGCCAGTGCCTCGATCAGCGCCGGATCCCAGTTGTCGAGATTGCCGCGGAAATGCTGAAGCAGCACCAGCGGCGGCCCATCCTGCCCGCCGGTGTCGCGGTAGGCGTACTCGACGCCGTTGGCGGCGCTGACCCGCTGGTTGGGAAGCCCGGAATATCCCTTGGCCGTGGCTACTCGGCCGTTTCCCTGGTCCGGGCCGGTCCCGGTCACGACAGTTCCGCCGTTCTCGCGGCGTCGTTACGGGCCTCGATGGCCTTGACGGTCTTTGCGAACCTCTTTTCCAGGACACGCTTGCCGCCGGTCCCGAGCAGGATCGCGAGCATGCGTCCCTTGAGGTTCTTGCCCTGGCGAACGATGACCACGTTCACCTCGGTGCTGCCGTCGGGCCGGCCGGTGAAGGTGTAGGTGTGGCCCGAGCCGTCTCCCCACACGTTGGAATCGGTCGTCGTCATCGTGACGCGGCCGGGATCGGACCAGTCGTAACGCAGGCGTTCCCAGACGCCGCCCGAGCCCTCTGTGACGTCGGCCTCACGAGAGCCCTGACTGTGCACCTTGAGGTAGTTGTCAGCGCTATTGCCCCAGATCTTCGAGCGGCCTGGTCCGAAGTCGGTGAGCGCCGCGACGAACTGCTCGGGCGTCGAGGTTGTCGTCTCCTTGAAGTGGATGGTGGCCATGGCGTGTCCCTGCTCTCGGTGAAGCGGCTCTGTAGGTGATGTGGTTACGGTCGCGCTGCCTACTCAAAGCCAGCCGGCAACGTGGGATCTGGCCGGCGTCCTCCCTGCCCGCGAACGCCCGGGACAAGTCCCTGGTTAGTTCCCGGCTGGTAGGGCGGGGGCGAAGAAGTCGATGAGCAGCTGGTTGACGCGCTCAGCCTCGTCGTGATGGACCCAGTGCGAGGCGTCGGGCAGCCGCTCGACGCGGTCGAGGCCGGGCACGTCTTCGTGCTCGGGCTCGGCCAGCTCTTCGCCGAGGTAACGGTCGCGCTGCCCCCAGATGACCAAGGTGGGCGCCTTGATGGGGCGGAGCGCCGCTTCGGCCTTCTTGGGTGAGGCCCGCACTGAGGACCGGTAGTAGTTGATCATCCCGGTGGCTGCGCCTGGCTGTGACCACGCCTCGACGTAGCGGTCGATCTCCTCCGGCGTGAAAGCCGGGTGGGCGTCGCGCAGGAAGTGGCGGAAGAAGTGCCAGTGGTTGGCGTGCACGACGGCTCCGGGCAGGTCGGGGAGGTCGAAGAAGAAGAAGTACCAGGACTTGCGGAGCTGGCCGGGGTGGTGCAGTCCTTGCGACAGCTTCCGGGGGTGGGCCGCGTTGAGGATGGCGAGGCGGTCCACGACCTCCGGATGGGCCATCGCGGTGGCCCAGGCGACGCTGCCGCCCCAGTCGTGGCCGGCCAGCAGCGCGGACTCGGCGCCGCGTTCGTGGATCAGGGCGGCGATGTCGTCGGTCAGCTGGTCGAAGTCGTAGGCGTGGACGCCGTCTGGCTTGGAGGACAGGTTGTAGCCGCGCATGTCCGGTGCGACGACGCGGAACCCCGCCGCCGCGAGCGGTGCGATCTGCAGCCGCCACCCGTACCAGAACTCGGGGAACCCGTGCAGCAGCACGACCAGCGGCCCATCACCGGCCTCCATGTAATGCAGCCGCTGCTCGCCGACCTCCGCGTAGCCATCCCGAAGTCCGCTGCTTGCGAGGTCCTCGGTTGTGCTCACTGCCGCCTCCCTGGGTGTGTCAGGGACGACGTTAAGATTTCAGCCCGCGCGCCACACCAGGGAATACCCTGGTCGGTTCCCCTGGTCTGCCCAGTCCCGTGGGCTCAGTGAGGTCGTGCACATACTCGATCTGCATGTGCGCGATGTTCCTGCTCACTCGTACTGATAACGCTGGGCGAGAGCCAGATGGCGTGTTCGTGCCTCGCGTAGGCAAGGCGTCGTGGAGGCCCATGCGGGAGGTGATGCCCAGTTTGGTGAAGACCTTGCGAAGGTGCCATTCGACGGTGCGGGCGCTGATGAACAGTTCGGCGGCGATCTCAGGGTTGGTGCGTCCGTCTCGGGCCAGCCGGGCGATGTGCTTCTCTTGCGGGGTGAGTTCGGTGTGGGTGTCGACCTGCCGCTTGCGGACCGTCTCGCCGGTGGCGAGCAGTTCCCGGCGGGCCCGCTCGGCGAAGGCTTCAGCGCCAATCGCGGCGAACAGGTCGTAGGCGGCGCGTAGCTCGTGGCGAGCGTCACCCCGCCGGAGCTCGCGACGAAGCCACTCGCCGTAGAGCAGGTGGGTCCGGGCGAGCTCGGGCCGCAGCCGGGTGCGGCCGAGCCTCTCGACCGCCTCGGCGTAGTAGTGCTCGGCATCGTCGCCTTCGCTGAGCAGCGCTCGCGAGCGTGCCTCCAGGCCCTTCCCCCAGTCCGAACCCTCGATGGCCGTCATGGCCGACAGCCGCTCCAGCGCTTCCCCGGCAATTTCTGCCCGTCCGGTTCTCACGGCGGCCTCGATCAGCTCGGGCAGAACCAGCTGGGTGCTCAAGGGCAGGTAGGCTTCCCCGGTTGCCGGTTCCGCCGCAGCCAGTGCCTCTGCATATCGCCCGAGACCATTGTGGAGGACCGCGGTGGCCCAGCCGGCGAGCTGGACAGCGAATCCCTCTCCGCGAGCGATCGAGTCCTCGATAGTCGCCGAGAACAGCGGCATCGCTTCCGCAGGCCGGCCCCGGTACCCGGCGAGCAGCAGATCACAGGTCCCAGCCAGGCGGATTCCGGTCACCTCGTTGACGACGTCCTTTTCCGCGGCCAGCGACGTCGCTGTCTCGAAGTCACCGCACAGCGTGGCTACCTCTCCGTGTCCGTTCAAAGCAATGGACAACGGGCCCAGGGCGCCCGATGCACGGGCGAGCTCGACATGCCGCGTGCTCATTTCGACCCAGCTGTCGAAGTCCCACAAGGCCATGGTCGCCATCTGGGCGATGATCCCCCACTGCAGCCACTCTTCCACGGACACCTGATCACCGAGGAAGGCGTCCACCGCCCGCCGCAGCGCCGGCTCTGCTGCCGCACGTCCCTGGATGACCATCGTCGTCAGACCATCGAGGAGGAGGTCACAAGGCCGCGGAGCCCTCGCTGGCGGCGGGGCCGCGCGTCCCGCCCGGGAGACCTCCAGAAGAAGACCGCCGGGTCCTGTGAGAGGACCAGCGACGCTGGATGCCACCCAGGCGTAAAGGTAGGTCTCCCGGGCGAGCCCGACGTCGAGTGATTCGAGTCGCCTGGCGGCCTGCAGCAGCAGAACCGGGGCCTCACGTCCGGCCACCGACGCCCACTCGACCTGGCCACGGAGCTGCTCCGCGCGAGCCCGCTGCAGATCGTCGATCGCGTCGGCCCTGGCCTGGGCCAGCAAGCCGAGCGCAGCGTCGAACGTACCTGCATGCAGGTTCGCGAGGGCGGCGGCCAGCGCCCGGTCGGCGCGCCGCCCCGGCTCGGCGGTCAAAGCGACCGACCGCTGGAGAAAGGCCGCCGCGGCCGCCAGGCCGGCGCGGGCCTGGGCCTTGACCGCCGCCTGCTCGAGCGCGGCGGCCACCTCTTCGTCCGGCCCGGTGGCCGCGGCAGCCAGATGCCACACCCGCCGCTCCGGATCGGCCTGGGCGTCCGTCGCCGCGGCAAGCGTCAGGTGCGCGACGCGGCGATCCTCCGGGGACCCGGCCGCGTAGGCGGCCGACCGCACCAACGGGTGCCGGAACCGCACCTGGGAGCCGATCTGCAGCAGCTCCTGCGCACCGGCCGCAGCCGCCACGTCATGTCCCAGGCTCAACGTCGGGGCGGCACGCCACAGCAGCGTGGCATCCCCGGTAGGGTCGGCCGCAGCCAGCAGCATCAGTCGCTGGGTCGACTCCGGCAGCGCCCGCACCTGCTGCAGGTAGTGATCCTGGAGACGACCAGGCAGACTCGCCGTGTGCGGACCGGCGAAGCCGCCGGCCAGCTCGGCCTGGTTCAACCTTCTCGCCAGCTCCAGCAGCCCCAGCGGGTTCCCCCGCGTCTCGGCCACGATCCGGTCGCGCACCCGGTCGTCCAGATGACCTGGGACCGCGGCGGTCAGCAACGCCCGCGCGTCCTCGTCAGTGACCCCTTCGACCGTCAGCGCTGGCAGGCCTGGAAACATCTGCTCATCGGCCGTCTCCCGGACCGCGAACAAGAGCAGCACAGATTCAGCCAGCAACCGCCGGGCGACGAACCCGAGCACCTGGCCCGAGGCGTCGTCCAGCCACTGGGCGTCATCGACCAGACAGACCAGCGGCCGCGCGGCGGCGTTCTCGGCCAGCAGACTCAGTGCCGCCAGACCTACCACGAACCGGTCAGCGGCAGGCCCCGCCGCCAACCCTAAGGCCACACGCAACGCGTGCTCCTGCGGCTCCGGCAACGCGGCCAGGCCGTCCAGCATCGGCATGCAGAGCTGATGCAACGCCGCGAACGGCAGCTCCATCTCCGACTCCACGCCGGCGAATTGAATCAGGCGGCACCCTGCGGCCTGGCGCGCGCAGTAGCGGATCAGCGCGGTCTTGCCGATCCCCGCCTCGCCCCGGATGACCAGCGCCGCACTCTCGCCGCGACGAACGCGGTCCAGCAGCGCATCGAGGACCTGGCGTTCGCGAGCACGTCCCCTGAAGGCCGGCGTCCGGAGTACGGCCATACCGTCACGATACGGCCCGTGATAGGGCACGGGAATACCCTGGTTCGAAGGGGGTGCGCTGCCGTCCAGACTCGGGCCATGGACATCCCGCACAACGGGTCGCCTGCCGGTCGCGTGGCCATCGTCACCGGAGGATCCCGCGGGGTTGGCCGGGCGGCAATCCTTATGCTGGCGGCCCGGGGCTACGCGGTCGTCGTCAACTACCTCCACGACCGGCATGCGGCGGAGTCGGCCGTCGAAGTGATCCTCGGCGGCAACAACGAGGCCGTGACCATCCGCGCCGACGTCGCTGACGAGCTGGACGTGCAGAGGCTGTTTGCCGAAACGATCGCAGTATTCGGCGGCGTCGACGTCGTGGTCCACACTCTCGGCAGCCCGGTCGCCGCGACTCCCGTGGCCGATTTTGATCTCGACCTGTTCGACGCACTGGTCCGGATCAACACGCGGGCTGCCTTCATCGTCAACCGGGAGGCAGCACGTCGCCTTCGTAACAGCGGCGCCATCGTGAATCTGACCAGCTCAGCGGATGATTCATCGCTGCCGGCCTACGGCCTCTACATAGCGGCCAAAGCCGCCACGGAGGTGCTCACCCGGGCGCTCGCACTCGAGCTCCGTGAGCGCGACATCACCGTCAACGCGGTCTCGCACGAAGTCGGCATGCCGTACGCACCGGAGCGGGTCGCCGACGTCGTCGCATACCTGCTCACCGCACGTGGCCACCGCCTTACTGGTCACGTGCTCCGGGTCGACGATCCGGGACATGCTCCCTGACTACGCGCTACGACGGAAAGGCATTACCTGAACGCAGTGGCACGCTCCTGCACCAGCTGCCTCCGCTTGGCCAGCCTGTTCGCATGGGCTGCAGACCGTGGCCCACTTGGCCTTGACCACGTCCGGGCAGGCCAGTTGCTGGAACTGCCGGGTGCCGGCGCGGGCGCGGCCTGCTGCCCGGCTTGGCCGAGCCAATGCGATACCCCGATATCGGTAGGATTCTCGCGCGTCCGGGATCCCCAGCCCGCGGGCCGTTTCCGCAGGTAGTGGTGGGGAATCGCAGCCGGGGAATTACGCCGTCGGGCACAAAACCGTAAGCCTGCTGATGTGCCTGCCCGGTTAGGACGGGAACTGGGTGGAAGCCGCGGTGAACAGCGTGTACCGGTTGCCGTAGGCGGGGTACTTCGCGAGCATGACGTCGATCACCTCAGCCGGCGTGCTGGACTTGGCCACCGTCTGGTCGAAGTCCTCGATGTAGCGGCGCGACTGGTCGAGCACGCGGACGGCGTTGTCGTCGGGAGCGTCGGGATCCTTGTGCCCAGTGATGATCGTGGACGGTTTGAGGGCCGCCACCGCGTCCAGGGACGCGAGCCACGTCTTGCGTGTGTCGGGCGTGGAGGCCCGGAGCCACATGTGGATGTTGTTGTAGACGATGTCCCCAGAGCAGATGGTCTGCGTGTCCGGCACGTGCACGATCGTGGCGAGCACGCCGTCGGCCCCGCCGATCGTGTGGAACAACACGGGATGACCTTCCAGGTCGAACTCCTGCGAACTGGTCAAGGCGGGCATCGTGTGCGACTGCGAGATCTGCCCAGGGAACCGGGAGTTCCAGTTCGCCATGACTTTGGGAGTCGTCTGAGCGCGGGCGTCGTCGACGACCTGCTGGTCGCAGGCCACCAGCTGGGCGCCGGGGAAGGCGTCCAGCACTGCCCCCGCCCCGAAGAAGTGGTCGGCGTGACCGTGTGTTACGAAGATCAGGCTTGGTTGCTTACCGGTGTTCTGCACCCACGCCGCGAGCCGCTGTCCCTCGCTCGTGGTGAGCAGCGCGTCAACCAGGACGGCGTCGCGGTCGCCAGAGATCAGTGTCGAGGTGCTGGCCGGCCACGTGGCAGGGATGCTGTCATCCCACCCCGGTCCACCTGGTATCGGTTTGTACCCGCTATTGAAAACATCGATCGACAATGAGCTGGCCATGCTGACTCCTTCACTCAATGGACAGTGCTGCCGCGCGGCGCAATGTGCCCGCCCGGCGAGCCGGCGCCGATGGCGTTGTGGTCGATTACGTCGGCAGTTCCGTCCCGGCCTGCTCCGCCACCATGTACCGGGCGTACCAGTCGGGCCAGTTCGCGTCTGCCTGGCCGATGCGCTTCTCGTGCTCCCCGTGAGCGATCGACGCCCGCCGCATCGCGCTCGCCAGATCGCTGGCGGAACCGAACGACGTCGTGGCGGGGTCGACCCGCCCGGGCAGGCGGGTGGTGATCTCCTGGAGCAGCCAGCCGTTGCCATCGGGGTCGCTGAACGTGGCGAACGAGCCGTAGCTGGCGTGATCGGGCGCGGGACCGCTCACCCGGCCTGTCGCGCCGCCGGGCTGGAACTGAGCGCCCGGCGTCCCGGCGTGAAAGACCTCACTGACCTTCGCCCCGAGCGCGGCGAGCTCTTTGCGCGCCGCGCCGATATCGGGGACGACCAAGTACAGTCCCTCGGCTGAGCCCGGCGCGGCCGACGTGATGTTGGTGCCGAACTGGATCGCGCACCCCGAGCCGGGCGGCGTGAACTGAACGACCCGGAAGCCGTTATCGAAGGGGAAGTCGGCGTCGAGCCTCCACCCCAGCCCCTGGTAGAAGTCCTTAGCCCGGTCCACGTCGGCGACGGGCACGACCACGACCTCCAGTTTCATGTCCACGACCCGAACTCCTTTCCGTTAGATGAATGGCCCGTGTGCGTGCCACCGGATGAGGTTCACGCTGTCAGCTACAGATGGCCGGCCGTACCCGTGGAGACCCTGGCCTGTGCCCTGGTCCGGTCTCACGCGGACCTGGAACGTGGTCACGCCCGGACCCGGACGGTGCCGTCGGCCACCTGCACTTCGTGCACGTTGATCGGCCGGGCGGCAGGACCGCTGACCACGGCGCCTGTAGTGACGTCGAATTCCGAGCCGTGGCACTGGCACATGATCATCGTCCCGGTGAGCAAGCCACCGGAGAGCGGGCACGGGTTGCCGGGGCACGTGCAGAGATCGTCGAACGCGTAAAGACGGTCGCCGACGTGCGCGACAGAGATCCGCAGTTTGCGGTCGCTCAAGTAGAACGGGACGACGAAGCCGTCGGGGATCGCGTCGTCTGGCCCGACTTCGCGGAAGGCGTCAGCAGTGAGCTCGGTCATCGAATCGCTCCTTGTCCGGGCGCTGGTTCAGTAGGGGTATTCGGGGATGACGTCGGACTGGCTGGCGTCGAGCCGCAGCTCGCCCGGAGCGCCGGCGGGCACGGCGGGGCAGTGCGGCATGATCGGGTTGACGCGTTCGTAGCCGGAACCCAGCGGCGGCCTGATGTCCGGCTCGGTCTTGTTCGGCCACAGCGACATCGCCCGCTCGACCAGGGCCGTGATGGTCAGTGACGGGTTCACTCCCGGG
>Ga0070717_10003373_pt1 | contig 11413 bp, 9 predicted proteins | sample LARL113metaG_FD_71366 | JGI IMG/M metagenome (GOLD analysis project Ga0070717, IMG submission 71366) | Corn, switchgrass and miscanthus rhizosphere microbial communities from Kellogg Biological Station, Michigan, USA - LAR L11-3 metaG | ecosystem: Host-associated > Plants > Roots > Rhizosphere ...
GCGCTATGGATCCCAAACGCGTGATTACACTATTCGGCTGTGGCGGCGATCGCGATCGCTCCAAGCGGCCGCTGATGGGAATGGCGGCGGGAGAACTCAGCGATTACGTAGTTCTCACCTCCGATAATCCGCGCAGCGAAGATCCGCTCGCCATCATGAACGACGCAATGGTCGGCTTGCGGCGCTACGATACGCCGCACACGGCGGAGCCCGACCGTGAGCGAGCCATCCGAAAAGCCATAGAAAACGCCGCACCCGGAGATGTTGTAATCCTCGCCGGCAAAGGCCACGAGACCTATCAGATTCTCAAGGATGGTCCGATTCCATTCGACGACCGCGAGGTCGCGCGTCGCGTACTGCGCGGTTTCGGCTACGGCCGCGATAAAAAGAACGCGCAGGCCTAGCATGGAGCTCTCTCTCGCTGAGGTTCAGCAAGCCACCGGCGCGCAATGGCTCGGCGCCAACGCGGCCCTGGCTGCGCGCGCGGGCGGCTGGAGCATCGACAGCCGCACCGTGGTCCCCGGCGATGTGTTCTTCGCTATTCGAGGCCAACTATTCGATGGCCACGCGTTTACGAAGACCGCACTCGAGCGCGGCGCCTTGGCGGCGGTGGTCAGCGAAACCTGCGAAGAACGTCCGCTGCTAAAGGTGGCCGATACCCTGGACGCGCTGCAGGCATTATCGCAATGGGCGCGGCGCCGTTGGGGCAAGCCGGTTGTCGCGATCACCGGCAGCGCCGGCAAAACCAGCACCAAAGATATTGTCAGCGACCTGCTCGGTGTGCGGCTCCGCGTGGGAAAGACCTTCGGCAACCTCAACAATCACATTGGCCTTCCTCTCACGCTGCTGCGCATTCCGGATGATGCGGAAGTGGCCGTCGTCGAAATGGGCATGAACCACGCCGGGGAAATTCGGCGGTTGGCGGCCCTGGCCGAGCCGCAATTCGGATTGGTTACCAATGTGGGCTACGCGCATGTCGAGAGCTTCGATTCTATTGAAGGCGTAGCGGCGGCCAAACGCGAGCTCGTCGAATCGCTGCCTCCGGAGGGCGTTGCCGTCTTGAACGCCGACGACGAATTAGTCCGGAAATTTCGCGAAGTCCATACTGGCCGCACATTGACGTACGGCTTCGCCGGCGATGCCGATATCCGTGCGACCGAAATCGAAATACATGCCGGGGGCGTTGCGTTTACCGTGAACGGAGTACGCTTACACACCCGTCTGACTGGTCGTCATAGCATCTCGAACGTGCTGGCCGGTCTCGCTGTCGCGAGTCTTTTTGGTATCGCGTTTTCCGAACTGGCCGGCGTGGTGAGTGGCCTGAAGCCGGGCAAAATGCGAGGTGAGCGCAGCCAATGGCGTGGCGCCACGATCCTGAACGATTCCTACAATTCGAATCCGGAAGCCGCTCGCCAGATGATCGACGTGCTGGCGAGCGAAACGGCCGTCCGCAAAATCGCCGTCTTGGGGGAAATGCTGGAATTAGGGTGCATGTCCGAAACGCTGCACCGAGAGCTCGGAAGTTATGTCGCCCGTGCCGGAGTGAACGTCTTGGTGGGCATCCGCGGCGCGGCGGCTACTCTCGTGAACGAGGCCCGGCGCGCCGGCATGCCCGAAAGGAATGTCTATTTTTTTGAGGATCCGGATAGCGCCGGCGATTTTTTGCGCGGCTGGGTACAGCCGGGCGATGCCATTTTATTTAAAGGTTCGCGTGGAACGCAGGTAGAACGAGCGCTCGCGAAAATGGAGCAATAGCGATGCTTTATTGGCTATTTGTCCATGTGTTTCAGCGATACGTCCCGACGTTTCGCGTCTTCGGCTTCATCACGACGCGCGTTGCGCTCGCGAGCTTGACGGCTTTGGCTTTGGGACTCCTGCTCGGGCCTTTCATGATTCGCAAACTGCGCGACTGGAGCTTCGGCCAGCAGATACGTGAGGAGGGGCCGCAGTCGCATCGGAAAAAAGCCGGCACGCCGACCATGGGTGGCCTGCTGATCGTCATCTCGATCGTCATCCCGACTCTTTTGTGGGCCGACCTCCGCAATCCCTACATCTGGCTAGCGCTGCTTGGCATTCTCGCCTTCGGCGCCATCGGTTTCATCGATGACTATGCCAAAGTATCGAAGAAGCGCAACCTCGGCCTCACCGCGCGGCAAAAATTTTGGGCGCAGGTGTTTTGCGCAATGGTGGTCGGCTTCTTCCTGCTGCTGCTGCACGCGAACCAAGCCTATTCAACCGCCATCAACATTCCTTTCTTTAAGCAATTCAAGCCCGAGCTCTTGATCGAGCCATTGACCAAAAGCTTTTGGACCTACCCGCTGGCGTTTGTTCCGTTCTATCTTTTTATCGTTTTCATCATGGTCGGCTCCTCGAATGCGGTGAACTTGACCGATGGGCTCGACGGATTGGCGATCGGCCTGATGATCATCGCCGGCGGTGCAATGACCATGCTCACTTACATCACGAGCCATGCCAGTCTCTCGAGCTATCTCGATCTCGCGCATCTGCCCCGGTCGCAGGAATTGACTATCTTGTGTGGGTCCATGGTAGGCGCGAGCCTGGCATTTCTTTGGTACAACTGTCATCCGGCGCAGGTTTTTATGGGAGATGTCGGCTCGCTCGCGCTAGGGGGCGGCTTGGGCATTCTTGCGGTTCTGATCAAGCAGGAAGTTTTGCTGATCTTCATCGGCGGCGTATTTGTGATCGAAGCGTTATCGGTCATTCTGCAAGTCGGAAGCTACAAACTGCGTGGCGGAAAGCGTATTTTCAAAATGGCCCCTATTCACCATCATTTCGAAGCGCTAGGCTGGCCCGAATCGAAAGTCATCGTGCGCTTCTGGATTGCCGGCCTGATTATGGCGCTGTTCGCTCTGACGACGTTGAAATTGAGGTAGTTCGAACCGGGTGCAATTAAACGGTAGACATTTCGTGGTGATGGGTGCCAAGCGCTCTGGCCTCGCGGCTATCGAGCTGCTAAAAAAACAAGGCGCGCGGGTCACAGCAATGGACTCGCAACCTGCCCTTACCAACACGGACATCCCCGTCGTCGACCAGCGGGAGGAAAATCTTGTGGACGCCGATGCCATCGTGCTTTCGCCCGGCGTGCCCTACGATCTGCCGATGCTCGAGGCCGTACGCAAACGCGGCATACCTACGATAAGTGAAGTCGAGCTAGCTTCCTATTTTCTCCAAGGGCCGGTAATCGGAATCACGGGATCGAACGGCAAAACCACTACTACCGCTCTCACGGGCCATGTGCTGAAGCAGTGCGGCATCGCTTGCCAGGTCGGGGGAAATATCGGAACGGCGGTCGCCTCGCTGGTCGCGTCCTCGGCTCCGAATCAGTGGAACGTACTTGAGCTTTCGAGTTTCCAGCTCGAATCGATCGTGGACTTCCACGCCTCGATCGCCGCCTGTCTCAACGTCACGCCCGATCATCTGGATCGCCATCATACGTTTGAAATCTACGCCAATGCTAAGGGCCGCTTGTTCGATACGCAGCAGCCGGGCGATTCAGCGGTGCTCAATTACGACGATGCGACGTGCCGGGCCTTTGTTTCGCGCACGAAAGCGCGCATTGTCTGGTTCAGTTCGACGCAAAAGGCGCCGGCGGGCGTTTCGTTGAACGGCGATTCGATCGAATTCAACGGCAGCACCTTCATGACGCGCTCCCAAATCAAGCTGCGTGGGATGCACAATGTGGAAAACGTAATGGCGGCGGCGGCCGTGGCGCATCTCGCCGGAGCCAGGCTCGAAGAGATCGGAGCGGCGGTTGCCTCATTCCCCGGCGTCGAACACCGCATCGAATTCGTCAGAAAGCTCGAGGGCATTGAATACTACAACGATTCGAAGGCGACGAATGTCGATGCCGCCCTGAAAGCCATCGACGCGTTTCCAAGCGGGTTGTGGATCATTCTCGGAGGTAAGGACAAGGGAAGCGATTACGCCCCGCTGCGAGCGCCCCTCGTTGCGCGCGCGAAAGGCGTCTTGCTGATCGGTGCGGCCGCGCCGCTGATTCGAAACGCGCTTAATGGCGCCGTGCCCTTGTCCGATTGCGAAACTCTCGAACGCGCCGTGGCCTACGCGCGCGAGCACGCCGCCCCGGGCGACACCGTACTGCTCGCCCCTGCCTGCGCTAGCTTCGATCAATTCGAAAATTACGAGCGCCGCGGTGAATGTTTCAAACATTTAGTGAAAGAATTGTCGTAAGCCAATGGCCCAGCGTCTAAAAACAGATTGGATTCTCTTCCTCACGGTTCTCACCCTGGTCTGTTTCGGCCTGGTGATGGTGTACAGCTCGTCCTCGCTTGTCGCCGAGCTGAAGTACCACGTCAGTAGCACGCACTTTTTTCTGCGCCAGCTAGGTTGGGCGGTCTTTTCATTTCTAGTGCTGCTCTATTGCATGAAGCGCGATTATCGCGGCTGGAACAATCCGAAAATCGCGTTTGCCAGCCTCGGAATCGTCCTGCTTTTGCTCCTCGCGGTTTACGCGACCGACGGTGGCAGCCATCGCTGGCTGCGCGCCGGACCTTTTTCGCTGCAGCCATCGGAGCTGGCCAAACCGGCCCTGGCGCTTTTCCTCGCGTTCTTTCTGTCCCGCAGACTCGGCACCGTGAACGAGAAATACACGCTCGGACCCATCGCGATTTCGATTTCAATCATGGCGCTGGCCGTCGCCGTCGCCGATTTAGGAACCGCGGTCGTATTAGTAACGACGACCGTAGCCGTGATCTTCGTTGCCGGCGTCGACTATCGCTATCTGGCAGTCTGCGCGGTCCTTGGAGGACTGCTGGGATTCGGCTTCATCGTCATGAAGCCGTATCGCCTCGCGCGCTTCATCGATTTCGTGGACAAGAATCACAAGGTGCTGGCGAAAATCGATCCCGACGGCCATATTCTCGATTATGCGCACAAGACGGCTTCGACCAGCGATCCGGGTTATCAACAATTGCAATCGAAGATCGCCGTAGGTTCGGGCGGGGCCTTGGGCGTGGGCCTGATGCAAAGCAAGCAGAAAATGTTGTTCCTTCCAGAAGCTCATACCGACTTTATCTATGCCGTGATAGGAGAGGAGACCGGATTCTTTGGCGCGATCCTCGTCATCGCCGCGTTTCTTGTCATCTTGTGGCGAGGGTTCCGCACTTCTCTACGCGCAGGCGATAACTTCGGGCGCTATCTGGCTTTGAGCGTGACCGTCTGCGTGATCGTGCAGGCGCTGATCAATATCAGCGTAGTGCTCGACCTCCTCCCGAATAAGGGCATTCCACTGCCGTTCATCAGCAACGGCGGCAGTTCATTATTGAGCACGCTGCTGTTAATGGGGATGTTGCTCAGCGTGAGCGAGAACACGCCATAGCGGAGATGCCGTTTTCTTTCGTACTTACGGGCGGCGGCTCCGGAGGGCACGTGTTCCCGGCGCTTGCGGTGGCGCGAGTGCTCCACGAGAGGGGCCACAAGCTTTTGTTTATCGGTACGCACGAGGGAATGGAATCGCGCCTGGTTCCGGAAGCGGGTTTCGAGCTGGAGTTCATTCGCATCGGCGCGCTGAACCGGGTAGGCCGGAGAAAGCAGTTCCAGACAGCCGCGCAGTTGCCGCTGAGCGTCGCCGCAGCCTGGCGTTTGCTCAGGCGCTTCCGGGCGCGCGCGGTCTTCAGTATGGGAGGCTATGTCGCCGGTCCGGTGATGCTCGCCGCCGTGCTCGCCCGCATTCCGTTAATAGTGATGGAGCCGAATGCCATACCCGGACTGGCGAATCGCAAAATCGCCCGGCGCGTCCATCGGGCATTAGTCAGTTTTGAAGCGACCTGCGCTTGGTTTCCGCCCGGGCGGAGCGAAGTCACCGGGCTGCCAGTGCGCCGCGAATTTTTCGAAGTGACACCCAAGCCGGCAACAACGTTCACGTTATTTATCACCGGCGGAAGCCAGGGAGCGCGCACTCTGAACCGCGCCTCCCGCGAAAGCTGGCCGCTCTTTCGAGAAAATAGATCTACGATACGCATTGTTCACCAAAGCGGTGTTGCGGAACACGAAAGCCTCGCGCGCGAGTTCTCCGCCTCAGGACTACGAGGCGAAGTCGTCCCATTCATCGGCAACATGGCGGGTGAGTTTCAACGCGCGGATTTAGTAGTGAGCCGCTCCGGCGCCGGAACTTTCAGCGAAATCGCGGCGGCGGCCGTACCCTCGATTCTTGTCCCACTGCCATTTGCCGCCGACGATCATCAGCGCCGCAATGCGGAGAAACTCGTGGACGCGGGCGCGGCGCGCATGGTACTCGACAGCGAGATGAACGGCCAGCGTCTGTTCCGCGAAGTAGAGCTGCTGCGCAAAAATCCGGAGACGCTCGCAGCCATGCGGCAGCGGGTGCGCCCGTTTGCTAAACCCGGCGCGGCCGAGCGCGCTGCCGATGTGCTCGAACAGGCGGCCGGCCGATGACAATAAAATGGGCGTTTTACGTTGACAGGGCGCATGAAAGCCGAAACAATACCTTTAACAAATGTTTTTTAAGCCCCAACATGTCCACTTTGTGGGAATCGGGGGAATCGGGATGAGTGGAATCGCGGAGGTCCTGCTCACCCTCGGCTATGAGGTCTCGGGCTCGGACGTCAAACCGAGCGCCATCACGGAACGCCTGGCGAAGCTGGGTGCCAAAATTTATGTGGGCCATCAGGCCGCGAACGTGGCCGGCGCGAAAGCCGTGGTCGTAACGTCGGCTCTCGACGCCTCCAATCCAGAAGTGGCCGAAGCGCGCCGTTCGCAAATTCCCGTGATCCCGCGCGGCGAGCTGCTGGCCGAACTCATGCGCCTGAAGTTCGGGATTGCCATTGCCGGCAGCCACGGCAAAACCACCACCACGTCGATGGTTGCCTCGATTTTTCACGCCGCCGCGCTCGATCCGACCGTAGTTGTAGGCGGCAAAGTCGCCGCCATGCAAGGCTCGAACGCGCGGGTAGGCAAGAGCGCGCTCCTGGTTGTCGAATCCGATGAAAGCGACGGCTCGTTTCTGAAACTCGCCCCGATCGTTGCGGTCGTCACCAATATTGATCGCGAACATCTCGATCACTACTCCTCGCTCGAAGGCGTGCAAAAGGCGTTCACCGAGTTCGTCAACCGGGTGCCGTTCTATGGCGCGGTCATCCTCTGCATGGAAGACGAGAATATCCAGCAGATTTTTCCCAACGTGAACCGCCGCACGATGACCTACGGGCGATCCGCGCAAGTCGATTTGCAGATCGAGAGTATCTCCCTCGGGGCATCGGGAAGTGATTTCGAAGTGCGGCGCGCGGGCCGCGAACTCGGCAAATTTCGGTTAAACGTGCCCGGCCTGCACAACGTATTGAACGCCACCGCGGCGATCGGCGTTGGCCTCGAAATGGACGTGGCACTCGAGCAAATTCGCGAAGGACTGGCGGCGTTTACCGGCGTCGACCGGCGCTTTTCGGTGCGCGGAATAGCGCGTGGCGTCACAGTAGTGGACGATTACGGGCATCACCCGACGGAAATCCGTGCAACGCTCGCGGCCGCCAAACTCGCGCCACACCGCCGCATCCACGTGCTCTTCCAGCCGCATCGCTTCTCGCGCACGAAGTTTTTGCTGGAAGATTTTGGCACGGCGTTTCATCAGGCCGACGATCTCTTCCTCCTGGATATCTATGGCGCCTCCGAGCAGTCGATCGAAGGCGTGAATTCCGAAGCGCTGATCGAGAAAATCCGCTCCTACGGCCATCGCGCGGCGCACTATGCCTCCAGCATGGACGAAGGAGTCTCCGCCATCGCTGCTGCCGCCGAGCCCGGCGATCTGGTGATCACGCTCGGCGCCGGTTCGGTGTCGCAAGCGGCGGACAAAATTCTTGACAAACTGCGGGAGGCCGGCTGATGCCGCGCCAAATCCAGCACGTCGGCATATTTGCCGACATCCGCTGGGGCCGTTTCACGTTCTGGCTCATCACCGGAATGCTGCTGATGGTGAGCACGTTGTTTGCTTGGCATCGCACCGAAGAATTCCTGATTAAGGACAGTCGTTTTCGAGTGCTCGAGGCGGATGATTTCATCGGCCGGAGCCCTAATTTAACCGTGGAGGGAATACATTATGCGTCGGCTTCCCAGGTCCGTCACGTCTTCGCGAAAGATTTCGGGCGGAGCCTTTATCTGGTCCCGATACAGAAACGCCGCGAAGAGCTTCTGGAGATCGACTGGGTGGAGGACGCGACGGTTTCCAAGGTGTGGCCGGACACGGTGAAGGTGCACATTCGCGAGCGCCAGCCGGTGGCGTTCGTGCGGCTCCCCCCGGCGCGCGGCGGAGACGGACTATCGCGCTTCGCATTGATTGATAAAGACGGTTTCATTCTGCGCCCGCGCATCGCCGCGCAATTCACCTTGCCCGTCGTCGCGGGCATCAGCGAAACTGAGCCGATCGAAGCGCGTCGTGCGCGTGTGCATCGCGCTTTGGGCATGCTGAAAGACGTAGGATCCCTGGCCGGCCAAATTTCCGAAGTGGACGTGAGCGATCCTAATAACTTGATAGTCGCCGAGCATGTGGGCAGCGGCGTGGTCAACTTAATTGTTGGCGATGAAAACTATTCGCAGCGCTTGCAGAATTTTTTGGCCAGCTATCAGGAGATCCGCGAGAAGCGGCCGGACGCGACAACACTTGATCTGCGCGTGGATGGCGCCATCACAGCCGTAGGAGATAAGGACAAGCACTTTGGGCAGTAAAACGAAATTAGCCGTGGGCCTCGATCTCGCGAGCACGAGCACGCGCGTAGTGATTTGCTCGCTCGATGGACAAGCGTTGCGCTTCCTGGGCTATGGCGAGGGCCCGGTGCAAGCGTGGAACAAAGGACGCCTCTCGGACCGGCAGGCGCTTGCCGAAAGCATTCGCTTTGCCCTGCATGAAGCGGAACTGCGCGCCGGCGCGTCGCCCGAATCGGCGCTGATTGGCATGGGCGGCTGCGTCTCCGGCGTGAATAGCCGCGGTATTTACGAATTCGGACGCCGCCGCGAAATCGAAGCCGGCGATCTGCGCTACGCGGTCGAGCTGGCTGCGCGCGTGCGCATGGAAGAAGATCGCCAGGTGCTGCAGATTTGCCCGCAGGACTTCATCCTTGATGGCCGCTCCGGCTACCGTAATCCGAAAGGCATACTCGGCGCGCGCCTCGAAGCGAACGTGCATGTCGTGACCGCTTCCCTGCAGGAGCATCAAGCGCTCACCTCCGCCGTGCACTTGGCGCACTTGGCTGTCGAAGAATCCGTTTTTGAAGCCATCGCCGCAGCCTACGGCGCTGTACTTCCTGAGGATCGCGCCCGCGGCGTGGCATTGGTCGATATCGGCGCGCATTCGACAGAAGTCGCCATCTATGACGGCGACGCGCTATTGATGGCGGCCAGCATTCCCATCGGCGCCGAGCACTTCACGCGCGATATCTCCTGGCTGTTCAAAGTGAATTACGATTGCGCCGAAACGCTGAAACGCGAATTCGGCTCCGCGATCGCCGCCGCCGCGTCCGACAATAGCATGGTGGAACTTCCCTCCGGCGAAGGCGGCAATCACCGCGAAGCGAGCCGCCGCGAGTTGAACGAAATCCTCGAAGCCCGTGCCGAGCAGTTGTTCGATCGCGTGTATGCCGAAGTGCGCCGCTCCGGTATGGAGCAGTCTCTCCTTGAAGGAGCCGTGCTCACGGGCGGAGGCGCGCTGCTGCTAGGCATGTGCGACGTTGCCGAACGCGTCATGCATTGCCAGGCCCGCAAAGGTCTGGCGACCGGAATCGAAGATTGGCCGGCTGAACTCGACGATCCGACATGGGCGACGGCCGGCGGATTAGCGATGTATTCGGCGCGGCTCAAGCTGCGGCGCGATTGGAAACGCGGCGCGAGCAGCATGGCGGGTACGGCAGCCGGCTAACCCGCGAGAGATATTTGAACAAAGGAACGCGATAATGGCAGACGATCTTAAATTCCTCATGGAAGAGGAAGCGGCAATGGGCACGCGGATAAAAGTGGTGGGCGTGGGCGGCGGCGGCTCGAACGCCGTCGGACGCATGCTGCAGGAAGGGCTCCACGGCATCGAGTTCTACATCCTGAATACCGACAAGCAGGCGCTCGCCGCTTCACAGGTCTCCAACAAATTGGGTATCGGCAATAAATTGACCGGTGGCTTAGGCGCTGGCGCCGATCCGAGCGTAGGGCGGCAGGCCGCGCTCGAAGACACCGCGCAAATTATCGAAATACTCGAAGGCGCCGATATGGTCTTTGTCACAGCGGGACTCGGAGGTGGCACAGGGACAGGTGCCGCTCCGGTTGTGGCTTCTCTTGCCAAAGAATTAAACGCCCTCACCGTCGCCGTCGTTACCAAACCGTTTTCATTCGAAGGCCCGCGGCGCATGCGGCAGGCTGAGCGTGGCTTAGCCGAACTGGCAGGCAGTTGCGACACCGTCATCAGCATCCCCAATGAAAAGTTGCTTGGCCTCGTCCCCAAAGGCACCAGCTTCATGGAAGCCTTTCGCCTTGCTGACGACGTATTGCGCCAAGCCGTGCAAGGCATGGCCGACATCATCACCACGCCCGGCGTCATCAATCGCGATTTCTCCGACATTCGTACCATTATGCTCGGCATGGGCTACGCGATGATGGGCACCGCCATCGCTTCCGGCGACAACGCGCCCGTCGAAGCCGCGCAAAAGGCCATCAACAGTCCGTTGATGGAAGAGGGTGGCGTATTAGGCGCGCGCGGAGTGCTCATCAACATCACCGCCTCGGCGCAACTCGGTATTCACGACGTGAACGAAGCCTGCAACCTGATTCGTTCCGCCACGCAAAACGACGACGTGCAAATCAATTTCGGCGTCGTCATGGACGAAAACATGGGGAACAACGTAAAGGTCACCGTCATCGCCACCGGTTTCCAGCGTGATTCGCTGCCGGAGTTCGAGCGACGCAGCCCGCACTTCCCGTTCAGTGCGACGAGTGGTGCCGAAATTGGTCTAGAGAAGCAGCAGCAACTGGCCGCTGCCGCCAGCAAGGAATCGGACGCCGAAACTGCCGAAGATGAGCAGGGCGGAAAAGATGAATACGAAGTGCCGGCGATTCTGCGAAAGCAGCGTAAGGCTAGCGCAAGCTAGCCGGTCGGCGCTGAATCAGCAAGCCAAATGCCGCTGCGGCCAACAGAAACAGCAATGCGTCTTGCGGCTCCGGAACCGGAGCGACGATAGTGACGACCGGCACTACCGGAATGATTCCTGTGGTTTGAGGGACACCCCCAATGTTTGCCAGAACGCCCAGCAAAGGCGCCCCAAAACCGATCGGTGATAAAGGTCCCAGGAAATTGTTGGGCGCCGCAAACGGGTTATCCGCTCCCGATCTCGCGGCCGTAGCGTACGGCGTCGCCGCAGGCCCCGGACTTCCGCCAGGATACTGTTCC
>Ga0070717_10003374_pt1 | contig 11412 bp, 7 predicted proteins | sample LARL113metaG_FD_71366 | JGI IMG/M metagenome (GOLD analysis project Ga0070717, IMG submission 71366) | Corn, switchgrass and miscanthus rhizosphere microbial communities from Kellogg Biological Station, Michigan, USA - LAR L11-3 metaG | ecosystem: Host-associated > Plants > Roots > Rhizosphere ...
GCGTGCCGCTGGCGTCAACGCGACACGGACGGCGCCAAACAGGTTCACGCCGGCATCGCTGCCCAATGCACTCGCCGGCCGCTGCGCCCCGACGAGGACGACGGTCTTGTCGGTCTTGGCTGCGAGATGGAGGAAATAGGCCGTTTCCTCGAGTGTCGCGGTGCCGTGAGGAATCACAAAGCCGGCAAGCTCGGGCCGCTCGGCGGCAAGCCCATGGATAACCGCGCAGAGCTCTAGCCACTCGGGCGGGCCGATGGCGGTACTGCCGACGCTGCGGAACGGCACCGGCAGCACGTCGGCAACTTCAGAAATCTTGGGGTAGCGCCCGAGTACCTCTTGGATCGGCAGCTTAGTGCCGAAATCCGGGTAATCGAGCACGTCCGTGCTGTCGCGTCCGAGCGACGAAATGGTGCCGCCACATCCAATCGCGGCGATCAGGGGCCTCTCGGGCATCGTGCCTCCGGCAGTCGATCGGTCTTCCGTCAGAGGCGACCTAAGCGAGAAAGCTCAAGCCGCGCGCGCCTCAAGCTTCTGGCGCATCATCTCGCCCGCGGGCACCGGCGGGTAGCGCGGCGGATTGCCGGGACCCTGGCAGGTCGCCAGGCAGGCGATCTCAGCGTCGTAGTTGGGATGCAGGAAATAGCCGAACGACATGCGCTTGGTACGCGAGCGCGCATCGGCTGGCGGATTGACGACGCGGTGCACGTTAGAGAGCCACCGGTCGTTGGTCCAGCGCTGCATCATGTCGGCGATGTTGACGATGAATTCGTTGGGCTCCGCCGTCACGTCGAGCCACGAGCCGTCGTGCAGCTTCACCTGCAGGCCACCCGCCCGCTGGTTTACCGCCAGGATCGTAAGGCTGCCGAAGTCCGTGTGCTCCCCGGCGCGAATCTGATTAGGCAGCGGATCGCTGTCAGGTTCGGGATAGTGATTGACCGGCAGGGTCGAGAAATGGCGGTCGATCTTGTCGTCGAAGAAATGTTCATCCACTTCGAGCGCAACGGCGAACACGCGCATTAACGTTCCACCTAGTCGCTCGAGCGCCCGATAGGCGGTTGTGAAGACCTCACGGTAGTCGGCGGGCACGTCCGGCCAAATGTTCTCGGCATAGAGCGGCGCGGCGCCTGGGATGTGGGTAAACTCCGCGGCCCGGCTGATCAGCGGGCCGATGTAGAACTGCTCGCGCAGATCCGGTGGGTTGTCGAAGCCCAGCGTCTTGGCCAGGTTCTTGGTGCGCAGCGCGTGATAGCCACGTGCGGACGCGCTCGTCGGCGGCCGGAAACGGTCCTTGACCTCCTGCGGATTGGCAAAAAAGGCGTCCGCCGTCGCGAATGCGCGCTCGACCAGTGCTTGCGGCACCCCATGCCCGCGGATCTTGAAGAAGCCGATCTCCTCACAGGCCTGTTTTATTGCGCGGGCGACCGCGTGCTTGCCGTCCACGCCGCCGGCGATGAAAGGACGAAGATCGACGCTCGGCACGACGTCGGTCATTCTATCTCCTCCCGTGCTCCACCTGATGTAATGGGCCGCACCAACGGCCGATCAGCTGGCGAATATCCGAAATCTCATCGATGCGCGCCAGATCGCGCCAGGCGCTGGCCGCGCCGCCGCCCCAGGTCTCGTCGACGATAGCGACGAATTTAGCTTCAAGCGCGCCGTCGGGCAGCGGATGATCGCTCTCGCCGAGGATGCGCTCCGCGCTCAGCGTGTGGCGTGTGCCATCCCGAAACGTCACAGTCATGCGGGTCGGCTGGCGATCCGGATAAGCGGCCGTAGCGGCCTTGTCCTCGACGACGAAGATGCGGCGCGCGAGGTCCCGCACGGGCAAATTACCGAAGGCGCGCGCGCCGTCATCGGTCAGCGGCATCGCCCCGAGCACGATGCGTTGGGCGATGGCCATCGGCAGCGAAAAGCGCAAGCCAAACGGTGTGCGGACCGTCTGCGCTGCGAGCGTCGCGGCCCAGAAAAAGGTCTCCACGTCGATACGGCCGATGTCCGCAGCTGACAGACGCGGACCCATGCGATCGACGAGGTCTTCAACCAGATCGAGGGCGCCGTGAGCGTAACGGCCGGACGCGAAACGCTTGAAGTAGTTGCGACGGATCCACCAGGTTTGGCCAAGCCCGGCGGTCGCGCTTTCGGCATCGAACGCACTGCCGTAGATATTGCCCATGACCGAGGCGACTGCGTCGACCTCTCCGGTGAAGCCGGCGTCGCGCAAAGCAAGTGCCTCGAAACCCGCCCGGCCGCTGTGGCCGCTATAGATGTTGCGCACCGTGGCGCCGTCGTCGAGCGACTTGCGGCTCGAGGCGATGCCGAGCGTTGCCGCAATATTCGCCGCGCACGCGATCGCCGCGGTGTCATCGCCGCGCAGCTTGCACAGTGCGAAGGCTGCAGCCAGCGGCCCGTACGTACCATGGGGGTGCACCGCATGGCGTGCTGCGGTCGCATGCCACAGACGCGCGCTAGCCTCGTAGGCGAGGATAACCGCCGTGAGAAGTTCCTGGCCGGAGCGCGCACGCTCCTCCGCCTCGGCGAAGGCTGCGGGCACGATCTGGATCGCCGCGTGGGTGCGGGTACTTAAATTTCCCTCGTCGAGATCGTGCCAAGTGCCAGCCGCGCCGTTGATGAAGGCGGCTCCATCCGCGGCAAGGCGCTCCCCGGTTCCGAGCACAGTCGCGGACGGCACGCCGCGGCCGGACTGCAGCGCGGCCAGTTTTCGTATCTCCCGCGCGGTTGCGCCGGCGATCATGCATCCAACGCAGTCGGCGAGGATCAATTTGCCGCGCGCGACCACGTCTGTCGGGATATCGGCAAAGCGAGTCGTGGCAACAAATTCGGCAAGTATCTCGGTGGCGGTGGCAGCCATGACGCGCGGCGTCACTCGCCCAGAATCGCAACTGCGCGGATTGGGCTCGCTGTGCCGCCGCGAATCTTCAACGGGAAACCGATGAAGCGGAAGCGACCCTTGCCGATCAGCTTATCGAGGTTCCACAGGCACTCCATGTGGGTGATGCCGCGTGCCGCGCAGGCCATGTGCGCCTTGAAATTAGGCTCGCCCTCCGGCGCTGGGCTCACCGCCTCGACCCCGAACATCAGTATCTGCCGGTCCGCAAGCCAATGCACCGCGTCGACATGGAGCCCAGGAAAGTCGTGCAGATAGCCGGGCGTGCCCCACAGCCGCTCATTGACGCCCATCTCGATCAGCACGGTGTCGCGCGGCTTGATCGCTTGGCCCGAGCGCGCTAGCGCCTGCTCCATCTCGGTGACCGTGATCTCATGCTTGAGTGGCACATGAGACAGATCGAGGCAGATCGCCTCGGTGTAGAAGTTCTCCAGCGGCACTTCATCGATCGACTTCGCCTGGGTATCGGGATTGAAGTGGCAGGGCGCATCGACATGGGTGCCCGCGTGGTCGCTGAGCGAGAGCGCATAGGCCATAGAGGTGAAACGCGTGGCGCCAGCCTGCTTGATCTCTTGGTGGTCGTTCCACACTCCCATCACGACCGGCGGATGAGACGGATGCGTGGGCGTCCTGTGGTAAAGCTCCCGGCTGAGATCGATGAACTGCATGGATGCTCCTTCCGATCCGTCGCGCTGCGGCAGCCACGCGAGTAAACCGAACTCCGTCGTGAGCGGCAAGCGAAGACAGGGAAATTGCCGATGCGTAATCTTGACAGCCTGCGCGAGAATTTGCTACTAGCACTCGAACGCGTAGCGGGCGATGCGGCAATAGCTCGTGGCGCCGAGGAGGCCCTGTGGTGCGTAACGCGTACGCTGCCGTCGCTGCTCGGCGATGCCGCGGCTGCAACGCGCCCTGGCGGGCTGCCGGACGCCACAGTGCCAGCGAGCGCCGCCGCAGCATTCATGGTCACGCCGGATCGCAAGCATCATCTCATCACGGCGCCGGTGAACTTCCGGCCCGAGCAGCATCACGAGTTGGTCGCGATTACCCTCGGGCATCCGGGCATGGTCGCCGCCACGCGGCGCGGCATCATGCTGGCCGACACCAGCCATCACGAGAGTTTCGTGAAAATCCTGCAGACGTTCCGCGCCGGCTCCGCCATGCAGGTGCCGATGCTGTGGCAAGGCGAGTATCTCGGCGCGCTGATCTGCGCCAATGCGGCACGCGGCGCCTTCGCGGAGGTCGATTTTCGCGCGTTGCACGCGTTCGCGAATCTTGCCGCCGCGTTGTGGATGGCGCACGACGGACAAGGCTGGCTGCGCTCGCTCGAATACAGCGAACTGCCGGTGCGCACCGAGGGCACCTGATCGCGCGTATTAGCCATGCTTGCACGCCATGCAACCCTTGGGACCCGTTGCCTCGCTGCGGATGCTTTGACAGTCTCGCCGGCGGTACCGGGCCTAGCGGGGCGTGTGCATGGCGGGTGGGTTTCGCGTCGGTTGCGACATCGGGGGCACATTCACGGATTTTGTTCTGATCGAGACGGCGAGCGGCGACATCCGCACCGCCAAGCGGCTGACCACGCCTGACGATCCCTCCCGCGCCATGCTGGGCGGCCTCACCGGGCTGGTGCGCGGGATGCCATCAGCCGGCGTCGCCGAGCGACTTGCCCATGCGACGACGCTGGTCGCCAATGCGGTGATCGAGCGCAAGGGGGCGCGGACGGCACTGCTGTGCACTTCCGGCTTTCGGGACGTGCTCGAGCTCCGCCGCTACGTCCGGGTGACCACCTATGAGATGTTTGCTGATCCGCCGACGCCGTTGGTGCCGCGCAGGCTGCGGCTGCCGGTCAACGAGCGCACGCGCGCCGATGGCTCGGTGCTGCGTCCGGTCGACCCGCACGAGATAGGCGGCATCGCCGCCACGCTTCGGACGGAAAACATCGAGTCGGTCGCGATCTGTTTTCTTCACGCGTTCACCAATCCTGCCAACGAACGCGCGGCTGGCGAGCTACTGCGACAATTGCTGCCCGGCGTGGCGATCTCGCTCTCATCCGACGTGCTGCCGCAGATCAAGGAATACGAGCGCAGCTCGACCACGGTGATCAACGCCTACGTCAAGCCGTTGACCGTGGGCTACCTCGGCCGGCTCGAGCAAGGGCTCGCTCGGGAAGGCTTCGCAGCGCCGCTCCAGATCATGCTGTCGAATGGCGGCATCGGCTCGTCGCAGACCGCCGCGGCGTTTCCGGTACGCCTCGTCGAGTCCGGCCCGGTGGCGGGCGCGGTCGTTGCGCAACGCTTCGCCCGCATGCTGGCGTTGCCCGAAGTGCTTGCTTACGACATGGGCGGCACCACCGCGAAGGCGTGCCTGATCCGCGATGGCGCGTTGCCGCTCACCGACGAGGTCGAGGTGGCGCGGTCGCGCCGTTTCACCAAATCGAGCGGCTTCCCGGTCGCCGTACCGGCGGTAAGCATGATCGAGATCGGGGCCGGCGGCGGCAGCATCGCGCGCGTCAATGCGCTCGGCATCGTGCAGGTCGGGCCGGACAGCGCCGGGGCCGCGCCGGGGCCTGCGTGCTACGGTTTGGGCGGTGTCGACCCGACCGTGTCGGACGCTGATCTGGTGCTTGGCTATCTCGACCCGGACCGCTTCGCCGGCGGCACCATGCGCCTTGACCGAGCCGCCGCCGAGCAAACAATCGCAACCAAGATCGGCAAGTTGCTTGGGTTTGCGACCGCCGCCGCGGCCTGGACCATCCACGACGTTGTCAACGAGTCGATGGCGGCGGCGGTGCGCATCCATGTAAGCGAACGCGGTGGCGATTCGTCCCGTCCGGTGCTGGTCGCGTTCGGCGGCGCCGGCCCGGTCCATGTCTGCAATCTCGCGGCCAAACTGCGGATTGGACGGATTCTGGTGCCGCTGCGCGCCGGCGTGCTCTCCGCCCTCGGGCTCATCCTCGCACCGGCCGCCTACGACATCGCGCGCACATGGAAGGTGCCGCTCAGGGGCGCTGATTTTTGCGCGCTCGCCGACGAGATCGCGGCGATCCGCTGCGAAATCGCGGCGCGCCTGGCTGAGGTCGAGGCGAGCGCGCCAAGTTTCTCGGTGACTCTTGGCCTCGGCTATGTCGGGCAGAGTTATCACGTGCCCGTCGCCGTTGACGCGGCGCGGCTCGCCACCCTGACAAGTGACGAGCTTCTCGCCGAATTTGCCGGCGCCTACCGCGGCAGGTACGGGCAGTTTTATGACGATGTTCCGGTCGAGCTGGTGAACGTACATGTCACAGGGGTAGCGGGCGCCGGCGGTCACGCGCTGCCCGCGGTCGTTGCCAATGGCGCGGATGCAGCCGCGGCGCTGCGGGACACGCGAACTGCCTATTCGGCGGTACAGCGCTGCTTCGCGACCTTCGCGGTTTATCAGCGCGACCGGCTGTTGCCCGGCATGAGGTTCGCTGGACCCGCGCTCATCGAAGAGGACTCCGCCACCACGGTGGTCGACGCCGGCGCGCGCGTGGCCGTCGACCGCTACGGCTCCCTCGACATCGCTCGTCCTACAGAGTGAGCAATGACCCGCCTCGCCATCGATACGATCTGGCCGCGATTGATCGCGGCGGCCGACGAGATGGCAACGACCTTGTTCCGCACCGCCTTCTCGCACGACGTGGTCGAAGTGCATGATATGTCGACCGGGCTCTACGACGACCGCGGCAATCTGATCGGCCAGACTTGGCTCGGCGCCACCGGACACGTCGGCGTGATGCCAGTGGTCGGCAAGGAGCTGGTGCGGAAATTTCCGCCCAACACGATCCGCCCCGGCGACATCTTCGTCTCCAACGATCCGTGGGTGTGCAACGGGCAGACTGCCGACATCTTCATCTTCACCCCGTCGTTCCACTGCGATCGCGTGATCGGCTTTTCGGTGAACAGCGTGCATCACGTCGACATCGGTGGCCGCAAGGGCTCGGGTCTGAGCGAGGAAGTGTTCGAGGAAGGGCTGGTGATTCCGCTCATGCACCTATATCGCGGCGGTACACCTAACGAGGATTTGTTTGCAATCCTCATCCGCAACGTTCGCTTCAGCGAGAAGGTAATGGGCGACATCCGCGCGCAGGTGGCGGCCGGGTGGGTCGGCGCCGAGGCGCTGGTGCGTATCGCGCGCGATCACGGTCTCGACGATCTGCACGGCGTGGCCGACGACATCATCGCTCGCTCCGAGCAGTCAATGCGCGCCGGCATCGCAGCGCTGCCCAAGGGGACATTCAGCAAGTCGATGCCGGTCGAGATCGGCGGTCTCGACGAGCCCGGTCGCATCGCGCTGTCACTGACCATCGGGGAGGACTCGATCATCGCGGATTTCACCGGCACCAGCACGCAGGTGCGCCGTCCGGTCAACTCGCCGATCAACTACACGCGCGCATATGTGGCGGTGCCGCTGAAGATGATCTGCGATCCGGAACTACCCAACAACGAAGGAACCTATCGTCCGCTCGACATCCGCGCACCGGCCAAAACGTTGATCAACCCGAGCTATCCGGCGGCGTGTTTCTGGCGGCTGGCGTCGGGCATGCTCGTCTCCGAGCTGGTGTTTCGCATTCTCGCCGACGTGGCGCCCGATCGCGTGCCGGCCGATTCCGGTTCGATGCCGACATGGCAATTCTACGTCAACGGACTGTGGCGCAACGGCGAGGCTTGGGCGTTGCATCAGCATGCCTTCGGGGGCATGGGCGGGCGTCCGGGCGCCGACGGCTTGGCGGCCATCAGCTTTCCCTACAACGTGCGCAACGTGTCGGTCGAATGGTCGGAGACCGAGACGCCGGTGCTATTCGTGTGCCGCGAGCTGATCGCGGATTCAGGCGGCGCCGGGCGCTGGCGCGGAGGTCTCGGCGAGGAGCTTGCGCTGACCGTCGAGCCGACTGCCGACGTGGCGCCGGGCGTTCCCGTGGTGCTCTCGGGCTCGGCCGGGCGCACCGGTTTTCCGGCGCAAGGCATCGCGGGCGGTGGGCCCGGCGGCGCCGGCTGGATCGCCGTCAATGACAAGCCGATCGCGCCGACCAGCGCGCCCGACTTGCACTTCATGCCGGGCGATCTTGTGCGCCTGAAGACGCCGGGCGGCGGCGGCCATGGCGATCCGATGGAAAGGAGCGAGGCCGAGGTGAGATCCGATCTCACGGACGGCTACATCAGCGTTTGGCCCGGAGAACGCGCGCGTGGCAGCGGTGGCTGACGACGCTGATGCAGTGCATCTCGCAATCGACGTCGGCGGCACCTTCACGGACGTCGTTGCGGCATCTCGCATGGGGGTTGCGGCGATCAAGGTGCCGTCGCAGCACAACGATCCGGTCGCGGCCGTGCGGCACGGTGTCGCCGCGCTCGCTGAGGCGTGCCGCTTCGATCCCTACGCGGTGATCCGGTTCTTGCACGGCACGACCGTTGCCACCAATGCGGTGCTCACGCGGCGCGGGGCACGTATCGGCCTCCTCGCCACCGCCGGATTCGAGGACGTGCTGGAGATCGGGCGGCAGAAGCGCTCGCACATGTACGATTTGTTTCAGCCGCCCGAGACGCCGGTGTTTCTCGCGCCCAAACACCGTCGCGTCGGCATCGCCGAGCGTATCGCTGCGGACGGCAAGGTCACGACGCCGCTCGACGAGACCGGCGTGCGCAGTGCCATTGCGTGGCTCCTTGAGGAGCATCGGATCGAGGCACTCGCGGTCTGTTATCTGTTCTCGTTCCGCAATCCGCGTCATGAGATGCGCACGCGCGAGATCGCCGCCGAGGTGGCGGATCGGCTGCCCGTGTCGCTGTCGTGCGAAGTCGATCCCGTCTTTCGCGAATATGAGCGTACCTGCGTGACCGCGTTTGACGCCTATGTGCGGCCGGTGATGAGCGGCTACGTGGCACGGCTCGAGGCCGGCCTTGCCGGGGCGGGAATACGGGCACCGGTCGAGGTGATGCAGTCGCGCGGCGCGATCGCGAGCGCCCACCGCATCCTGGAGCGGCCGGTACTCTCGCTGTTGTCAGGACCTGCTGCCGGCGCGCTCGGCGCCGCCGTGGTCGCTCAGCACGCGGGCCATCGCGACTGCGTCACGTTCGACATGGGCGGGACTAGCACCGACATCGCAGTGATAAATGGCGGGCGCCTCACGGCGACGCGCGAGGGTCGCATCGGCGGGTTTCCGCTGCGGGTGCAGATGGTCGATGTGCATACCATCGGCGCGGGCGGCGGCAGTATCGCCCGGCTCGACGACGGCGGCGCGCTCAAGGTCGGCCCCGAGAGCGCCGAAGCGGATCCCGGTCCCGCCTGCTACGCGCGCGGCGGCACGTTGGCGACCGTCACCGACGCGAGCTTGGTGCTCGGCCTCATGCATCCGTCAAGCTTTGCCGGCGGCATCCATCTCGATGAAGCGCGGGCTGAGATTTCCATGCAGACGATAGCCGCGCGCCTCGGCACTGCGTTTCGCGCCGCCCACGGAATTCTCACCGTCTGCAACGAGGCGATGGCCGAGGCGATCCGCTCCGTCACCATCCGCCGCGGTATCGACCCCCGCGGCTTAGCGCTCGTCGCCTTTGGAGGCGCCGGTCCGGTGCACGCCGGGCGCGTCGCAGAGGCGCTTGGCATGCGGACCGTGGTGGTGCCGCCGCGTCCCGGCGTACTGGCGGCCGAGGGGCTGCTGCAGGCGCCGATCGAGGAGGAGCGCAACGCCACGTTCTTTCGGCCGGCCACGCCCGACACAACATCGGCCATCCGCGAAACGCTCGATCGCCTCGCCGAAGAAGCGGGCCGGCGTCTCGGGGCGCGCGCGACGCAGGACGGATGCTACACGCGCTTTGCAGCCGATATGCGCTACGCCGGGCAGGCTTATGAGATCGAGGTGACGATCGATCCGATCGACGCCGATCTCGTCGCGCCGACCGTGGCGCGTTTTCATGAGGTCTACCGCGCCACCTACGGGTACACTCGTCCTGGCGAGCCGGTCGAGTTCGTCAACCTGCGCGCAGTCGTTGGCCGCCGTCCGCCGGTTCTGCCGCGCGACGGCTCTCATCTGTCAGGAACCCCGGCCGCATCGGTGCGTGCGCGCGCGGTCTGGTTCTCACCCGACGGCGGTCCTACTGAAACGCCCGTGCTTGCACGCGCGGGTCTTGCGGCCGGAACGACAATCTCGGGGCCAGTTATCATCGAGCAAAGCGACACGACGACGGTCGTTTATCCCGGTCACGCCTGCGAGGTCCACGCCTCCGGCTCCCTGATCCTCACCGTAAAGGTACGGTCATGACCGGTACGTTCGATCCGATCACCCTTGAGGTGCTGCGCAACCGTTTCGACGCGATCGCGGCCGAGATACAGCTCACCCTGCTGCGTAGCGCATTCTCGGTCATCCTCAAGGAGGGGGAGGACTGCTCGGCCGCGATCTTCAACCAGCGCGGCGAGATCATCGCCCAATCGACCGCGCTGCCGCAGCATATGGGGGCGTTCATTCCGGCGCTGGCGCGCATCATGCGTGAGTTTCCGCCCGCCACCATGCGCCCGGGCGACATCTACACGATGAACGATCCGCACGACGGCGGAACCCATCTGCCCGACCTCATCATTGCGGCGCCGGCGATCGTCGATGGCCGGGTGGTCGGGTTTTCCGTGTGCCTCGCGCATCAGGAGGATTTCGGCGGCAAAGTCCCGGGCAGCATGCCGACCGACTCGACGGAAATCTATCAGGAAGGATTGATCGTTCCGCCGCTCAAGCTGCACGACGCCGGCCGTCCCGACGCCACGCTGCTGAAGATCATCGCGCGCAATGTACGGCTGCCGCGCGAGGTGCTGGGCGACATCATCGCCCAGATTTCGGCAGTGACGGTCGGCTGCAATCGCATCGCGGATCTGTGCCGGTCGTACGGCGTCGAGACCGTGCTCGCCTATATGGATCATCTGCTTGACTATGCGGAGGCGCGCACGCGCGCCCGCATCGCTGCGATCCCGGACGGCGTCTACCGCTTTACCGATTACATGGACAACGACGGGATCGATCTTGACCGGCGCGTGCCGATATCGATCGCCATCTCGATCGACGGCAGCGAGGCGGTGGTCGATTATGCCGATACGAGCCCGCAAGTGCGCGGCCCAATCAACGCTCCGCTGTCGGGCGCGCTCGCCTCGGTCTATTTCGCCTTTCGCTGCGTGACCGATCCGACCATTCCAAACAATCACGGCTGCTATCGCCCGATCCGCGTGCTGGTGCCGGACGGATGTCTGCTCAACCCGCGCCCGGGCGCGCCGGTCGCGATCCGCGCCCACACGCTCAAACGCGCCGCCGATACCGTACTCGGTGCACTCGTGCAGGCGGTTCCCAATCGAGTGCCGGCGGCGCCGGCAGGCAGCATCAGCTGCGTCTCGTTCGGTGGCGCGCGGCCCGACGGTAGCCGCTTCGGCCTCTCGGACTTGACCGCCGGGGGAGCCGGCGCGCGGCCGACCCTCGACGGCGTAGAAGTACTCGACACCGACGTGTCAAACTGCAT
>Ga0070717_10003375_pt1 | contig 11411 bp, 10 predicted proteins | sample LARL113metaG_FD_71366 | JGI IMG/M metagenome (GOLD analysis project Ga0070717, IMG submission 71366) | Corn, switchgrass and miscanthus rhizosphere microbial communities from Kellogg Biological Station, Michigan, USA - LAR L11-3 metaG | ecosystem: Host-associated > Plants > Roots > Rhizosphere ...
GACAGGTCGAGCAGGCACTGCGCAACCGCGGCATCAGCGACCCCGCGCTGCTGGCCCGCGCCGCCGACCTCGACGGCGCGGCCAAAGTGCTGATCAGCTCGGCCGCGTCAATAACAGAACGCCGTGCCAGAGCCACCCACACGGTTGAACCCGCACCCAAAAGCTCACCGGCCGAGCACCAGCGCCCGGCGCGCGTGGCCGCACAGGATTCGCCACCAGCCACAACCAGCGGTTCCTCACTGCCGAAGCTGGTCCCTATCGGCCATCAGATAACGCACAACACCGCGACCCGGCGCCGGCCGAGCCGATAGCCAAACTCCAACGGACAGCGGACCGACTGATCCCAGCCCACACGTACCAAGGCATACTGGTGGACCGCCGGAAGCCCGGCTCGAGCGTGCCGGCCTGTCAGGGCTAACGGTCCCTAATCATGCAGAATTCCGCTGCTGCTCCGCAGATCCTGACCGGCGCATATGTTGGGTAGCGGTTCGCCAGAGGCGTAGTTATTCCAGTCAGTCCTTGTTGGCGGTCCGACGTCGGCGCAGAGTGTTTCGTAAGGATATGCAAAGAGCCGCACCCGCCAGGTTCTTATGGTGCCATCGGCCTGAGCGCTTGCCAGCAGTTTGCCATTGGGGCTGAAAGTGATCCCATTCACCTCGGGGTTCAGGCCGGTGGCGGCGAGCATGGGGATGCCGACCGGATTGCCGGTCACCGGATCCCACAGCCGCACGTAACCATCGTCGCTCGCGCTGGCCAGCAGCTTGCCGTCAGGGCTGAAGGCAATGTCAAGCACGCCTCCCCCCTTGGCTGGTAGGGGCTTGCCTACCGGGCGGCCGGTCACCGGATCCCACAACCGCACATAACCATCGTCGCCCGCGCTGGCCAGCAGCTTGCCGTCAGGGCTGAACGCCACCCCGACCACCCCATAGTTCCGGCCAGTGGCGGCTGGCAGGAGCTTGCTGACCAGGCTGCCGGTCACTGGATCCCACAGCCGCACGTAACCATCGCCGCCCGCGCTGGCCAGCAACTTGCCGTCAGGGCTGAACGCCATCCTGGTCACAAACCTATCGCCGACCTTGGCTGGTAGGGGCTTGCCGACAGGGCTGCCGGTCACTGGATCCCACAGCCGCACGTAACCATCGTCGCCCGCGCTGGCCAGCAGCTTGCCGTCAGGGCTGAACGCCACCCCGACCACCCCGAGGAAGGGCTCAGTGATGGCTCGCAGCGGTTTGCCGACCGGGCTGCCGGTCACTGGATCCCACAGCCGCACGTAACCGTCGCCGGCCGCGCTGGCCAGCAGCTTGCCGTCAGGGCTGAACGCCACCCCATTCACCCCGATGTTCCGGCCGGTGGTGGCGGCTGGCAGGGGTTTGCCGACCGGGCTGCCGGTCACTGGATCCCACAGCCGCACGTAACCATCCTGATCCGCGCTGGCCAGCAGCTTGCCGTCAGGGCTGAAGGCTACGCCGTCCGCCTGGCCGTCGGTTGGGCCGACGACTCGTACCGGCGCGCCGGCCGGGCTGCCGGTCACTGGATCCCACAGCCGCACGTAACCATCCTGATCCGCGCTGGCCAGCAGCTTGCCGTCAGGGCTGAATGCCACTCCGGTCACGCCGAGGCGGAAGGGGTTGGTGGTGGCTCGCAGGGGTGTGCCGACCGGGCTGCCAGTCTCCGGATCCCACAGCCGCACGTAACCATCGCCGGCCGCGCTGGCCAGCAGCTTGCCGTCGTGGCTGAACGCTACCCCGGCCACCCCGGTGAAGGGGTCGGTGGCGGCTCGTAGGGGTGTGCCGACCGGGCTGCCGGTCTCGGGATCCCACAGCCGCACGTAACCATCCTGATCCGCGCTGGCCAGCAGTTTGCCGTCGGGACTGAACGCCACCCCAGTCACCCCGGCGGCGATTGAGTAGAGGTTGGCTGGCAGAGGTTTGCCGACCTGACTGCCGGTCACCGGATTCCACAGCCGCACGTAACCATCGCCGCCCGCGCTGGCCATCAGCTTGCCGTCGGGACTGAACGCCACCCCAGTCAACGCTTCCTGCACGCCCCTTGGCGCTCTCGACTCAGGATTAAAGTCGATATTGGCTGGCAGGGGTTTGCCGACCGGGCTGCCGGTCACCGGATTCCACAGCCGCACGTAACCATCGCCGCCCGCGCTGGCCAGCAGCTTGCCGTCAGGGCTGAACGCTACCCCGGCCACCCAGCGGTGCCGGCCGGTGGCGGCTGGCAGGGGCTTGCCGACCGGGCTGCCGGTCACCGGATTCCACAGCCGCACGTAACCATCGTCGCCCGCGCTGGCCAGCAGTTTGCCGTCAGGGCTGAACGCCACTCCATTCACCCTGGTGGTGCTGATTGGGTTAATGGTGGCTGGCAGGGGTTTGCCGATCGGGCTGCCGGTCTCCGGATCCCACAGCCGCACGTAACCATCGCCGCCCACGCTGGCCAGCAGCTTGCCGTCAGGGCTGAACGCCACCCCGTCCACCCCAGACCGACTGACCGGTAGGTCGCCATTTTGCTGCTGCTCAGTCAACAGTGTTGTCATTGCGGAGCTGGCTTGGTCGGTCGGATGCACCTGCCAGGCAGCGACTGCCAGCCGTCTGGCGGTTATCGGATCGTTCGGGTCGAGGGAGAGGCTCTCGGCGGCTAGCTGACGGGATAGGGCAATGGCATGCTGCAGATTCGCGCTCATGGCGTAATGTGCGGCGCTACCAGCAGTAGTGATTGCTCCAAGGGTCACAACCAGAAGGGTGATGATGACTGCCCGTCGTCGCCGTCTACTTCGATGCATGGCATGGCGGGCGGCATCAAGAAATGCCGAGCACGTGCGATTTAGCGGCGGGTACCTGGCAGGGGTTGCCGCCCAGCGGTCGGCGGCGGCGCTGATTTCAGCGAGTCGGCCAGGCTGGTAAAGGTAGGAGGGATCACGTTGGCTAGCGTCCCAAGTACTCGCGTCTGCTGCAAGCCGACTGTACTGGACTCGGTCTACCTGATCGTCGTCCAGCCAGTCCTGGAGCTGCTTCCATGCGGTTAGCAGGACTTCATGGCTGATCTCCACCGAATCGTCGCCCAGAGCAAGAAGCCGTTCTACGGTGAAGGCTTCCAGGACTGCCTCTACATCCCGGATCTCAGCGTGGCTTTTGCCTTCCGTTAGCTCGCTCCGGGTGACGCGGTCGGCTGAATCCACTCCGTCACTGTTTGTGGTGATCAGCCGCATGAAGATTTGCCGGGCCGCAGACTTCTGGTCGGGCGTGAGAGCCATATAGGCACGTTCGGCGCTGGCCGCGACACCGCCTTCGATGCCGCCGATCCGCTCGTAGTCAGCGAGATCGACCATGTCCCCGCTACGGTTACGCCAGGCTTGGTCAAGGGCGTACGACAGCAGCGGAAGCACCCCCGCCCCCGAGATCGTCCCGTGCCAAGTCCCAGCGGGGGAAGAGGAAGACCGCCGAGCTCGAACTTCGCGCAATAGCGTGTCGACCAAGGCGTCGTCAATGCTAGAACCTGCCTTCTTGGCTGGTTCGGTGATCGCCAGCCGCAACTGCCGTGGGGTCATGGACGTCACCAGATAACGGTCTTGGACCGCGGCGGCCAACTCCGCGTAATCAGCGCAACGAGTCTCAAAATCAGCGCGAACGACCAGCACGATCAAAGCGGCGGGCACCTGACTAGATCCGTGTCCAGTAGTTACGGCGGCGTGTAGCGCAGCAATGAACGTCCGCTGCTGATCCTCCTCGGCACACTGAGTGAACACCTGCTCAAACTGGTCGACCACCAGCAGAAGACGCCTCGGGTGATGATCCAGATTTTCTGCTGGTTCGTTCGCTCGCGCCGCAGCAACCTGACGTACGGTAAGGGCGAATCTACTTGGATTGTCGTCCAACTCGCGCCGTATCGAAGCAGCATTGGTTCCCGTCAGCGATGCGATATTTGATGCTAGTTCGTTCAGCGGTTCCTGAGTCGGAGTGATCACCAGGCACGGCCACAGTGCTGATCCCGGCTCGTTTGCTAGTCCCTCTCCGCGCAACCGAGGCAGCACTCCTGCTCGCAGCAGCGAGGACTTGCCCGCCCCTGACACCCCTGACACTATCAGTAGGCCCGGTTTCTCCAGTCGTCTTGATAGCCGCTCCATGATTTCGGCGGCAGCTGTCTCGCGGCCGAAGAAGAACGCAGCGTCTTCTTCTCTGAAGAATTTCAGCCCTCGGTACGGAGAGTCAACCATCCCCGAGATGCGGGCTGAAGGCGGGCGCGTGATACCGTCGGTCCGTGGCGGTACAGGGTAAGAGTAGATAATCTGTGTGTGACCCTCGCCAACCTGTACTCCTATTGCATGCCGGGCGTCGACGGAGAACCTGCCTTTTTCGGCTGCCTCCTCTTGGTCCGAGTTTTGGTCGGTGCTCACATTCCCCCCGAGGCTCTTAGCTACCTGGCGCAGGGGGACGCGAGATAATGTTCTGAGTGTTGTTCTCGCCGACCTGCAGCCCAGTAGCCCCGCGCGCATCCACTACGTACTTGCCATCTTGACCACGCTTATCGGCCACTGGCGTCTTCGAGCCGCTACTAATATTCCCCGCAGATGGCGTTCCTTTTGCTTGCTGGGCCTTTGCGGAAGTCTGTCGCTCTCCAACCCAAGCCGTCACGCCCAAGAGCAGTGCTGCTAGCTCACAGAACCCGACGATCACGCCCGCTAGCGCGGCCGCTTGCTCTGTCCCAGCCACTGCGATCTCTACGGCTAGCCCGGCAGCTGCCGCAGTCGCGAAGATGACAGCAACCCAACGCAGCAGACGCCATCTCATGCAACAATCACGCTCCGTATGCAGGCTCCGGAACCGGCTCGAGACCTCCCGGGCAAGTCGGGCCAACGCCATAGCATACATAGGCAGCACAGGCACAGTCTCCCGTTACAGGCACCTAACCGACAGGCACTTGCTGAGACCTCGGGGCAGACAGGGTCCGCCATGTATCGGCGAGACGGGGGAGCTGCCGCGCGGACGAAGTGGCGGAATTTGAGAAGGGCGATGGCCCGTACGCTTATTCCATGGCGACGAGCTGGACTCAATTACCTTTCCAGAGGCTCTGTGACGCTCTGCGTTCGCTGTAGTTGCGGGATACCCAACGGAAGTCTCTTCCTTTTCCCATCGGTACAGACGGCGTCGAGTGTGCTGGCTAGCCAATCCATCCCCGTCGCTGGGCAGCTGCACCTGCGGCAAACCGGCTCTTAACGCCGAGGCGGTCGATGATGGCGGTGATGTGGCGGCGGACGGTGGTCGTGCTGATCCCGGCACGGTGGGCGATGGCGTCGTCGTGCAGCCCCTCGGCCATCAACTCCAGCACCGCCTGCTGCGCAGGTGTCAGGCGATCACCCGGTGCCGCAGCACGTGACGCCTTGAGCGGCGTTGCCCGTTCCCAGAGCAGCTCGAAACACTCGCGCAGCGCGGCGATGATGACCGGCGCCCGGACCACCAAAGCCCCAGCTGTCCCAGCCGGGGTGAGCGGGAGCATGGCGGTGGTGTGGTCGGCGAGCTTCATCTTCATCGCCAGCGCGGGCAGCAGGCGCGCCTGCTCCCCCGCTTCGGCGCAGACACCGATGATTCGCCGGGCGGCCGGGTCGTCCATCGCGGACGCGGCGTAGATTGACCGGCACCGGACCTGGCCCGCGAAGGCGGCCAGCGGCGACTGGGCGAAGTCATCGGTGAGCGGCATCTCGGTGTCGAGGGTTTCCAGGGTCATCCAGTCCTTGCGGGCGGTGTTCATCAGCGCCGCGGACAGTTCGCTGATCTCGGCCCGGTCGGAGACCACGGATACCAGGTGGGCGGGGAAGCGGCCGCTCATGCCGATGCCGAACTTGGACTGGGCGTCGGCCAGGCGCTGGTGGCCGTCGAGCAGCCGTTCCTGGTCCCGGGCCAGCTGATTTTGGTGCCCGGCCAGGACGCCCTGCAGCGCCAGGTCCGGGGATGCGGGACGGAACCACGCCGGGTCGGTGGGGCTGTGCGGCTGAACGTGGGCCATCCCCCAGCCGGTGAGCGCGGCCACCAGGCTCGGATCGCCGACGAGCGTCTCGGCTTGTTCTTTCGCGCACCCATCGCTGGCCAGAAGGCGGTCATAAGCGTCGATGACCTCGACGGGCACCAAGCCCTCGAACAGGTGCCGGATATCGGCGCGGACCGCGGCGTCGGCTACCACCAGCCAACACCCCAGCCAAGAACCGAGGCCAGCGGCGAACCACCATGATCAGCGCCCGGGCTGCGCGCAGCCCGGCATAACGGTACCGGGCGGAACTGGCCCGGGAGCGCCTGTTCCCTCGTCCATCGCACGACAAGAGTGTCGGAGTTGCTGTGCCCTGGGAAGCCGCCTCGGGCTGAGCGGAGCAGCGCAGGTCCCTATCCTCTCTCGCTCGCGTGCCACGCCGAGCGCGACCACATCGCGCCCACCGTGCCCACCTTCCCGGTTGGCCGCGCGATACAGTCTCGCGGGAATTCCTGCACCCATGGAAGCCCGTTCATCCCGGGCGCTGGAAGCATCGGCCTCAAACGCCGACAATCCGCTGACAATCTCAGTCCGGGCAGGCGGTCACCAGCCGATAGAGCCCCGGTCTGCCGATGCGCCGTCTCACGCTCCTCGCGCGGAGGTGCGGGCGAGGCCGGCGAAAAGGTCCGCGGGCTGAGCAGGCTGAACGGGGGGGTTGGGCCGCCACTCGGTGATGGGCACCACGCCGGGTGCCACCAACGGCAGGGATCCGAACAGGGCGGTGACCTCGGTATGGGTACGGGCAGTCACGCGGATCGGGGCGAGCGCGTTGTATGCGTCCGCAGCCGCGGTCACCTCGTCAGGCGCGAAGTCGGCGGTCATGTGGGAGATGGCCACATAGCTGCCCGGGACCAGCCCGTTGGCCAGACGGGCCACAATGGCAGCCGGAGAGTCGGCATCCGGGATCAGGTGCAAGATGGCCAGCAGCAACACCGCGACCGGCTTGGCGAAGTCGAGTGTCCGGGCCGCCTGCTCCAAGATCGTCCCGGTATCGCGCAGGTCGGCGTCGACGTAACTGCACGCGCCCTCCCGGGTTCCAGTCAGTAGGGCGCGGGCGTAGACCAAGACCAAGGGGTCGTTGTCTACGTACACAATCCGGCTGTCCCGCGCCACCGTCTGGGCCACCTCATGGGTGCTGGCCGGTGCGGGCAAGCCGGTGCCGATGTCCAGGAACTGCCGGATACCGCACTCGGCGGCCAGGTAGCGCACCATCCGGGCCAGGAACGCCCGATTCGCCCGCGCCCCGGCGACCACCTCCGGCCGGTGCCGCATCACTGCCTCGGCGGCCCGCCGGTCGGCGTCGAAGTGGTCCTTGCCGCCCAGCCAGTAGTTGTAGACGCGGGCGGAATGCGGCACGTCCGGATCGAACCGGCTTCCCCCTGTGGTGGCCGGGCTCTGGGAGGCGGTTCTGCTCACCGGACCGCTCCCGCCTGCCGGGAGGCCCCATCGGCCACGACCGACAGCGGAGCGCGAAGCGCACCACGCCGCGGAACAAGTTCACCGCGGCCAGCTTGCGGCCGCCGCCACGCCGACCACATCTCAGCGAGCCCGCGACCGGCCCGGTACGGTACACCAGCTGCGCTGGGATGTCCGCCGGCCACGACAAGCCGTATTGCATCAAATGCCATTGCCTGAACCGCCTCGATCCTCAACCCGCGTAGATGACAGCGGCCATGCAACCGGCCAATCACCAGGCGTATGCGCCAGCGGCTGGGGTTTGCGACAATGTGCTGACACAACGGCTCCCGAACGGGGTGTGCGGTGACGGACCGCCAGGCGCCAGGCAAGGCCCGTGCTGAGTTAGGCGCGGAACTCGCCGCCTACCGCCGCGCCGCCGGGTGCTCCCAGGCGCGGCTCGCCCAGCTCATCGGGTACAGCCGCAGCACGATCGCCAACGTCGAAACCGGCCGCCAGCACGTTCCCCGCAACTTTTGGGAACGCGCCGACGCTGCGCTACGCACCGGCGGCACCCTGGCTACCGGCTATGACGAGCTCGAAGCTGCTCAGCGCCATGAGCTTCGCGCCGCCGCCAACCAAGTGAGCACCGCGAGGCAGGTACGTACCCGCCAGCAGTCTCTCGGCCCGGGCGCCCGTGACCTGACCGAAGACCTTGCGCATGGCCGTGATGAGCCAGCTCGTCATGCACCCGGATCATGGCGGCCTGCCGGGCAGGCGGCTACGTGATGGCCAATGACAGCGCTGCCGTGCTGTCGGTGGCAGCCGCCCGGACTTGCGGCGTCTCGCGGGCCGGCCTGGGGGTCTGTCCTGACCGGCTAGGCGGGGGAATCCGCATCGGGCTGACCACCGCCTTGCCCGCCGCGGCCGTGGTGGGACTCGGAGCGGTGGTTCCGGCCACAGGCGGGTTCTTCACCGTGCCGCTCACCCCCGCCGGGGCCCGCGTGCACGGCAACCCGATGCGCACCGCCGGCGTAGTCCTGGCCACGGTCACCGCTACGACCCTGGCCGGGTACGGGCTGGCCTGGCTTCGCTTCCGGTCCGGCAGCATCGCCGCACCGCTCGTTGCGCACGCATCCCTGAACGGAGCCGCCTACCTCGCCGCCAGGTTCGTTACCGACGCTGCAGCTCTACAGCCAGGTCGTCACAGCTGACCCGTTGGCGTGGGCGCGCCCGGCGAACCCCTCCATGTCTGCCGCGTCGAACATGTCATGCGCCGCGCGGTACTGCTCGCGCGCGTCGAGACGCCGACCCTCCCGGCGCACCCACTCCCCGTACAGTAGACGGGCACGGGTCAGCGACGATCGCGGCCGGGTCTGGCTGAAACGCCCGATCGCCTCCTGGTACAAAGATGCGGCCGCTTCGCCGTCGGCCAGCAGCGCGCGGCAGCGCACCTCGATCGCCTGCGCCCAGCCGCTGCCGCCGATCTGGGTCCATTCCGCCGGCCCGCCGGGGGCATCGCGGGCCATGTCTAGGTCTCCGGTGCGCGTGATCGCCTCGATCAGTTCGGTCACCGGCCTGATGACGGAATGGACCGGACTGCCGGTGCTGCTGAAGCAGCTGGCCGACGTCGCGATATGGCGGGGTGATCTCACGGTCGTCGCATCGCTGATCGCGGAGGCGGACGCAGTCTGCGAGGTCACGGGGGCGCGCATCCCGCCCTACGCCGCCCTCATGCTGGCCGCGTACCGCGGCCGCGAGGCCGAGGCCACCCAGCTGATCCGGGCCACCATCGATCAGGCCACGGCCGTGGGGCAGGGAGCCACCGTGACCTGGGCACACTGGGCAGCTATGCGGCTGTACGTCGCGAGCGAGGTCCGCCCGGGAGGCACCCTGCTGTTCCTGGGAGACGCGTGCGGTGATCGCGCCACACGGGGCGTCGCGTTCAGTGCGGCGCTCACCGCCGCGCTTTCGGCCGTGACCAGGGACCTCGCGCGTGAAGTCGCGCCCGTCCGGGTCAACCTGATCGTGGCAGGCTGTGCCGGGGCGCTGCCGGGCAGCACGCGGCGCCGGCCCGGCCGGCGTGGCCGCCTTGGCCGTCCGCCTCATGACCGACACCGTCGTCACCGGCGCGACCTTCGACGTCGCAGCCAGCGGCTCGTAGCGGGATGGGCCTCGTTACCCCGTGGACCCACACCGGCCTACCCGGCCCTGGTGAGCAGCCAGAACGTGGTCCCGGTGCCCGCGCCGTAGGCCAGGTGGGCGCTGAGATCCCAGGCCAGGGTCGTGGCGTCGTACTCCCAGATTGGCTTGTAGAGCCCGGCGGCCGGCAGGGCGACGTAGTCGTTGACGAACACAGCAGCGCCGAAGGGTACGCCGTACCAGGGATACGGCGTGCGCTGTGACCCGGCCACGATGCCGTAGGCGGCACCCGCCGCCGATCCGTAAGCCCAGTGAGCGATGGTGCTGGTCAGCCAGGCCAGACGGTCTGGGATCTTGCGCTGGGTGAAGCCCTCGAGCACGCGCTTGGCCACCAGCCCCGGGTCCGGAGCCGTCTCCCAGCTCTCGACCGGCGCGAACTCCCAGGCCAGCGGGCCATCCGTCCCACCTGCGCGACGGTACTTGAGGTAGTGGACGGTATCCAGGCCGACGGTGCCCAGGGCCCCGGCCAGCAGGCCAGCTGCGACCGCCGCGAGCGGGGTCATCGGGTTCTTCCTGATGCGCATGGCAGGTCTCCTGTCGTGTCAGCGCGTCGGATCTGCTTGTCGGTCAGAGGGATCCGATGCGGTCGCCGAGGTCGAGTTCGAGCGGGCTACGGGTCTGCAGGCCCTGGCGAAACAGGGCAGCCGTGCGAGCCTGGGCGGCGTCGGCGGCGACGAGCTGGCGGAACCGGACGGCGTCGGCGCGGATGGCGTCCGCGGCGGGCATGGTCACCTCGTTGAGCACCTGCTTGGCGGTGCGGACCCCCTCAGCGGGGAACGAGGCGATGCGCCGGGCGAGCCGGGCCACGAACGCGTCCAGGTCGGCGTCGGGCAGCGCCCGGTTGACCCAGCCGTACCGTTCGGCCGTCTCGGCGTCGAAGTCGTCCGCACCCAGGATCGCCTCCATGGCCCGGCCCCGCCCCAGCAGCCGGGCCAGGTGCTGCACGCCGCCCGCGCCGGGGGCCGCGCCGACGCCGGCCTCGATCTGCCCCAGGATGGCGTTCTCCCGGGCGGCGAACCGCATGTCGCACGCCAGCGCCAGCTCGCTGCCCGCCCCGCGGGCCCGGCCGCGGAGCTTGGCGATCGTGACCACCGGCAGTTCGCTGAGCTTGTGCCACAGCATACCCAGCGACGCATCGCCGACGCCGCCCGCCTTGGCCGCCTCGGCGGTGTACTCCGCAACCTTGGTCAGGTCGACGTGCGGCACGAAGTACTCCGGGTCGGCGCTCTCCAGCACCATGACTCGGACGTCCTGGCCAGATTCCAGCACGCCGAACAGCCCGACCAGGTCGCGTACCAGCTCCGGCCCGATCAGGTTCATCGGCGGCGCGTCGATCACCACGCTCAGCACACCTGGGTCGGCCGGGGCAACCCGCAGCGTCCGGTACCCCTCAGTCATCACTGGCCTCCTCCGTACTCGGGCTGGACCTGGTAGAAGGGTCGCCCCCGGGGCGGCGGGTCACACCCGTGGAAACCCTGGCGGGATGCCCTGGTGTGCGCTTCCCCGGCTGCGGGGCCCAGGGACCACCACCAGGGTCCGGTCCCGTGCGCAGCCCAGGGTTTAGACGGGTTCGATCGCTCACGCGGACCGCGATCGTTAATGACGACCGGCCGAAGAAACCGGAAGGAACGGCCGACACGGCTTCGGAACGAGATCCAAGGAGTGAATGAGAGGAGAGCTCATGACGCAATGCCGCTGACTTAAGGGCTGGGCAGGCCGGTGGTGTGGGCTGGGGCTGTGATGGTGATGGTGTAGGTGGTGGCGCCGGTCAGGTGTGCTCGTGCGGCGCG
>Ga0070717_10003377_pt1 | contig 11409 bp, 11 predicted proteins | sample LARL113metaG_FD_71366 | JGI IMG/M metagenome (GOLD analysis project Ga0070717, IMG submission 71366) | Corn, switchgrass and miscanthus rhizosphere microbial communities from Kellogg Biological Station, Michigan, USA - LAR L11-3 metaG | ecosystem: Host-associated > Plants > Roots > Rhizosphere ...
ACAAACATCGACCTAAACCGGCGCGCCAGTCTCCGACCCTACTGATAGGGGGGATCGAGAAAACGTCGGCATCATTCGAAGCCCGATCCGCGTCTCGATCCTACCCGACCAATGCGGAAGTCATACCTAGCTTTCCTTCTTCCCCTGGGTGTCTCGGTATCGCAGCATGCGATGCATGCCGAGACCGGCGAGAAGGAGGAGCGCCGCGAAATTCGGCAACAAAAGAAGTCCGAATTGCCACGGGTTGACTTTCTTGCGCGGATGGACCGTCAAGCCATTGACGATGTGCGGTGCTGCAGCGGTTGCATCGTCGGTGTGTGACTTCGGCATGTCCCGTGGTGTTTGTTCTAGACCGGTCATGTTTTCAATTTACCATGGGGCGTTTCTAACAGAGGTTCACGACTTCACGATCCAATGCTCGGTTGAACTTTAGCGACGATTAACCCCAAAGCGGCTGGAAGTGGTGGAGACGAGCCGGCGCCATCGCTGGTCCGAGGATGAGAAGCTCAAGATCATCTTGGAGAGCTTACAGGCGCCGCCAGGTCGCGGCGACGGCGCGGCGATACGGCATTTCGCGGTCGTTGCTGCTCCGATGGCTGTGGCACACGAGGTGACCAACAGCGGCTCGGATCGGGCATAACTTGCCAATATGGCCAAGCAGGCGAAGGGTGTTTTACTGCTCAGCGAGAAACAGCCCTCTCTCGAGTCTTCTACCCCAGAGCACTCGACGAATTTGCCCCATTTGTCTGCTCGGGCGCGGCGGCGCAGCTTGACGGTGTGGCGCTACCCGCGGACAGTGGCTGGACTGCACGACGAAGTGGATGAACGCAGTGATTTAAAATGCCCCGAATAGCTTCCCCAGCGCAATAACAACAATCAGTGCGATCAACGGCCCTATGAGTCCCACCATCATGATCTCGCGGTAACTCCCGCGTTGGGTGGCGCCGCAGATCGCCAGCAAGGTAACGACCGCGCCATTGTGCGGCAACATGGCGAGTGCGCCGCAGCTGATGGCGGCCACGCGGTGCATCAGCGCTGGATCAATGCCGGCGGCCGCGGCCAGATGCGCGTAGGTTTCGCCCAGCGCGTTCAGCGCGATGATCAACCCGCCGGAGGCAGACCCTGTGATACCGCCCATCACGTTGGCGGCGACGGCAATCGACACCAGTGGCCCGCCGGGAACCGCCAGAAATCCATCGCGGACAACGGCAAATGCAGGCAGTGCGGCTACCACGGCACCGAACCCCACCAGGCTGGCCGTGTTGAGTCCGGGCAGCACGGAGGAATTGGCGCCGGCGTCGAGAGTCTTGCGTAGCTGAGGCAAGCGCTTGCGATGGATCAGCACAAGGACCAACGATGCAACCGCCAGCGCCGTCACCACGGACCAGACGCCGCTCACGGCGGCGAGCGTGGTTTCGCCGAACCGCGGCTCGGCGAGAAACCCGGTGTCTGCCCGCGGCAGCACGAAAAGACTCATGATGAGGTTAACCGCAAGCACGATCAGGATTGGTGCCACCGCCAGCACGAAGTGTGGCAACTCGTCGCTTCGATGGCCGTGCGGCAGTTCGACTGGGTCGAAGTTATCGGCATTGGTGGCGCGCGCGCGCAGGAACTGCTCATCGGCAATTTTCACCGTTTCGGAGCTATAGCCTTCGCCGGCATGGCGGGCGCGGGATTCGATCACGCGAAGCCGCCAAAGCCCGAAACCCAGGATGATTCCCGAGGCCAAGACGCTAAGAATAGGCGCCGCAAACAGCGTGGTGCCGAAATACGCCATGGGGATCGCGTTCTGGATGGCGGGAGTGCCCGGTAAAGCCGTCATCGTGAAGGTAAAGGCGCCAAGCGCGATGGCGGCAGGGATCAGTCGATGCGGAACCTCCGCCTGCCGGAACAACGCGTCCGCCACCGGGAATACGGCGAAGGCAACGACGAACAGGCTGACACCGCCATACGTAAGCGCTGCGCACGCCAGGACCACCGCCATGATTGCGCGCGCCGTTCCCAGCCGCTCGGTTATACCGCGGGCGATGGAAAGCGCCGAGCCGCTGTCATCCATGAGTTTGCCAAATACGCCTCCGAGCAAGAACAGCGGAAAGAAATTGGCGATGAAGCGCCCCGTGGCCTGCATGAAAGTTATGGTCCATTTGGCCAGCAGAGGCTCCCCGGAGAACGCGGCGGCTACGATCGCTGCCAGGGGCGCTGCCAGCAGCAGGGTGAATCCCCGAAAGGCGAGGAAGATGAGCACGCCGAGGGCGATCAGGATGCCGAGCAGTTCGACGATATGTGCACGCATGAGACACCTCTCAGAAGAGTGGAATCACGGCAACGGATCGTGAGTCAGTGCCTGCAGTCGCCGCAGGCATCGAGCAACCGTCAGAGGCCGCTTATCCAGCCACGCGCGAAAGCGCGAATAGGATCGACATCAGGATCACAATCGCTCCCGTCGCCAAGACCAGTCGGTCAGCAAACAAACGGCGCATCGTGCGCCTCCCTAGACAAAGCTGTAGCGCTCGGAATGGTACTTCGACATCGGCACGTTCATCTCGCCGAGAGCTTTTTCGATCGCGTCCATCATCACGTTCGGCCCGCAGATGAAATACTCATGGTCCGCGTATGGTGGAGGCAGGTGACGCCTGAACATGTCGGCGTTGATGAAGCCTCGCTCACCCGTCCAATCAGCCGGCGGCTTTGCGACCACGTACACAATTGTCAGGTTGAGCCGCGCCTTCAGCGCTTCGAGCTCTTCACGGAAAGTGATCGAATCCCAGTCCTGGACGCCGTAAAGCAGGACGACGGGCCGCTTGTCGCCTCGGTCGGCAAGCGTGCGGATCATGCTCATCATTGGCGTCACGCCGATGCCGCCAGCGATCAACACATGCATGTCCGCCGGGTTGCCGATCGTGAACGCGCCGTACGGTCCATCAAGATAGACACGTTTTCCGGTCGGGACCTGGTCAATCTTGCTGGTAAAATCGCCAAGGCTCCTGATCGTCATCTCGACACGTCCATCCGCGTCCGCCGCGCTGGATGAGAATGAAAACGGGTGCGCGGTAAGCTTGAAAGGACTGCCCCACAGCGTCAGCCAGCCGAACTGGCCAGGGCTGAACCGGAAGCCGGGGTGACGATCCGGCCGCATCACCAACGTCATGGTATCCCCACGTTCCTTGCGCACTTCTGAAATAATGTACGGCCGGCGAAGCATGAACAGCGGCTTTGCGATTCGCACGTAGAGCAGCAATCCGATCCAGAAGATTGCCAAGCCGATCCACAAGGTACGCTTCCAGGGATCGACCAGGTAGAAGCCAGATCCTGCCATGTGGACGACTCCCGCGGTGATGGCGACAACCGCGAGCACGACATGGATGAGATGCCATGTCTCATATTTAATCTTCAGCGCCAGGCGCCAAAGGGCGGTCACCACGAGTGCAATCACCGAAAAAATCGACAGAAACGCGAAGTAGGCGCTCAACGGCGCGTCAAGCATATTGGACGGCGCCAACAATTGCGGCTGAACGACGACCAGAATAGCCGGATGCACTACGACCAAGCCGACCGCAATTAGCGAAATCTGACGGTGAAAATGATAGATGACATCTTCACCCCACGGCTCGGTGACATACTGGAAGCGCGCGGTGAGACCGAACTGCAGGCCCATCATCGCAAGGCCGGAATAGCCGAGGGCGACAGAGAACTCTGTCCAGAAACCGCGCGCCGGCGGATGCGAGCCGGCCAGCAGCGCGAACAAGGGAGCGAGAATGAACAGCAGATAGACGAGGATCCAAACGGCCCCGCGCAAACTGTAAAGAAGCTGCATAAGCTGATCCTTCTACCGAGAGCACGATCAGACTGCCGTCTTCACCATACGGTCACCAATGGGCGACGAAATCCAGCAGTATTGTAGGCTGGAAGCCGCCCCAGGCTGAACTCCACCATCGACAATTTGGTTGCGGGGCCGCGGGCAAATAGGATTGCTTACAGGAGTTGGAACGGCTCTTAGTCTTCGGCCGGTTATTCCGCAATGCGGTAGAGTCCTGATCGCTTCTCAGTATTTTCCCTCTTTTTCTTTCCACGCGATTATGCGTTCCTTATTGAAGGCGAGCCGCGTACTTAGCGAGCCGCTCATTGGGGCACCGTATCATGCCAAATGCCATGATAGCCTACTGCGGTCCCGCCGCGCTCCCGAACGACCTTTGGACCCGCTGGAATGCGGACCCGCTGCTGATCGCGATACTCGCTGCCCTGGCGCTTACGGTCGGTCGCGGCCGATCCGCCGACACCCGAGCAGGTTGGGGGGCGATCGTACTGATGCTCGTTATCTTCGTCTCGCCGCTTTGTGCGTTGTCGTCAGCGCTGTTTTCGGTGCGGGTATTGCACCACGTATTGTTGGTCGCCGCTGTAGCACCTCTTCTCGCACTGGCCTTTCCGCAAAGGCGCATGGGCTCGCCGCCACTCTTCGTGCTGGTCGCGGCACATGCAGTCATCCTCTGGCTATGGCATACACCGGGGTCTTATGCATGGGGCCTCGCCAGCGTGCCTGCGTATTGGCTGATGCAGACTTCGCTGCTTGGAAGCGCTTGGCTGTTGTGGCGGGCGATCTTGGCGCCGGCGCAGTCCGGCCCGACGCTGGTAGCACTCGCCGCAACGATTGGGCAGATGGGCCTGCTCGGCGCATTGATCGTGTTCGCGCCGAGGCCACTCTATCCCGTGCACCTCGCGAGCACGACAGCCTGGGGGCTCGCGCCGCTCACCGACCAGCAACTTGCCGGCCTGCTGATGTGGGCGCCGGCGATGCTACCTTATCTCGGTGCGGGGGTCTGGATCGCGTGGTCCAGCCTGCGATCGAGCGAGCCAGCGCTGTGACAACCTTGCTGAAATTCGTGCACCTTGCCGCCATCGCGCTCTGGTCAGGCGGATTGGTCGCGTTACCCTTTCTGTTTTGGCAGCGCCGCACGCTTGAGGCGGGGTTGGATCTCGACCGGCTACACCGCGTCGCCCGCCTGGTCTACGTAGAGCTGACCTCACCCGCTGCATTTGTCGCCATCGCAAGCGGAACGGCGCTGATCTTCCAGCAGTCCACCTTCACGGAGTGGTTCTCGGTGAAGATGATGCTGGTGGCGATCATGGCAATGCTGCACGTGGTGGCCGGACTGGTCCTCGCGCAGTTGTTCTTGCCCGAAGGCCGGTTCGGTTGGCTTTCCTATTTGGCCCTGACCAGCGCGTATATCGTATTGATCACTGCAATCATCTGGGTCGTGCTGGCCAAGCCCCACATCGATGCGAACCAGTTCGCCGTACAATTGTTCGAACCTGGCGGACTAGGGCGTTGGCTGCATCAGTCCTTCGGCGAAATCAGAATGCCCACGCCATGATCAAACACGAGCTTGCCCCCGTGCCAGCCGGCAAAGCCCACCATCACCGATGCGAGGGCAGAGAGGGCGAGGCCGTGCGGCAAGATCGACGCCGGATCGATCAGACGCAGGCCCCAGTTGGCACCTACGATCGCAACCAGCGTCATCGCCGCTACGGCGTGGGACCAGCTTGCTTCAAGCAGCCGAATACCGCGTACGAGCAACAGCTCGCCGGTGCCTACGATGCTCGCGGCCACGCCGCTCCAAAAGGCCATGCCGGTCGACCAGATCCCGACACGTGCCCAGAAGGCGTCTCCCGAGAACCAGTAGAATACGTCGACGCCGAGGGTCGCGATCGCGAATGCGATCGGGAAATGCACCATGATTACGTGGATCGGGTGCCCGACCAGGGCAACCGCCGAACCGACGTCGAGTCGGAGCAGTTCCAGCATGACCTCACTGCGAGGCTGGGTCTCGAGGTCGTCTTGCTTTGCCATCATTCCACTCCATCGCCGCATCCTTCAGGCCGGTATCGTAGTCTCTTGTGCGTGGCGGTCCAAGTCGGAACACTCGCAGTACTCCCCGGCTGCAAAGGCCCGCTGTCGACACTCGATCCCTCGGGGCCGGCCGGAGCTTCGATCGCCGCGCTGTGGTGGGTGATGCTGGTCGGTGCGGCAGTTCTCTTCGCGCTGGTGATGGTGCTATTCGCGCTGGTGATCCGGCGTCCAGGCTGGGGCTCGAGCGTGTCGCCCGGGCGCTGGATCGTGCTCGGTGGCCTGGTTCTGCCAGCCCTCGTCCTGCTGCCGCTTGTCGCGTATGCGTTGATTGCCGGAGAGAGGCTCCTGCCGCTGCCTGGACACGCGTCGCCGCGGATCGAGGCCGTGGGTCGGCAATGGGTCTGGACCTTCCGCTATCCCGACTACGGCGGGGCGGAGACCCGGAACGTCCTGCACATGCCCGCTGGCGCACCGGTCGACATTTTCGTCACAAGCCTCGACGTCATCCATGCCTTCTGGATACCCCGCTTCGCTGGCAAAATCGATGCTGTGCCCGGGCATGTGAACCGCCTGCGCATTCAGGCCGATCAACCAGGCCGCTACGCAGGCCAGTGCAACGAATTCTGCGGTGTCGGTCACGCAGGGATGCGGTTCGATGTCATCGTCCATCGCCCGGAAGACTTCTCCGCCGCGCTTGCGCGGGCGGCTGCATCAGGGGAGCCGGAGAGAAAATGAGTGAACCCATCGAGCAGCCGTCGCAGGGGGCTACGGCGCTTCGGCTGCACCGCGAGCTCGCTGCGATCTGGGGCACCGGGCCCGGACTGCAGCGTCTCGCTGCTGTCAACCACTCCATCATCGGCAAGCGCATGATGATCACGTCGTTCGTGTTTTTCGCCATCGCCGGCGTGCTCGGTATGCTGACCCGCGTGCAGCTCGCGACGCCGAAGGGGGACTTCATGGACCCCGAGACCTACAACCAGGTCTTCACCATGCACGGGTCGATGATGTTGTTCCTGTTCGCCATCCCGATGGTGGAGAGTTTCGCGGTCTATCTCACCCCGAAGATTCTCGGCACGCGCGATTTCGCCTTTCCGCGGCTCACCGCCTATGGATACTGGTGTTACCTGTTCGGCGGCACGATCCTGACCGTGGCCTTGATCGCCGGGGTCGCACCCAACAGTGGCTGGTTCATGTACACGCCGCTGAGCTCCAATTTATATACACCGGGAGTCAACGCGGACGTCTGGCTGCTTGGCGTAACCTTTGTCGAGATCTCGGCGTTGTCGCTGGCCATGGAAATCGTCGTTTCGATTCTGAAGATGCGCGCGCCCGGCATGTCACTCGACCGCATGCCGATCTTCGGCTGGTATATCCTGGTCACCGCCATGATGATGATCGTGGCCTTTCCGCCGCTGATCCTCGGCTCGATCCTGCTCGAAGTAGAACGCGCCTTCGGCCTGCCCTTCTTTGACCCGACGCGCGGCGGCGATCCGCTGCTCTGGCAGCATTTGTTCTGGCTGTTCGGCCATCCGGACGTCTACATAATCTTCCTGCCGATGGCCGGCGTGCTGTCGACGATCATCCCGGTCTTCGCCAACCGACCGCTGGTCGGCTACCGGGCGATCGTCGTCGCGATCGTTGCGCTCGCCTTTCTGAGTTTCGGCATTTGGGTGCACCACATGTTCACCGTCGGAATCCCGCATCTTGCGCTCGCCTTCTTCTCCCTTGGCTCGGCGATCGTCGCGGTACCGACGGCGGTGCAGATCTTCGCCTGGCTGGCCACGCTGGCACACGGCAGGCCGCGCTGGGACGTGCCGATGCTCTACGTATTCGGCTTCTTTTTCATCTTCGTGATGGGCGGCCTGACTGGCGTCATGGTCGCCATGGTGCCGTTCGACTGGCAGGCCCACGACACCTATTTCGTGGTCGCGCACATGCACTATGTGGTGGCTGGTGCCCTCGCTTTCCCGATGCTTGCGGGGTTCTACTACTGGCTGCCGTTGCTGACAGGGCGCGCCGCCGTGCACCGGCTGGCGGTGCCGGCCTTCTGGCTGGTCTTCGTCGGTTTCAACCTGACTTTCTTCATGATGCACCTGACCGGTCTGCTCGGAATGCCCCGTCGCATCTATACCTATCAGGGCGATGAAGGCTGGAACTGGCTCAACCTGCTATCCTCGGTCGGCGGGTTCGTCATGACGATCGGCTTCGCGCTGGTGGTGATCGACCTGATCGTGCAACTCCGTTACGGGCGTCGCGTGTGTCGTAATCCCTGGGGCTCGGCGACGCTGGAATGGGCCATGCCGATCCCGCCGCCATCGTATGCCTTTGCATCGATCCCGTCTCTAGGACCTGGCTCCGTTCAGATTGCCCCCGGCGATCTCGCACTGTCGCTGGCGCGGGGCGAAGGCTATCTCGGCTTTGCACGCAATGGCTGGCAGGAGACGCTGGGCGTACACATGACGACCGGCGAGCCCGAGCAACTGATTGTGCTGCCGCAACCGACCTACCTGCCGCTCTTCACCGGGCTTGCAACCGCGGCGGCGGTGCTGGCTCTTCTTTTCAAGTTCTACCTGCTGTCCCTCGTCGCGGCGCTGGTGACCGCCGGCCTGTTCGTGCTCGCCGCGCAGCGCGCCGGTCTCGCGTGCGACTACGGTCCGATGCCAGTCGGTCATCGCGTCAGCGTGCCGCCTCACACCGAGGTGGCCGAAGCGCCAGCGTGGCTGGCGTTGATCAGCACGCTGGTCGCCGACAGCACTTTGTTCACATCGCTGTTGTTCGGGACTTTCTATCTTTGGATTGCTGCGCCGAATTGGCCCTCGGCGATCGCACCCGAACCGAGCCGCATGCTCGCCCTCGTCGCGATGGCGACTCTCGCTATAGCCGCTGCGGCGGCGCGTGGATCGATGCGAGCGGTCGCCGCCGGTGGCAAGGCGAGCGGCTGGATTAGTCTCGCCGTGCTGGCGCTTCTGGCGGCCATCGCGGTGGCCGTCGGGTCGATCGCCGGTGTCGTGCCGCATCCGCGCGAGCATGCGCTCGGCGCGACCGCGGCGGCACTGCTCTTCTATGTGGCCCTGCACGCCGGTATCGGCCTTCTGTTCCTCGTCAGCAATTTCCTGCGTCTCGGCGCTGGCTTCATTGCGCCCCGGCGGATTCTGGATCTGCGGCTCACGCGATTATGGCTGGATTACACGTTCGTCACGGGAGTCATTGCAATTGGCCTGGTTCTCGCACTGCCAGCGCTCGTTACGGTGCTGGGGGCCCGACCGTGAGCGAGCGTCCGGTACCACCAAGGCACCTCTGGTGGCTCGCAGCGGGTTTCACCGTTTGGTGCAGTGCATTGGTTGCTCTCTACGCAATCCACGGTATCGGCTGCGCGTTTGGCTGGTCGACCGGCTCGCTGCGTCTTTGGCTTGCCGCCACTCTCCTCGCGCACCTGATCCTGTTGGGCTGGATGTGGCGCGACATCGCCCGCTCTGGCCCTAACACCGATTTCGGCCCGACCGGCGCGTTTCTGCATTGGGCCGTCATCGGGACACTTATCGCTGCCCTCGTCGCGACCGCTATTACCTTCGGTCCACCGCTGCTGCTCGCGACATGCATCTAATCCGCACAGATCGCGATCCGTCGTGTTGAAGCCTTGTTGCATGAAATGATTGGCAACCGCTCGTAACTCGTTCGGTGTGACGAGGTCATATAATCCCGTGAAGATTTATGCCTTGATGACAAGTATCGCGTTTGGTACCATATCCATCAACCGTGAGTAGCGGGGGATGTGATGCCGACCATAATCAAAATTGAAGGCGACTCGCCGTATTCATTCCCCCACGTGGATCATATCTCGGCAATAGCCCACGGTGAAAACGTAGATCTGACGATGTACGTGGCGTTGCCGGGGCTTGTGGACTTAGAACAGGTTTATGTGCAACTGAGCCTCCCCGCTGCAGACGATCTGTTAGCTCAGTTAACTCGGGCCGTGGGCGAGACGGCGAAGGGTCGTTCTGCGCCTTAGTCGCGCGCGGGACGTCCGGCAGAGAGCCTCATCGTCCAGCAACAGACCCGCGCCAGCGGACAGGTCCATCATCTTAAAAATTGATGCGCCATTGTTGCCCGCCGCAGACGCAATTGCCGGGCTTGCTTCCGACTTTGGCCTTCTCGTCGCCCCGATACCTTCACCAATGTAAGCCGCGTGCTAATTATCCGGTCTGCCGCGCAAAATCGCCGTCGTTTCTGCCTGCGCCGACGAGGCGATCGAGTGAGGTTTGCGGACTTCCGATTATGGCACGAAACGGACCTCCAGCGAGGTCCGCAGTTCGGTCGCTAACGGGGGTAGACCGGACATGGCGCGGACGGACCAGTTGGTCGCGAATGACCCACAGCGGACTATCCTGAGCGTGTGGTAGACTGACTTCGGCAGGAAAGCTGGAGGAACGCCCCATGTCGGATATGGTGCGCCGCGCGTTCGTCACGCTGCTTGGCGGTGCGGCGATCTGGCCGCACGCTGCTCTCGCAGAAAAGCGGGACGGGGTGCGGCGTATCGGCGTGATTATGGGCTTTGCCGAGGATGACGAGGTTTGGCAGACCTATCTCGCGACCTTTCGACAAGCCTTGCAAGAGCTCGGCTGGACAGACGGGCGTAACATCCGCTTCGACTACCGGTTCACTCGTGACAGCGAGCAACAGATGCGCAGCATGGCGGAGGACATCGTAGCGCTTTCACCGGATGTGATCCTTGCCTCTACAAATTCGGTGGTCTCAGCAACACTGAACGCCACGCGCTCCATCCCCATCGTGTTCACCTGGGTGTCCGATCCAGTTGGAAGCGGTTTCGTCACGAACCTGCCTCATCCCGGAGGAAAAATTACAGGCTTCCACAATTTCGAGCCGGCAATTGGCGGGAAATGGCTGGCTTATCTCAGCCAGATCGCGCCCGCCGTACGCCATGTTGCTGTCATGCACGTTCCGGAAATCGCTCCGAATGTGGCCTTTCTGCGCGTGGTCGAAGCAGTTGCCCCTCAAATGGGGATAGCAGTGACTGCAGCCGAGATCCGCAATGCGGCCGACATCGAGCGAGTGGTATCTGCTTTCGGCCAGCAAGGCGGCGGCCTCATCGTGACGCCGAGCGCGCTAACGGCAACGCGGCGCGATCTCATTATCAGTCTGGCGGCTCGCTTCGGTTTGCCGGCGATCTATTCATTTGGCTTTTATGCGGCGAGCGGCGGCCTGATCTCGTATGGCATTAATCAACTAGAGCAGGCGCGACCGGCCGCGTCCTACGTTGACCAGATTCTGCGAGGTGCAAATCCAGGCGATCTGCCGGTTCAGCTCCCGCTCAAATATGAACTCGTCATTAATCTCAAGACCGCCGCAGCCCTTGGCCTCACCGTGCCCAACTCACTCCAATTGCTTGCTGAGCAGGTGATCGAATAACACGGAGGCCGTCGAGGTCGGGTTCTTGCACGTTTGTATGGACCGGCCGTGCGTTGCAAGCCGAATGTGATGATCTGGAGATGATTGGTCTTGCGCTTCTGTATCCGGCCCTTGAACGGAGCTTTTGTGCTCCTGGC
>Ga0070717_10003379_pt1 | contig 11405 bp, 8 predicted proteins | sample LARL113metaG_FD_71366 | JGI IMG/M metagenome (GOLD analysis project Ga0070717, IMG submission 71366) | Corn, switchgrass and miscanthus rhizosphere microbial communities from Kellogg Biological Station, Michigan, USA - LAR L11-3 metaG | ecosystem: Host-associated > Plants > Roots > Rhizosphere ...
GTGTGAGCGGGACCGCCTCGATCCTCACGATCGGGAACGAGCTCGTCTCGGGCGACGTGCCGAACTCGAACGCCGGCTGGCTCGGCCGCCGGCTCGCGCCGCTCGGCGTCGAGGTGCGCCTCGCGGCGGCGCTGCCGGACGAGATCGACGCGGTGGCGGAGTTCGTCCGCAAGGAGGCTCCACGGGTCGACTTCCTCCTCGTGACCGGCGGGCTCGGCGGCACGCCGGACGACTTGACGCGCGAGGCGATCGCCGCCGCCTTCGGCGTGCCGCAGGAGGAGGTGCCCGAGGTCGCCGCCGAGCTTCGATCCCGCTTCACCCGCAATCCCGAGTACGCCGCGCGGTGGGCGGCGCTCCCGCGCGGCAGTCGCCCGCTCGCCAACCCGCTCGGAGGCGCGCCGGGCTTCGTGGTCGAGAACGTCTACGTCCTGCCCGGCCTCCCGTCGGAGATGGAGGCGATGTTCGCGTCGATCGAGGAGGAGTTCCGCCGTGGCAGCCCGATCGAGAGCTGGCGCCGCGTCTTCAAGACCTACGAGAGCGTCATCGCGCCGGCGCTCGCGGAAGCGGACGAGCGCTGGCCGGGAGTTCTCGTCGGCTCGTACCCGAGCTTCGCCGCGGGTGGGTTCACCGTCGAGGTCGTGCTGAAGTCGAGCGACGTCGCCGCGCTCGCGGAGGCGTCCGCGTGGCTCGAGTCAGCGATCGAAGAGCGCGGCGGACGGTAGGTAGAACGCCGCGATCGCGAAGGTGAGGAGCACCGCCGCGAGTGGGCTGAAGAACGCGACGAGGAAGACCAGCCCGTACATCGGCACGCCGACGATGTAGGCGCGGTCGACCGCCTCGAGCGCGGAGTCGGGTGTCTCCGGCGCGACGAGACGCCGGCTGCGTCGCGCGTACTGCCACCAGAGCTGGTGCAGCGCCGCCATGACGACGAACGTGGCCGAGTACGTGAGCGCCGCGGCCTTCTCACCGTCCGACCCGAGATACTGCGCGACGAGCTTCGTCGGGAAGGGCAGGAACGCGATCGTCATCAGCAGCAGGATGTTGACGAACTGGAAGGTCCTGTCCGTGCGCCCGAGCAGCGAGACCGTGTGGTGGTGGTTCATCCAGATGATCCCGATCGTGAGGAAGCTCGTGACGTAGGCGAGGTACGACTGCCACTGGTGGAGGAGCTGGTGGCCGAGGTCCGAGCCCGAGGTCGTCGAGAACTCGAGCACGAGCAGCGTCGCGGCGATCGCGAACACGCCGTCGCTGAAGGCCTCGAAGCGCGCGGTGGTGGGCTCCACGGCCCGGATCGTCGCGTACCGGCAGGACGGCGTTTCCAGGGCAGGCGCTGCGGGGACGAGAGCCTTCGTGACGAATCTCCGCCTCGCCAAGCAGCTCGCCGACCTCGCCGAGCCGCTCGACCCGATCAGCGAGCCGGTGCAAAAGGCGGTGAACGCGGTGCCGCAGCCGGTGCGCGACGTCCTCGACGGCGTCTGGCTCGGCAATCCGCTGCATCCGGCGCTGACCGACATCCCGCTCGGCGCGTGGTCGACTGCCTTCGTGCTCGACCTCGTCGGCTCGCGGTCGGCCGACGACGCGCTCGCCGTCGGCATCCTCGGTGCCGTCCCCGCCGCGCTCACCGGCCTCAACGACTGGAGCCATCTGAAGGACGACTCCCGCCGCCTCGGCACGGTGCACGCGCTGCTCAACACGATGGGCCTCGCGCTCAACGTCGCCTCGTACGTCGCGCGGCGCGACGGGCACCGCGGCCTCGGACGGATGCTCTCGGGAGTCGCCTACGCGGGCGTGCTCTTCTCGGCGCACCTCGGCGGCCACCTCTCGTTCGGGCTCGGCGTGCGCGTCAACCGCACGGCGTTCGAGAGCCCGCGCGACCGCTACGCGCCGGTGTGCGAGGAGGAGGAGCTGAACGGCGGCAAGCTCGTCGGCGTCGAGCTCGAAGGCGAGTCGGTGGTCGTCTCGCGCTCGGAGGAGAGCGGGGAGGTGTGCGCGATCGCCGCGACGTGCTCCCACCTCGGCGGGCCGCTCGACAAGGGCGAGCGCGACGGCGACACCGTCGTCTGCCCGTGGCACGGTTCCCGCTTCGACCTCTGCACGGGCGAGGTCGAGGGTGGGCCGGCCGTCTATCCGCAGCCGCGCTACGAGGCGCGCGTGCGCGCCGGCAAGGTCGAGATCAGAGCCGCCAAGGACTGACGGACACCGCGGCTACGATCGAGCGATGGCCGCGACGACGCCCGAGACCTACCTCGCCGACCTCAATCCGGCTCAGCGCGAGGCCGTCCTCCACACCGAAGGGCCGGTGCTCGTCGTCGCCGGGGCCGGCTCCGGGAAGACGCGCGTCCTCACGCGCCGCATCGCTCACCTGCTCGGCGCGGTCGGCGTCAAGCCGTCCGAGATCCTCGCGATCACGTTCACGAACAAGGCGGCGGCGGAGATGCGCGACCGCGTCACCGACCTCGTCGGCCCGCCCGCGCGCGCCGCGTGGGTGATGACGTTCCACTCGGCGTGCGGCCGGATCTTGCGGCGCGAGGGGCAGCGGCTCGGCTACCGCTCGAACTTCACGATCTACGACCAGGCCGACCAGATCCGGCTCGTCAAGCGCTGCCTCGAGGAGCTCGAGCGCGACCCGAAGCGGTTCACGCCCCGAGGCATCCACTCCCAGATCTCCAACGCGAAGAACACGCTCGTCGGCCCGGCGGAGTACACCGAGCGCGTCGCGAGCTTCTACGACCAGACCGTCGCCGAGGTCTACGACCTGTACCAGAAGCGGCTCTTCGCCTCGAACGCCGTCGACTTCGACGACATGCTCTTCCTCACCGTCGACGTCCTCGAGCGGTTCCCCGAGGCCCGGGAGAAGTGGCAGGACGCCTTCCACTACGTGCTCGTCGACGAGTACCAGGATACGAACCACGCGCAGTACCGCTTGCTGCAGCTCCTCGCCGAGAAGCACCGCAACGTGTTCGCGGTCGGCGACCCGGATCAGTCGATCTACGCCTTCCGAGGCGCCGACATCCGCAACGTGCTCGAGTTCGAGCACGACTTCGCCGGCGCGTACACGATCGCGCTCGAGCAGAACTACCGCTCGACCCAGAACATCCTCGACGCGGCGAACGGCGTCATCCGGCACAACCGCGAGCGCAAGGAGAAGAACCTCTGGTCCGAGCTGGGCGAGGGCGAACCGGTGCGCGTCGTCGAGGTCGAGGACGAGCACGCCGAGGCGCGCTACGTCGCCGCCGAGATCGCGCTGCTCGTGGAGGAGGGCTTCTCCGGCAGCGAGGTCGCGGTCTTCTACCGGACGAACGCGCAGAGCCGCGTGCTCGAGGACGTGCTCGTCCGCCAGGGGATCGCGTACCAGGTGATCGGTGGCCCGCGCTTCTACGAGCGCGCCGAGATCAAGGACCTCATCGCGTATCTCCAGGTACTCGACAACCCGTACGACGGGGTCTCGCTCCTCCGTATCGCCAACCGGCCGCGCCGCGGCATCGGCGACTCGACGCTCGCGCGCCTGCAGACCTGGGCCGACCAGCGCGAGATCTCGCTCTGGGAGGCGACCGCCGAGGCCGAGATGGCCGGCGTCGGTGCCGCGCCGCAGAAGGCGCTCAAGGCCTTCCGTGCCACGATCGAGTCGCTCATGTCCGCGGTGCAGGAGCTCGAGATCCCGGAGCTGATCGAGGAGGTGCTCGCGCGCAGTGGCTACCAGGAGTCGCTCGAGGCCGAGCGGACGATCGAGGCGCAGGGCCGCATCGAGAACCTCCAGGAGCTCGTCTCCGTCGCGCGCGAGTGGCGTGAGCAGGCGCAGGACACGACGCTTTCGGCCTTCCTCCAGGAGGTCTCGCTCTACTCCGACCAGGACGCGATCCGCGGCGACGGCTCGCTCGTCACGCTCATGACGCTCCACAACGCGAAGGGCCTCGAGTTCCGCGCCGTCTACCTGATCGGCATGGAGGAGGGGATCTTCCCGCACTCGCGCTCGATCGAGGAGCAGGGGATCGAGGAGGAGCGACGCCTCTGCTACGTCGGGATGACGCGGGCGCAGGAGCGGCTGACGCTGCTGCACGCCAGCTCGCGGATGCTCTACGGCGGCCGCAGCCACAACCTTCCGTCGCGATTCCTCGACGAGGTGCCGGAGCGGCACGTCGAGCGCGAGCGCTTGAAGCCGTCCTCGTGGTCGGGCTACGGCGCGCCGAGGCAGAGCCAGGTCGCGCCGCGCGAGGACGTGCCGGATCTCTCGACCGGCGACTCGGTCCGCCACTCGACGCTCGGCGAGGGCGTCGTCGTGCGGATCGAGGCGGGCGGCCTCGTCACCGTCCGCTTCGCGGACGACGGCAGCGAGCGCAAGCTGATGCTCGACTACGCGCCGCTCGAGAAGCTGTAGCGCCCCGCGCCTACGAGTTGTTCGCCTCGAGGTTCGGGGTAGTCCAGCCCTGCGGGCGATCGACGTACACGATCCCGCCCGAGGCCAGGATCCAGGCGCGCTCGAACTGGGCTCGGTCGTAGACGTGCCTCACGGTGGAGTCGTCGGTAGACGCCGGGTCGTAGGCGATCACGTTCCCGTCGCCGGTGAACCCACCGATCACGAGCAGGTGGCCGTTCGTGCTCTTGATCGCGGTGTCGAGCTTGTTCGAGTGCCAGGCGACCGAGGCCACGAGCGGAATCCCGTCCTTGATGAACAGCTCCGCCTCGGCCAGGCTGTGCAGCTGGGTGACGTCGGCGACGAGGCCCTGCGATGCTGCATACGCCGCATTGAACGGCCAGTTGCCGGCGCCGTCGTAGTGGTAGTCGAAGACCATGCGGGCCGTGTAGTCGACGACCGGGTCGACCACGTTCGGGTAGTCGGCGTAGACGTACTGGAAGTTGCTCGGGTCGGGCGCGTGGCCCCAGTAGCCGACGACCATCGCGCTCGACGTCGGGCTGCACCAGGCCTCGCCCCCGTTGTCGAACTGCGGGTACTCGCCGTGATGCAGTTCCTGCGAGTAGGACGGGAACGCGAGCGGATCGGGCGCGCCGAGGTCGATCGTCTGCCCGGCCATCCCGCTCTGGCTGGGGAACGAGCTCTTCTGGTTCGTCAGGTTGGAGGCGACCGCGCTGTACCGCGTCACGGTCGGCGTCTTGTCGAGTCCGGCGCGGCGATACAGCGTCAGCCTCAGCTGGTACGCGACCGCCGGATGGTCCTTCGTGAAGAAGGTGTCGATCGAGACGAACCCGTCGGCGTCGCCCTGGCCGCCGACCGACGTGCGGTGGAAGTCGGAGTCGCTGGAGGTCCAGCGGCCGAGCTTGTACCACGTCGCCCAGTGGGTGCCGGTGCCGTCCGAGATCAGCGGCCGCACCTCCGACTGGATCCAGGTGCCGACCGGCGTGTCGGCGTCCCAGGAAGAGACGAGCTCGTTGAACGGGAAGGAGAGCGTGTACACCGGCGACGTCCAGGTGCCGTAGTCGTACGTCCCGGTGCCGTCGACGACCTTCTGCTGGATCGGGTCGAAGGCGGCGAACGGATCGATGTACGCGAACGAGCCCTCGGGCGTCGAGGAGATGGTGAGACCTCCGCCGGCGTAGGTCAGCCCGCTCGGCGTGCCGGAACTCAGGTCGAACGTGTGGTAGTTGAGCGGATACGGCTGCTTCGCAAGAGCGGGTGAAGCGGCGGCGAGAGCGAACGCGCCCGCTGCGGCGGCGGCAAGGAAGAACTTCTTCACGACGAACCCCCGTTCCTCGATCGGCTGACTCTCCGGCGGCGAGCCTATCGAGCCTCGGGTAGCGTCGCAGTCGTGTTCGACGTCCGCGCCTGCACCGACCAGGAGGAGTACGCCCGCGCCATCGGCGCGATCGGCCAGTACTTCAACCCGCCGCCGGGCGAGGAGTTCCTCGAGCGTTTCTCGCAGATCCTTCCCCACGAGCGGATGCACGCCGCGTTCGAGGACGGCCAGATCGTCGGAGGCGCCGGCGCCTTCCCGTTCGAGCTCTCGGTGCCCGGTGGCTCGCTCCCGTGCGCGGGCGTCACGGCTGTCGGCGTGCAACCTACGCACCGCCGCCGCGGCGTCCTGCGCTCGATGATGGACGCGCAGCTGCGCGACGTGCACGAGCGCGGCGAGCCGATCGCGGCGCTGTGGGCCTCGGAGGAGACGATCTACGCCCGCTTCGGCTACGGCATCGCCTCGTGGGCCGGCGAGCTGAGCGTCCCGCACGAGAGGGACGCGTTCGCCGAGCCTCTGGAAAACACCGGGCAGGCGCGGTTCGTCACCCCCGAGGAGGCGCGCGAGCTGTTCCCGCCGATCTACGACGCCGTGCGGCGCGAGCGGCCCGGGATGACGTCGAGGAGCGAGGCCTGGTGGCAGAACCGCCATCTGCGCCAACCCGAGGAGGAGGCGTCGGCTCCGCGCCGCTTCGTCGTGCTCGACCTCGACGGCGAGCCCCAGGCGTACGCGAGCTACCGCACGCACTTCAGCTTCGACGGGGGCTCCGCCACCTCGCGGCTCGTCGTTCGCGAGGCGCTCGGCGCGACACCGCGCGCCACGGCTGCGATCTGGCGGTTCCTGCTCGACGTCGACTGGATGGCGACGGTCGAGCTCTCGCTCGCGCCGCCCGACCACCCGCTCTTCCTGCTCCTCGCCACGCCGCGCCGGATGCGCTACCGCATGGCCGACGGCCTGTGGGTGCGGCTCGTCGACCTGCCGGCCGCGCTCTCCGGCCGCACCTATGGCGAGGGCGGCCCACTGGTGCTCGAGGTCCGCGACGCGGTCTGCGAGTGGAACGACGGACGCTGGCGGCTCGAGGGAGGCGCCTGCGAGCGCACGGACGAGGAGCCCGACCTCGCGCTCGACGTCTCGGCGCTCGGCTCCGCCTACCTCGGAGCGGTGCCGTTCGTCCAGCTGCGCGAGGCGCTTCGCGTGGAGGAGCTGCGCCAGGGAGCGATTGAACGCGCCGACGCGCTGTTCGCGTGGCGGCCGTTCCCCTGGTGCCTCGAGATCTTTTAAAAACCGCGGGATTCCCTTGAACGAGTGAATCTCGTGGGTCCTACCGCTAACGAGGGACGCCGGACCCGCTAGCCGCCTCTACGTTCCGGCGGTCAATGCGGCTTCTGCGGCCACTCACGACTGCGAAGGGCAGGCGTCTGCTCGCGGTGCTCACCGGCATCGCCTGCGGCGCCGCGCTCGCGGCTTCCGCTTCCGGGACCCGGACTTCTCACGCATCGTCCAGTGCTTACGTCCCGGCCAACCTGCTCGCAGCGGCGCGGACGAGCCCGGACCGGACGTTCCGCGTCATCCTCCAGGGCGCCCGGGCCGTCCCCGCCGTGCGGCAGAGCGGGGCGACGCTCGAACGTCGCCTGAACACGATCTCGGGAGCCTCGGCCGCCGTCACGGGCCGCCAGCTCGTCGGCCTCGCCTCGACGAGCGGAGTCGCGGCGATCACGCCCGATCGCCCGATGCGGCTCACGGATGCAGGCAACGAAGACAGCAGCTCCTTCTCGAGCGGGCAGCTGTGGCCCTACGCAGTGAAGGCGCAGCGCGAGTGGCACAAGGTGACGAACGGCAAGCTGCCGACGTCGCCCGCCATCGCGGTGGTCGACTCCGGGGTCCAGGCGAACCGCGCCGACTTCGGCAACGGCGCCGCCGTCCTGGCCCAGGTGAGCATGGTCGACACGGGCACACAGAACTCGCCGGGCGACGGCTACGGCCACGGCACGTTCGTCGCGAGCATCGCGGCCGGACGTGCGGACGGCTACGCAGGCACGTCGCCGAGCGCCCCGATCGTCTCGATCGACGTGCTGGACGACCAGGGGATGGGCCTCACGAGCGACGTCATCGCGGCCTGCGACTGGATCGTCCAGAACAAGGCGAAGTACAACATCAAGGTCGCGAACTTCTCGCTCCAGTCGACGGCTCCGGCGAGCGTGTTCTGGGATCCGCTCGACAAGGCGGTCGAGAAGCTCTGGTTCGACGGCGTCACGGTCGTCACGTCCTCCGGCAACTACGCGGTCGACGGACACCCGAGCGGCGTCCTCTATGGGCCTGGCAACGACCCCTTCGTGATCACCGTCGGCGCGGACGACCTCGAGGGGACGCTCGGCCCGCACGACGATCAGGCCGCGCCCTGGTCGGCGTACGGCTACACGTACGACGGCTTCGCGAAGCCCGAGCTCTCGGCTCCGGGCCGCTACCTGGTCGGTGCGGTCCCGGCCAACTCCACACTGCCGGCGGAGCGTGCCGAGTCGGTCGTCGCGCCCGGGTACATGGAGCTCTCCGGCACCTCCTTCGCATCGCCCGTCGTCGCCGGTGCGGCGGCGTACCTGCTCGCGCTCAACCCGAAGTGGACTCCCGACCAGGTCAAGGGAGCGCTCATGCTTGCCGCCCGGCCGGAGCCGTCGGCGGCGCCGCTCTCGGCGGGCGTCGGCCTCGTGGATCTCGGGACTGCCGGCGAGGTCGACAGCCCGCCGAACCCGAACCTCGCGCTCGACAGGTTCGTCCACGGCGGCGCCTTCGACACGGCGGCCTGGCAGGCAGCGGCGGTGAAGAACCCGAACTGGGACGCAGCCTCCTGGGACGCGAAGCTCTGGAAGTCGGCGGCCTGGGGATCGGCGGCGTGGGGCTCCGCGGCGTGGGGCTCCGCGGCCTGGGGCTCGGCGGCTTGGGGATCGGCCGCGTGGGGCTCCTCGGCGCTCGCCCAGTTCCTCACCTCCTCGCGAGCGGCGTGGGGCTCCGCCGCCTGGGGCTCGGCGGCGATCGCCGACGTCCCGCACGACGCGCCGTGACGACCGTGGCGATCGAGACCGGTCCGCGTCCGCGGTTGATCGGAGCGTTGACTCCGGCCGCGTGGCTCTACTGGTGCGCCGTCGTCGTGCCCGCGGCGCTCGGGATCCCGCTCGCCGTCGCCCACGTGAGCGCACCCGACTGGGGCAGCTTCGCGGCGCTCGCCCTGCTTGCGTCGGCGTCTCAGCTGCTCTCCTTCCAGCTCAACCGGCGGCGCGTCTTCCACCCGGCGATCCTCTTCGTCGTCGCGGGCGCGCTCCTGTTGCCGCCCGAGCTGCTGATCCTGCTCGTCGTCGTCCACTGCCTGCCCGACTGGCTCAAGCAGCGCTACCCGTGGTACATCCAGACGTTCAACATCGCGAACTACGTCGTCGCGGGCCTCGCGGCCTGGGCGGCTGCGCAAGCGATCGTCTTCCCGGCGGCGGGAGCCCTCGCCGCCGTCGTCTTCGTGGTCACCAACCGCGTCGTCCTGATGCCGATGCTCTATCTCGGCCGGGGCCTGAAGCCGCTCGAGACGGGCTTGCTCGACGGGGAGGACGTGACGATCGAGCTCGTCCTCGCCCTGATGGCCGTGCCGCTCGCGGCCTTCTGGCCGCGCAACCCGGCGCTCGCGGCGCTCTCGCTCGCGCCGCTGTTCCTCATCCACTTCACGCAGCGCGCCGTGCTGCGGCTGGAGGAGGCGGGCGAGACCATCGGGCGTCAGAACGCCTCGCTCGAGAACGCCCACCGCGAGGTGATCGAGCGCTCGACGGCCGCCCTCGAGGCGCTGTCGGCCACGGTCGACGCGCGCGACACGTACACCGCCGGCCATTCACGGCGCGTCGCGACGTTCTCCGTCGAGATCGCCCGCGAGCTCGGCCTCGACGACATGGAGCTCGTCGGGGTCGACCAGGCGGCGCTCCTGCACGACATCGGCAAGATCGCCGTCCCCGACGACGTGCTCCTCAAGGAAGGGCCCCTGTCCTCGGCCGAGTGGATCGTCATGCGGAGCCATCCGGAGGAGGGCGCGCGGATCATCGAGCGGCTCGGCTACCTCGACGAGGTCGTCCCGGGCATCCGCCACCACCACGAGCGCATGGACGGGCACGGCTATCCCGACGGCCTGATCGGGGACGAGATCCCGCTCGCGGCTCGGATCATCCACGTCGCCGACTCCCTCGACGCGATGACGACGAAACGCCTCTACCGCGACGACCTCAGCTGGGACGACGCGCTGGCCGAGATCCATCGCGGCCGCGGCACGGACTTCTGCGAACTGTGCGTCGACGCGCTCGACCGCGCCCTCTCCGCAAGGCGGATCGGCCGGCTGACGCCGGTGCGGGAGGTGGCGGCGTGAGCGCCGCCGCGTACTCCCAGCGCGCCCGGCGCGGCCCGGTAGCGGTCCGGCTCCCCGAGACGGCGCGCACCTTCCTCTTCGGGACGATCACCGCGGCGGTCGTCGCGACCGCGGCCAGCTCCGCCGCCTCGGAGTCCCAGTACAGCTGGACGGTCTTCGTGGCGGTCCTCGGCGGAGGCGCTCTCGCGCAGATCTTCGCGACGCACGTGCCGGGCAACCAGGTCTTCCACACGGGGCTCGCCTTCTCGGTGGCCGCGGCCCTGCTGCTGCCGCCGCAGCTCGTGGTCGTGGTCTGCGTCCTCCAGCACCTGCCCGAGTGGCTGCGCCAGCGCTACCCGTGGTTCATCCAGAGCTTCAACATCGCGAACGTCGTCCTGAGCGGGCTCGCGGCGTGGTCTGTCCGGGCGTGCTTCGTCAGGGACGGAGTGCACGTCGGCGGCGGGGCGGCGACCGCGGGAGTCCTCGTCGCGGCCTGCGCCGCCGCAACCTTCGTGCTCGTCAACCACGCGCTGCTCGCCCGGATGCTCCGGCTGGCCCGCGGTCACGACCTGTCGGCGAGCGGCCTCTTCACCCTCGACGCGATGATCCAGGACGGAGTCGTCGCCGCGGTCGGGGTCGGGATCGCCTTCGCGCTCCTCCACTCGTGGGCGCTCGCGGCGGTGGTCGCGTTGCCGCTCGTGCTGATCCAGCGCGCACTCGCGCTGCCGACGCTGCGCGAACAGGCGTTCACCGACCACAAGACGGGCCTCCTCAACTCGCGCGGGATCGACCAGCCGGCGCGCAACGAGTTCGCCCGCTCGCGGCGGCTCGGCCTGTCGCTGTCGGTGCTCGTCTGCGACGTCGACGACCTGCGCGAGATCAACACGCGCTTCGGCCATCTCGAGGGCGACGCCGCGCTCGTGGCCGTCGCGTCGGCCTTCCGCGCGGAGCTGCGGCAGTACGACCTCTGCGCCCGCTTCGGCGGCGACGAATTCCTCGTCGTCCTGCCGGAGACGACCGAAGAGCAAGCGATGATCGTCGCCGCGCGGATCCAGTCCCGGCTCGCGAAGCATCCGGTGCCGACGCGCGAGGGCCTGCTCACGGTCGGCGTCTCGATCGGCACCGCCGAGGTACGGGACGACGAGACGCGGATCGGCGAGACGATGGAGCGCGCCGACGCGGCCATGTACGAGGAGAAGCGCACCGGCCGCCGCTCGTTCCTCGCGATCGGCTGAACCTCGACCGGCGCGGGCGAGGGGTACAATGCCCGCGACCCGGGCGGTTAGCTCAGTTGGGAGAGCACCAGCTCGACAAGCTGGGGGTCACTGGTTCGAGCCCAGTACCGCCCA